>Ga0335070_10005963_pt1 | contig 14351 bp, 13 predicted proteins | sample Lox_Sample_13_FD_206722 | JGI IMG/M metagenome (GOLD analysis project Ga0335070, IMG submission 206722) | Soil microbial communities from Loxahatchee National Wildlife Refuge, Florida, United States - Lox_Sample_1.3 | ecosystem: Environmental > Terrestrial > Soil > Wetlands | place: USA... | reverse complement strand
GTCCTATTCGGTGAGTGAATGATGCCAGTTGATTATGTATTCGGGGAGTCTGAGCCCTCTTTCGCCCAGTCTTTCAACCAGTCTTACGGGCAACGGGCTTAGAACGTACGCTGCCCTCATGTAAAACCTTCTAGGCTGCCCCGGCTTAGCTTCTTCTTCTAAAGTTATCTGAAGGTCTGATTTTTCTTTCAAGGTTGATTTTTTTGTCCCCGTGATCGACAGAACCGTTCCGTTCAGTTTTTTCAGGATGTCGCACCAGGCTATGACGGGTTTGGTTTCGCCAGAGTATGACACCAGAATTTCTAGGTCGCCTGGTCTCGGCGGCGGAGTGTTCACACCCCTGGCGATGTAGACGTTGTCTCCGAGCGTGCTCTTTAAGTGAAACAGTCTTATGGCCGCCATCTTGACTATTTCATTTGCTGTACCTTTTCCCCCGAGAAAGACATCGGTCCTCTTTTCCAGGATGTCCACAAGCCTTGAGTATGTGTCAGATTCTGTTATGGAATCGACCATTGGTCCAAGCTTGGCGAACTCTTCTTCGCAGAGCTGAAGCACTTCGGTCGGCTCCAAGTTTCTGAACATGGCCTCGGTCATCATGCAAAGAAGAAGAAGGCTTCCCAGCTCGAAGATGTCGCCCATTATGCCCATCTCGCTGTAGTCAAGCGAGGGTTTCGCTCTGCCTCGTCCCGTCAACTCGACAACGTGTCCACACTTGCAAACAATCTCTGCTAGAGGCGAGTTCAGGTTGGAGGTTATGAGTCCCATAGAGAACTTTGACGATTTCTTTTCACTGATGTATTTTGAAAGGTCTTGTGCCAAAACCAGCGGATCGCCCGATACGCCGCTTCCAGAGTTTATCAAGAAAAAGATCTTGTTGTAACGTCTTTCAAGTTCGGCTGCAGCGTCGTACATGTTCTTCCCAGGAAAACCCGGGTCGTCAGGAGTCAGTACAACCTTGTTTCTCCAGCCTATGTGGCTGATGGCGATCTGACTCATGGCCGCGTTCAACGAGTACAGCGATCGCCCAGATCCACCGCAAACGACACAGTCCGCTGCCTTCAGATCTGCGTACAGAGAGGCCAACTCTTTCTTCCTGACGTTGAGCAAGTTGTCTCTAATCCTGTTAATGTATCCGATGCGGCTGACCCTGCTTCTAATCTTCACCACACTCGGTCTAATCCAAAACTCGGCAACTCTATATTTGTCTTGCGCGTACCGCCCAAGATCCTACATCCCTGAACCGTGTCTGCTCTCCATAAACCTTTTCTTGCAGCATCAGCTTTTGCTCTGGCTAAGTGTCTTGTGGAAGCAAAAGTGAAGCTGTTGGAAAATGCCATAGAGACGAATGAGCTTACTAGGCGCTTCAACGACCTTGTGGCAGTTGACAAGCTCAACATTTCGGTCGAGCAGGGAGAAGTTTTCGGCCTGTTGGGGCCTAACGGTGCAGGCAAGACGACAACGATTTCGATGCTTTGCACCATTTTGAAGCCCACTTCCGGTTCGGCAAGGGTTAACGGTTTCGACATTGTCAAGCAGGACACGCAAGTGCGAAAGTCGATCGGCATAGTTTTTCAAGATCCGAGCATCGATGACAGGCTCACGGGCAAGGAGAACCTCTACATGCACGCAAACCTCTACGGAGTGCCTCCCGGCGAGCAGAAGCCGCGTATCGACAGAGTTTTGAAGCTGGTCGAGCTTGAGACAAGGGCTGACGATCTCCTGCGAACCTACAGCGGCGGGATGAGGCGGCGCTTGGAAATTGCCCGAGGATTGATACACTATCCGAAAGTCTTGTTCTTGGATGAGCCCACTATCGGGCTTGACCCTCAGACGCGGGAGCACATTTGGTCGTACCTCGAGGATTTGAGGAAGGCTCACGAGATTACCATGATTTTGACGACACACTACATGGAGGAAGCAGACCGGCTTTCAGACAGAATAGCCATCATGGATTATGGCAAGATTGTGGCCTCAGACACCCCTGCGAAACTGAAGGACACTCTTGAAGGCGACGTCATAACCATCAAGACCAAGGAGGCCGCGAAGCTTTCCTCTGTCATTGCGGGAACTCCAAGCGTTCTGAAAATCGATGCAGTGGACGAGGGACTTGACCTCACCGTTCGCGGCGGAAAGGCTCTCCTGCCCAGGATAGTGGAAACGGCCGCGAAAAACGGCATCTTCGTTGAATCGGTCTCTCTTCGCGAGCCAAACCTCGCAGATGTTTTCCTTCATTACACTGGTCGGGAGATAAGGGCTGAGGGCGGCGATGAGCTTCACGGGTTGTCCGCCATCAGGAGAAGGCGAATCAAATGACAGAGCTCAGGGGGATCTACACGCTATGGCTGCGAGAAGTCAAGCGTTACATCCGAGACAGGGCGAGAATCGTGAGCAGCTTCGTCCAGCCTCTGCTTTGGCTAGTCATATTCGGCGGCGGCCTCCGCTTTTCGGCAAGCGCGCTTCAGCTTGGCAACTTGACCTATGAACAGTACATCTTTCCCGGCATAGTCGGGCAGACGCTCCTGTTCACTTCGATGTTTATGGGCATCTCAGTAATATGGGACAGGGAATTTGGGTTCTTGAAAGAGATAATGGTAGCACCAATCTCGCACTTCTCGGTTTTTATTGGCAAAATGTTGGGCGACAGCACAGACGCCGTTATTCAAGGGATATTAGTTTTCGCGCTAGGAGCGTTGCTGGGCCCCACGTTGGGGATAGCCCTGGACCCAACGATTTTTCTGGAGGCCTTGCCAATCATGATTCTAATCACCTTCGGACTCGTAAGCGTAGGACTTACAGTAGCCAGCTTCATAGAAAGCCTAGAAAGCTTCGGGGTCATCCAGAGCTTCATAAACCTACCCCTATTCTTTCTCAGCGGCGCCATCATCCCCCTCCGCGGAAACGTTCCAAGCTGGCTGCAGATCGCGTCAAGCTTCGACCCCTTAACCTACGGCGTGGACGCCTTAAGAACAATCGTCGGCGGCAACGCATGGCAACCACTCCATCCCCTATACTTCAACCTCCTGATAATCTGCATATTCGACATCGTAATGATTATCATCGGAACTCTTGCATTCAGCAGAAGAAAATAGCCCACATCCAAAGCCACCCAATCCATGTCCAATGTCGCCCGAGACCCCGTGAAACTCGGGAGCCCAATCGGCGTGATTCTGGACAATCTTGATGAATGCGCGCAGGCGTGCAGCTCACACAGACGCCGCCGCACCAACCTTCACGCTCATCCAAGATGTTTCATTACAAAACAACATTTGATCTTGTACTCCAACATAATGTTAGACAACTGAAACAGAAAGCCAGAGTGCTCCCAATCAAAACAACATTGCAGTTTTACAATACAACATTACAAAGCAACATTACAATAGACGTAAAAATAAAAAGGGGGGGAGGGCCAACAGCACGACATTTCACACTGTTACAATGCAACATTACAACGGACATTACAATTTTTGAGCGGAGAGGTTGATTTTGAAGGTTGCGAGCCCGTTTTCAACATCGTTTCTTACAACCCAACATTACAACGGACATTACAACCGTAGACCGGGGGATGCTTCAAGACTCGTTATCAAACAACGTCGCGTCTTGCCTTGCCAAAAGAGAAGCCGGGATGCGGATTCTAGTGTGAGCTCCCAGGTTTGCTCCTGCCTTTTCCTACGCCTCTGTACGTGAGTCCCGCTTTGATTGCCGCTTCTTCAGTGAAGGCGTTTCTTCCGTCGACGAGAACCGGCGTTGCCAGTTTCCCCTTCAGCTTGCCGAGATCCAGCTTCAGGTACTCTTTGTGCTTCGTTGCCAGAATCACTGCGTCCGCACCTGCCAAGGCTTTGTCCAGGTCGTTTGTGAAGGGGAGGTCAAAAGTGTGCACTATGGGATCATGAAGCACGGGTTTTGCGCCTCTCTTCTCCAATTCAGCGTACAGAGTGGCTGAGGGTGTCTCTCGCGTGTCGTCAGAGTTTTCGATGAAAGCCACACCCAGAATCGCCACCTTCGCCCCTTTCAACTTCTTGCCGCGCTCCGCCAACGCGTCCTCAACCAGGTCGACAGTATGCCTGGGCATCGAATCGTTGCGTTCACGGCTGGCAACGATGACATTCGGCAGAAACTTGGATCTACCGTACTCATCCAGACCGTACTTCAGCAGCCAAGGATCTTTCGGCAAGCAGTGTCCCCCAACTCCCGCGCCCGGATAATGCATGTTCCTAACAGGGTTTGACACCGGGTTCTTGGGATCGTTGGGCAGAGTGTTCACCAATTCACGCACCTTGAAAGCGTCAACCCCGAGACTCTCGCATATGAGCCCCACCTCGTTCGCGAAGGCCACGTTCACGTCCCTGTACGTGTTTTCCACAACCTTCGCCACCTCCGCAGTGAGCGCATCAGTGGGGCAAAGCTTTGCCTTCACTACGTGACCGTACAACTCCATCGCACGGGCAGTGCTCTTCTCGTCAATTCCTCCCACTACTCTCGGAAGATCCACTATGTTCCTGATCAAACGTCCAACCATCACCCTTTCGTAGCAAAACGCCAGATAGAAGTCCTTCCCAGCCTTCATGCCTGAACACTTCTCCAGAAGAGGCTTCACAACATTTTCCGTCGTGCCTGGAGCAACAGTCGACTCGACCACGACAAGCGCCCCTCGCCGCATGCACTTCCCAACGTTTCCATTGACCTCTTCAAGAGACTCGTAATCTGGAACCTTATCCGCATCGACGGGAGTCTGAACATCTATCAGAATCGCCTCCGCATCCTTGCAAGCAGACACATCCTCCACAACCCTGAAGGTGCCCTTCCTAACAACACGTGCTATCAGCTCAGCCAGGTCCGGCTCATCCCCGCCAATAGGGTTCCTGCCCTCGTTCAGCCAGTCAATCTTCCAGCCCGAACGCTTGGACCTACGCTGCACACCCACGACGCTGAAACCCTCCACGTCGGCGAACAACGCGGCAACAGGGATTCCCACATAACCCATGCCTATGACAACGATTTTCCTTACCATGAACAAAGCCAAATGTAAGCTAACTATATCTCGCTTTTGCCTCTTCCCGGCAAAATCCTGCACGAACCCTTCTCACATGTCCTCGGCGCTCGTGCGAAGCTTGACGTCGACGGTTCTCGCAAGTCGCTGCAAGTCATCATCACTCATCCACTCAGTCTTGAGATACTCGCAGATCCTGTCATCATCCATCCCCAGCCTCTTGGCCTCCTTAACCGCGTGCCGATAAGCCTCAACCTCCGTGGGTCTCTCAATGTAAGCGTAGTCACTGTCAAACAGTTCCTTTCCCTCCATAAACTGTCTAACATGAACCAACTCATGGATGATGTCGAGGTAAATGTCCACGATGTCACCCTCATTCAGATATCGCGCGCCCATGATAAGGTGCCCGTCCACCTCGCTCACTCCCATATACCCTCTTATCCCCGCGAACTCCACCTTAAGGTTGCCAAGCACCTTCTCTGTTTCTTCACCAAAAACCTCTCTGACCGCCGCAACACTTTCAAAACCCTTGAAATACTCCGTGAACGGATGCACCGCAATCTTGACGTTGCGCCGTATCTTGACGTTCAACTGTGATTCTATTTCCGCCAATCCTCCCTTCAGAGCCTAATCTGGAAGAACGCGAATTAGTAAAGTTTATGCTCCTGAACAAGCCTTGACATGAAGAAAGCCGACCGAGGCAACTGCCCAACATGTTTCACATCAAGACCATGACTCCGGAAGATTTCGACTTTGCAGTCCAAATCACAGACAAGATGAACTGGAACCTCACAACCGCAGACTTCGAGTTCATGATTGAGCTCGAACCCGACGGATGCTTCATACTCCTCGAAAACTCGAAAAAGATAGGCCTAGCCACGACCGTCAGCTTCGGACCCATAGCCTGGTTCGGTAACCTAATCGTCAACGAGAGCCACCGAAAAAGAGGAGCAGGCTCACAACTTGTAAGACACTCAATCGAGTACTTGAAGCGCAAACAAGTAAAAACCATAGGCCTGTACGCCTACACGGAAAGAATCCCCTTCTACGAACGGCTCGGATTCAAATACGACACGGAATTCACAGTTCTAAACGGAAGAGGCTCTTCCTTGCCAGTCAAACCCGCAGCGGAACTAGCTAAGAAGCAAGACTTGCAAAAGATCATCGAGTTCGACCAATCTTGTTTCGGCGCTTCTAGAAGGAAACTGCTTGAACCTATAATTCTCGATCCTGACAACTTGTGTTGCCTTTCCGCCCAAGGGAAACGTATGGTCGGTTACGCAGTGGCCAAAGTGTACAGGAAGATGGGTGAGATAGGCCCTTTAGTGTGCCAGAAAGGACGTGAAGACGTGGCCGTCACCCTTTTAAGGTCGTTGCTGAGCAGGTTGGAAGGATATGAGGTTTCGATGTGCGTTCCAAGCAAGGAGAGCACAATTCTCGACTCCGTCAAGACGTTGAGGTTTGCCGAGATTTTTCGTGTAGCCAGAATGTTTCATGGGTCACCCATCGCCGAAGACTGCATATGCATGGCCGAATCGTTAGAGAGAGGTTGAAAGAAATGTCAGAGTTGGCTAGAATAATCGTTGAAGATTTTCTGAAGAGTTCCTGGTCTTGCGTCGAAGCTTTGGTGGGGGAATTGGCCTCTTTCAAACCGGATGCGGGAAGAAGGATTCGTTTCTTCCACTTCAAAAATGGGCGTAGGAATGCGGCGACGTTTGACAGTGGGCACTTCTTTTTGAGGGCTTCGGTTGAATATTCAAACCCGCAGTTGACAGTGGAAGAAGTTCAGGGAATCGTTGCCGCCCGTCTGCTTGAGGTTTGCGGAAACCACTTCTACTACTACGGTCTCCGCAGTGTCGACGACAAGGACGTTAACGAGTTATGCGAAATGCTCAGGGACCCTTCTCAAGGAGTGATAGTTCCGTTCCTGCTAAACACGGACGAGATTGAACCGGACAGATACTCGATGAACCCGCTGAAAGAGTCCATAGTAAACAGCGGACAGAGCGCCTTTCCATGCGCCAGGGTCAAGACAGAAGCTCTTGAAATAGACAAGAACTTCGCCCAGAAATATGATGGTTCATTGATTTGTAAGGAGGAAATCGGCCTCATAGGCCGCCATCTCAAAACTTGCAATAACAGCTACGTCGACATGGTTGACGCCGTCAAATATGAACAACTGGAAAAGCTTTCACAAGCCTTCGGAATAAACCTCAGCATATACTCAATACGCATGCCCCTGACGCCTCTTAGCGAGGAGAAACCTGACGGGCTGCTGCATCAAATAATAAGGGAAACACACTCTGGTTACGAGTCAATCGAATGCGTCTACAAGTGCATGGGCCGAAGCATGAAAAACCTCACCACCCTTCTAACCGTCCCGCACTCAATCAAAGGCTACGCTTCCAAGCGCGCTGCAAGAGGAAGAATCTACTTCGACGGGGCTAAACTCAAGAGCATAAAAGTCGACTACAAAACGGTCCTGCTTTACCCCAACGCGATTGACCCTGGCGACGTGAGCGTAGCCAAAGCTGACGACGCCTTCAACGTTGACGGAGACAAACTCGCTAACTACGACTTCAAAGAAACCCCCTCCTCACCCCAATTCTTCCTGTACTCCCTGGCCTCGCCCGAGAATGCTGTCTTGTGGCACGGAATCGGGGCCTTCGGCGCTTCCGAGCTGCTCAGAAGCTACGCAACAATCCGCGTGGCCTGCGCCAAAGATCTGATTATAAAAGGGTTGAGCGAGAAGCATGGCCTTGCCACAAAGATACCCTTGCAATTCAACCTCGTCCCAAAACACATGTGGTTCCACCCCGTACACCGAAACATAGACGCAAGCATCGGCTGCGTCCAAAACATGAAAGATATGGCCGACCTAGGCATGAAAATGGAACGCCTTCAAACCGACCAATACATCCGCGCCTAAGAAGGCCATTTACGAAGTCCTCGATCTCCAGCGCGCGTTGCCCCTTACTGCTCCCTTCTTTGTGCGAAAATGGCTCTTGGAACAACTCTAACGGGATAACTGTCTTGCTTCCTTGCCACAAGTCACATTTTAGGTGAAGAATGCCTTCTCACTCGTAACTCAAGTGAGTTCACAAAAGAAAAATCGCCGTATGGAGCTCGTAGCCCGCGCTACGAGAACATTACGTTATATGTTGCTGTGTGTCCTTGCACACCAATATGCTGAGTATGTTTTGTTCAACATAGCGGTTAGGTTTATGTTGGTGTTTCTTTCGTGCTTTTTGGTCAATATTTGCTTCGCCTCCTAAGATACAGCTACAGAAGCCTTTAGCGTGCGCGCAAAAACGCGTAACTAGGGAAGGAAAGGGAGATGCGCGCACGCTGGCTTACCTCCTTAGAGCAAGCTTTTCGCAGATAAAGACGTAAGGAATTTTTGCTATAGTACCGAATTACATATAGATGGTTCAGCAAACAAAGTCATGACAATTAAGTTAACAGCATCCCCCAAGAGGGCGCGCGCGCCAAGAGCAACGCTTTTAAGAAACGAAAGATGAATTTTGACGGTTGATTCTCATGTTTTTCAAGCAGATCAAGTATCGAGGCGACAACTTCTCCTACATTATCGCAGACGTTGCTTCCAGTGAAGCGGCAGTTGTTGATCCTAGCTTCAACGTCGACGCAATAGTTCTCATCCTTAAAGATCAGAATTTCAAATTGAAATACATCATCAACACTCACGGTCACCTTGACCACACGGCGGGAAACGAGGAACTCAAATCAGCTTTCGACTCGAAAATCGTTGCTCACAAGCTCTCGCACGTAAGTCAGGATATCAGCGTAGTTGACGGAGACGTAATCCGCTTAGGCGCCATTACAATAAAGGTCATGCATACGCCAGGTCATACCCCTGATGGCATCTGCCTCCTAATCGACGGCAAACTGCTCACGGGCGACACGCTCTTCGTCGGCGAGTGCGGGCGGACAGATCTTCCAGGCGGTAACATCAAAGACATGTACGTCAGCCTTCTACAAAAGGTAGCAAAACTGGACGACAGCATCGAAGTCTACCCCGGCCACGACTACGGGCCCTTCCCAAGCTCGACAATCGGCAGAGAAAAACAAACGAATTACACCCTGCAAAACCGAACCCTCCAACAATTCATTCAATTCATGCAAACCCCATAGACTAATAAAGCAAATGACGGAGCCAGGGTGTCAAGGTACTCAAACCTTAAGTGCTCAGGGCGGGTACTCGAATCTTGAACATTCGGACTGCAACCTTAAAAAACAGGAAGGCTATATCACGAAACAGGCAAAAGGCTGAGAATAGCGGGTAAGAAATGCTCGACAATTCAGTTTCTTACGTTCTCGAAACCGAGGTTCCCAACAATTACATAGGAAACATGCTGGACTTCATCTACCAAAAATACCTTTTGGCCCAGAAACAGCGTTTCATGAACATCTCCAGATCCACTGAGAACAGTGAATCCACTCTCAACTACGACGTGATGGACAAGCAGGCAAGGCGCAGTCTCAGTGTCACGGTCAACGGTAGCAACCCGCTGAAAATCAAAATAACTCCCCTCAGCGAGGCCGTCACTGCGCAGGATGTGGAAGAAGCTCGTCAGGACGTTGCTATCGGAGTTGATTTTTTCGAGGAGCAGGTCAGGCAGAACACCCTCTACTTCGCGTGGCGGGAAGGAGAAGAAATAGTTCCTGAAGTAGTCTCTAATAAAGAGAAAAAGCCCATCAACCGGCTCTTCCTCGAAACGCAAATCCTCCTGTTTGTAGCGTTCACCACCGTGGGACTGTTCCTCTTCATCTTCCTCGAGAGCGTGAATGGAGGGAAATACGTTTGGATAGCTCCAATCGCGATTCTGGCGATCCAGTTTGTCTTCGTCTTCTACTCCAACAGGTTCATCGAGAGGACGGCTGACTGGCGGATAACCCGAGACAACCCCAGCATCCACCTGCTCGAATATCGCATACCGCTCGGACAGCAGGAAAGCTTCAAGAAAAACTATCCTCCCAACAAACTGATGAGCATAAAGAAAGAAGTGTACGAACAAACCATCCTCAAAAAAGGAGAAATCGACTGCGAAACCACGGGCCAAATCTTCAGCAAGTATGGCCTCGAATGCAGCCCGGAAAATCTCTCGGCAAAAAAAGTCAACATCTACGAGCTCGTGGAGAAAACGCGCCAGAAATTCAGTTTTCCCATCCCAAGAATCGTCGTATCCAACACGATGCTTCCCAACGCGGCAGCGTCAGGACCAAGCCCAAGCCGTGGAACCGTTCTCATCACGACTGGTCTCATTGCCCAACTGAACGAGGACGAAATCGTAGGCGTTTTGGGACATGAATTCGGTCACCTTAAAGGGCGTGACCCCCTGCTCCTCTTTGGCCTTCTGTCAGCAGAGTTTCTCTTCCGATTCTACGTGCTCCTGCCTCTGTTTCCGTTTATCTTCACATCGCTGCTCTTCATAGTGTACTTCTGGGCCGTCATGACCCTCATATTCTTCATAGCCAAGTTCTTCGAGGCGAGAGCGGACCTCACTTCGGCCATAGTCATCCGACAACCCAGCATACTGGCCGATGCGCTCGAAAAAATAGGTTTCAAACGCCTGCTATTCGAGCGTGTACCATCCTATCGTATTCAGGAATGGACGAGCTTGGACCCGCATCCGCCCATCTACTTCAGAGTCGACCGGCTCAGAAAACTCAAAGACACAACAAACATTAGACATCCGCTACTTCAATCAGCAAGAGATGTGACCAGAGGCTTCATCAACAGCATATGAAGGAGCAGAAGAGCCGCCCCTGCAGCGAAGCACGAAAACACAATCAATTTGCTTGGGGGCGCTTCAAATCTTTCAGATGTCAGCCAGGATCTGTTCTCCTTCTGTTTTCGTCCGGTATGCAGGTTCAGGCTTCTTTGCCGGTCCTTTTGTCACGCTTCCTGTTCTAACGTCGAAGATTGAACCGTGACACGGGCACGTTACGGTTCCTCCTTTGAGCATACCGTCTGACAGCATACAACCCATGTGAGTGCAACGATTTCCCATGGCATAGTACGTGCCCTCCAGGTTGGCCACCACAATCTCCTTGCCACCGGCTTCTGCGCCAATCATCTGGTCCGGCTTCAAATCCTTCACCAGAGCAACCTTTACAAAAACCATTCCAATCCACTCACGAACGTTCATCAATTAGTTAGGTAACAACGCGAAAAGACCTTATAAAAGACTTGTCCTTTTCACCGTGAATCAGGAAACGGCTTCTATTACTGGTTTTCCACGTATAGCAAGGATGATGTTGGCAGTAAACCTTTTTATAGAAGGCCTACTCTCTAATGCAATGTCACATTAATTCATGCTTATCAAAGCTTTTGAAAGCTTCAGAAATTGCATGCAAAATTTTGTGGCAGGAGAAATGAAACATATGCAGATACAACACTTTAGAGACTTGCCACTGAGTCCAGAAGTAATGAAGGGCATCGAGGAACTTGGGTTCACGGATCTTTTTCCGATTCAAGCCCAGGCCATGACCCCGTTACTTGAAGGCAAGGACGTCATTGGACAAGCGCAAACCGGGACAGGCAAGACTGCCGCTTTCGGAATTCCGATGATTGAACGCTTGGACCCGAACGACAAGAGGGTTCAAGGGTTGATCTTGGAGCCAACACGCGAACTTGCTGAACAAGTCGCGGAACACATGCACAGGTTCGGCAAGTACGCCGGGTTCAGGGTTCTGCCAGTCTATGGCGGGGAACCTATCCAGAAACAGATACGCACCCTTGAAGCGGGTGTTCAAATAGTGGTGGGCACGCCTGGTCGTTTGATAGACCTGATTAAGAGGCGCGTGTTAAATTTGGCGCACGTGAAGATTGTCGTCTTGGACGAGGCTGACAGGATGCTTGACATGGGTTTCATAGAGGACATAGAGTACATCCTCGCGCGAGTTCCGACTAACCGGCAGACCAGCCTCTTTTCGGCGACGATAGAGCAGACGGTTATGAGCGTGTGCCACAGGTACATGAAGAACCCTGAGAAGATACTTGTCAGCAAGGATGAGATAGCGTTGACGCAGATACGCCAGTATTACACCGTTGTGAATCCTCACAGCAAGTTTGAGAGTCTCTGCGGCATATTGGACGCGAACCACATTGGGAGAGCTATAATCTTCTGTAAGACCCGTTCAGAGACGAGCTTCTTGGCGGATAAGTTGAGGGCGAGGGGATACGATGCGAAGCCTCTGCATGCTGGTTTTACGCAGCCGCAGAGAAACTTTGTCATAGACTGTTTCAGGAGGGGGAAGCTGAAACTGCTCGTTGCGACTGACGTGGCGGCGAGGGGCTTGGATATTCAGGGGATTACCCACATAGTCAACTATGACGTTCCTTTGGACGCGCTGGTGTACTTCCACAGGATCGGGCGGACTGCGAGGATGGGACTGGAGGGCACGGCCATTACGCTGGTGGGCTACGGTGAACTGGGAGAGCTGGAGCAGATCAAGGCTTTGACCAAGACTAACATAGAGGAAATCGAATAAGGCTCCGAATTTGCACGGCATTTATAAGGAACCGTGACACATTATAACAGCGCGGTAGCGTTCTGTTCTTGAATGGGAAACAGCGACACAACGCTACACAAGACAAACAAAAAAACAAAAAGGAGTGAGAAAAATGGCAGAAAATCAGAAGACTGTTTTCATTGGCAGGAAACCAGCGATGAGCTACGTACTGGCGATCATCACGAGCCTCTCGGCGAGCAACTCTAAGGAAATAACGTTGAAGGCGCGTGGGCAGGCTATAACGACGGCTGTTGACGTTGCTGAGATCACGAGAAGTCGGTTCTTGAAGGACCTGAAAGTCAGCAAGATCGCCATAGGAACTGAGCAGATGCCACCTAGAGAAGGAGAAAACAGTGCAAGAATGGTTTCTACAATGGAAATAACCCTGGCGAAAGAGTAGAAAAACATTGAGAAACAAAGTGTCCGTAGGCGAGTATCTCGCCTTTCTTTCTTTGAAGTATGAGGTTGACCCGGATCAGCTTTTTCACGCGTTGTGTCTGGCTTGGGAGAACCTGAAGGCCACGTGCGGGGGGCTGCATATTCAGTGTCGCAGCAAGACGCAGGATAAGGCGGTGTTCCTGATGACGATGGATTCGAAGGTGGTTTCTCAGTTTCCGATACCGAGGGAGTTTCTTTTCGAGAAGGCCAACCCGATTAGGACGTTGCAGAGGGCTGAGATGTTCGGGAGGCGGGCGGCCAAGAAGCCGGAGGCGGCCTTTTCTTTTCAGATTAAGGATTTGAGGGTGGGGATGAAGAAGATCAGTTTGACGGCGAAGGTGTTGGAGATTCCGAAGCCTACTTTTGTTTTTACGAGGTTTGGTAACTATGCTAGTGTGGCTAATGCCTCCGTGGCTGACGAGACTGGGACGGTGAAGTTGTGTTTGTGGAATGAGCAGATAGAGGCCGTTTCGACTGGGGACATGATTCAGGTGGAGAATGCTCACATGTCCTTGTTCAGGGGTGAGCGTCAGCTGAGGATTGGGAAGAATGGGAAGCTGAACATTTTGGAGAAGATGAGTTCGGCGAAGCTGGAGAATTGAGGGTTTGGCGCAGCGTCTGTTGGTTTAGTCTCTGCTTGCGAGTATGACGATGTAGTCGGCTGTGTCGGCGCACTGGTCTGCGGCTTGTTCGAGGAACTCGATTAGGTCGTCGAAGATTACCATGGCGCCGATGTTCATTTGCTGTCCGTATTTGATGAATGAGGCTTTTGTTTTGAGGTAGTCGTCGTCGATTTGGTGTTCGATTTCTTCGACTTTTTGGGCGCCCGCTATGGCTTCTGCTGGGGCGACGGTGATTTTTTCTATGCAGACGCGGAGGGCTGATGCGCAGTCTACGAGGAGGGTGGTCATGTGCAGGGTTTTGTCCAGCATCTCCTGTGGGATGCTGGTGCCCGCGAGCATTTCCATGCAGCGTGCTGCGTCTTTGACGTGGTCGGCGAGTGTGTCGAGCCTTTTTACGAGGTGGAGTATGTCTTCGCGGTACTCGTCGAAGAGTGCTGCGCCCTTGGACAGTTCTTTGAAGACTTCTGTTCTGAGTCTGTCAACTTCCTCTTCTTCTTTGAAGAGGTTCTTGATGCGTTGCAGGGCTTCTTTTTCGTTTCCGTCTAAGAGGCTTCGCACTGCCTGATTGAGCAGTGTTACGGTGTCGAGTGCCTTCGTGATCTGGTCCTGAGCCAGGTCCAAGGCTTTGGTTCGGCGGCGTCTTTCGAACCAGGCGTAACTTCGCTTCTCCATGTGCATGTCTCCGATGGAATAATACTTTTTACACGTTCCACTTATAACCTTTCTCGGATATGGCACAGCGAGTTTCCGTTTGCACTCAGCGATGG
>Ga0335070_10005962_pt1 | contig 14352 bp, 11 predicted proteins | sample Lox_Sample_13_FD_206722 | JGI IMG/M metagenome (GOLD analysis project Ga0335070, IMG submission 206722) | Soil microbial communities from Loxahatchee National Wildlife Refuge, Florida, United States - Lox_Sample_1.3 | ecosystem: Environmental > Terrestrial > Soil > Wetlands | place: USA... | reverse complement strand
GCATCTCATCCCCAAAACTTCGGCGAAAGCTGGAAGGATGCAAACGCACAGCACATCGATATAGATGCTTAAGCATCAGACCCTCCTTGGACTTGGAGGTCGCAGTCGCAAGCGCGCCTCGCGGACAACCTGCGTTAGCCGTGCGGTCTCGGCCTTGAGGACATCTCGTCCAGCGTCGGTGAGTCGGTAATAGCGCCTGCGAGGATCATCATCTCCCCGGCGTTGCCCCAATTCCTGAACCCATCCGTCCTGAATGAGCTTTCGCAAGTTGTCGTACAACGTGCCTGGGCCGGGTTTGTAGATTCCCTCCGATTGCCTTGCGATTTCCTGCATGATGCCGTAGCCATGAAGGTCTTCCCCGGCCAAAGCGAGAAGGATGTGCAAAGCCGCAGAGGACAAGGGCAAATCCGAATCTAGCCGTTCCGCCATAGTCGAAAATAGATATATCGCGTTCCGAGTTAGTTGTCAAACATTGCGCCGAAGGATTGTTCTCAGTTGGCGAAACATCCGCATTACGCTCAAAGCCCCTAGTTTGGCTTAGGCTCCCTCGAAGCAGGGTTGGGGGAGGGGATCAGCGTTATTCCTTCACTGATAGCCGCAGCTCGTTCTGCCCTTGCCCGTTCTAGCATCTCTACCGCCGCGCGCTGGTCGGCGCTGCTCACGATAGCGTAGCGGCGGAACATCGCAGCCGTTTTCCACCCGCCCATCGCCATGACGACAGACTCCGGTACTCCCGCCGCGCGCAGCGCCTTGGCCGCCGAGCGGCGCATGTCGTGGGGAATTAACCCTTCGTAGCGGAGTGCCCGGTGCTTCGATCCTAGACACCTCGGGCAGCGATAAGTAGCTCCGTGTTGTCCTCGTAGCCGTTTTGCTTTGGGAGGAATCGGTTCAGCAGGACACGCGACGCCTCGGTCGAAGAATCCGAAGGCGCGCACACTTGTTTGATCCAACCCTTGACTCCCGACTTCTCGGCGGAAATCAGAATATCCAACTGCCTTCTTGTCCATTCAACGGGATGCAAGCTAAGCAAATCACTTCGGGACTTCGCCAGATCGTACATCTCCTGGAAGCCACCCCGGATGGTCGCCTTCAGTGCAGCTTCCAAGACATCGAGATACGACTTGAAAATGACAGGAGCCGGGCGATCAGATCCTAAAAATAGTTTCTCGATATGTTGACCAAGACGGCCGACTAAGAAACGTCTGTACGGGACCAATCCTTCCGCGCCAGCGCCGTCCGAGTCCGTATTCGATCCTGGGTGGAGGGCCGCAAAACAGAGTTTTTGGGTGCTGCGTTTTGCCTGCCAGAAACCGTTGTGCTCGATAGTGTGGCGGATCGCCTCTACGGCCGGCTTTAGTTCCTCAGGTGTAATCGCCTCCCATTTTCGGCTCTCCTGCCATCTACGAGCCGACGCTTCCTGCTTTTCCCAGTAATTGTCATCCCGACAAAGGCGTTCCAGAGCGTTTGAGGCTTGTTGGAGGTCGGAACGAGCTTTGACAAGCGCTTCTTCATCCAAGGAACGTTCACTTCCGGCTCTCCCCGCCTCATCCTCCGTCCGAACGGCACTTTCCAGCGCTTTGATTTTCTCCGTTTCGCCGAACATGCGGAGCTTTAGCTGAAGTTTTTCCACTTCGCGGTCGTACTACATACGGAGGAGGTCGCGCTCCTGTCGTGGGATGGCTTTATCGGTGGCTAGATCGCGGATACGACTCTTGGTCGACGTCAATTCAACTGCTATCCGTCCCGGTCCCTCCTCATCTGGAAGTACTCCTTTGGGAGCGGAATTGTCGTCCGTGGGGCTGCTGCTTGAAGCGCCGGAGGCGGACGGCTTATTTTCCTCGGCACCATCGGTCATAAATTACCCTCAGTCACCGTCTAAACGTGGGGCATTTTTCATCAGGTCTGCCGCAATCTGCGCAAACTGGTTCAGAGCCGCTGCAGGTTCTCGGCGATCTCGGCGGCGGCCACGTCGGGGTCGGGGAGATTTGCCGAGTCTTCTAACCGCCAGAATTTGGGCTTGACTAGTAGACATCGGTGATGTCTCCTGCCGCATCATAACTGAACCACTCGTCGTTAAAAACTGTGTTGAGCCACAGTTGTCCGTCGACGCCTCAGCCAGTCTTGTCAGAGTGTTTGAAATCGTAATGCCCGATGGCGGGGTCTGGCGATCATCGCTGAATCTCCTACACGTTGGCCCGGCATACCCAGCATCCGCCACCTGCTCTTAAGAAAGTCAGATACGTCTGCTTTGAAGCCACCCTTCACGCGAGTCATCCAAAACCCCGGGCTGATAACCCAATCGCAGCTATTCGTACGTGCCATTTCGCCGTCCGTCTCTGTATGTTCGGCCGCGTTTTCCACAAAATCAGGGCTCGCAACATAAATTTCACATCCGCTTAAAGTGCCCGTCATTTGGACGAAACAGGGTTTGCGGACACTTGCCCGTCGTTCTTTCGGTTGAATTCACTCATGGAGACGTCCCAGAGTCATCCTGATGGATCATCCATCATTGCCATTGCCTGAACGGGCGCCCGACGGAGTTGCAGAATGTGGGGGAGCAATCGTTGGCGCGGGGAAGGTTGGCCCCGGGTGCCCGAATCCGTCGGCGAGCGCCGCTGCCCGAGACGTCCTGATCGCGTTGACCTATGGCCTGGAACTGGTGCGGCATGGAGCGATGTTAGTACGAGCGGATGGGCACCCACATGTCGCCAATCAGGCCGCATTGGCGATTCTGAAAAAAAGCGATGGCATTTCGCTGGCACGAACCGGTCTTGTGGCCGAGCGAGCTTCGGACACACGGTTGCTCTACCGGTTGCTACAAGAAGCTATGGCAACCCCGGAAAGCGGAGAGCCCCAAGGCTCGCCGTTTTGCCTGGAGCGCAGGCAATCGCGCAGCGCTCTCATCGTGAGGGTAGTACCGGGACCAGGATTGAATTGCTGGCCGGTTGCACAGGAGAGGCTGGCGCTGCTTCGGCTTTATGACCGTGATGTGGGGCTGGTTGTGGACGAGAAGGCGCTAATCTCCCTTTATGGACTGACGCGCGGAGAGGCGACGCTCGCAGCGAAAATTGTGGCCGGGAAGTCGTTGGACGAGGCCGCCACGGAATTGTTTATCAGCCCTCTCACAGCCCGAACTCATCTGAAGCGTATCTTCATGAAAACCGATACGCACCGCCAGCCCGAACTGGTGGTGAGGACATTGTTAACCGTTTTCTGATAATGAGTCGATCGCAAGTGCCAACAGCCTGAACCTTTTTCATCTGCGGTTAACAATTCTTTCGTAAACTTCGCCCGGACAGCTGATTGAACGATCAGAAAATACAGGCTGAGGGGCAGCAGTCTGGAGTGGAACGCGTACGTTGCCCGTACTGCGTCGAGAACGCTGAGTTCAAGGAAATGGTCGATCTTACCGGCGGGGTTGGAGGAACGTTTTATTGCCCGGCATGCCGGCATCTGGTGCGACCCGGCGAATCAGCGTTTGAGTGCCTTTGTGTGAACTGCCGCCAATTGAGACGACCTTCAGCATTGTCGCATTCATAAATGGCGGAGTCTCCGGCGGCCGAAGTCCACAAGAAATTCCATGAAGGCCAAGCACCGATTGATCCCCAAAAAACGAGCAGGGAGTACGGCTAAATCGTCGCACGCCACCGAGAATCCGGGTCCGAACGCATGGCGATTGGCTGCCCTGTCTCTGTTGCTGGTGGTGCTGGTCATCGCGTTGTACGCATCAGTGGGTAGTCATCCGTTTACGAACTACGACGATCCTGAGTATGTCACTGGAAATGAACACGTCAAAGCCGGATTGCATTGGTCGACGGTGGCGTGGGCTTTCACAGCATTTGATGCAAGCAACTGGCATCCGATGACGTGGCTTTCCCATGCTCTCGACTGCCAATTATGGGGTCTCGACCCAGCGGGGCATCACTGGACGAACGTTGGAATTCACGCCATCAATGTGGTGCTGATTCTCTGGTTGCTCGCAGGGGCGACGGGAGAGATGGGGAAGAGTTTCGCTGTGGCGGCACTGTTTGCCGTGCATCCGTTGAACGTGGAGTCCGTGGCATGGGTTGCCGAGCGTAAGAATGTGTTGAGCATGTTTTTCTTCTTGGGCACGCTTGCTGCTTACGGTTGGTATGTGAGGCAACCGAGTCTGAGGAGATACGTTCTTGTTGGGCTGCTCTTTGTCTTGGGACTGATGGCGAAGCCCATGCTGGTGACTGTGCCGTTTGTCCTGTTGCTGCTGGACTTTTGGCCCCTGCGCAGAATGCGCAATGAGGGGGCTATAGCAGATTCCGTCGGAACACTGCCCGGATCAAAACTGCTGCTGGAAAAGATTCCTCTTTTGTGTCTATCCGCTGCGAGCGCAGTTGTCACAGTACTGGCTCAACGTCCAAGCTTAGCGACGGCAGAACGCTTTCCTTTCGGCCTGCGAGTCACGAATGCGATTTATAGCTGCGTCCTGTATCTGCAGAAGACAGTGTGGCCAGTTCGGCTGGCGTTGTTCTATCCACATCCCGCCTCACTAACTCCGTGGCAATGGGCCAAATCGGCGATTCTTCTTGTCGCGATCAGCTGGATGGTTTGGCGGACGCGGAACAGGAGACCATCTCTGTTGATGGGATGGCTTTGGTTCTTGGGAACATTGGTTCCGGTGTTAGGGCTAGTTCAAGTGGGAGCGCAAGGTATGGCGGACCGATATGCATACCTACCTTTGCTCGGCATCTTTGTGGCCGTTGTATGGGGCGTCGACTTACCCGCGCGCGGACGGAAGGTTGTCGCTGTCGTGGTTGTGTCTGCGTTCAGTTTCCTGACTTGGAGGCAAATTGGTTTCTGGAAGACCAACGAGGAGCTATGGGCGCACGCAATCGAGGTCACGGGATCAACTCTAGTCGCTGAGGACAAGTTGGCGGTGGCTCTGCAGTCAGAGGGACGGCAGGAAGATGCGATCGTGCATTTCACCCGGGCTGCTCAGATTGAGCCCCTTGATCCGCTGAGCAATTTCAGCCTGGGAGCTGATCTGCAATGGCACGGACGTTTGCGCGAGGCCGTCCCGCATTATGAAATTGCGATTCAACACACCACAGATTCTAGACTGAAAGCCGATGCGTACCAGAATCTCGCCACCGATTATTTGCAGATCGGCGATGCCCTACAGGCAAGGGCAAAGTTTGTAGCAGCGCTGCAGGCGGATCCTCAATTGGTGACCGCCTTTGCAGGACTGGGGGAAGTGGCGGGAGAGCCGGTGCGATCGCTGGCACAAGCTGTTGTTGAACGTCCCGCGAGCGGCGGTTACCTGCAATTAGCGGAAGCATTTCACCGGGCTGGCTTTGACACGGAGGCACGCCTGGCGTTGGCGCAAGCGTTAGCGATAGACCCTGCATTAGCTCACGCGCAAATTACTCAAGTGACTGCGGCACAGTAGTTGTTACCGAGCATCTTCTTTATTGCATGGTAATGCCCAAAGCCAGAACGAAACCGAGAGACGTCAGGACGACTCGCCAATCCAAAGGGTCATCACCGCAGCTCGTGCGAAGAGCAAGCGCGCCGGCGGTGGAATCTGCCACGGCGAAGCCTGTGTGGCCACTGGCGATCGCCCTGATGATCACATCGATAGCAGTCTATGCGCCTGTACTGTGGCATCCGTTTGTGAACTATGACGATCAGGCGTACGTCGTCGAGAACGAGCATATTCACTCCGGAATTACGCCCCCCACGCTGAAATGGGCGTTGGTGTCGATGGAGGAGTCGAACTGGCATCCCTTGACTTGGCTATCGCATGCGCTCGACTGGCAGTTGTTTGGGGCGAATGCTTCGGGACATCACGCGGTGAATGTGGTTCTTCATGGATTGAACGCGGGGTTGCTCTTCCTGCTTTTGGTTTGGGCGACTCGGGCGAGATGGAGAAGCTTGTTGGTCGCCACGTTGTTCGCGATTCATCCTCTGAACGTGGAAAGCGTGGCGTGGGTGGCGGAGCGGAAGAATGTGCTCAGCATGTTTTGTCTGCTCCTGACGTTGGTGGCTTATGGATGGTACGCGCGAAAGCCTGGAGTTGTGCGCTACCTGAGTGTGGTCGTTCTGTTTGCTGCGGGCCTTGCTGCTAAACCGATGATCGTGACGTTGCCGTTCGCGCTCCTTCTACTGGATTACTGGCCGTTGACAAGGGTCGGCTGGACTTTTGGAGCACATCGAGAAGAGGGGTTTGGTCGCGTCTTATGGCAGCGCGCTTTGGTGGAAAAGTTTCCGTTGATTGCTCTGTCAGTAGCCAGCAGCTTGATCACGCTTCGCGCGCAGAAGCAGTCGATGGCGGCCATGGAAGTTCTGCCGATCTCATATCGAATTGCAAATTCCGCGTATGCATACGTCATGTATTTGTGGAAGGCGGTTTGGCCGGCCAGGCTGGCGGTTTTTTACCCGTATGAAGGGGATCGACTCAAAGGCTGGGTCGTGGGACTTTGTCTGCTGCTGTTGTGCATGATCAGTGCTTTGTCGTGGAGACAACGTCGATCCCATCCTTATTTAATCGTCGGCTGGCTCTGGTTTCTTGGGAATCTCGTTCCCGTGATCGGGTTAGTGCAAGTGGGCGATCAGGAAATGGCGGATCGATATGCCTATTTGCCCCTGATCGGTATCTTCGTGATGGCTGTATGGGGTGGAGTCAGGTTGCTTCGGATCGTGGAACTCCATCTCTCGAAACCACGGATTGCGGCCCGGGTCGCTGCGAGCGGGATGGCAGTTCTCTTGGTATTACTTTCCCTTCGCACAGTTGGGCAGATTGCCGTGTGGCGGAGCAGTCACGATTTGTGGGCTCACGCCTTGGCGGTGACAAGTGAGAACTATCTCGCCGAAGATTACATGGGCACGGACTTGCTGGTGCAGGCTTACGAGGCGACGGGACAACGGTATTCGGATGAGGCGGCGGTACACTTTCGCAATGCGGAGAGAACCAATCCCCACGATGCCATCAGCCACCTGAATATAGGCGCGGATTTGCACGAACGCGGCCAACTCCAGGCGGCGATTGTTGAGTACACGCAAGTTCTGCGATATACGCGGGACGAGCATTTGCTGGCGAAAGCGTATATCGGCTTAGGCGCGGCCTATGGATCATTGCACCAATTTGATCTGGCGAAAGAATCGTACCGTGCGGCAACAAGATTGGAGCCCGATAATCGCACGTTATTTATGAAAATAGGGGAATTGGCGATGACGGAGCGGACGCTGGAGTTGCAGAAGGAGACGGCGCTGCATCCCAGCGCGCAAAGCTATCTGGCCCTGGCTGAGTTACAACAGTCGACGGGAAAAACAAACGAAGCGCTGGTTTCGTACGAGCAGGCTCTAAAACTCGATCCATATCTGGATGACGCACGAACCGGACTGGCGAGTATCGTTCAGAAGCGTTGAGATTGAGGAGATCGGACTACCCGGAAGCATGACAGCCAAGCCCGCCGCAAGATCCAATCGGAATCCAAACAAACAACGCTCTGCGACGGTGCAACCAGCTTCCGCCGGCTGGCTGCGATGGGAATCGATTCGTGGAGTCGGCTGGTACGCGGCAGCATTGGCAGCTCTCTGCTTATTACCGTTCCTCGGCGAAGCATTTCACATTGATGATCCATTGTTCTTGTGGGCGGCGAAACAAATTGCGCAGCATCCCCTGAATCCGTATGGATTCTCGGTGGTCTGGTATTCGAATTCCATGTCGATGTCGGAGGTGATGAAGAACCCTCCGCTAGCCTCGTACTTTCTTGCGGTGGTCGCGCACTTCGCTGGATGGTCCGAGAACGCGATGCATCTGGCTATGCTGTTGCCTGCGATGTCAGCGATCTTTCTTACGTATGGTCTGGCGCGCGAGATGACTCGATTTCCTTTGCTGGCCGCCTGTGTGACTCTAGCGTCACCCGGGTATATGGTCTCGGCGACGAGCGTGATGTGCGATGTGCCGATGTTGGCCCTTTGGCTTGCTGCGGTGATTGCTTGGCGGAAGGGAATCAAAGAACACAGATGGTGGTGGCTGGCGGCGAGCGGAGTTCTCATCGCCATCTGCGCGCTAACGAAGTACTTCGGCGTCTGCTTGATTCCGCTGTTGCTCCTATACTCGGTGTGGGAAAAACGAAGAATCGGTTCCTGGGTATTCTTCATGCTGATTCCTGTAGTGGCGCTTTTTGGATATCAGATATGGACGGAATCGCTCTACGGAGAGGGACTGTTATCGGGTCTGGGAGAGTATGTTCAATATGCGCATGACGAACACCCCCTCTCGGCCGTCGCAAGTCTATTGACGGCTCTTAGCTTTGTCGGTGGTTGTATTCTGCCGGCACTCGCTTTTTTGCCTAGCCTTTGGTCGCGTCGGACGATGATTTTGGCAATTTGCCTGGCAACAACAGTATTCGGGGCTGGCGCCTTGGGTTGGATCGGTTTGGGACAGGAATTTCCGGGGCAGAATCGAATTCTGCTAGCGGTGCAGTTTTCGATTTTCATTCTGAGCGGCGGGTCGGTTCTCGTTCTGGCAATTTCTGATTTCTGGTCGCATCGGGATGCCGATTCGGCTTTGTTGGCAGCCTGGGTTGGTGGGACCTTCGTATTCACAGCATTTCTCAATTGGACGGTGAACGCGCGTTCTATTCTTCCCATGATTCCAGCTGCAGGTTTGTTGATCGCCCGCAGGCTGGAGAAGGGCCGCGTGTCATTGTCGATTGCGCGCGCAGTCGTGCCCTTGGCAGCGTGCATGGCCATTAGCATTTGGGTGACCGCCGGGGACGCAGAGTTGGCGAATTCGATGCGGACCGCGGCTCGTGAAGTGCACAAACGGGGCAATGAGATGTCGCGGCAAGTTTTATTCTCGGGGCACTGGGGATTTCAGTACTACATGGAAAGCCTTGGTGGAGTTGCGATTGAGTCGTCAAAGACTCAGCCTACGGCGCTCGATATCCTGGTAAGGCCGGAAAACAATACGAATCAGGTGGAGACGGATTCGCCGCCATTCGACAGCCTTCTACTGAAGATGAGAATAGGAGTCTCCGTGATGAGAGCCGAAAAGGGAGCGGGATTCTACAGTTCCAAGTGGGGGATTTTGCCCTATGCCTTCGGCCCCGTGCCGGATGAACGATACGATTTCTACCGATTCGATCAGTGATCCTGAGGCGTCAGTGAGACAGAGAAGTATCGTTGGCGGGAGGTTGAGTTTGTGGTACGGCCGCCTGCGGGCTTCCGTTTAGATTTGCGGCGAGCCCGTTAGGTTGAAACAGGGATCTCTCTGTGGGCGCATTAGTAAGGTAATTGCGATCGAATGCGGTGTCGTAGTAGAAACGCCACTGGTTGTAGTGATTCTTCCGGTTGAACTCTCGAATCGTCTTTTCCTTGCTGGCGCTGACCACGCCGACGATCAATCCCCCGGAGATCGGTTGTTGTGGTGAAGATGTGCTCGTGGCCTGCATGCTCGGCCGCGGGGTGCCTTGGGTGGCGTGGTCTGGATCTGTCGCTGAAGGGTCGGCTTGCCCCTGCTCTTGTAAATTTGCCGAGCCGTCGGCAGCGTCTCTGGAAGTCGCGTCGGATACCGGCTTCACGCCGGGGATCTGGCTGGTACCGCCAATTTGTATATCAGCCATGTGGACTAGCTTGAAGTCTCGACCAGTGATCGGGTCTTTGTAGTGTTTACGCAAATACCGGCGTCCATCGGTGTTGTCGAGTTCTTCGAGGCGGACAGGGAATCTTCCGGTCTTGCGCGTAAATTCCCGGATCGCGCGTCTGTATTGGGCTCCACGGTGGATCAGTTCTTCTTCACGATCACGGCGAATCGTAAACGCCAAGCTGGAGGCTGCGGTTCCCGCAGCGATGATCAACAGCGCCATGAAAAGCAGAAGGGTCAGTAAGACATAGCCCTTCTGGCTATGTTTGTGTGTTTTCCTTTTGGGAGTCGTCCTCTGCATTGTCCTGTCTGCTAGAAGGAATATTTCAATCCCAGCTGAATGGTCCGCGGTCTGTGAGCATCAACGGGATGAAGGAATGAACTTCCCGTGGTGCAGTCGACCGCGACCGGCGGCGCTACGATGCCCGGGAAGGTGGTGAGTCCTCCAGCCGCGGAAAAATCGGGGCCACCGTAGCAGTTGATCGTGTTACTTGCGGAATTTCCCAGGTTCGGATTGAAGATTCGGAATTGGGTGTGATTGAAGATGTTGAAGGCCTCAGCTCGAAACTGCAGGTTGCTGCCTTCCGTTACTTTGAATTCCTTGAGCAGCGTCATGTCGAAGTTTAGGCGGGACGGATTATTCAAGAAGTTACGGCCGGCATCTCCGAATGTGAGCCCGCGAGGTGCGGCAAAGGCGGCTGGGTTGAATAGAAGTGGCCCAATGCTGCTGGTATTGAAGCGATTCACACCCGTGGGATACTGCGAGCGAGGATTTGCGATGACGTCGGGATAGGAGCCTGCTCCGGCGCCGTTCGCGACGCCAGCATTGTCCAGAACGGAGACGCCATTGCCGCTGCCTCCATTGATGACGCTGAACGGTGTTCCCGACTGATAGACCGTAATGCCGGAGACCTGCCACCCATCAAACATCAGATGTGCCAGTCGGGAAGGGGATTGCGGATGCGGCGCCGTCGTTTCGGAATCGGAATCTTCCGAAATTGCTGATCCCCCGGATACCCAGCGCTGCATAGCGGTGCCGAGTTTCGGCAGTTGGTAGATGTAGTTTAAGTTGAGCAGGTGGCGCTGATCGAAGTTGGAACTCGCCCAATTCGCCCGAATATCCGCAGAGTTTACGAATGACGCGTCAGAACGGTCGGAAGAATCGTCGAATGAGTGGCTATAGGTGTAGGAAGCGCCGACGGTAACCGGGCCGCTCGTGTGGCGGAGAGTCGCTTGGAGCGCGTGATATTGAGAGTCGGCGATGTTTTGCAGCGAAAGTACCCGTCCAAATCCGGGAGCATACTGCCGCAGGCTGTTTGGATTTGGCAGCACGGCCGATCCCGCGTCCCCGAAGCAGGCAGCCACCATGTTGGTCCACGCTGGTTGCTTTGGTGTCACAATGAAGCCGGTTTGGGCGAGTGTAAATGCGTTGGGAACCCCCGAACCGAAGCTGGAGCAAGTCGCCGACGTCAGCGGTGTTCCGAGAGGGAAGGGATTACCCGTGGGAAATATTCCGGTATCAAGCGCGGGAGTGAGCGGCGCCAATTGGTTCAATTGGAGTTCCGCCGTTAAGTGCGTCCCTTTGCTGCCAACGTAGGCAATGGTAACGAGAGTGTCTTTGGGCAATTGCCGCTGCACACTCAAACTCCACTGTTGCACGTAGGGCCAAACCGTCTTGGTAGGAATCGAAGTGACGTCAAGCGGATATGCCACGCTCGTTGGAGTTGTGGAAAGTTGCCCGCCGATGCCAACAGTGTCCCATGCACTGGGGAACGGGCTGGTCATGGTGAGTACCATCGGGGCGCTGCCCTGTAGAGAGCCGGTGTTTGCTTCCTGACCGGTGCCGTGCTCGAAAAAGATTCCATAGCCGCCGCGAATCGAAGTCATGCCGTTGCCCTTGGGATCCCAGGCAAAGCCAATGCGTGGTGCGGGGTTGAAAATGTGCCTCGACATGCAACTGGCTGGCACGCCGTTCTTGCCGCACTGAATCAGCCCATTGGTGAGGACCGGATTCAGTCCATGTAGAGGGTTGTTCGGGTCAATCGTGATCGGATTTCCCGCGAGCGTTTGCAGGAAACCACCATTTTGACCATGTGCGTCGCCCGCGTTGATCTGAACCGTAGCGGCAAGGCTCGGGTCGAACGCGCTTGACACCCAGTTGTAGGAATTCAGATTTTTCTCGTGATAGTTGCCGAATAAACTGAGACGCACGCCGAGATTCAAATTCAGATGGCGATTCACCCGCCAGTCGTCTTGGACATACGGTTCGACGACCCAATAGTTGTTGTAGTACTTCAGCTGGGAGCTGTCCTGCTGGAAGCTCTTGATCGGATTTGTGAGATCCGAGGGATCGAGGTAGAGGAAATCGGCGAAGGCATTGGCGGTGGTACGAACGCTGTTTTGATTGCTGAAGGTGAAAAGCCCTTGCTGGTCACCGGTAGCCGCGCCCACGGCTGCATTGGTCTCATTGCGCTGCGCATTGATCACTTGCACCCCGAACTGAACAGTTTGCTTCTTGATCACCTTGCTCAGGTTGTCGGCTAGTCCGTAGGTCGGATTGGTGTGGTCCCAAGGCATGTAAGACGTGTCGACCGCGAATCCATTCCCCCCATATTCGGCGTTCGTGCCGGCAATGACGAGACCAGGCAGCTTTCCGCCGAAACCATTGTTGAAGATGTAGCCAACGTCCCCGACAGTTGCGGGGGTGCAGGCGTTGGCACAGGGTGGATTGTGTCCGCGCGAGATTACATCGGCATTCAAATTTGCGCCGGGACCGGCGATATCGGTGAGAGTGATGTGCTCATCGACATAACTGACCGAGAAGTCATTGAGGAAGGTGGGCGAAATCGTGTGTGTGAGCCGCGCAACCATACTCAGTCCGGGTCCGTTCAAGCGGTTTTGCACCGTCGGAAAACTGTTGGTGATGATGTATCCCCACTGTGGTGTGACCACCGTCGTATCCCACGTGTCGTGGATATACCGGAACGATGCTCGCAGATTCGGGGTGATGTTGTGGTCGATGCGGAACAATTCTTCGCGCCAATACGTCGCTGGCGAAATGACGGTGTTGTAGCAAGGCACTAGCGGAACCTGCGTGTCGGGATCGGGCTTACCGGCCAGACTGGAGTTGCAGCCGATGGTTGAATTCGGAGTCGGAATGAGTCCGGTGTTCAGAATGGCAGCGCTCCGAGGATCGACGGGGACCTGGTTGCCGGCGAAGGTTCGGAATCCTGAGCCAGAGGAAGCCTCGCCGAATGCCGGACAGTCAGGAAATGCTGCACGTTGGAAGTCGACCTGCGCGCTGCCAGGCGCAAAGGGGCATACATCACTGAAATTGCCGCTACGCTCGGCGAGGGTCGGAACAGCCTGATTGAAATCGGAGGAGCCGCCGGGCCCGAGTGGAGACTTCTCCAGGCGAAATTCTTCGGAAAAGAAAAAAAACGTCTTGTCCTTCTTTGAATTGAACACGCCGGGAATGTAAAGCGGGCCGCCGATGTCGAAGCCGAAATCCTGACGTCGATAAAGTGGAGCTTTCCGGGTTTGATCGAAGTAGTTGCGAGCATTAAAAAGCTCGTTGCGGACGAAATCGTACGCTCCGCCATGAAAGGACGGAGTGCCAGACTTGGTGGTGACGAGCACTGTGCCCGATGCGCTTCGACCATACATGGCGCCATAGTTTGAAGTCAGAACCTTGACGTCTTGAATGGCGTCGAGGCTGGGATAGACCATCAAAGTGCTTTCGGCGCCATTGAGCCCGGCGTTGAGGACGTCGCTGCCGTCGACATCAAAGTTGTTGTATTCGACGCGACCGCCGTTGACGCTGTATTTGACGCTTCCCGCGAGGCCGACCCGAGCTTCATCTTGACCAGTCTGATTACTGACACCGGGGGCCAAAGCGATCAACTGAGTGAAATTTCTGCCGTTTAGTCCAGTGCTGACAATTTCCTTATTCGTGATCGTGCCTTCAATCTGATTCGTTTCCGTTTGTACCTGCGCGGCCTGCTGGCCTTCCACGTTCACATTCGTGGTTTCGGAAGGAGGAACCAGAGAAGCGTCAACTTCGAGTGCCAGATCGGCTTGCAGTGTGATGTCAGTCTGAAAAGGCGCAAATCCCTGGGCGCTGACGGTGAGTTTGTATTGGCCAGGGGCTAAATTGTTCAACGAGTATTGTCCGCGAACGTCGACTTGAGAGTTAGCAGACCCTGGACCTCCAGAGACCACCGCACTGGCTGATTGCACGACCGCACCGGTCTGATCAGTGACGATTCCATAAAGTGCGGCCGTGCCCTTTGTCGGTTTGACCACGACTGCTTGTGGCGTCGCTATGGTCGTGGATTGGGCCGCAGGCATTGGCTGAGGCTGAGATTCGGTTGGGCTCTGTTCCGCTGTGTGCTGATCGGTTGGAGCCCGAACCTCTGGTGCTTTGGATATAGCAAACAGCACGGCATCCACTTCGTTCGATTTCCCGGCATACACCGTCAGTTGAACCGAGTAAAGTTCATATCCCGCAGCCTTGATTTCCACACGATGATCGCCCGGTTTAAGACCCTCGATCGTGTATTGCCCCACCTGGTTGGTCGTAGCGGTGTGAGTTCCTGAAACCCCCGATACGGTGACGGAGGCGCCGGGAATCACCGCGCCCGAAGGAAGAATCACGGTGCCATGAATGGTTGTGCCCTGACCATGGGCCAGACCGCACATGGCGCAAAGCAGTATCAAAAATGCCA
>Ga0335070_10005961_pt1 | contig 14352 bp, 12 predicted proteins | sample Lox_Sample_13_FD_206722 | JGI IMG/M metagenome (GOLD analysis project Ga0335070, IMG submission 206722) | Soil microbial communities from Loxahatchee National Wildlife Refuge, Florida, United States - Lox_Sample_1.3 | ecosystem: Environmental > Terrestrial > Soil > Wetlands | place: USA... | reverse complement strand
TTGGGCGCGGCTTACGCGGGCGTTGATGTATCCGGCGCCCGCGACTTCGAATCTGTCGAATCCCGGAACCGAGCCTAGGCCGGCCACGATCTCCTCCGCAATCTTGCGCGGAGCTTTGCGCAGCTTCTTGGCCAGCTCGAAGGCCAGCGGCAGGGCATACTCGCCGAATTCAACCTTCGGCGGCTGCTCCACCACGATATGGGGCAGATCGAGGCCGTAGGTAAGGCGCAGAAAGTCGCGCACGTGCTGGGCCAGACGACGTTCCAGATGGCGATACAAGAGTCCCTCTAAGCTGTTGAGGAAAACAGTGATTGTAACAAAGCGTCGGTGGGCGGCGTCGTTTGACGCCGAATTGGCGCTTCCCTATCATGAAAAGATTGCCCCGGTCTTCTGCACGCGACCGTTGAGATGCACGCGAGATCCCTCCCCGGCTGCGGCCGGCTCGGGATGAAGCCATCCGACTCGTTGGGGCTCGACGCGATATGCGGATTGCCTACCTCGACTGTTTTTCCGGCATGAGCGGCGACATGTTTCTGGGTGCGCTCGTGGATGCCGGAGTGTCTCCGCCGTTGTTGGGGAAGACGGTCGAGGCGTTGAACATCGGGGCGCGCCTGGAGATTTCGCGAGTCACGCGCAGCGGTATCAGCGCGACGAAGGTGGATGTTTACTCACACGGCGAGAAAGACCTGCCGCGCGAGGTGTACTGGGAGCAGCGGGAGCAGCCGCAGCGCTCGCGCGGCCGTGAGCATGGACATCACCACCACGAGCATGATCATGGGCACCAGCACGATGCGGTTGAACTGCGGGAGCACAACTTCACATCTGAGCCTGCGCGGGCGGGGGCGCCAGCGCCACACAGGCATGGTCGTGGGCTGACGGAGATTCGCGGGATTATCGCCAAGGCCGCCATCAGTGAATCAGCGAAGCGCACCTCGGTCGCCATATTCGAAGCGTTGGCTGAAGCCGAGGCGAAGATTCATAGCAGCGAGATAGAGAAAGTGCATTTCCACGAAGTGGGGGCCGTCGACGCGATGGTGGACATTGTCTGCGCGGCGGTGGGGGCGGAGGCGCTCGGCTTGGACGAGATCATTTGCTCGCCGCTAAATGTCGGCGGTGGCACCGTCAAATGCGCGCATGGGACGTTCCCTGTTCCCGCACCGGCCACGCTGGAGCTGCTGAAGAACGCTCCGGTGTATTCCTCCGGCATTGAGGCGGAACTGGTCACGCCGACCGGGGCTGCCATCGTGAAGACGCTGGCTGCACGGTTCGCTCCGTTTCCCGAGATCAAGGTCGAAAAGATCGGATACGGTGCGGGCACGCGCGATTTCCCCGGACATGCCAATGTGGTCCGACTGACGATCGGAGAGGCGCAACCGGAGCTTGCAACCAAAGTCTCGCAGGAAACCATCACCGTGCTCGAAGCCAATATTGACGATCTGAATCCCCAGGTCTTCGGATACGTGATGGACCGCCTGCTGGAAGAAGGCGCGCTGGATGCCTTCGGCATGTCCGCACAGATGAAGAAGAACCGCCCGGGGATGCTGCTGACGGTGCTGTGCCGTCCCCAAGATGCCGCGAAGCTCACGCAATTGATGTTCACCGAGACGACGACGTTGGGAGTGCGAAGGCGCGAGGAGCGGCGGCAGGCGCTGTCCCGGAACTGGGTGACGGTGAACACGCGCTGGGGGGATGTGCGCTTGAAGATCGCCAGCATGAATGGCACCGTCACCAACTACGCCCCGGAATACGAAGATTGCCGGAGGATCGCCGCGGAGCACGGAGTGCCGTTGAAGGCGGTGATGCAGGAGGCAGTGCAGAGGTATCTGGCAGCTGGCTTCGAGCCTCTGGCTCTTAGCAAACCCTCAGGGAAATAGGCGTGACGCACAGAAAGGATCCCAACCGATAGACTGGTGTCTGTGCGAAGTCCGGAAGCGGGTTGCCAGTAGCTAGAGCCAGCTGCCAGCAGCGACTTTATGAAGTTCTACATCACGACCCCGATCTACTATGTCAACGCCCGTCCCCACATCGGGCACGCCTATACCACGATTGCCTGCGATGCTATCGCGCGGCGGCAACGCATGCTGGGGGCAGAGACATACTTCCTCACTGGCACTGACGAGCATGGACAGAAGATCGAGCGCGCCGCCCAGGCAGCGGGCAAGTCACCGCAGCAGCTTACCGATGAAGTCTCCGCCCAGTTCCGCGGCTTGTGGGACCGCATGGGTCTGACCCACAACGACTTCATCCGCACCACCTCCGACCGGCACAAGTACGGTGTGCAGGCGCTGTGGCGCCGGATCCGCGACAATGGCTACATCTACAAGGGCCACTACACCGGCCAATATTGTGTCTTCGACGAGCTCTACGTGGACGCAGTGGGCCCGGGCGCCCCATGCCCCGAGTGCGGGCGTCCCACCGAGACTGTGCAGGAAGAGAATTATTTCTTCAAGCTGTCAGCCTTTGAAGACAAGCTGCTGCGGCTCTACACCGAACAGCCGGACTTCATCCGTCCGGAAACCCGGCGCAACGAAGTGGTGTCATTTGTACGCTCGGGATTGCGGGATTTGTCAGTGAGCCGGAGCACGTTTTCCTGGGGCATCCCCGTCCCCGATGATCCCAAGCACGTGATCTATGTCTGGCTGGATGCGCTGTCGAACTACATCACCGCGCTCGGCTACGGTTCCTCGGACACCAGGCTCTATGACAAATTCTGGCCGGCCGACGTGCAGATGATCGGCAAGGAGATAGTGCGCTTCCACTGCGTGTACTGGCCGGCGTTCCTGATGGCAGCAGGCCTGCCCCTGCCCAAAGGAATCATGGCGCACGGCTGGCTGCTGTTCGAGGAGAACAAGATGTCGAAGTCGCGCGGCAATATCGTGCGGGCGGAGACGATTCTCGGCGTGCTGGGCGCGGACGCGTTGCGCTATTTCCTGTTGCGCGAGATCGTCTTTGGGCAGGACGGGTCGTTCTCTTTCGACGCGCTGGTGCAGCGCTACAACGCTGACCTGGCTAACGGGCTGGGCAATCTCGCCAGCCGCACCCTAGCCATGATTACGCGCTATTTCCACGGTGAGGTGCCGTATCCCTCGCACACTGCGGCGCGGACTCCGGCGGACGATGCGATTGCGGAGGCCGCGGGCAAGACGATTGCTGAGTACAACACGCTATTTGACCAGTTCCAGTTCTCGCGCGCGCTGGAAACCGCGTGGAGCCTGGTCTCTGCCGTGGACAAGTACATCGTCGAGAACGAGCCCTGGTCGCTGGGTGAAAAGCAGGATGAAGAAAGCCGGGCCCGCCTGGCTACGGTGCTTTACACCTCCGCCGAGGCCTTGCGCATCGCAACCGCGCTGGCCCATCCCGTTATCCCGGACGCAACCGCGAAGATCTGGTCACAACTGGGGCTCGGAGACATCAGGAAATTTGCGCTTTCGGATTTGAAGTGGGGACAACTCCACCTGGGGACAAAGCTGGGCACAGTGGAAGCCGTATTCCCTCGCGCCGACAAGGGTGCAATCGAAAGGATGCAGAGGATGGAAGAGCAAGGACGCGGAGCCCCAGCGGCAGTGGAGGTCGCTCCCGCCGCGTCGCCGGCGGTGAAGCCCGCTGCCGCGACGCCCGACGGCAAGATCAGCATCGAGGACTTTGCCAAGGTCGAGTTGCGGGTCGGCCAGGTGAAAGTGGCGGAAAAAGTCAAGGGCGCGGACAAGTTGCTCCGCCTCGAGGTCGATCTGGGCACAGAAGTACGGCAGGTCGTGGCCGGCATCGCCGAAGCTTACGCGCCCGAGACGCTCATCGGGCGCAAGGTGGTCATCGTGGTCAACCTTGCCCCACGCAAGCTGCGCGGGCTGGAGTCAAACGGGATGATCGTCGCGGCCTCGGCCGAGGGCGGCAAGCCGGTGCTGTGCGGGTTCCTGGAAGATGTGCCGGTGGGGACACGACTGAAGTAGACCCGAAGCCGAGCTTCGCTCGGCCGGACGGCCGAGGGCGGCCGTCCCCACGTTGGCATTGCCAACGACCAATGACTAACGACCAGCGACCATGTTTGTAGACTCCCACGCTCATCTCGAGATGGAACAATTCAATCCTGACCGCGCCGCGGTGTTGCAACGCGCACGCGACGCGGGGGTAGAGACCATTGTCGCCATCGGCAGCGGCACCGGTCCGGGGTCGCTCGATTGTGGAATTCAGCTCGCGGACAAGTACGACTTTATCTATGCCACCATCGGCATCCATCCTCACGAAGCCAAGCTGGCCACCGAAGCTGACTTTCAAGAGCTCAGTGCCCTGGCCAAGCAGCCCAAGGTAATCGCCTGGGGCGAAATCGGACTTGACTACTTCTACGACCATTCTCCCCGCGAGGTGCAGTGGCAGGTGCTTCTGAAGCAACTGCAAATGGCGCACGCCGCCAGGCTGCCGATCGTGATCCACTGCCGCCCGTCGGATGGCAGCAACAATGCCTGGGAGGATTGCCTCAAGCTGCTGCACGAACAGTGGGCTCCGCATGGTCTGGGCGGGATTTTGCATTGCTTCACCGGCACCTGGGCGCATGCCAGGCGTGCGCTCGACATGGGATTCATGATCTCCTTCGCCGGGAACGTAACTTTCCCCAAGGCGCAGCAGATTCGTGACGCAGCCAAGGAAGTGCCGCTCGACCGCATGCTGATTGAAACCGATTCGCCGTTTCTCGCGCCTGTTCCCAACCGCGGCAAGCGCAACGAACCGGCGTTCGTCAAGGAAGTAGCGCGGCAATTGGGCGAATTACGTGGCCTCTCCACCGAGGAGATCGGCGCGCGGACGTCGCAGAATTTCTATCGCTTCTTTTCGCTTCCCGAAAAGGCCAACTCCATTTAGCTTGTTAGGTGCATCTTCCGCGGGGGCGCGCTAATCTATTTAACTGACCGCACTATGCCTGAGAACACTTTTGACATCGTGAGTAAGATTGACCTGCAAGAGGTCTCCAACGCCATTCAGCAGGCGTTGAAGGAAGTGCATACCCGCTTCGATTTGAAGGATTCGAAGTCGAAAATCGAGCTTGAAGGCAAGGACGCGATCATTCTCCACTCGATTGACGAGTTCAAACTCAAGGCGGTGAACGACGTCTTCCAGCAAAAACTGGTAAAGCGCGGTGTCCCGCTGAAAGGCCTGACCTACGGCGCCATCGAGTCCTCGCTGGGCGGGGCGGCCAAACAGCGCATTTCCATGCAACAGGGCATTCCCATCGAGAAGGCACGCGAGATCGTCAAGCTGATCAAGAACTCGAAGAAGAAAGTTCAGGCCTCGATTCAGGGGGACCTGGTGCGGGTGAGCGGCAAGGACCGCGACACGCTGCAGGAGATCATCACTCTGCTGCGGCAGCAGGATTTTGGCATTGATATGCAGTTTACGAATTACCGGACAAACTGAGGCTATTTCACCACGGAGGCACGGAGACACCGAGACCCATTCAAGCAGAGCGCCCGTGGCTGTGCCTGCACGCATACGGTGGCGCCCCTCGATGTTTCTCCGTGACTCTGTGGCTCCGTGGTGATTGACACATGAGCACGCCCGCCACCATCAACGGTAAGGAAGTCTTCGAGCTGCTGCGCGACGACCTGTCGGCCATCGAGCGCGAGTTCGGACGCGACACGGTTTCGAACGTCGAAGCCATCACCGAGATTGGCGAATATCTGCGCGGCGGCGGCGGCAAGCGCATTCGCCCCGCGCTGCTCCTGCTCTCGTCGAAACTCTTCAACTACCAGGGACGCGGCGCCATCCGGCTGGGCGCGGTGGTGGAGATCATCCACACTGCCACCCTGGTGCATGACGACATCATTGACGAGGCCCAGACCCGGCGCGGACGTCCGGCAGCCAACACCCAGTGGGGGAACTCGCGGTGCGTGCTGGCCGGCGACTGGCTCTACATGCAGGCCTTCAAGGTCGCGGTGCAGGAGCGCAACTTCCGCATTCTCGATACCCTGATTGACCTCACCCAGCAGATGGTTGAGGGCGAACTGCTGCAGATGGAAAAGCTGGGCAAACTCATTTCGCTCGACGAGTACTTTGACCTGATCTTCCGCAAGACGGCCTGCCTGTTTTCCGTGTGCATGCGCATGGGTGGAATCTTGGGGGGCGCAACTCCAGACCAAGAGGAAAGTCTCGCGCAGTACGGACGCGACCTGGGTATGGCTTTCCAAATCGTGGACGATGTGCTCGACCTGACCGGGTCCGAAAGCATGCTGGGCAAGCCAGTGGCCAGTGACCTGCGGGAGGGTAAAGCCACCATGGCGGTCATCCACGCCCTGGAGCGCTGCCTGCCAAAGGAAAGGAAACTCATCGAGACCGTCCTGCGAGAACGCGCTTTCGATGGGGTCACCCACGCGGAGATCCTGGAAGTCCTGAACCGTTACGGTTCGCTCGAAGCCGCTACTGCCCGCGCCATGCAGTACGCCGAACTGGCCCGCAACGCCATCTGCAGCTTCCCTCCCAGCGAAATTAAGCGCGCTCTTTTGTGGGCGCCGGAGTTTGTGGTGGCGCGGGAGAGGTAGCGAAAACTCTCAACAATTGGGCACGCGAACTCGGAGTGCCAATCAGAAAAGCTCTTGCCCGAAATTCTTCGAGAAATACTTGAGCTATCGGAGTTAAGCCTCTTCCTACGAGCCACATCAGGAATAGAAGGCCGAATTCGACCCAAATCGCCCCATGACATAGCCTGTCATCCCGAAGAGGGCTTGGGCCCACCAAGTATCAGATTCCAGTCTGATGGCATTGTGCTTTCCCTCTCCTGTATTACAATGCGTGACTGGGTTAAGAACAGCCGATCAATCCATTTTGCTGTGGGTGCCGTATTCTAGTCGGCAGTCTAATCCAAGCTCGGCAGTTTGAATCCCAGAATGGAGTCTCCATCAATGAAGAAGCTACTGGTTGGTCTATTGGCGGTTTCAGTTCTCCTGGGCATGACTGCATTCGCCCAGGACACCATGGGAAAAACGGAAAAGAAGGAAAAGGCAGCGGCCGCCCCGCTGAAGACCCTCAAAGGCACCATCAAAGCCGAAGGTGATAAGTACACGTTTGTGAACGACAAAGACCAGAAGTCCTGGGACATCATGAACCCCGAAGCTGTGAAGGGTCATGAAGGCCATCACGTGTCACTGAGCGCTCATGTCTACGCCGACAAGAACGCGATCCATGTGATGAAGGTGACCATGATGAAGGAGAAAATGGCCAAAGAACAAAAGAAGTAGGCAGGCTTACCTTGTACGGATCAAGGGGCGGCCTTGTGCCGCCCCTTATTTGCGTATAGTCTCCAATTCGCATCGCGCTCGCCTTGATCATGAATTACCTTTTGGCGCTGATCACCCGCCACGGATACCTTCTGGTGACCGGAATTGTGTTCGCCGAGTCCGCGGGGTTGCCCTGCCCGGCCGCACTCGCGCTGGTCGCGGGCGGGGCAGCGGTGGCGTCGGGAATTCTGAGTCCGGTGGTATGGCTCCTCGCCCTCGGCGCTATGCTGCTGGGCGACTCGTTGTTGTACTTCCTGGGGCGCCACATGGGATGGGCGCTGCTGGGCTTTCTGTGCAAGGTTTCGGCGAATCCCGAGACCTGCATTCTGCGCTCGGCGGAGTCTTTCTACAAACGGGGCAAGATTGCTCTGCTGGTGGCCAAGTTCATCCCTGGGGTAAATACCATGGCGCCGCCGCTGGCGGGCAGCATGAAGATGCGCCCGTTGCAGTTTCTACGCTTCGACCTGGCCGGCGCCACTCTGTATACCGCGGGTTATTTCACGGTGGGGTATGTGTTCCGCGATTTCCTGGCGGCGATCACGCGCGGCTTCCAAACCGCCGGACGGGCTTTCGAGGAAGTGCTGGTGGTGGCACTCGTGGCCTATCTGGTGTACCGCGTGTGGCTCTCCCGCAAGCATCGGATCTATCGCGTGGTGCCGCGGGTACGGGTGGAAGAACTTGCGCGGAAGCTGGCCTCGGACGAACGGAACAGACTGCTGGTGGTCGATTGCCGCAGTCATGGCTATTACGACCCCGGATCGGCCCGCATCCAGGGCTCCATCCGCATCGAACCCAACAATCTGGGCGAGGAACTGAAGACCCTGCCCAAGGACAAGGACCTCTATCTTTACTGTACCTGAGTGCGGGAAGCGACCAGCGCCCGGGTGGCGCACCTGCTGCGGGAGAAGGGATTCCGCGCGTTCGTGATCGTGGGCGGCCTGACCGCGTGGAGGAAGGCGGGCAAACCGTTGGAGGCGGTGCCCCGGGAGGATTTGGTAAAACTACCAACCTTCACTTAGGAGTATTAGGCTTAGGAATAAGGTATCAGGTCTCAGGTAACGGGTCGCGGAAACCCGGCCTGCTTTGCGTCCTTTGCGGCCTTTCTTTGCGACCTTTGCGGTTTAGAGTTTTCACGCTACCGGCACATGGCTTCAGCGAAAGAAGTTGAGATCAAGTTCCGCGTTGAGGATCTGGGCGCCCTCAACCGCAGGCTCCGCGCGGCCCGCTTCCGCCGGATCACCCCGCCTACCCACGAGATGAACGCGCTTTACGACCTCCCTGGCCAGCCTCTCCGCAAACGCGGCGATCTGCTCCGGCTCCGCAAGTACGGCGCGAAGTGGGTGCTGACCCATAAAGCCAAGGGTAAAGCGGGCCGCCACAAGACCCGCGTGGAGACGGAAACACGGGTGGCCGACGGCCCCCAGATGGACGCAATTCTGCGCGCCTTGGGCTTTGCTTCCACGTTCCGCTACGAGAAATTCCGCGCCGAGTGGGCACACAAACAAGGCCACGTGGTTGTAGACGAGACCCCGATTGGGAATTTCGGGGAAATCGAAGGCCCGCCACGCTGGATTGATGACACGGCCAAGCGATTGGGAATTTCTCCCGTCCAATACATCACCGACACCTACGCCGGGCTGTTCTTTGCGTGGAAGCGACGCACCCGAAGCCCAGCCAAGGAGATGACCTTCGCGGAAGTCAGGAAGGCGGCCACCAAAATCCAACGCCGGAGGAAAAAGTGACGAACCAAGCCTCCTCTGCTCCCTCGACGACATCTCAGGCTCGGACTTCTTCGGAACCAAGGCTGGCCACAGATCTGCTAGGGGGATTCAGCGGCGCCGTTCTTCTCCTGCATGTGCTGCTGAGCGGGCGTTACGGCTACTTTCGCGACGAACTTTACTTCTTGGATTGCGCCCGCCACCTGGCGTGGGGTTATGTGGACATGGCGCCGATGATTGCCCTGGTCGCCCGCCTGGCGCTGGCCCTTGGAGGCTCGCTCCATGTGCTCCGAACCATAGCGGGGATCGGCGGGGTAGGGATTGTCGCCATGACCATGCTGATCACATGGCGGCTGGGGGGAGACCGGTTCGCCCAGGGGCTGGCCGGGCTCTGCGCCCTGATTGTGCCCGAGTTTCTGGGGACAGCCAGCCTGCTGACCATGAACGTCTTCGAGAAGGTGTTCTGGGCGGCCTGCACCTACCTGTTGGTCCGCATCATCCAGACGGACAACTCAAAGCTGTGGTTGTGGTTTGGTGTGCTGGCCGGGCTGGGCCTGATGAACAAGCACTCCACGCTGTTCTTTGGCGCCGCCGTGGTGGCTGGGCTGGTCCTGACCGGGCAAAGAAAGGAACTCACCAAGCCGTGGATCTGGATTGGCGGATTGATCGCCCTTCTGATCTTTCTGCCCAATGTGATCTGGCAGGTGCAACATCACTTCCCCACTCTGGAAGATTTGCGGAACGTGCAGACCAGTGGAAAGAACGTGGTGCTGGGTCCGCTGGCTTTTATCCGGGAACAGATTTTTCTTATGCACCCCATTACGTTCCCCGTCTGGCTGGCCGGACTATGGTTCTTTCTGGCAGGCAAAGGTACCCGGTACCGCATGCTCGGCTGGATTTATCTCGCTCTGCTGGTGATCTTCATCGTGCTGCACGGAAAAAACTACTACCTGTCAGGAGCGTACCCCATGCTGTTCGCGGGCGGAGCTACGGCCATGGAGCAATGGCTGGATCGCAGACGTGCCACCCAAGGCAGGCTCTGGCCGAAGGCAGCCATTGTCATCTCGATCGGCGGGCTGGGTGCGCTGACCGCGCCCCTGGCGCTCCCACTCTTGTCGCCGGAAGGCTACGTGACGTACGAACAAAAGCTACACGTCCAGCCGAGCAAGACCGAAGTCAATCATGAGGGCCCGCTGCCGCAGTTCCTGGGAGATCAGTTCGGCTGGCCGGAGCTGGCGGCGGAGGTGGGAGCAATCTACAACGCGCTGCCTCCAGAGCAGCGCGCCCGGACGGCCATCCTGACCGGCAACTATGGCGAGGCCGGCGCGATTGACATGTTCGGACCCAAGTATGGTCTCCCGACGGCGCTGAGTGGCCATCAGAACCACTATTTTTGGGGAACCATGGGTTTCAACGGCGACAACCTCATCACCATCCAATATGGTCCACGGTATCTCGGGGAAATCTGCAATTCCGTCGAAAAAGTGGGCGAACACTATCACCCCTGGGGAATGGCGGAAGAGAACCATGCCATCTATTTTTGCCGGGGCCTGAAGAAGCCGCTGGCGGATATCTGGGAGGACCAGAAGCACTGGAACTGAGGTGGTACGCGCGGGGGCTACCACTGACACGCCCATGCCTGCCGCTACGGTGCCAGACTTCGCTAACCGCCGGCACGGGCCTCCGCCGGCCTCTCCCGGCGCGCCTGTTGCTCATAGCCCTCGGCGGCGTAGCACAGCGCATGATCGAAGAACTGGTCGAGCAATCGCAGCAATTCCATCTCCCCATACAGCTCCACCGGGCTGCGCAGGAATCCTTGCCGCTGCAGGAAATCCCAGAGGTGCTCCTTGGTCAGCACGATGGACCAGGAGAAATCCGCCAGCGAGACTCCTTGGGCAGCGCGACGGGCCCCCAATTCAAGGTAGCGCAGTTCGATGTCGGTTTCGGTCTTGCTCAGCAGCCACTCGCTCAGGTGTTGCAGGATCTCGTATGTCCGGTCGCGCAACTCCTCCACGGGCACCTTCTGCATGTCGCTGGTGCGCCGCGAGGTGCGAAGCTTTCGCATTAGGCCGTCCGCCAGTTCTTCCGAATGGTTTTCAATCAGTCGCACTAAACGTAGCGCAATCAATCCACCCTCCCCCATTATTTCGATGCCTTGCCCGCCCCGCAGGATGCAGCCGTTATATATCGTGTCACGATATTATATGCTCACTGAGTTTGCCTGAGAACCCACGGTGTCAACAAGAACCCGGAACGACAGGCCTGGCGGTGCCCCGCCGCACCCGCAGATGGGAAAGACCCTTTGCGGGCCAGGGCCGCCCCACGGGGAGGAAAGGCGGGTGTCGCCGGTTTGTCAAAAGCTCGTAAGCCTTGTCGTCACAGCATCTTTTGGGGGACAATCTTCATCATAGAGAACAGCGGCATTTCTCAGGAGACTCTGCCTAATGGCTTTTCAACCGTGGCGCCTGTGTCGGGCTCTCACCGGCTCTGTTGCCCTGCTATTGCTCTTGGTCATCGCACCCCCCAGCCAGGCAGCGGAAAAACCGCGCCTGCGGGTGGATGATTACCAGATTGACGCCGAACTCACCCCGCATACCCACCGCATCGCAGCCACCGCCAAGGTGAAGTTCACCGCGCTGGAGGACTTGAACGTCGCCACGTTTGAGTTGAACAACGCCATGCGGGTGAACAAAGTCCTCGATGCCGCGGGCAAACCACTCAGCGCCGAGCGCGTGACCCAGGACTTTACTGTACGCGTGCAATTGCCCAACGGTCTTCCCAAGGATAGTTCGACCACGCTTACGTTCGACTACGAGGGCATCCTTGATTCGGCGGAGGACAGCCCGGTGCAGGGGCTCAAGCTGGCATCGGTGAACGACGACACCAGCTACCTGCTGTACGCCGGACGATGGTTCCCGGTGAACGGCTATGGATTGAACCGCTTCACCGCCACGATCAATGTCACGGTCCCGGCGCATATGGTGGTGATCGGCAGCGGGAAGCAAACCGTGGCCGATGTTCCGCCCAAGAAAGGGGTTGCCGGGGGACTGCCGCTGAAGACCTACACCTTCGTATGGGACAAGCCCAGCTTCCCGGGAACGATTGTGGCTGGCCAGTTCCAGGAGTTCAAGAGTGATGAGGCCGGGCTTGACCTGCACGTTTTTTTCAAGCCGGTCCATCAGAACCAGGGTGCGACTTACGCGGAAACGGCAGTCAAGGAGTTTACCTATTACGTCACTCTGTACGGGCCGGCGCCGTCCACTACACTGAGAGTTGTCGAGATTCCGGATGACACGGTTCCCACAGCGTGGGCGCCCGAAATGGCCGCGCTTGCCAGTCGCGGCATCACCGACAAAATCAACTACAGGCTGCTGGCCAATACCATCGCCCACCAGTGGTGGGGCGCCTCCGTGAGTCCGGATTCCCGGGACGACTGGTGGCTGGAGGACGGGTTCGCCCGCTACTCCGAGGCTCTCTACGTCGAGAATGCCGCCGGACCCGCCGGTCTGGAAGAAGCCGTTAAGGACATGTCGGTGGGCGCGTTGGCGTACGACACCGTGCCCCTGTCCAGCGCGGGAAAGCTCGATTTGTTCTCACCCGAGTTCCAATCGCTGGTCACCGACAAGGGGGCCATGATCCTGCACATGCTGCGCTGGGTGATGGGCGAGCAGAAATTCAACACGACTATGCGCGCCTTTGCCGCTAAGTATGCAGGCAAGTCGGCGTCGGTCAACGATTTTCAGGCTCTGGCGGAGCAGAATTACGGCGACAAGCTGACGTGGTTTTTCACGCAGTGGCTGGATTCCACCGGGGCGCCGGAGTTCAAGACCAAGTACACGGTGTATCGCCTGGGCAGCGGCAAGGGGTTTCGGGTGGTCGGCCAGATCGCGCAGGATCTCGATCTGTTCCGCATGCCGGTGGAATTGAAAATTGATACGGACGGCAAGACCGAGGAAAAGCGCATTGACGTGGTGGGCACGGATTCTCCGTTTTCGGTCGAAACCTTCGGCCGGCCACGGCGCATCGTCATCGATCCGGACAACCGGGTGCTGAAGAACTCAACCGAGATCAAACTGCGCGCTTCCATCATGCGCGGGCAGGCGCTGGTGCAGCAGGGTGACTTGGCGGGGGCGCTGAGCGAGTTCAACAAGGCGCTTGAGGTCAACAAGAACAGCTCGCTGGCCCACTATCGCGTCGCCGAGGTGTTCTATCTGCAGCACAACTATCAGGCGGCTGCGAACGCCTACCGCTCCTCGCTCAATGGGGACGGAGATCCGCGCTGGACGGAAGTCTGGTGCCACATCCAGCTCGGCAAGATTTTCGACATCACCGGACAGCGCGAGCGCGCTACCAATGAATACCGGCAAGCGCTGCAGACCAACGACAACACCCAGGGCGCGCTAGACGAAGCCCGCAAGTACCTGCAGAAGCCGTTTGAGCAGGCGAAGAACAGCGGAGGGTAAGCCGCCGGCAGGCGACAGCCCAGCGGGTTGACCAGCCCGCATCCCTGCACAATTGACGCGTGGCTGGCGTTCTCAAGTCACAAGCCGTCATCGAGTCTCTGCGGCTTTGGGCTCCTGGTCCGCTTTGACCGCCAACGTGACCATGGCTTTGGACACCAGACATTGCTTGCCATCCTTCGTCGCCAAGATCTCAGACTCGACGATGACCAGGGTCCTGCCAGCGCGCAACACTCTGGCGCGGCAACGCAAACCGTCGGCCACTGCAGGGCGGAGGAAATTGATCTTGAACTCGACGGTCAGGACATCCTGGTCGAGCCCCACGACGCTGCGCGCGGCGCATCCGGCGGCGTGATCGGCCATGGTCGCCATGACGCCGGCATGGATCAAGCCATGCTGCTGCTGGTGGCGGGCGTTGGGGATTAGGGTGATTTCACAGGCGCCTTCCTCGACCACTGCCAGCTGCATGCCTAGATCGCGGATGAAATTGGCGCTGTCGAAGATTTGCCGGACACGATTCTCCCGCAGGGCATCCATAAGATCGGGGGTCAGTACGCCCAGCGCAGGAGGGCTGCGGCCACGGTGAATCCCGCGCCCACGGAAGCCAGCATGACCAGGTCACCCTTCTTCAGCTTGCCCTCTTCCCGGGCGGTCTGCATGGCGAGCGGGATGGTTGCCGCCGTGGTATTACCGTAGCGGTCTATGTTGATGATCACACTCCCGGCGTTCAACCCCAGCCGATCGGCGGTTGCGGTGATGATCCGTTTGTTGGCCTGATGAGGGATGAAGGCGCGAATGTCACTGCCCTTCAGCCCGTTGCGTTGTAGCAGCTTTTCGCACAGCTCAGTCTGCTTGCGCACGGCAAACTTGAAGACCGCCTGACCATCCTGATGCACATAGTGCATCTTCTTTTCG
>Ga0335070_10005960_pt1 | contig 14353 bp, 14 predicted proteins | sample Lox_Sample_13_FD_206722 | JGI IMG/M metagenome (GOLD analysis project Ga0335070, IMG submission 206722) | Soil microbial communities from Loxahatchee National Wildlife Refuge, Florida, United States - Lox_Sample_1.3 | ecosystem: Environmental > Terrestrial > Soil > Wetlands | place: USA... | reverse complement strand
CCGAGCGAAAAGTAAAAGTAGACGGGCTCGGGCTGTTGACCAAGTGCCTTTCTCATGAGGCCCACCATTACCATTGCGTGCGCAACGAAGACCACGACAATCAGGAGGGCCAACGCCCCGAGCATCGACGAAAAGAACGGGACGGCCTGCGTTTCATCCCACTTGTCCATTGTCGTCGAAAACACCGTGTTCAGCACTGGCAGGAGGGAATAAAAAAGTCCCACGGCAACGCAGCCCACGATCGCGAACGGAAACCACGCGATTCCGAAGATCGACACGAGGTTTGTGAGCGCGAAACGGTACGCGCCGACAAGCGTGCGCTCGAACGGTATTTTCATATGGCGTCCCCCACCCTGCAAAACACATCCTAGAATGCGCTTTCCCTTGCGGCAAACGGATGGCGGCGCCAAATGCTGCACTGCCGCGAACAATGCGCCGCCGTGACAGCCGCGCGACGCCTCAGCTAAGTTGGGAAAATTTCTTTCGTATCGGGTGGGGTCATGGGATTTGGCGCGTACAGCTCTTTTGACGGGTTAGGACTGGCGGCGCTCGTCGCCAAACGCAAAGTGAAGCCCACAGATCTGATAGATGCGGCAATAGCACGTGCAGAAGAAGTCAATCCGAAAATCAACGCGATAGTCTTTAAAGACTATGAGCGCGCGCGCGACGCCGCGAACGGCAGACTGCCGAAGGGTGTGTTCAGGGGCGTTCCGTTTCTCCTGAAGGACATCGGCGCGCTGGCACAAGGCATGCCGTCGCGTCAGGCCTCGCATTTCCTCCCCGCAATTCCCCGGCCGCAAGACAGCTATCTTGTCCAAAAATTCAAGGCGACGGGTCTGAACCTCTTCGGCGTAACCAACGTGCCCGAGTTCGGGCTTGTGGCCTCGACCGAGTCCAAGCTCTATGGTCCGGCACGTAATCCTTGGAATCTGGAGCACTCGCCCGGAGGCTCATCCGGCGGGGCCGCGGCGGCAGTCGCGGCCGGAATCGTTCCGCTCGCACACGCCAACGACGGCGGTGGTTCGATCCGCATTCCCGCAGGCGCCTGCGGATTGGTCGGTCTGAAGCCGTCCCGGGGGCGAATTAGTCAAGGCCCGTTCTTTTCCGACGCGCTCGACGGCATCGCGACCGATCTTGTCGTTTCGCGCTCCGTACGCGACACCGCGGCTGCTCTGGACGCCGCGCACGGCAACATGCCAGGAGATCCTTACGCCGATCCGCCGGCTCCGAATTCCTATCTCGAGGCGATCAAGCGCAAACCGAAGCGCCTGAGGATCGCATTTTCTGCAAGGAAGGTAGACGGCAGTCCCGTGCACCCCGACTGTGCTGCGGCAGCCAAATTTGCGGCGAAAGCCTGCGAAAAGCTCGGACACGTTGTCGAAGAGGCTTCGCCTTCGCTCGATCTCAGCGGTCTGATGGGGGCCTTCACTATATTTTGGGGCGGCGGGCTAGCCGCGGGAATCGACACGATCGCCAAACTCACCGGAAAAACGCCGTCGCGCGAAATGTTCGAGGGAATGACCTGGTCGATGTATCTCAACGGCAAGCAAGCGAGCGCGAGCGACTATCTCCAGGCCAAGGAAATGATCAATGTTGCATCGCGCGAGATGGGCCGATTTCACCAGACATACGATGTTTGGATCACGCCGACGCTGGGCCGGCCCCCGGAACGCAACGGGGTGTTCGACTTCGACGATACCGACCTGCTGAAATCGTTTGCGCCTCAAATCGACTATGTGCCGTTCACGGCCCTGCAAAACGTCACGGGCCAGCCTGCAGTAAATGTCCCGCTCTACTGGAATAAGGACAATTTGCCGATTGGAACGCAATTCGTGGGTGCGTTCGGCGATGAGCTCACATTGTTGAGACTCGCGGCGCAACTCGAAAAGTCCAATCCCTGGGCCGACCGCTACGCTAAGATAAGGGTCTGAACATGAATTTTCCCGAGTACGCCCGATATGACGCGCTAGGCCTCGCAAAGGCGATCGCGACGAAAAAAGTCTCGGCCAGCGAAGTGATGGAAGCGGCCATCGCAGCCGCGGAAGCGCTCAATCCAAAGCTCAACGCGATCATCTTCGCCGACTACGACGGTGCGCGCGTCGCGGCCAGAGCCAAACCGGGCAAAGGCGCCTTCGCCGGCGTCCCGATGCTGCTCAAGGATATGCGCGCCAATGTTGTCGGCTGGCCCAACCGGTCTGGTTCGCGCTACGTGCCCGGCACGCCATCGACATTCGAAGCGACACTCGTCACACGCTTCAAGGCCGCCGGACTTATTCCGATCGGCAAGACGAATGTGCCCGAATTCGGAATACTTCCGACCACCGAGTGCAAACTTTACGGGCCCGCTCACAACCCTTGGAACCTCGCGCACTCTCCGGGCGGCTCATCAGGCGGCTCGGCGGCCGCTGTCGCGGCCGGGATCGTTCCGATCGCCCACGCAACGGATGGCGGCGGCTCGATCCGAATACCAGCGTCGGCCTGCGGTCTGGTCGGCCTGAAAGTGTCCCGCGGCAGACTCACACAGGGACCGGGTGCCGCGGACGCGACAGGCGGCCTTTCTGTCGACGGTTTTGTAACAAAAAGCGTGCGCGACACGGCGGCGGCACTCGACGCCACATGCGCGCCGGACCTTGGCGACCCCTATTTTGCCCTGCCGCCTGAGGGTTCGTATCTCGAAGGAATTAAGCGCAAGACGAAGCGATTGCGGATCGCCGTCAGCACCAAGATGATGAACGGAACCGAGCACGACGCCGAAGTCACCGCGGCGGTCAAGAAGGCGGCAAAATTGTGCGAAGGGCTCGGACATATCGTCGAGTTCAAGGATCCGCCGGTCGATGCAGGCGCCCTGATAGGTGCGTTCTCGACAATCTGGTGTTCGAACGTCGCCTACACGCTCGACACCCTCGCGACGCAGAGCGGCGTCAAGCCGTCGTTGGACGTCGTGGAGGGTCTGACTCTCGGCTTGTACGAAATGGGCAAACGGGTCGGTGCGGCCGAGTTCATCGCCGCGCGCGCCGTCATGACGACGGCTGGAAGACAGTTTTCCAAGTGGCATGAGACCTACGACGTCTGGTTGACCGCAACGCTGGGCCGTCCGCCGATGAAGCTCGGCACGATCGACATCGACGAAACGGACGTACAGAAGGGCTTTCTGCCGAATTTCGGCTACGTGCCGTTCACGTCCATGCAGAATTCGGCCGGCACGCCGGGCATCAACCTTCCGCTGAACCGGAGCAAGGACGGGCTTCCCATCGGCGTGCAGTTCACTGCGCGGACCGGCGGTGAAATGACACTGCTGAAGCTTGCCGCGGAACTCGAAAAGGCGGCACCATGGGCAGACCGATATGAAAAGCTGAGGGTGTGAGCCATGGCGTTCGCGGAATACGATAGGTACGACGGTCTCGGCCTCGCCCATCTCGTGCGGCGCGGCGAGATAACGCCGCTCGAACTGGTCGACGAAGCCGTCGCGCGCACCGAACGCCGCAATCCGGCTTTGAACGCGGTAGTCTACAAAGCCTACGACGAAGCGCGAAAAACAGCCGTTGGAAAGCTGCCCGACGGACCGTTCAAGGGCGTGCCGTTTCTGATCAAGGACATCAACTTGCCCGTCGCGGGCTGGCCGATGACAAACGGCAGCGCCTTGCTGGCCGGCTATGTCAGCGACGGCGACGCCGAACTCACCAAACGATACCGCGCCGCGGGCATGGTCTTCTTCGGCAAGACCAACACGCCGGAGTTCGGTATTCCCGGAACGACGGAGGGGCGACATCTCGGTAACTGCCACAATCCGTGGAACCCCAATCACAGTTCCGGCGGATCGTCGGGCGGCGCGGCCGCCGCCGTCGCGTCGGGCATCGTACCTTTGGCACACGCCTCGGACGGACTGGGTTCAATTCGCATTCCTGCCGCCCAATGCGGTCTTTTCGGCATTAAGCCGACGCAGTTCCGCAATCCCGGCGGTCCCGACGATCGCGGCCGCGCCCATGGCATGATCTGCGATCACGTCGTGACGCGCACGGTGCGCGACAGCGCGGCTATGCTTGATTGGACCGGCTATCCCGAAGACGACGCGCCCTATGCCGCGCCGCGCAAGGCGCGATCCTACCTGGACGAAGTGGCCGCGCCGGCGGGACGTTTGCGGATCGCCTACTGCAGCGAAAACATCCAAAATACGCCGCTGCATCCGGACGTAAAGGATGCATTTGAATCGACCGTGAAGCTGCTCACAGAACTCGGTCACACGATGATCGAGCTCCCTGCCCTAGGCGTAAATCTGCGCAAGCTCTACAAGGCCCAGGGGTTTGTATCCGGAGCGATGAGCGTCGTCGGATATGAGGAATGGTCGGAGAAGATGAGCCGACCGCTCGATGAGTCGACTCTCGAATTCCTTGCACTCGTAGGCTATCGCGCGGCGCAGCAGATCACGCCGAAGGACGTCGCCTGGGGTTTGCAGACGATCCGTCTGATCGGCCGCGAGATCCTCGCGCTCTACCGCGAGTTCGACGTGCTGCTGCAACCCGTGACTCTCTCACCGCCGCCCGTGCTTGGATTTCTCGACCCGATGAATGTGCGCGCCAGAGAGTTCAATCGCCGTCAGGGACAGATTTTCGGCCTGACCCCTCTCGCAAATCTGACCGGACAACCAGCAATGTCGGTGCCCGTCGGCCTTTCCACGGACGGACTGCCGATCGGGATGATGTTCAGCGGCCGCTACGCCGACGAGGCGACACTCTTCCGACTGGCCGCACAGCTCGAACAGGCCCGACCCTGGATCGATCGAAGGCCTCCGATCTGGGGCTAGCCCGCACCGCCGTCTTCAGTGGCACTTCTTTTCTTTTGCGAGAGTAAGGAGCCGCTGGATCCTTGGGTTACCTTGCATGGCCTGCCCCTGCGCCATCGCCGGCTCGAGATCCGCGTTGAGCTTGTCGGTTATCGGTTTCTGCTCGGCCCGATTTTCTGCAGCCATGCGCTGCTGCTCGGCGGCCATGGCGGCGTTCGCGGCGGCGCCGACTCCCGGCACGCCGGTGGCCGAAGCCGCGCCGGCCGCCGCCTGCATTGCCATCAGCTTCGGAAGATCGCGCGCCATTTCAGCCTGTGCGGTAGTCACGAGCGTCTTCGTCGTGTCGCCGACCGGCTGCCAGGCGACTCCCAATTGCTGCGCGTAGGGCGCCAGCTCCGCACCAATTTGCTGGCAGGTCATCGAGTCATCGCCCGGCCGGACGCCGCTCTGATCGTCGGCCTGCGCCGCGGCGCAGAGCGCGAAGAGCCAAAGTGCGCCGATCAGCTTGCGAAGATGCGACATCGTGCAGCCCGGATGCGAAAAGTCTCTTACAGTGTATCGCAAGACTGGCGTCGAGCATCGTCGTTCTTCGCGTAGCCGCGCCGCGTCGATTGCGTCGCCCCTTCAAGGGCTTGCCGCAGCCCGCCGCGCGGAATCGACGATCGGCGAGTCAGGCCGCCAGCGGATTGAACCACCGGAGTTTGGGGAAGCGACCGAAATCACGGTCGCTGCTGCAAAGCGTCAGCCCATGCTCGATGGCGAGCGCCGCGAGGTGGGCGTCGGCGACCAGCTTCGACGTCGTGCCCGGCAGTTCGACCATCTCGCCGAGCAACTCCGCATGAAGTTCGGTCGGTTTCGGTATCCACGTCGATCGACAGCCCAGCCAGGCGCGCACTTGTCCCCACGCGCCCTCGGAACTCTGCGGTCTTGGATAGACTCTCGGATTGGTCGCGATGCGCGCGAAGCCCAACAGACTCTCCCAAGGAAGTCCGACCCGGGTCGCGCCGTTCAGCTGGCCGTCGAGCCATGCGTGCATACGGGAATGCTCGTCGTGGCTCGACATGTGTGCGTGGAGAAGCACGTTGGCATCGACCAGGATCATGTTCCGCGTCTCGCGGAGAGGTTGGACTCGTCCAGCATTTCGAGGACGTCGGCGACATTGTCGGTCGCGATGTAGGGCGCACCCGGGTCGAAGACGGCTGTGCGAAAGGGAGCCCGTTCCCGCTCAGGCACCGTCATCGCGTCCAGCCCCTTGCGGATCGCTTCGTTGACCACGTCCTTGAAGCTGAGGTTCCGCTCTTTGCGAAGGCGTTCGAGCAAGACGGCATTGTCCTCGTCGACGGTCAGCGTTGTCCTCATACATCAAAGCATCATTTATTTGATGATCTGATGTCAAGAAATCTTTCATGAAACCTGCAGAACAATAGGACTATTTACTTAATTGGGATTGACGTCTTAGTCAAGGTTCGTGCAAAGGCGCTGTAGCGGCCTGGCAATGTCCGCATTTTACAGCCCGAAAGTCCCAGGGTCGGCGCCCTTTGGACGATGACGGCGCCGCGGTCCGGCGAAATCTGAGTGTGCTGGCGACCCTTGTGCTATCCAGCGCGCATGACGCGAACCCTTCACATCATCGGTGGCGGACTTGCCGGCAGCGAAGCTGCCTACCAGGCAGCCCAGGCGGGCGCGAGCGTGGTGCTCCACGAGATGCGCCCCGTGCGAGGCACGGCCGCTCATGTCACGGACGGACTGGCGGAGCTCGTCTGCTCCAATTCGTTCCGGTCCGATGACTGGGAAAACAACGCCGTTGGCCTGTTGCACGAGGAAATGCGCCGCGCCGGCTCGCTCATCATGCGCTCGGCGGACCGGCATCGCCTGCCGGCGGGCGGTGCGCTCGCCGTCGACCGCGTGCCGTTTTCGGAGACTGTTACCCAAACGCTCGCGCAGCATCCCAATGTGAGTATCGCCCGGGAGGAAGTCGCCGGCCTGCCGCCCGAGTCGTGGAAGTCGACCATCATCGCCACCGGTCCCCTGACTTCGCCGTCCCTGGCTGAAGCCGTGCGCAGCGTCACGGGAGAGGACTCGCTCGCGTTCTTCGACGCGATCGCGCCCATCGTTCATCGGGAGTCGATCGATTTCGACATTTGCTGGATGCAGTCGCGCTACGACAAAGGCGAAGGCGCCGACTATATCAACTGCCCGATGAATGCGCAGGAATATGCGGCTTTCGTCGCCGCCCTGCTCGCCGGCGAAAAGACCGATTTCAGGGAGTGGGAGAAAGCGACGCCCTATTTCGAAGGCTGTCTCCCGATCGAGGTCATGGCGTCGCGCGGCCCGGAGACCTTGCGCTTCGGGCCCATGAAGCCGGTAGGTCTGAGGGATCCGCGTAAACCCGGTCCGCCTCATGCGGTCGTGCAACTTCGTCAGGACAATGCGCTCGGCACGCTGTGGAACATGGTCGGCTTTCAGACCAAGCTCAAGCATGGCGAGCAGACCCGGATATTCCGCATGATACCAGGCCTGAAGAACGCGACGTTCGCGCGGCTCGGCGGACTTCACCGCAATACCTTCATCAACTCGCCGCGGCTGCTCGACGCGCGCCTGCGACTGAAGTGCCGGCCGAGCGTCCGCTTTGCCGGACAGGTGACGGGCGTCGAGGGCTACGTCGAAAGCGCCGCGATCGGCCTTCTTGCCGGACGGTTCGCCGCCGCGGAACTGCTCGGTAGCGCCGACGCTCCGCCGCCGACGACGACTGCGTTGGGCGCTCTGCTCGCGCACATCACGGGCGGCGCCGACGCGCGTACGTTTCAGCCGATGAACGTCAATTTCGGGCTCTTTCCCGAACCGCCCGCGGGCACACGCGGCAAAGACCGCAAACGCGCACAGTCCCGCCGGGCCATCGAGGACGTTGAAAACTGGCTTGGCCGAAGCGCAGCGGCGGCCGAGTGATCAGAGGGTGCGCCGCACGGCCGCGACGAGCAATGTCATCTGCTTGCGGTGTTGCGCGACGTCGCCGGAGTGCCGCAGCGGCTTGAAGCCCCGTTTGTCGGCGCGACGAAGATAGAGCGGCACCAGCGCGGCCGGCAGAAACGCGGCGAGCAGCGCCCGCGGAATCGTAAACTCCCGAGCCGCAAGATAGTGCTCGCGCGCCTTCCGTGCCGTCTGGCTGACCGCGGCCTTCACCTTCACATCGAACGCCCCGGCCATGATTTCGTCCGGCGAGAGTCCGACCGCACCGAGCAGATCCTGTGGCAGATAGACCTTGTGGCGCGCGGCGTGGAACGGGAGGGCGCGAATGAACCCCGCGATCGCGTAGGCGATACCCGCCTCGCGCGCGAGCGCATCCTGGCCGGCGCCGAGGATATGCGCGGCGAGGCGCATCAGATTGCCGCTCGTCGCGTCGGCATAGGCTTCAGCGGCGGTCCAGTCGGCGAACAGCTCCGGAGTGGAGTCGAACGAGCGGGCGTTGAGAATCGCGTCGAAGAGCTCTGCCGGCAGCCGCCGGTCCTGCAACAGCTCGGCAAGCGCCAGCGCCACAGGATGGTTTCGCGGCGCCCCGTTCCGCGCGCCTTCGAGCGTTTCACGCCACCATTCGAGCCTGATCTCGCCCATCATCGGCTGGCGAACGGTTTCGGCAACGCGCGCGACTTCGTGATTGAAGGCGTAGAGCGTCAGCAGCCGGCGCCGAGCCGGCTCCGGTGCAAACAGCGCCGAGAAGAAGCGGTCGGGATCGGCCTTGCGGACCGTTGCGGCAATCGCGTCGTGGATGCTGGCCATCTTCGCGCCAATGAAAGAGCCGCCGGATCGCTCCGGCGGCCCCGCATGCTCGTCACGCAGCCCGATCTAGGGCCAATGGGTCGCCGCCGCCATGCAGAACAGCATGGGGATCGAGAGCAACGTGTTGATGCGCGAGAACTGACCCGCCGTCTTGGCCGCTGCGGCTTTGTCCGGCGCCGCGAGATCGGGATAACGATTGTCGATGTTCAGCGCTTTCTGCTGGTTCGGCCAGATCACAAACCAGACGTTGAACCACATGATCGTGCCAAGCCACATGCCGATGCCGATCGTGAGATAGGCGGTAGACGAGAACGCGCCGTTCGCGTCGACGATGTCCAGCGTGTAGGCCTGGACGATGTAGCGATTGATGCCGGCCAGGAGGATGCCGAAAATGATCGTGCCCATCGCGCCCCAACGGAACCAAAAGAGCGCAGCCGGCGTGATGAAGCGGCCGAGAGCAGGCTTCAGCTCGTCGGGAATTTTCGGCATTGTGGGCGTCGAGACGAAGTTGAAGTACCAGAGCAGACCGATCCACATCACCCCGCAGATGATATGCGCCCAGCGAATCAGGAACGCGACGAAGGTTTCCGCATCGATGTTCCAGCCGCTGCGTTGTCCGTGAAGAACCAGGACGAGAAGCGCGAGCACGAAGCCCGCGATAACGACGTTGCGCAGATTTCCCAAAAAGGCCGCCATGGCCATCCTCCCCTTATGAGTCCGGTGTCAGTCTAACGCATTCACCGGCCTTTTCAGCCCTTTTTGCTATATGGCCAATGTCCGGGGCCGCCGGATGTTCAGCCACAGGATGACGATCAACCGGGTCACCATGACGGCGGTGAAGAACGAGGTGATGATGCCGACGCCGAGCGTCACCGCGAAGCCGCGCACGGGCCCGGAACCGAGCTGGAACAGGATCAGCGCGGCGATGACGTGGGTGGAATTGGCGTCGATGATCGTCGACATGGCGCGACGGAAGCCCTGGTCGATGGACGCCAGCATGCTGCGGCCGTTGCGCTGCTCTTCGCGAATGCGCTCGTAAATCAGAACGTTCGCGTCGACCGCCATGCCCATGGTGAGCACGATGCCGGCGATGCCGGGCAACGTCAGCGTGGCGCCGAACAATGTCAGCACTGCCAGCAGCAGGACGATGTTGAGCGTCAGCGCGATGTCGGCAAACAGGCCGAACAGGCCGTAGCGGGCGATCATGAAGAGCGCTACCAGGACCAGACCCGCGAGCGCGGAATAGCGACCAGCCCGAACCGAGTCGGCGCCGAGCTCCGCGCCGACGGTCCGCTCCTCGATGACTTTGAGCGGCGCGGGCAAGGCACCGGCGCGGAGAAGCGCGGCGAGGTCGTGCGCCGATTGCGGGGTAAAGGAGCCGCTGATCTGACCCGAGCCGCCGAGGATCGGTTCGTTGATGACCGGCGCCGAGATGACCTGATTGTCGAGAACGATCGCGAAACGCTGCGTCTGCGGCGGGTAGGCCTTGGTCACGTCGGCGAACTCGCGCGCGCCGACGCTGTCGAAGCGGAAATTGACGGTCGGTTCGCCGGTACGCTGGTCGAATCCGTCGCTGGCGTCGACCAGGCGGTCGCCTGCCACCATGACGCGCTTCTCGACCACGATTCGTTGCGGGATGGCCTTGGGATCCTTGTTCTGCACCGGCAGGATTTCGTCGCCGATGGGCGCGATGCCGCTGGTGGCCGCGCCGGCGCGGTCGGCGGCTTCATCGACCAACTGGAAGGTCATCTTGGCGGTCTTGCCGAGCGTGTCCTTGAGGTGCTGCGGATCCTTGAGGCCCGGCACCTGCACGAGGATGCGGTTGTCGCCCTGACGCTCGATCGTCGGCTCGCGCGTGCCGAGCGCGTCGATGCGGCGGCGGACGACTTCGATCGACTGGTTGACGATCTCCGCCTGGGTCTGCGTCTTGTACTGGTCGGTGATCTTCATCGAATAAGTTCCCTGACCATTGTCGGAGAACTCATAGGCCTTGCCGCTGACTCCCAGCACGCCCGTGCCCATGGTCGGGTTCAACCCCTCGATGAGCGTTCTGGCGTCGTCGCGCTGGGTCGGATCCTTGATCTCGACGGAGAAGATGTCGCCGTTGACGCCGATATTGTCGTAGCGGATGTGTGCCTTGCGTAGGGCGCGGCGGACATCGCCCATCAGCGATTCGAGCTTGTCCTTCTGCACCGCGTCGAGTTCGACTTCGAGCAGGAGATACGATCCGCCCTGAAGGTCCAGCCCGAGCGTGACGGTCTGGCTCGGCAGCCATCCGGGAATGCGCGCGCGAATGTCGTCCGGCAGCGCGTTCGGAACCGCAACGAACAATCCCGTCAGCAGAATGAGCGCGACGAGCAGCCTTGTCCAAGTCGAGACTTGCAGCATCGCCGATCAGCTCTTGTCCGACTTCGGATCGACCGGCTGGCTCTTGGCCCGCACCTGGGCGAGCGTCGACTTCACCACCTTGACCTGCACATTGTCGGCGATCTCTACCGTCACTTCCGGATCATCCTTCGTCGGCGCCTTGGCGATTCGGCCAACCAGGCCGCCGGCCGTCACGACGGTATCGCCGCGGCGCAAATTGTCGATGGCCGTGCGATGTTCTTTTTGCTGCTGTTGCTGCGGGCGCATCACCAGGAAGTAGAAGATCAACCCGATCGGGATGAACATAAGCAGGGGGTTTGTCAGAATATCTTGCATGCTGGTTCCGGAAGGCGCTGGTGGCGCAGGAATTGGCGCGGCGTGTCGGGCGCGAATATAACGGTGCGGTTTCCCTTTGCAACTATGGAAAAACAAGGGTTTAGGTGATGGCGAAGGCCAAAGGTAGACGAGCGGCGGCGGCGAATGGCGAGGTGCTGAAACGCATTGCGTCGGCGCTGGAGCGTCTGGCTCCCGGTGCGGTTGCGAACGGTGCGCCGGCGAGCGGCGATGCCTTCGTGTGGGAGCCGGCCCATGGCGGACTGCTCGCGGTGGCGAAGATCGCGAGCGTTCCCCTTTCCCTGTTGAAGGGAATCGATGCGGCGCGCGACACGCTGCACGAGAATACGCGGCGCTTCGCCGACGGCCTGCCGGCGAACAACGCCCTGCTCTGGGGCGCGCGCGGGATGGGCAAGAGCTCGCTCGTCAAGGCCGTGCATGCCGAAGTGAATCGCGAACGCAAGGGCAAGGCGCGGCTGGTCCTCGTCGAGATCCACCGCGAGGAGATAGCGAGCCTGCCGCTCCTTTTGCGTATGCTGCGCGGCGATGCGCGGCGCTACCTCCTTTATTGCGACGATCTCTCTTTCGACAAGGACGACACCAGCTACAAGTCGCTGAAGGCCGCGCTCGAAGGCGGACTCGAGGGGCGGCCCGACAATGTCCTGTTCTATGCGACCTCCAACCGGCGCCATCTGATGCCGCGCGACATGATGGAAAACGAACGCTCGACGGCGATCAATCCGTCCGAAGCCGTCGAGGAGAAAGTCTCGCTGTCGGACCGCTTCGGTCTCTGGCTCGGCTTCCACAATTGCGGCCAGGACGAATATCTCGCCATGATCGACGGCTACGCGACGCACTTCGGCCTGAAGATCGATCGCGACGCGCTGCAGCGGCGCGCGCTGGCCTGGGCGGCCGGACGCGGCGGGCGCTCGGGCCGCGTCGCCTGGCAGTTCATCCAGGATCTCGGCGGCGAATTGGGGAAACGGCTCAGCTAGCGTTCGACGCCAATAGCAGCGTGCGCGGGTTGACCGGCTGCACGCCGTGCCGGATCTCGAAATGCAGCTGCGGCGTCGAAACGTCGCCGGTCGCACCCGCATAGGCGATGATCTGGCCCTTGCTGACCGTGTCGCCGCGATTGACGACGATGCTCTCGGCATGGGCGTAGGCCGTGACATAGCCGTCGTCATGCTTGATGAGGATGAGGTTGCCGTAGCCCTTGAGCTCGTTGCCGGCGTAGCTGATCGTGCCCGACGCAGCGGCGCGGATTGGCGTGCCGAGCGGCGCGGCGATATTGATGCCGTCATTGCGCTGGCCGTTTCCGCTGACGCCGAAATCGGAGATCACGCGTCCCGCCATCGGCCAGACGAAACCGGGCGACGAACCGTAGCTGACGGCAGGCTCCGCCGACGGCGTCGATGGCGGCGGCAGATTGTTCGCCGTGTACCAGGCCGGCTTGGCGTGCGGCGTCGGACAATCGAGCGAAGAGTTCTGCACGGGCGCGCGACGGGGCGGCGTATAGCGCGGTTCGTCGGGCCGCGCTCCTTCGAACGTATCGCGCACGCCCCAGCTCAGATGGGTTCGCGGCGTTTCCGCGACGCAACTGCCCAGGAACATGCAGGCCACAATGATCGCCGCCAGCAGCGTGGCGGCCCGCTGAATTTCGATGTTCCAAACCATGCGCGTTCTCGCACCTCACGGTAGGCCCGACAGCATCGGGACAAACATGACAGGGATCAGGACTTCTTCCGTCACGCCCGTCTGGGTACGGATCATCTTGGTTAATTGTTGATAAATGCTTTCCGTGGGCCGAAAACTGTCCGATTTCGGAACACTACCTATGGGGGCAATCAGGATTCCCCCTACCTTTAGCTGATCGAGCAGGGTTTTCGGCACCTCGGACACGGCACAGGACAGCACGATCCTGTCAAAGGGCGCCTGTTCCGGCCAGCCTGCGAATCCGTCGCCATGCTTGGCGACGACATTGTCCAGGCGGAGTTCGCTGAAGCGCTGCTTTGCCCGATCCAGCAGCGGACGATGACGCTCGATGGTGTACACGCGCCGGCACAGCGGACTGAGGATCGCGGCCTGGTAGCCCGATCCCGTTCCGATCTCGAGCACCCGCATGTTCTCGCCGACGTCGAGACATTGGGTGATGTAGGCGACGATATAGGGCTGGCTGATCGTCTGGCCGCAGGCGATGGGCAGCGCCGTGTTGCTGTAGGCGCTGTCGGCGAACGGCGCATCGACGAAGAGTTCGCGCGGCGTGCGCTCGATCGCGTCGAGCACGCGCGCGTCCGCGATGCCCTGTTTGCGCAGCTCCACGATGAGCCTGATCTGTCGCGGATCGCCGCTCATTCAGGCCGGCGGCATCTTGCCGAACTTCTGCTTCATCCTCTCCAGCACGTCGAACTCGGTGAGGTTGAGGTGAAGCGGCGTCACGGCGATGCGCTTGTTGTAGATGGCGTGCAGGTCGGTGCCCTCCGGCGGATTGGAGCGCACGCGCTTGAAGCCGATCCAGAAATAGGGATTGCCGCGCGCATCGACCCGCCGCTCGAGCGCGGCCGTCTGCAGATCGCGCTTGCCTTGCGAGGCGATGTCTATTCCCGCCACTTCGCCGGGCGCCGCGTCGGGAAAGTTGATGTTGATCAGCACGTCTTCGGGCCAGCCGATTTCGACCAGCTTGCGGATGAGCGGCGGACCCTGGACCTCGCCGCACGACCACTGCACTTCCGCACCCTCGGTCCAGCCATAGGACTGGCTCATGGCGATCGAGGGAATGCCGAGTGCGCAGCCTTCCATCGCACCGGCGATGGTGCCCGAGTAGGTGACATCGTCCGCGATATTGGAGCCGCGATTGACGCCGGAGAGGATCAGCGTCGGCGGGTTGTCCTTCATCACATGGGCGCAGGCCATCATGACGCAATCGGTCGGCGTTCCGCTGACGGCGAAACGCTTGGTGCCGACTTCGCGCAGGCGCAACGGCAGCGTCAGCGTTAGCGAGTGCGACGCGCCGGACTGCTCGGTCTCCGGCGCCACAATCCAGACGTCGTCCGCAAGCGCCCGCGCGATCTTCTCGGCGGCGACCAGACCCGGCGCATG
>Ga0335070_10005959_pt1 | contig 14357 bp, 12 predicted proteins | sample Lox_Sample_13_FD_206722 | JGI IMG/M metagenome (GOLD analysis project Ga0335070, IMG submission 206722) | Soil microbial communities from Loxahatchee National Wildlife Refuge, Florida, United States - Lox_Sample_1.3 | ecosystem: Environmental > Terrestrial > Soil > Wetlands | place: USA... | reverse complement strand
ATTTTTGACATGCACATCAAGATGGCGGGCATATTGTTTATAAATTTTAATTTCTTTAACTTGACTATGTGGTAGATTGGTTTTGGGTTTCACCTCGCAAGTTAGGTTTTGACTTTGCTGCCGTATAACATAATGTTTTTCCTCTGTCTCGAGGATCGCTTTCCAGCGCCACAGACCCGCCGGTACAAAGGATTCTTTTTTCACATCTGTTAGCAGATCCTTGAATTTATCTATTACTTTCTTTTTAAAATCGATTCGTTTCAGGACTCTCAGCAGAATATACATTAAAAGTATTAGAGATGTTATCAAGGCGATCTGGTATATTTCCAGCCAGATTTGGTCGGGCAAGAAATGTTTTCGAAGCATGACAACAATCCCTAATATCAATGTCAAGGTAAAAGCGGGATCAAATTCGAAAAGAATATCGATAGCGATCTTGTCTTTTTTAGGCCACCATAAGGTAGTCCCAAAGGGATTTAAAATATCAACCAGGAGATGAACCGCGTTTCCCAAAAAACAACATAACCAGAGCGTTAAAAAAGAATCAACAGGTTGCATCTCGAAAAGAAACTTTAAAAGGAAAGACCCTCCGTAAAGGATTAAGGATAGTATAAAAGAAAATGCAGGTGCCAGCCATAGCGAGTGCGTATAGGTCCGGTGCTTATCCAGATATCCAGCGGTTCCAGGGCCGCCATAAGCCAGATCAATATCCGGCAGAAAACTGCCGCCGATGGCAGCCGCTACGATATACCCGTTATACGGCTCAAAGCTTAACCCAATGATGCTCCCCATCAGGATATGATCCAGTATGGTCATTATCGTATGCCCTCGATCGTTAATTTGTCCGGCGTTATTTGTGCCTGTTTACTTTTTGCTCAAATTTATCCACATCCTCCTGAAGACTCATTTCTTCTAATAAATATATTCCCATCGTTGAGACCTCTTTGTTAGGTTAGTATAGGTTTGGGCAATCAGCAGTCAGGACTACATGGAGCAGGTTTATAACTAGTCACCCGCCCAGTGTAAGTATCAATAATTTGATCAAAACATCCAGTAGACTTCTTGATCCGTTGTAAAAGTCTACCAGTACTAATCCATCGTTGGCATATTACAGATTCAGGAGATGCTTGTGCTAACAAAATTCTATCTGTTTCTGTTGCATAAACCTCTGAGAAAAGGGTAAGTAACTTAGTTTCCACCTGTTTAAGGTTAGTAGATGGAGCAACCGTATCAAGTTCAACCCAGCGACGCTGTGGTTGATCCCATTCAGGACGCTTGCTGATTACCAGAACATCACCAGATTCGCAGACCAAACTTTGAATGTCTACATTGTATTTATTTGTGATGGTCGTGGCCGTTCTAGTCCGCATACATTCAAAATTTTTTAGAAAAAGTCGATTCTGTTCCTCTGCACTGAAAGTCTTCACAATTGGAACGTTGAGTTGAATTGATCTGATAAGAGTCACATAGGCTGGCACTGCACCTATTATGGCAGTCAATAATCCCGGGAAAAGTAATGCCAATTTCAACCAAGGACGCTTGGTCTCTTTTTGCAATTCCTCCCTTGCTAATGTTTTGATTTCATCCTTCTCCGCCATTTATGACACCTCCTTTCGCAAGGGAAACGAACACAGTTAAAATAGGATGATTTCCTCTTCACAGAGATCATCATTAAATCTCGGAACACTTATCTTGAATATTCTTAGTTTGATGAGCAAAGAAACCAATAATGCCTCCAAACGGGGATAAAGGATTTTCCCCCGGAGGCATCATATTGGCACTTTTTGTGACATACCCAACTCCAAAAAGTTGAGGTTAGGTTATTTGATAAACTGAGCTATGAGAGGACTAATAATTAATTATTTATATATCCTTATAACAAGGACAGTCAAGGAAATTTTAACTTTGAAAATAGCCTGAATTTTTAAACTCAAAGCAAATATTGGGATTTGAAATGGTGTGTTCAGCAGAAAAATACCAAAAACAACGTTTCAAGAAGCAGCTCACACATCAAAATCAATAGGAAATAGGCTATCAGGCTACCACCATCTGCAGAAGTGAAATGACAAAACAAAAAATGAGAAGCGATATACTAAGGACGCTCAGCCAGAGCGGAGGTGAGGCTCGGTTTGTCTTTGAACAGTTACGGCTGCATATAGTGTAGACAATGCTCCTGTAAGATTGACCAAAAGGATCGCACATTTTGCCCATGCTTCCCTAACATAAAACGGAAGTATCATAGTTGAAGTCTGTAATGGTTCACAGGGCAAAAAGAAAACACAGGTACTGCTAAGAAAATATTATTTTCACATGAGCTTGGTTCGTATTCGCACCTCGCTTCATCTACGATGCATCAAGATCATATATAAAAAAATTTATGATTTTGCTGTCCCGAAAAGAGCTTCAATGTCATCACGAGAAGAGTAATGATCGTCTTTAGGAGTTACTATGTCCGCATCTTCAGGATTGAAGCCAATAGGACGATGAAGAGTTGAAATAAAAGAGATACTATCATTTTTATCCTTTTCAACGAACGAGCAGGTTTTAGTAGATTGAAATTTCATTAATATGTTTCCAATCTTTTCATTAATAGTTTCAATCAGATAATTTGCCGCCGCAATTTTCTGCGATGTAATATCTTGAACCTGAAGGGACATCATCATTGAGTGCGAATCATTAACTATACTGTTCAGCAACTCGCCTGTTGAATCATAAATTTCTTTATAATCATCACTTTCCGCTTTTTTCAATTGGTCAATTATGTCAGACAACTGAGGCATGTACTTGTTGATATCTTTCTTATCGTTTGCAGCTTTGTAAATATTTTCGAGAACTTTAATTACATTATCGTGTCGTATTAAATATAACTCATTTAATCGATTCATATTAGAAAGAATGTTGCCGCACTTATTTATCAGGCCATTGATGATTTCTATGACTTTACCAATTGCCATCTCAGTGGCTTCGGTAACTTGTGATAGCTGCATTGAGGCGATTTTCGTTTTACTCACATTTTCTTCCATGGACAAATTAATTTCATCAAGCAGGGGTTTTATTTCGTAGACTAACTCGAAAACATCCTCAAGGAATGGAATTAATCTTTGTCCAAGAATAAAGACCGCCCGCAATTCTTCAACTTTTTTGAATAGAGCATCAAAGTCAATATCTTTCATTTAAGTTTCCTTCTTGATTCAAGAAGTTCATCTTCATTTTTTTGTGGGCTGCATGCTGTATTTTCCCGGATCGATTAATAATTACTTTTGCTCAATTGCCATTAAAACAGCATCAATTTTTTCCTTTAAGAATTGAGGGGTAAAGGGTTTTACAATATAATTATTTACTTTGGCTTGATGTGCTTGGAGTATGTCCTGCTTAGATTCGCGAGTAGTAACCATAAGTATGGGAAGGTTATTTAAGGCATTGTCAGCTCGGATTTTTTTAACCATTTCAAGTCCATTCATCTTTGGCATGTTCCAGTCTGTTATTACGAAATCGACTTTTTCGGCATAAATTTTAGCTAAACCTTCATGACCATCGCCGGCTTCAATTATATCTTCAATGCCAAAAGTGCGAAGCGTATTTATTAGAATCTTCCGCATTGTGGGAGAATCATCTATGACGAGATAACGCATATTATAACCTCCTTTTTCAGAAAGATGTTTTTGCCGCCTTGCTATCTCGACATCATTTTTATTCGTCGTCATATCTGAAAAACTGTTCCGGTTATTCCTTTTATATATTCGGAAGATAAGCAGGAAAACTTGAGTGATTATTTTGTGAGACTCTAAAAATAAATAAGACAGATTATCATTTTAAATATTGGGACAAGTAAAAAAAGAATAATTGGAGGTCAACTTTCTGGTATTCTATATCCTCCTTATTCACTGGAACCAAAGACTTAAAGATGGAAATTATCAATAAGTTAGAGCATACACATCATGTTCGATTCCCACCACTACCAATCATGTTTGACTAGCTCGTCGTCTACCGTGGTCTATAGTACTTCATGGATTCCGGTATAAGGGACTCTATCTGCTTGATCCGCGTATCCGGGGCAGGGTGGGTTGATAGGAATTCGGGCGGTCTGCTCCCGCCTTTCTCATTCATCCTCTGCCAAAAAGGAACAGCTGCTCTCGGATCATATCCCGCCCTGGCCATTAAAGACAGACCGATCCGGTCCGCTTCAGACTCATGGACACGGCTGTAGGGAAGGAGTATTCCCACGTTTGTTCCTACTCCATAAGCTGTCATGAAGATATCGCTTGTGAGCCCCGGCTCTGTTGAGAGGGCAACGGACAGTCCGACCGCTCCGAGCTGAGCCAGGAGCTCCTGACTCATTCGTTCATTGCCGTGTTTGGCGATAGCATGGGCGACCTCGTGGCCCATGACAACCGCCAGCCCGGTTTCATCGCGGGCGACCGGGAGGATGCCCGTGTAAACACCAACTTTACCGCCGGGCATGCACCAGGCATTGACCGTTTTGTCATCCTGAATCACATTGAATTCCCATTGATAATTCTTGATATCCGATTCCATCCCGGCTTCCCTCATGAATTCCTCGGAGGCCCGCGCTATCCTCGTTCCCACCCTTCTTACCATCTGCACCTTTGCGGGATCATTTGAAAGCTTTGATTTTTTCAAGACCTCACTGTATTGCTGAAAGCTCATAGTCATCACTTCAGAGTCGGGAAGGATGTGCAAACTGCTTCTTCCCGTTACAGGGACAGTGGCGCAGGACAAAAGGACCGACAAAATGCCAATGATCAGCACACTGAGAAATGAATTAAAAGCTCTGTCTTTCATGTCGTATCTCCAGCTCCTTTAAAATATACGTCTTACTTCGTATGCCTGCTCTGTTTTTCTGATCAAATAAATGACAAAGAGTGTCTTGAATAATACTACGTTTGAAGGATCAACACAACATTTCATAAGGTGATTTATGCCGATATCTTTTGTCTTTTTCTCATTGACACATCGTTTGAGGCTTCGTACACTGTAAAAGTAAGAATATTCTCGGCGAAAGTGATGATGAAATGAATGTGTTGTTTTTTATCATAGGATTGGTTCTGGTCGTTATAGTCTTGGGCGACACTTTTGAGACGATGGTACTTCCCCGCCGTGTGACGCGCCAAATCAGGCTAGCCCGAATCTTTTACCGGTACTCATGGAAATCCTGGAGGGCACTGGCCGAATTGATATCTTCACGTAGGCGGAAAGAAAACTTTATCGGATTTTTCGGCCCCCTTTCTGTGATTGTACTGATCATTTTATGGGCCACTGGTCTGGTCTTCGGCTTTGCACTCATTCACTGGGCTTCAGGCTCGGCAATTACAATACCTGGAGGCACTGCCGGCTTCAGTACATACCTCTATCTCAGCGGCACCACGCTATTCACACTTGGTTTGGGGGATGTCACGCCAGTCACCCCTTTTGGAAGGGGATTAATCGCCTTTGAAGCTGGTTTAGGCCTCGGTTTCCTTGCCCTTGTAATCAGCTACCTCCCTTTATTAAATCAGTCCTTTGCCAGTCGTGAAGTTACTATTTCACTGTTTGACTCACATGCGGGCTCGCCTCCCACAGCGGCAGAGATGATACGTAGGCATGTTCACCAAAATGAGATTGATGGACTTCGCGAACATCTTCATGAGTGGGAACGCTGGTCCTCAGAATTACTCGAAAGCCATCTATCCTATCCTGTACTGGCTCTCTTTCGCTCTCAGCACGATAACCAGTCATGGCTTGGATCGCTCATGGTGATACTCGATACGTGCGCGTTGGTTCTGGCAGGTATAGAAGGTGTCTGCAAGCAGCAGGCTAAGTTTACGTTTGCCATGGCCAGACACACAATTGTCGATCTTGCTCAAATCTTCAACTGTCCTCCGCATCATCCGGATAAAGACCGCCTGCCTTTAGATGAGCTTGAATATTTATGTTCAGTACTTTCGTCATCCGGCCTCAAGCTGAGGGAGATAAATGAATTGGAGAAGGAACTGTCCGAGCTGCGCCGCATGTATGAACCGTACGTCTATTCTCTATCCCGATATATGCGAATCACTATCCCGCCATGGATCCTGAAAACCGAACATGCGGATAATTGGCAGACGACGCCCTGGGATACCATCACCACTTTGCAAAAAAAGAAGACATTGCGGCGAATGCGGGACGAACATTTTTAAATTCATCGTGAAGCGAATCAGAATTGTAAAGCTCGGACGAATCTCAGACATGGAATATTTTTACAGACTATGAAAATTGCGGCAACAGGGGATATCCATTATGACTTAATACGGGATCAGAAAGAGTACGAGGCATTCCTTCGTTTTATAGAAGGTCTGGAAAGCGAAAAACCTGATGTTCTGGTGCTGGCAGGTGACACCGTGGGACTCGGTCACGCAAAGCTGGAGACGTGTCTGGATTCTTTTAAAGCGGTTTCACCTGTGCGGCTCATGGTTTTCGGAAACCACGACTACTGGAGCCCTGAGGGAGAATCGTTCAAACATCTCGAACTTCTGAAGGCCAGAATCAAAAACTGTGGATTTAAACTGCTGGATGAAAAACCGGAGATTATTGACGGCGTCGGCTTCGCGGGCAACTGTTCCTGGTACGATTATTCCTTTGCCCCGGCAGAAGTGCCCCCGCGCTCGTCATACGAGAAAAAGATATTCAGGGGGCATATTATCTGGAACGATCTTCATTTCGTCAGGCTGGGCAAAACGGACAGTGAGTATACCAATGAGCTTATAGAAAAGCTGGAGGCAGATATCCGGAAACTCGAATCCAAGGTGGATCAGATCGTTGCCGTTACCCATCACACCGGATTTATGGAAATGCTGACCGCAAGAGAAGATTTCCCGGGGTGGAATTTCTGCAATGCCTTTATGGGGAGCTCCAGACTAGGAGACATGCTGCTGCGGCATCCGAAAGTGAGATGCCACATTTGCGGCCATACACACGACCAGAAAGTGGTTAAAAAAAATCATCTGGTTTCGGTCAATCCCGGCTCCACATACGACGAGAAAAAATTTCTTACGCTGGTTGTCGCCGGAGATGGCTCGGTTCAGTCGATAAAATTGAACGGCACGGAGGTTCGGTTGTGATTTACCGGTCTGATGATCAAAAGACTTATAATGATCTGATGGCGTCCGCTCAACACAACTGGGGAACGGTTAAAAAGATTGGTGAGTTGATGCTGAATGTGGGAAAGTATTTTCTGGGCTTACCCTATATCGCTAATACACTTGAAACAGGCGGAGAGGAGACATTAGTCATAAACTTGCGGGAATTTGACTGCTTCACCTTTGTGGAAAATGTCGTGGTGCTGGCAAGGCAGATCAGGGAAGGGAAGGTTACCTTTGAGGAATATGGCGCCGCGCTGGAGAAGATCCGGTATCGCAAGGGTGCATTAAAAGGGTATCCCTCACGGCTTCACTATTTTTCCGATTGGCTCCGCGACAATAAAGAGAAGGGTATTGTGAAAGATGTCACAGCTGAAATTGGAGGGAAACCCATTCTTAAAGAAATCAATTTTATGACCACGCACCGAGCAGATTATCCCGGGTTGGATGACGATCAAGCATACCGTAAGATGGGGGCTGTCGAAAAAAGCCTGTCCGGGCGCACCATGTATCATATCCCAAAAGCTGAGCTAAAGCAGTCCGAGAATGCAATAATAGAAGACGGAGATATAATTGCCGCTGCAACCAGTATCGAAGGATTGGATGTGTCACATGTTGGTCTTGCTGTCAGCGTCAGGGGAAGGGTTCATCTTTTGCACGCGTCGGAAGCTGTGAAGAAGGTCGTCATTTCTGATGATACACTGTATCTATACCTTTCCAAACATAAAACCATGACCGGGATCATGATCGGACGGGTTGGTTAGGTTTGTCGAAGTGGTGATGATCGACTGATGAGCTGAACTTTCCTCCCCAACGCCATCCCCGACTCATGAATTCCCGGACTACAGGGTGTGACTCGAAAAGAGTTCCCGGTCTGTCCGGAAGGTAGGTCGCGCCCGGGGGATCGATGTGACCGCTTTCATCTATGACGGGGTTTAGATACGGGTTGATATCCACAGCCCTTCCATACGCATGGTGCGAAAACCTTTCCGTACCCATAACGAAGCGGTAGTTAAAAGCGGATGTATTGTTATCCGCCATGGACTTATCATCCGACCAGCCGTACTTCACAATCGGTAAGACTCTGGCGACAGAAAATCTTAATTGTTCGATCAGTTGGAAAATCTCGATGACATCCTTTTCCACAACACTGTGGACTACAAGCTGTCCCTGGTGCAGCCGCCCGTCAAAAGCAAAGTAGCGTACGTCTATGAGGCGTAAAGAATCGATTATATCCTTCGGCGCTTTTGTGCCCGCAATTGCTTCATCAAAGGTCATCTTACTGTCGATTATGGGGATGATGTCGGCAGGGCTCAAGGGAATGCGACCTCAAGTACTTTTTCAACGGTTTCATCGTCCACGGAAACTTCTTTGTAAATATCCTGAACGAGCTCATGGTCAACGATGTTAAAATCTTTTTCTATCGGGGTTACGACGATACCTCCCATTTCAACGAGCCCCGGCGAAATCAAAATCCGTTCATCACCAGGCAAGAAATAAACAGCAGGACGATGCTTTCGGCGGGGGAAAATCGCTGTCTGCCATGTGTTTTCTTTATATGAGCAAAGCAGATTCATCCCCGGTTCACCGGGTGACGATAGTACAATTTCCATGGCAGATATAACGTTCGACAGAGCGGCGCCGACGGCATCATGATTTTTCCCTTCAATAATGATGATTCCCCGTCCTACATCCTTTACTTTGGAAAGAGAGGTGCTGTCCGTACATTTTTTGAAAATCCGTTTGACGTTGTCCTGAATATCTTTTTCAACCGGCAAAATTCCCGCAGGAGCAGCCTGAAAATGCAGGTGGTCCGGCGCGGAAGCCCCGCTTCCCGGTCCATTGTAAAATATGTTGAATTCCCCCTGAAAATCTTTTGCCATCATCAGAAATGCCGTTATGAAACCGTCGAATGACTGGGGAATATGTTTGACATGGGAAATAGTATAATGTTTAGACGTGATGGGAAAAGGGTTGCAGAGCACGATAAAATCCTGCCGGTATACGACGCCTTGCTGTTCTCCGGGAAGGTTTTCGAGGCAAAGGAAGCAGGGTCTTTTATTGATGGATTTTTGATCAACCGGCGCAGTAGTGCTTTTCATGCGTGCCGGATTATGATGTAGCCTTACCGAATATCCATTGCATCGCAGCTCCTTTACACGCACTTTATCCAGGGCCGCATATCCAAGCGAAAGATCAGGCCATGAGGCTTTTTGTTTTTCCAGAAGATTAATGCATTGAGCAGACAGTGCCGGCTCATGACCATTTCCGTGGAATGACATAAAAGTTCTTCGTTCCAGTGGTGTATCCATCAGCAGTTCCTCATTTAGCCGTCATCTCTTGACGTGCCCTGATTTCGAGAGTACGGATTTCATCTTTGAATGCGTCATTGCGGTTGCTTTGCTCAATAGACAAAAACGCGTCCGTATTGCCTCCCCACCGCCGGCAAAGATAGATGCTTTCATAAATTCTGCCTATCTGGTATTGCCTCGATAAGCGCAGGGCCATCGCGTAGTCCTCTCCGTAACCGACATTCAGGAAACCGATTTTACGTAGAAGATCCGTCTCAAAGGCGCGCGGAGCCCCAAGCCCGTTTATACGCAGGGCGTTATTGCGTCCGTTTTTGTCGGTCCATTCCCTGTGATCGATCAGACCGGGAGGGATTTCCTCCAGCCGCTCATTTACAAGGGTGTAAGACCCGATGACCATGGCAAAGTCGCCTTTTCTAAACACGTTGATGATCTTCTGCAGCGTTTCCGTGCTGCTGTACAGGTCATCCGAATCTAACTGAACGGCATAGCGGCCGCAGAATTCTGAAAAGACCGCCTCGTTCCAGCACCCTCCTATGCTGAGATCAACTCGTGCCGGGATAATATGCTTCACAGTTGGGTAGCGCTTGGCCATGTCTGCCAGGATTGCTGTAGTACCATTGGTGGAATGATTGTCAACAACAATCACATTGAAATGAAAGTCTGTCTCCTGCGACAGGGCGCTTTGTATCGCGTTAGAAATAGTTCGTGCACGATTGAGCACTGGGATTACCACACTTGCCTCGACTGGGAATTTGTGCTCCGGGGCGGGTACCTTATTGAACTTAGGCCCAAGGTAGGCGCCGATGTTTTTTAAATGCTGCGTGGCAACCTTCTCCATCTCTTTTTGCACGGTTTGATTGAGGGGGTGGACATAATCAAACAGCTTCTCACGCAATGGTTCCTTTTCATCAATTTTACCGTCCGTTGCCAGCCTCGTGTAGAGAAAATCCCGAATATGAACAATCTTATGGTCGATAGAAACCTTCAACCGCAGAGCGTATAAACCGGCGTATTCTACTTCCGGAATAGCGCCGTATTTTCTTAGTGCGTCGTTTACAGCAGGGACAGAAAATAGGATCAAATCGCCGAAGTCAAATCCGTCACGGATACTTCCAGGCTGGTAGTCATTCAGCGGATGTTTTATTATTTCCTTGTCTTTCCCCTCCAGATAGTCGGAATAAACCATGCCTGCAGCCGTCGATTCTGCTGTATCTATAAAATATTCCAGGCTGCCTTCTGTAATTTGGATTTCCTCGACATGAGTGATGATGAGCAGATAATCAGTTTTGATCTTTTTGACAATCTTATTTAATACTTTGCCTGAATTAATGGATGTAGCTCTCATGCCTTCACACTTCGGCCATGACGGCTTGAATGCAGAGTCGCCAAGAACGATCACTTTTTCAATAAACGGAGATTGAATCAGAGGTTGAAGCGCCTTGTCAAAACCTGGTTGTGAGCTGAATGGAAGCACCACAGTCGACTTGTTCATCAGTAGTTTCCCCAAGATGTCTTTATTGCGTAGTTCATAATATTTTTATTTTTTAACATATAAATTGAAGGATACAAAGATAAAGTTTTTATTGATTCCTTGAACACTTAAGTAATAGAAAATATTTCAAAAATGATACTTTTATAACTTCCTTGACAGATAGTTTCATTGTGCTATTCTTCTTTAAGGTGAGTTTAATACATTAAACACTGTTAAGCGAAAGGAGGGGGAATACTATGTCGGTATATAAAATCATTGAAATTGTCGGAACAAGTCCCAAATCGTGGGAAGATGCAGCCCAAACCGCATTGAAAACCGCTTTAAAAACGCTTGATGATTTAAGGGTTGCAGAAGTTGTAAAACAGGACGTTACTGTTGAAGAAGGGAAGATAACGTCTTACAGGGTAAGGCTCAATATCTCATTCAAGTATAAAGATGCGTAACCAGTTTTTTCTATGTAAAATAATATTTAAACTGAGAGGGGCCGAACGGCCCCTCAATGTATTTGATAAACTCGTAAAAATTCACAAAACAGAAAATTTTAGACGATCTTATAAAAAGCTCCAGAGGCAAGGCGCACATGGTTCGACAAGCTTACCATAACAGTATATAAGCCTGTCCTGAGCGTTGTCGAAGGGAGGGATGCAGCGCAGCGCAGCAGGAGCCTGCCCCTGCGAAGGCAGGGGGACTTTTTAGGAGGTCGTCATATTTGATTCCACTTCATTTCTTGAGCCTTTAATAACCCCATTGACAGACTGTCCTCCTTGTCTTATATTAAGGTATAAAAAATAGTAAAAGATTATTGCTGATGTAGCCGATATAAGTATATGATCATTAAGTTTTTCTGTAGGATGTAGATCACAGAAGAACTTAACCGCCGCTTATGCTCAAATGAAATTTTAAAGGCAATTACGGCAGCATTATCAACCGTAATTTGCTTTTCATCATAAAAGAGGGATGACATGCCGCAGGATCGCAATCCTGATTCAATAGATGACCGAGACATCAAGTTAGACCCCGACACTGTTCTTCAAGAGCCAAAGATGTATCGGGTCATACTTCATAATGATCACTATACCACGATGGATTTTGTGGTAGAAGTCCTCATGCTCGTGTTTCACAAGCCCGCGGCGGAAGCCACAAAGATCATGCTTGATGTCCATAAAAAGGGGGCCGGTATGTGCGGGGTGTATACATATGATATCGCCTCCACCAAGGTAACCCTGGTCCACACCATGGCAAAGCGAAGAGAATTCCCTCTGAAATGTTCATTAGAGGAGGCCTGATTATCAGGGAAATATTGTGAAGATAAGTGAAAGTTTAAATCAAGTAATCATGGCTGCGTATGCTGAGGCTAATACGCGATCCCATGAGTTTGTAACGCCTGAACACCTGTTGTATGCCGCTCTTTTCTTTGAAGACGGAGCTGATATCGTTCAAAAATGCGGCGGAGATCCGGAGCACTTAAAAAGGGTATTATCGAAGCATCTACGGGAAAGCAGTCCGGTTGTTGAAGGCGCTCAGTCCGTCCAGTCACTGGGGTTCCAGAATATACTGGAAAGGGCTGTCTGGCACACGACGTCTGCCCAGAAGGACATTGTAGAATTAGGGGATGTTCTTGTTTCAATTTTTGATGAAAGAGAATCCTACGCCTCGTTCTTTCTTAGAAAAGAAGGTGTAACCAGGCTTTCTCTGCTTAATTACATTTCTCATGGGGTCCCTGTAATTCCTGAGACGACAGAAGTGCAGAAACCTGGCAGGAAACGGGAAGAAAGTGAACCTGAGCAGGAGGCGAGGGAAAAGGATTCAGAGCAGAACAAGGTACTCAGGTCATTTACGACTGAGCTGACAGCCAAGGCAAAGGCAGGAGATATAGATCCCCTGATTGACAGGGAGGATATCCTTGAGCGAACCATCCAGGTGCTGTGCCGTCGATTCAAGAATAACCCTGTCCATGTTGGTGAACCGGGGGTAGGAAAAACGGCTATCACTGAGGGACTCGCGCAGCTCATAGCCAATGGAAAGGTTCCGAAACGCCTGAAAGGCTCGAAGATATACGCCCTTGATATGGGTGCGATCATAGCCGGTACCAGATTCCGCGGCGACTTTGAAGAGCGTATGAAGCGGGTGATCGCCGAGCTTCAGAGACAGGAGAAGGTAATACTCTTTATCGATGAGATCCATAATATTGTCGGCGCAGGTGCTGTTTCAGGAGGTTCGCTCGACGCATCCAATATCCTGAAACCCGCGCTGGCTTCGGGAAAGCTGCGGTGCATCGGTTCCACAACTTACGATGAATACCGCAAATATTTTGAGAAGGATGGGGCCCTTTCCCGCAGGTTCCAGAAAATAGAGGTACCTGAGCCGTCGACGGAGGAAACCATAAAGATACTGCAGGGCATAAAGAGCAAATACGAAGAATATCATCGTGTGTCGTATACCGAAGAGGCCGTCAATGCGGCTGCGGAACTATCCGACAAATATATAAATGACCGGAGGCTGCCGGACAAGGCAATCGATGTGATCGATGAAGCCGGCGCTCTTGCTAATATGAAAGATGCCGATGAAGGCGTGATAAAGATAGTTGGTCTCGGCGACATAGAATCGGTCGTCGCGAAGATTGCCCGCATCCCTGAGAAGAGCGTTTCCTCCTCTGAGCTTGACAAGCTGAAGGAGCTGGAGACGAGTCTTAAGAGTAAAATTTTCGGACAAGATCATGCAATCGAGTTGGTCGTGGATGCCATCAAGCGTTCACGGGTTGGGTTCCGTGAACCTAATAAACCCGTTGTTTCTCTCCTGTTTGTGGGACCGACGGGAGTCGGCAAAACTGAGCTGGCTCGCCAGCTTGCGGCAACTCTCGGGGTGCCTCTCAACCGCTATGACATGAGTGAGTATCAGGAAAAGCACACGGTGGCCAAATTTGTAGGGGCTCCGCCGGGCTATGTGGGTTATGAAGAAGGCGGGCTGCTTACCGAAGCTATAAGAAAAAATCCTCATTCTGTATTGCTCCTTGATGAGATCGAGAAGGCGCATGCCGATATCTTCAACACTTTGCTCCAGGTGATGGACTACGCGACACTTACGGACAACAACGGGAGGAAAGCTGATTTTCGCAATGTCGTTATCCTGATGACGTCGAATGCAGGCGCGCGGGAGATCGGCAAGCAGATTATCGGCTTCGAGGCCAAGAGCATTAATCAGGATGCCGTATACACGGCAGTGGAACGGATTTTCTCTCCTGAGTTCAGAAATCGCCTCGATGGGGTTGTCAATTTCAACGGCTTGACCCATGAGGTAGTTCTGATGATCGTCAAGAAGGCGATCAATGAATTCTCAGATCAGCTGCGGGAGAAAAACGTGTCCCTGCAGACTACCGACAGTTGCTATGAATGGCTGGCCAGCAAAGGCTATTCCCCGGAGTTTGGGGCAAGAGAAATC
>Ga0335070_10005958_pt1 | contig 14358 bp, 10 predicted proteins | sample Lox_Sample_13_FD_206722 | JGI IMG/M metagenome (GOLD analysis project Ga0335070, IMG submission 206722) | Soil microbial communities from Loxahatchee National Wildlife Refuge, Florida, United States - Lox_Sample_1.3 | ecosystem: Environmental > Terrestrial > Soil > Wetlands | place: USA... | reverse complement strand
GGCACAGCGTGACGCGACGGCGCGGAACTTCCCGCTCATGCCCCGATCAATCTCGCTTCGTCGGCTTACGTCGATGATCGCGCCTGCTCCGAGCGCGCGCTCGAGTTCCGGCAGCGCGCGCGCCAAGACCCGCTGGAATGCCGCCTGGTCGGCCGTGACCAGCGTGAGCACGAAGCGCTGCAACTCGTACTGCGTCAGCTGGTATTGCAGCACCTCGACGTCGCCCTTGAACACCTGCCAGATCGCGCGCGGATGGACGAACCGCCCGTCGGCTCGCGGCAGCATGTCCTCGACGCGTCCCTCCAACTCCGCGAGCAACCGGAACGTGCGGCCGCACGGACACGGCTCCGCGGCCATCGCCGCCGCGTCGCCGATGGGATAGTTGAGCAAGACCGAGGCGCGGTTCACGAGGTTGCTGATCACCACCTCACCCTCGACGCCCGGCGCCGCGGTGCGGCCGTCGGGTGCGACGATGCGCACGTGGCAGAGATCCTCGTGGAGGTGGAAGCCGGTGCGCTGCTCACAGAAGAACCCGATCTTGAACGCCTCGACGGCGTTGTACCGCGACAGCACCGGAATCCCGAAGCGTCCCTCGATCCAGTCGCGCGCGCCGTACGGCAACGCCTCGCCCATGTACATGACCAGCTTCGGCGGCCGCAGGTTCATACCGCGGGCCGCGACGGTCTTGAAGAAGAGATCGATCCACCCTCCATAGCCCACGAGCACGTCGGGACACTCGGCGTTGGCGATGGCCGCGATCTTCTCAACCGGCTCGAGCAACGACACGAACCGCCGCTGCGGGCGGACCGGCAGCAACGTGTGCTCTGCGTAGAAGGCCTGCACCTTCTTGAAGGTCGATGTCTCATAGCCGACGTACAGCTCCTTCGGCCGAAACGTGCCCCTGCACAGGGAAAGCACGGGGGCGCGCTCGCGCTCACCGAAGGCCAGGTTGGCGAGCAGCGAGCGCCGGTCGTGGCGGACCTCGAGGGGCGTACCCGTCGTGCCGCTGGTGGAGAAGGACACGGCATGGCGCGCTGCCGATGCCTCCGTGACGAACAGATGCGGCTGCGCGCGCACCAATTCTCGATCGAGGACGGGGAGGCGATCGAGATCTGCGGCGCCACGGACCTGGCGCGGATCGATCCCCAGGCGCGCGAACCACTCGCGGTAGTACGGAACGGTGCGCGCTGCATAGGTGACCATCTCGCGGATACGCCGATCACGCAGTGCCTCCAACTGGTGGAGCGGCAGAAATGGAATGGATCGCTGCCCGCGCAGATTCGCTGCGATCACGGCATTGCCGCACAACTTGGTCCAGTATCCGGCGATCATGCCATCGGTGCGAGGGCTACCGGTTCGCGTCGAGGATGAACCGCACCCCCGACGTCCGTGCCACGCTGCGCAGATCTTCAACGACCGCGCGTGCCAGTGGAATACCCGAGCGGCGCCGCTCGGTGAGGGCCGCGTGCTCCGGATCGCCAGCGACGAGAACCGATTGGTCTGGGTTGAGCGGTGCGCAACTGTGCAACGAATCGATCAGCGCATCGAGGTCGCCTTCGAACTCTCCCGGCTCGCGAAAGCGCCGTGGGTCGATTGCCAGAAAGAAGTGCCCGACACGTGCGCCAGTGTCGGCAGCGGCTGACGCAGAGCCGAGCCCGGGCATGATCGCCGACAGGATCTCCACCATGGTGGCGAGACCGTAGCCTTTGTGGCTCCCCATCTCGCGGCTGCTGCCGAGCGGTGTGAGCCGGCGATACACCGCGGCACGTCTGCCGTTCGTCACGGGCCTGCCGTTGGGGGCGAGTGCCCAGCCGGCCGGGATCGCAAGGCCCTTGCGCCAGGCCTGCGCCAACGCGCCGACAGCTGCTGTACTCGTGGCCATGTCGAGCAGGAAGGGCGGATGGCGCCCCGCGGGCGCGGCAAACGCGATCGGGTTGGTTCCGAGCTTCGCCTCGACCCCGAACGTCGGGACGAGCGCCGGAGTCTTCGTGCTGGTTGTCGCTATGCCGACGAACCCCGACTGCGCGGCCATCGACGCGTAGGCCCCGGCAGCGCCGTAGTGACCGGAGTTGCGCACCGCGACGGCGGCGAGACCGACGTCCCGGCACTTGGCGATTGCGAGCTTCATCGCCGTATCTGCGGGGACGTGCCCGAGGCCTCCGCCTCCATCGATCAGTGCCGTCGCTTCACTCTCACGGACGACCGCGATGGTCGGCGTCATCGTCAATGACCCTTCGAGGACACCACGGTGGTAGTGCAGCAGCATGCTGCAGCCGTGCGAGTCGATGCCGTGCAGGTCGGCGTACAGCACATGCGCCACGGTTACCGACGCATGCGCTGGCGACATGCCCCACTTGCACAAGAGCGCTTCGACCTGCTCGGCGAGGGCTTCGGGGCTGACAATCTTGTCGGGCCACAGACCGAGTACGCCGTATGGCAAGATTCGGTCGAGAAGCAGCGATGCGGTCCACAGTGGACCCGAGTCACGAACGGTGTCCAGGATGCGCCTGGCTGCGAAACGCACGGCGTCACCAGCAACCGTCAGCCCCGCCGCCACAGCAGCTTGAACAACTCGTAGCGCGCGCTGCGCCAACGATTCTTACGGTAGTGCGCGCGGCTCATCGACTCGATCGCTTCCTGCGCCGCGGCGTCCACAGCGCCGAGGTCGGCTTGCCCCGCGGCGATCAAGTCGACCAGTGGAGCGGACGGCACGTAGTCGACGAGGACGTTGAGGCGCGGGCGCGCGCCTGCATTGGAGATGGCGTGCGGCCTCAGGTTGTCGAGGGCCCACACCTCGCCGGGTGCCATGTCGTACCACATGCCATTGCAATACAGCCGCTGAACACCTTCGGCAGACACCTGAATCGACAAACGCAGCGTGCCGCGGAAGAAGCGCGGTGTGTCGGTGTGGAGCGGAATGAAACCGCCGGGAAGCAGCCGCGCCACGATGGCGCGCGTGGGGGCGGCCGCGATGGTGTCGCGCAACAGCTGTCGCAGGCACGGCAGATGAGCCAGGACCGGTCGGTCGTCGGGAGGCACTGGCCTGGGGCCGCGAGGATAGCCGATCACAAAGAACGATTCGACCGACGCCTGCACCACCGGGTCGCGACTCGCTTGTCCCCACGTCTCCGCAGGCAGGCAATCGATCTCGGCCGCCAGCCGCGGCGCATCGACGGTCAGCGGCAGACGCACGCATCCGTCGAGGCCCAGATACCGCAACACGCCGCCCGGCGGCGGGGGATCGCTGGGAACCGGCAGTGACGCCGCGAGTGGCCGCGCCATGACTACGGTTGCGCGCTGCCCGCCCGTGCCTCGGCGAACGCCGCGACCATGCCGCCGATCTCCAGCAGGTGCACGGCGACGGCGGTTGCGAAGGCGGCCGGCAACTCGAACCAGCGCAGCCCGTAGTGGCGGCCGGCCCGCACGCAATCCCACCAGCTGTCGAGGGTACGTGCGGCAAGCATCAGGGGGATGGCAAACATCCCGAAGCGCAGCATCCACGCATGCGGCACGCGCGGATCGAGCTGCCGCACCCGGACGGCGCGGTAGCCGACGTGCCGGCGGATGCGGCGCTCCATCGGCCACCCCTCGAAGCGATGCGTCACCCGCATGCGCGGCTCGAAGTAGAGCGCGCCACCCGCCAGGCGGATGGCCTCGGTCTGCAGCCGCGCCGCCAGCGGTCTCGGCAGCCCGGGCAACGGATGGGCGAGCAGAACATCTCGGCGGAAAATGGCATTGTTGTTGGAAATGAACCGTGTCGGACCGGGTCCGCCTGGATCGACAAACGAACGCGACAATGTGGCAAGCACGCGGCAGGTGAAGCCCTTGTCGGGATAGGTCGTGCGCCCACTCACCGCCGCGACCTCCGGATGGGCGCACATGGTGTCGACGGCGGCGCGCAGCCAGCCCGGCGCCGGCGCACAGTCACCATCGAGCAGCACAACCAGATCTGCCGTGGCGGCGCGCACTGCCGTGTTCAACAGCTCGCGGGACGATGCACCGCTGCTGCTGATGACGCGCAGGCCAGGCACAATCCCCAGAAGGTCGGATGGCATTTGCTGCCCGGCGGGCGTCGCATCGAGCAGGAGCACCTCGACTTCTTCCTCGAACGCCTGGCGACTCAGGGTAGCGAGAGTCTCGCGCAGGTAACCCCAATCCTCGGCGGTGCGTCCCCCATAATCCGACACAACGAGTACGCTGACGGCCGGCTGGTTGCCACTCATGACCCGAAACCCATATCACGCTCGGCATGGACGATACAGGCGTTGGCTCCGGTCTGGGAAACCGTTCGTGGCCGGACCAGGGGAGCCTGCTCGCTGCTGGCTGCCAACTCCGACAGGCTGCTACAGTGCGACAGCTTCGGAGAGCAGAGAGGCAGTGATCACCACTCATCCTCGCGCCGCCCGTGTAGCGCGTCGCACCGCGCGACGCGATCCGACAAGGAACTCGAGTGTATCGCCGACCGGTGGTCGCCACGCAGTGCGCCGCGCCCTATTGTTGGCGGCGGCATGCTTCGTCATCTACCTGGCCAACCTGCGGCTCATGGGCGGCTGGGACACGATCCCCGCTCGCCTGTTACCCATCAGCATCCTGCGCGAAGGAAACGTCAATCTGGACGAGTTCCCCTGGTTGCGCCGCCTGACAGCGGAGCCGTACTTCCTCAAGGTCACGTCGGGAGGACATCTCCTCTCACGCTATCCTGTCACCGTTCCTCTCCTAGTGACGCCGCCGTATGCGGCCGCCCTCTGGTGGCTGGAACGCCACCAGGTCGCGGACGACGACGTCCGCTTCCGCCTCGCGGTGGTGGTCATGGAGCGGGTCAACGCCGCCGCGATCGCGGCGGCCTCGGTGGCGATGGTCTTGCTCGCGCTGCATCGGCTGACGTCGCCATCTCTGGCGACTGGGATCGCCATCGTCTACGCCATCGGAACCAACACCTGGTCGACCAGCAGCCAGGCCTTGTACCAGCACGGGCCGGCTGAGTTGGCGCTCGCCGGGCTCAGCCTGTGTTGTCTGGCTGAGGACAGGCGGCGGTCAGTGGTGGCGGCCGCGCTCTTTGCCGCTTTCGGTGTGTTGGCGCGGCCGACGATGGCGGTGTTCGCGCTGGTTGCCGTGCTGTTCACGTGGCGCGAGCACCGGCGCTACCGTGTGGCGTTCGCTGCGTTGGCGGTGCTCGGTGGGCTCGCGTTGTTCGCCTACAACATCGCCTTCTTCGGGCGCGCCTTGGGAGGATATGCGGACATCGTCCGATTCTTTCGCTGGCCCGGCGTCACTCGCCTGGCCGGCTTGCTGGTCAGTCCCAGCCGCGGCTTGTTCGTCTACACCCCGGCTGCGCTGCTCAGCATCCCGCAGATGCTGCGTTGGCGGCAGGCGGCGCGCGTATGGCTGAGGTATGCCGCCGCGGGCGTGCTCGGCTATCTCCTGCTGTACACCTGCTTCGGCGGCTGGTGGGGCGGATACGCCTACGGCCCTCGCTTCCTCACCGACATCCTGCCGGCGCTGGCGATTCTGGCTGCGCCTACTGTCGAACGACTCTGGCAGCGCACCGATGGTCGCGTCCTGTTACTGTTGTTGGCCACCTGGGGGGTTGTCGTGCAAGCGATCGGCGTGTACTGCGATGACCGCTCGTGGGACGCTCTCCCGGTACCCGTCGATCGATCAAAGGGCCGGCTGTGGGATTGGAGCGATCCACAGATTTTCCGCGCCTTGCAAGCGGGGTGGCAAGGTACCGAGCTTGCCGGGGTCCTCTGGCAGGCGTTCAACGACCCCCAACCGGTGATGCTCCGCTCGCTGACGCAAACGGATCTGGCCGGGTCCGTGATGGTGGCAGCGGCGCCGGCATTGCCTTGGAAGGACCGCGGACGCGCACCGCTCGATCTCGTCGTCACCAACCGCTCCGGGGTAGCGTGGCCGGCCTTCAGCGACTACGGGCTGCTGCAAGTGCAGCTGGTCTACATCTGGTGGCACGAAGGACAAGCGCTCGCTGGTGAGGGCGGCTTCATCAAGTTGCCCCACAACCTTGGCCCCGGCGCGTCGGACGAGGTGCACGTGCGCGTCGACCCGCCACGGCTCCCGGGGACCTACGAGCTCGAGTTCGTCATCACCCAGCCGCTCGACCTCGAGAAGGGCGTACGTGGCGGTGCGTCGGAACGTACGCCAATCCGTATCGAGTGACAGCAGAGGCGGCCGGCGCTGCGAATCGCCGCGCTTGACCGTCGGCGCCTCGCAGCTACCCTGTGCGCGTGCGTTCCAACTCGGGTGCATCGTCGAGCGGCCGCTCCCGCAGGGCACGAATGGTGTGGCTGGCGCAGGCGGCACTGAACGGGGTGGTGCTGTTCGCGGGGGTGTGGTGGATGTGGTCGGGCGGGCGGCGGGCCGCACTGTTGCTGCTACTCATCCCGTTCGTGTTCGTCCCCTTTTCCTATGCACGACTGCGTTTGCATCGCTTCCTCGAAACGCATTTGGCGGTGTCGTCGATGTGGATCCTCACTACCATGGGTGTCTTCTTCGACGCCGTCATGGTCGCACAGCTGCTCACCGCGCGGCAGCCCGCACCGCCGTGGGTCTTGGAAGCCCCGGGTGTGAGTTGGATCGGTGCTGTCTGGTTCAGCGCGCATGCGCTGTTACTGCTGGCGTTCGCCATCACGGGTCTGGTGCGGCTGGCGAGCCGGCCGTTCCGCGGCTGGCTCACGCGCCTGCCTTCGACACCGGCACGCAGCGATGAGCTGGTCATCGGCAGACGGGAGTTGCTGTCAAGAGCGAGCTTGTTCAGCGTGGCCGTGCCGTTTGGCGTGTCACTGTCGAGCATCGCCGTATCGTACGACTTCCGCCTCGAGCACCGGGAAATCGTGCTGCCCTTCTGGCCGGAGCACCTGGACGGCTTGCGCGTCGTGCATCTCTCCGACATCCACGTGGGCGGCGCGATGGATCGGCAGCGCTTGTGGCAGGTGGTGGAGCTGACGAACCAATGTCGTCCGGACCTGGTGTTGCACACCGGGGATTTCCTCACGCACCGCGCCGGCGATTTCGACGCGCCGCTCTACGAGGCGCTGGCGCGCGTGCAGGCGCCGCACGGGCAGTGGGCCTGCCTCGGCAACCACGACTTCGATGATCCGCAACGGCTCGAACAGCGCTTACACGGCTGCGGAGTGACCCTGTTGCGCAACCGCGTCACCACCCTGTCGCTGCGCGGCACGCCGCTCGAGATCGCGGGCATCGACTTCATCTTCGGGCGTGCCGTGCGGCCCGCGACGTATGCGCGCATCATCGGCACCTGGGGAGCGCGCCGCGCTGTCGCGCGCATCCTGCTCAGTCACGATCCCACCGGCTTCGCCGAATTGCCGGCAGGGTGCGCCGACCTTGTCCTGTCGGGACACACGCACGGCGGACACATCGGGGTCCAACTCAGCAGCACTCAGGCAATCACCGTCGTCGGTCTGGCCGGCATCCCCGATCAAGGCGTGTTCACGCACGGCGACATGCGCCTGTACGTCACGCGCTGCGTCGGCTTCTACGGCTACCCGATGCGCATCGGCATTCCGCCGGAGATCGCCCTGCTGGTGCTGCGCTCGTCACGGGTGGTCGGACAGCCGCCGACGGGCGGGCACCGCATCTGAACGAGCACGCTCGGCCTCTCACGCCGTCAGTGTCCCCGCCGCTCCCTCGACGACCTCACCGATCACAAAGAGGTCCTCGCCAGCCGCACTGAAGTCGGCGCGTAGCGCCTCCACCACCGCCGCCGGCACGGCTGCGAGCAAGCCGCCGGAGGTCTGTGGGTCGACGCACAAGTCGAGCACGGCGGAAGTGGCGTGCGGTGCGGCGGCACTCGCGCTGACGGCGCGCTCGTTGGTAGCGTGGAACGAGCTGCGCCAGCCGGCGCTCAGCAACGCCACGGCACCAGGCAACGCCGGGATCGCATTGCCACGCAGTTGCGCGCCGGTGCCGCTGGCACGCAGCATCTCCGACAGGTGTCCCGCCAGGCCGAAGCCGGTCACGTCGGTGCAGGCGTGAACGCCGTGCCGCTTGAGCAGCCGCATCGTGCCGCGGTTGCTGCGCAGCATCGATACGTGCGCCGCCTCTACCCAGTCAGCGTCAGCAAAACCTGCGCGTGCAGCAGCCAGGATCACACCCGTACCCAGCGGCTTGGTCAGGACCAGTGCGTCGCCGGCGCGTGCGCCGCTCTTGCGTAGGATGCCGTCTGCTGCCACCCAGCCGTGCATGCTGAAACCGGCGATCGTCTGCTCGCCGGCGATCGTGTGGCCGCCAACGAGTGGGATATCGAGTTGCCGCAACTGCGCCAGCGCGCCGCTCAGGAAGTGCTCGAGCTGCTGCTCGGCAACGCTCTCCTGGGCATAGGGCAGGCAGACGAAGGCAACTGCCGCGCTGCCTTCGGCACCCATGGCGTAGAGATCGCTTGCCGCATTGTTCGCGGCCACCTGGCCGACGAGGTAGAGATCATCACTGAACGGCGGAAAGGCATCGGTCGTCGCCACGGCGAGTGTACCCGGCGGGTGCGCAAACACCGCCGCATCGTCCGGCTCGCGCAATCCGACGATGACGCCCTCGCTCTTCGGTAGATCGAGTCGCGCCAGGGCCCGGCTGAGAATGTCCGCGCCGACCTTCGCCGCACAGCCGCCGCAGGCGATCATCGGCCGCCCCATCTTCTCGCGGTCGGCGAGCGACGGACGTTCGTAGATGCTCACGAAACGGCGATCGATGTAGTCTTTGAGCCGCCAGGCGATTCGGTTGCGGAATGCGAGGGCGCCGCGGCTGAGGATGGCGCGGCCGTCGCCGGTGTTCAGCAGGGCGAGAAAGTCGCGTTGTGGCCGGAACGGCCGGGTGCGGCGGTCACGCACAACAGCGCGCAGGTTCGTTACGAGGATCGGGCCCTGTCGCACTGCATACACGCCCGCCTTCGGCAGGTCGGGATAGGACTCAAGTGTGGCGCAGTCGCCGGCGGCAAAGATCTCGGGAAACTCCATACAGCGCAGGTCGTCGTTGACGCGCAGGAAGCCGCGCTCGTCCACCGGCAAACCGGAGCGCGCCACCAGTTCCGGTCCCGCAGCGCCAGTGGCCCACACAACCAGGGAAGCCGGTAAGACGCGGCCGTCGGCGAGGCGGACACCGAAGGCATCGACGCGGACGACGACGACTTGCGCGAGAAAACGGATGCCGTGCGTTTCGAACGCACGCCGGACCGCGTTCGACGTGCGCAGGTGGCGGGTCACGAGCGGGCGATCGGCGCGATCGCACACCGTGACCTCGCCTTTGCCTGCGGCGCGCACGCGCGCCGCGAGCGCGAAGGCAATCTCACACCCGCCGGCCCCGGCGCCGACCACAATCACCTGCCGGCCCTGCGGCGGCGCCGGCGCAGCCAGGGCGGCCTCGATCGCTGCCGCCGCGACCTCGATCGGCTTGACCATCGCGGCGGGCGCGCTTTCGGCGACGCGGTTTGCCGCAGACGGCTGCGACCCGATGTCGAGCGCGAGCAGATCGTAGCCCAGCGGCGGGCGTTCATGCAGATGAAGCATCCGCTGCCGTGGATCGATGCGCACGACCCGGTCGGCAACGAAGGTAGCGCCGGCGCGTGCCGCGAGGGCGCGGACATCGATCTGTGCTGCACGCAGGCGGTACTGGCCTGCGAGCACCCCCGGCACCATGCCGGAGTACGTGGCGTACGAATGCGGCGACACGACCGTGAGGCGCAGCGCGGGCTCCGGCCGCATCGCCAACGCCTTGAGCACGTGCACGTGCGCATGGCCGCCACCGGCGAGAACGAGGTGCTGCTGGCGCATCAGCTGCATCGCGCTGCTGACTTAGCAGCGCGATGGGCAGAATTCGAACCAGAGCGCGCGACCGGCTTGACGGCACCGTGGGGTCGTCATCCAAGGCGCCAAGGCGGCGGAAGACCGTGGGCAACTCGGAATATCAATTCACCGAGAGGTTCTGCGTTCTCGAAAACCCCGATACGCTGTGCCAGTTTGAAGGTGGGCGAAGCCAGTAACGCCACTGGGCGTCGAGGCCCCGATCACCGAGCCAAGGCAACTGCGCGGGCATTTGCACCGCGGTCATGGCCATGGAGCGACGCAGAGTGGCCGCTCCCCTCATAGGACGGGTTGGGAGGCGTATCTTCGGGCATGATCAGACTCTGCCACACGCGCCGCGCTGTGGGGAAGCGGTCGCCTTCGCGATGGCTTCCGAGCGTTGGCAAGGTGACGTGGGGGTGACCCAGCGGCTCCCGGCGGGGATCCCCACGGGAGCGCGTCATAGAACGCCCGCAGCGCACCGACCCGCAATTCCCACGGAGCCAGCGGATTCGGGCGCAACGGCTTACGGTTGCGTGTCTCGTGCGGCCACCTGACCCGAAGCTCGAAGCGCTCGCTGACGTGGTGTATGTTCTGGCGGTTGGCAAGAAGGAGCGGAACATGCTCCGGATCGCGGGAGAGGTAGTCAAGATATGAAAACCCTCGCACTTTCGACTGCGTCACGCTCGCTCGCCGAGTACGCGAGCGAACTAGACGACGAAGTTGTCCTGCTGACCAAACGGAACCGACCGATCGCCGCCATTGTGCCGCTTCGGAACGTCGACCGGGAAACCCTCGCCCTGAGCACGCATCCTGGATTCCTCGCCCTGATCGAGCGATCGCGTCGCGAGGTGGCCAGGCGGAATGTGCGCGAACACCGTGTCTCGTTGGAGGAAGCAGCAACGATCATCTTCGCTGTTCCGAGCTTTGTCTACGTCGGCAAGCTCTACTGGGGGCAGGACCGCATGCACTTCCTGCGCAGCGCCGTCGTTCGAAAATCTGCCGTGCCGCAGTGACGCGCCGAGCGTCAGCGGCGAGCGGCCATCAGCGGTTCCTCGTCTCTGCCTTGCGCGAAGCGCTCGACTCCGTGCTACGGTGCACCTCGATGGCGCTGGTGGATCCGGAAACATTCGACGGCAAAGAGGTCGCCATGGTGTACGTAGCCGGTCGCTTGAGTGAGAGTAAGCGGGTCGAGCAGGTCTTTGCGGCGAACGCCATCGACTACGCCGTCGACATCGAGCCCTTCGAGAACCGCGTGCTCGGCATTCTCCGAGTCGAATATGAAGGAGTCGGGTTCTACGTGGTCTCCGACCAGGCAGAGCTCTGCCGGCGCCTTCTGCGCGACGCGGGCTTGCTCCAGGGCCTGGTGGAAGAGGAATCGTGACGACGTCACCCGCTCCGCGCCTGCCCCTCCTGAAGCGCTTTTCCCAGGGTGAGCTGCGCCTGACGCGCATCGAGGCGTTCAGCGATGGTGTCTTCGCGATCATCGTCACGTTGCTGGTGCTTGAGCTCAAGGTCCCGCCGCTGGCAGACCCGCGCAGCGTCAGCGCGCTGGGCTATCAGCTCCTCGATCTGCTGCCGAAGTTTCTCAGTTGGCTGATCAGCTTCATCATCGTCTGCAAGTTCTGGCTCAACCACCACCACATCCTTGGGCTCGCCCGTCACGCGAACTACGCGATGGTGTGGCTGAACGCACTGTTCCTCATGCTGCAGTCGTTCATCCCGTTTCCGACGGCGCTGATGGGCGAATACCCGACGAACCCTCTGGCCGTCAGCTTCTTCGGCTGCGTGATGGCGCTCAACACCGTGCTCTTCATCGCGCTGCACGCTTACATCGTGCGGCAGTTGATCAAGCCGGAGTTGGCCGACACGTATGATCCGCGTGCCATTCGGAAGTCGTTCGTCGGGCCATTGTCGTACCTGCTCGGTGCGGCCAGCGCGTGGTTCAACGTGCATCTGGCCTTCCTCATCTACTTGCTCACGCCGTTGTTCTATATCGTGCCGCCGACCGGGCGCATCGCGAACGCCGCAATCAGTATTGGGGCTGCAGGCCTTGAAAGGGACAGGGTGGCTTGATCGCCGCCGCCGACCACGCCACCGTGCATTCATGGTCAAGCTCATCTTCCTCTGCCGCCGGCGCGCGGACATCACGCACGAACGCTACAGGGAATTGCTGCTCTCAGGTCACGTCCCGATCGCGCTCAAGCACCATCCGGCGATGCGCCGCTACGTGGTGAACATCGTCGAGCAGTCGCCGGCCGGATGGGATGCGCTGGATAGCATCGGTGAGCTGTGGTTCGACAGCTTGGACGACTTCCGCGACCGGCTTTACGACTCGCCGGCCGGCAGGCAGATCGTGGAGCGCGACGTCGCCGGCTTCATGGGTGGTGCCGATGCCTATGTGACAACCGAGTATGTGCAACGCGCGCCGGCCGCAGCGCCAGCCAACGGCGCGCGCACGCCGGGGGTAAAACTGATTTGCCCGGTCGTCCGCCGCAATGGGATGAGCCATGAGGAGTTTCTCACGCATTGGCTCACGCGCCACGTGCCGCTGGCGCTGCGCCACCACCCGGGGATGAGCAAGTACGTCACCAACGTCGTCGATCAACGGCTCGGTGACGCTGGGGCGCCGCTCGACGGCATCGCGGAGCTGCACTTTCCTTCGGCGCCGGCGCTGGCCACAGGCATGTTCGACTCACCCGAGGGCGAACGCATGATTCGCGACGACATGGCGCGTTTCATCGGTCACACCGCCGCCTATCACGTCGCTGAGTACCCGCAGAAGTAGCGCCAGGGCCGCAACGGCGTTTGCTGATGCAAGCTATAAGTGCGTGCCCCCCTGGCCATGCCGCCCGGTTTCCGGCACCATCGGTTGCCATGAGGTAGGCGATGGCGCTCACGCATCTACCCGAAAACCCACGCCAGGAGGCGCGTGCCTGGAACCTGCAACTCGGCATCCGCGGTTTCAAGTACGCCGATCTCAACCGCGTACGGCGCCTGGAGGCACTCGACCAGGCCTTTCTCTCCACGCTGCACGACACTGACGCCGCTCTGGCCGCCGACCTCAAGCGTTACCGTGACACGCGGGGTGCCGACCTCACTCGTCTGCAAGAATCCGAGCTGTTGATCCGTGTCGCGCCCCACCTTGGCGCCTTTGTGGCACGGCTATTCCACGTCACCGACGCCTATGCTGCGCTCTGTGAGCGCGTGCGCGCCGACCAGATGGTGTTCGAATGGAAGCGACAGTTCATCGAACGCCGCATCTTGAAAAGCCCGCCCTCGAATGAAGCCCTGGCACACATGGATCCGGTGGAGCTGGAGGTTGCCTATCGCGAAGTGGTCGACGCGCTGATGCCCGACGCCGCGCTCACGGCCGACCCGGAGCGCGAGCTGACAGTCATCACCACAACCCTGCAAACCACGATCGACGAGACGCACGACGCCACGGCCAAGGCGCAACTCGCCGCTGTCGAGGCGTGGGTCTCGGCACTCGCCTTTCACCCCGCGCTGGCGCAACGTCGCAAGCAGTTCACGTGCTTCGCGGTCCCTCACAAGATCGACTTCGACGAGTTGGTGCCGCGGGTTCGGCCGCGTCCCGAGCTGCCCGAGTACTTCGTCGGCCCAGCCGAGACCCGCCGCCACCGCGACGGCTTCAACCTCACCGACACGCGTTTCACGGCGCGCGAGAACCTGCGCGAGGCGCACTACTGCCTCACCTGCCACGACCGCGGCAAGGACTCGTGCGCCACCGGCCTGCGCGGCAAGGACGGTGCGGCGCAGCGCAACCCGCTCGGCATCGCGTTGGAAGGGTGCCCGCTCGACGAGAAGATCTCGGAGATGATCCAGCTCTACCGTGACGGCCACCCGATCGGCGCGCTCGCGGTGATCATGATCGACAACCCCATGCTCGCGGGCACCGGACACCGGATCTGCAACGACTGCATGAAGTCGTGCATCTTCCAGAAGCAAGACCCGGTGAACATTCCACAGATCGAAACCGGCATTCTCACGGAGGTGCTGCATCTGCCCTACGGCTTCGAGATCGTCTCGCTGCTCACCCGCTGGAACCCGCTCAACGCAAGGCGCCCGTATCCGCTGCGCTACAACGGCAAGAACGTGCTGGTGGTCGGCATGGGCCCGGCGGGCTACACGCTGGCGCAGCATCTGCTCAACGAGGGCTTCGGCGTCGTCGGCATCGAAGGCCTGAAGGTCGAGCCGCTGGCGCTGCCGCTGCGCGGCGCCAAGCGGCGCGTGCCGCGGCCGATCCGCGATGTGAACGAGGTCATCGGGCCGCTGTCGGCACGGCCGACGCTCGGCTTCGGCGGCGTCGCCGAGTACGGCATCACCGTGCGCTGGGACAAGAACTTCCTCGATATCAACTACATCATCCTCATGCGGCGTAAGAAGTTCCGGCTGCTCGATGGCGTGCGCTTCGGCGGCACGCTGACGATAGACGACGCGTGGAGCCTGGGCTTCGACCACATCGCCATCACCGCCGGCGCCGGCCGGCCGACGATCGTGCCGATGCAAAACAACCTGGCGCGCGGCGTGCGCA
>Ga0335070_10005957_pt1 | contig 14359 bp, 8 predicted proteins | sample Lox_Sample_13_FD_206722 | JGI IMG/M metagenome (GOLD analysis project Ga0335070, IMG submission 206722) | Soil microbial communities from Loxahatchee National Wildlife Refuge, Florida, United States - Lox_Sample_1.3 | ecosystem: Environmental > Terrestrial > Soil > Wetlands | place: USA: Florida... | reverse complement strand
GCTACGACAAGAATAACGGCAAAGGCTATGCGGTGAAAAAGGGGTTCATGAATGCCGTAGGCAAAGTAGTGATTTTTGCAGACAGCGATCTGGAGATAAAGCTAGATGCTGTTTCAAAGTATATTGAAGAGCTCAGTCGCAGTGATATTGTCATCGCCTCTAAATGGCATCCAGATTCTCACGTAAATATTTCGATCCAGAGACGAATCCTCAGCCATTGTTTTAACGTATTGGTCAAGATTATGATTGGCGTAAACATAAGAGACACGCAGGCTGGACTCAAGGCAATAAGAAAAAGTTCCCTTGAAAACATTTTCCCTTGGTTGACAATCAAGCGATTTGCGTTCGATGTAGAACTGCTTGCCTTTGCAAACCTTCACGGTTTAAGAATTGTTGAGATGCCAGTTGAGCTCAGGCTAAACACACCTCCAAAGGCTAAGGAAATTCTAGAAATGTTGGTTGACCTGCTACGTATAACCTATCGAGTAAGAATACTAGGAATGCGCAAAGAACCTAGTGCCTATTTCAACCATGGAGGCGCTCAAGAATAGGCGGGGGGATTTGCAAATCATGAAGATTTTGATTTTTAATTGGCGCTGTTGGCTTAATCCTGCGATGGGAGGAGCTGAGGTTTTCACCCGAGAAGTTGCTAAACGATGGGCTCAAGCAGGACATGAAGTAACTTTATTCACCTCCAAGTTCCCCGAATGCAAAAAGGAAGAAACTCTTGACGGAGTGAGAGTAGTCAGATCGGGCGGGCGCTTCTCAGTTTATAGGGAGGCAAAGAAGTTTTACTCAAGACGCCTTAAGACCGAGCACTTTAATCTGGTAGTTGATGAAATAAATACCAGACCTTTTTTTGCGCCCAGATTTGTCGAAAATGGCGAGCACGTGGTGGCGTTAATTCATCAATTAGCCAGAGAGTACTGGTTTTACGAGGCAAGTTTCCCTTTTAATTTCCTGGGCTACTACTCTGAGAACAACTGGCTGAGGAAGTACGCTGACGTACCTACGGTCACTGTGTCAAACAGCACTCGCGACGATTTGGTAGCTCTGGGCCTGAAGCAAATATTCGTTGTTCCTGAAGGACTAAATTTTGAACCTTTGTCTGAATTGCCCCGCAAAAACGATCATCCAGTCATAGTTTACGCCGGGCGGCTGACGAACGCAAAGCGGCCGATCCATGCCATAAAAGCCTTCAAAAAAGTGAAGGAAAAACTGCCTAACGTTGAGTTATGGATAATCGGTGACGGCCAAATCAAGCGCAAACTGGAGGAAACGTCTATTCCCGGGACAAGGTTCTTTGGGCAAACAGATGATTCTGAACGCCGAAGACTAATTGAGCAAAGCTGGGTGCTGATCAGTCCGGGAATCCGCGAGGGCTGGGGTTTGAACGTCGTTGAGGCTAACGCTTTAGGTGTGCCTTGTGTGGCGTACTCCGTACCGGGACTGAGAGATTCAGTTAGGGACAACTATACGGGTTTTCTGGCGAAGAGCGGCGATGTTCAAGGCTTGACAGATAAGCTGCTGACCTTGCTTACTCATGAAGACCTGCGAGCTCAATTCTCAAAAAACGCCCTAGATTACTCTCGCGGTTTTTCGTGGGACGTTACCGCTCGCGAATTCTTACGATTTGCGACAAGTACGATCCACAAATGACAAACAATTCCCTGCGATTGGGATCAAACGTGAAGGCGAGAAAATGGGGGAGGACCAGTAGAAGATGTTCAATATGACAAAGAAGAATGTCTTGCTACTGGCGATCTTCGCTTTCGCGTTCGCCTATCGGACATTCCTGCTGCTTCGATTGACCTACCCGCCGGGATCGGACATTGGGTTTCACGCTGGCGTAATAAACTCCATCACGCAGTCAGGCAACACAAATTTCCTTTACAACTACTATCAAATGGGCGGTGGCGTTGAACTTGAATTTCCAGGATACCACATTTTCGCTTCAGAAATAATTCTTCTAACCGGGATGCCCAGTTATTTGGCACAAGCTATCATTGTAGCTTTCTTCTCATCGCTTGCGGTGATAGCTGTTTTCTTGGTAACTCGACTAGTCTGGAGTGAATCAGCTGCATTGGTCGCAGCGTTCTTTGTTGCTATCTCTCGGCTAGATATCGAAATAATCTGCTGGGGAGGCTATCCAAACATAACCGCGCTGCTTCTAATTCCGATAACATTTTATTTATTTCTCAAAAGAGACAAACTCTCATCTGCGTCCTTTCCCGTTTCGAGCTCACTCTTGTCTGCATCAGTATTCTTGACTCATTCTTTAGGTGCCGCTGTCTTCCTGGGAATAGCGGTCATCACTTCGCTCGCTATGTTGGCTTTCCCCAAAACGTTTGATATAAACAGAAAAACTGTTTTCTACTGGATTCTTTCAGTGCTCATCGGAGCCATCATTGTTTCGCCCTTCTTAGCGACTGCAGTGCCACCTTACCTAACGCAAAGCTCATTGTTTACCGGCGCAACTGCAGTTGAACAAGCTCTGCTTGCTCAGCGAGCAGTGCCTCTCGCGACATCCGTATTGCTTCTTGCTTGTATCGTTCCGTTTTTCTTGCTATTAAAGAAATACAGAGGACGATTTTTATCGCTTCCAGTTTTTCTTGTCATCGTGTGGCTTCTTATTCCGTTGCTAATGACGCAGGACTACCTAGTCGGTTTGTACGTAGATTCAGTCAGGTTCTTGTACTTTCTTATTTACCCAGTGATAATAATCTCAGCGGTGGCAACAGCTTGCCTATGGGATTTTTTATCAAAAGCTGTTACAGAGAGCTTTCTTTCAACGTGGCGAACCAAGAAAAGCAACTCTTCCGCAAACAAGTTAAGATTGAAAATGTCAGCTACGAAAACTCGTAAATCAGTATACGTTGCACTTCTTGCAAGTTTCCTCATTGTTCTATTCGTTGCTCTTCCAATGTTTCGTCTTCCCTGGGACGGTGTCAGAGTCCAAGACTTCTACCAAGTGATGAATACACCCGGCTACCAAGCAATAGACTGGGTCAAACAAAAGACTTCAGCTGGCTCAATGTTTGCCTCTGATTTTCAATATGGATGGTGGATCGCGGGTTTCGGCCAGCGGCCGACGATAACTAACGTTGACCTGCAAATGCTATCTCTTGCTCGTGAAGTGGACATATCGAGGAACGTTAGTTACATACTTGATACTGACTATGCAATCGATAACGGCTACCTTCAAGTTCGCGAAGACGGCGGATTTATTAGCCGACACAACCCTCTCATCGAAGCCGACATCAACTGGGCGTATGCGCCCTACCCGTTTGTCCAGTTCAATTACGATCAAATAGCGCTGACCTATCTCAAAGGAGGGGCCTCTATTGTGACTAACATTTCACAAGTTCCAGTGACAAGCATGCAACTGGTTGGCGCAAGATCAGCAAGCCCGTCCGTAGTGGTCAATAGAACAAATTGCGACTTAAGCTACTCAGAAACCCTGACACTCTCCGAAGGGCTGAAGTTCGTTAACATGACTTTTGTGGTAGAAAGCAACTCTCAAATGGAATCTTTGGACACGCTGAACTTCAAGGTCGAGGCGAAAGGCCTGCTTAGATCGGCAGGAAACACGCTGGAGGTACTAGACGTTGGGAACAATGCATGCGCTCAGATGATTTTCGCAGAAAACCAGCCTGTAGTCTCGCTAATCGATTCGCGGTACCCTTGCATTTTTGAATTAGCCTACGACCTTCAAGACAAATCTATTTTCGAGGTTCAAATTCTCGCTGGACTCTACATGGTTCCAACAGAAGAAATGACCAGTATGGAGCAATTCCGTCAACCTATGACGGCTAGCGTCCAGTCCGCTCAAACGCCATCAGCAAGTTTGCCAATCGCAACGTTCGATTACAAGAAAGCGTTACAAGACTACAACGTTTCATACGTTGCAAATCGCGATTTCGAAATAAACCAAAAGTTTGCTGATGACCCAATGTTTAATCTTGTATTCATTAATAAGGAAGTTGCTTTATTCAGGGTCGAAACCAAAGCCCCATAAACAAAGTTTAGCCCAGGAACAGCTTTTGCGGCCTACTTTGAGTGAGTAGTAGGTATGAGGTAAGGCTTATGCAGAATATCATAAACCTGCTTGTTATTGAAGAAACAGGAGGGCTGATTGCACAAATACCCCAATTCCCTTCTCCCTTCGATATTTTTGAAATTCCTTCTGAAGGCCTGGTATTCCTTGGAAGACCACAAAGTACTGAATTCGTCTTTTCTGATGTTCCCGATTGCCGAAGACGGACTGCGCTCTTGGAAGCAGCAAGGGTACACATTGCCGTCCGCGTCTATTACACTAAAAAGCCACCCGTAATAGCAAGGCATGTTCAAGTTAGAGGGAGCCCTTTGCGCACTAGTCCACTCCGCCCATTCCATGTCGATGTTGACACCCAGTTGTTTCGCCGATTCTGAGGCAGTAGCGAGGTATCTTTTCGTTTCTTCTTCTTGTTTACTGGTGAGTTCTAGTTCTTCTACGATTTCTTTCGTTGAAGAAATGAATCGTTTTATGAGCGCGTTCTTCACTCCGATTTCATGACATAATTCGACAAGTTTAGCGGTATCCTGATAATTTCTGTTACAAACTACCATCGAAAGCCTAGTGCGCGGAAAGCTTGTTCGTTTCTTCTCTTTTAGTTTCTCGATAAGTGACATCATCGAGACTATCCTCTGGAATGTGTCTTCGGTTTGGTTTATGTGTATCTTGGGGTAAGTCTCAGGTGTCGTGGCGTTTATGCTCACATTCAAATAGTCAAGTTTTAGGTCAACGATCTTCTCCGCGTTTTCCTCGTTTATCAAGGAACCATTTGTTATCAAGAAGCATCTTAGTTTGTGTTGTTTTGCGTATTCGATCTTCTCCATCAGCTGCGCATCCAAAAACGGTTCTTCAATGTTGCCAATCAGAAGGACTTTAGTTCCCAATTCGCTCAAATCCCTCGTTACTCGCTTAAAATCATCAATGCTCATGCAGTTTTGGCTGGCTATCTGCTTCCTTACCTGCTTCAACAAAGGGGAAAACCATTCACAGAAAATGCATCTGTAGTTGCAGTGGTACCTGTCGCCGATGGCAACGAAGAATGGGCCCACAAACGCTCTTCTAGATAATATTCCCGTGAAGACTTTCGACTTATAGAGAAAATCTGCGTCTCTCATGCTGAAAAAATGGTCGCTCAAGTAGTTCACCTAAGTCAGAAAAGTAGTTTCCTCAGTAACTCCCGCCTGTCCAGATAGGCAACATCGAACGACAAACCTACCCCATTGCTCCCCTCGGCAATTTGGGAAAGAGTCGAAGTTTTAAGTTTTAGTCTATTGAGAAACTCGTCCATAACTTTCATCCTTTGCCTCACGTACAACAAATGAAATTCGAAAACTCTTCCAGGTTTGGACGATTTTAGCAGAAGGTCAACTCCGTTTTCTTGCAGAAGCGCTTGGTCGTTTAGATAGATTGGCAACTCCACCAGATTGTATTCCTCAAGTCGCTGCATATTTCTTCTAGAGCTCACATTAGACACGTATTCTAAGTTAAGCTTCTGAGCTGCGCGATATGCATCTTTGCTGGCAACTAGCCACGGTGCTCTGAAGCCTTTAATGGGAACACCTAATTCCGTGAATACGGAAATAGCATGATGCATATCGTTTAACATCTCAGCCCATGGCATGTCATAAGGCACGTGTCTGTAGCCGTGCAACCCTAACTCATGACCTGCGTCCCTTATCCTAGACACTTCATCTTTATTTTGTTCTGCACAGACGCCTGACATAAAAAACGTGGCTGCAACCTTGTGCCTCTCAAGAAGAAGGAGAAGTTCGCGTAGGGCTTGCCTCGTATGAGGAACGGATCCCCACGCCCAAATGTCTCCGCGCAAGTTCTTTAGGTCAACGGGATTTGAAAACAACCACTCTAGATTCGAAATCAGCTCGGGTAGGGGAGACAAGCGGTGCGCCGTCAAGCTGGTGATGGCGTGAAAATTGTATTTAAGAATATCGAGAAAAGGCGCGTCAGCGAAGCAGAACTGTGTTTCGAAAAACGTTTAACTGATTATCTGAACAAATGCAAGCAGGGGGACAAGCATGATGCTGAGGATAGGCAGAAGCTCGCTGCTGCTACTCTCCATAGTTCTTTTTTCTGCTGCCTATCGTGTCATTCTGGATTTGCACACGGGATTTCCTCCGGGAGCCGACATTGGTCTCCACAACAGCGTCATTCATTCAATAACTCAAGGAGGACAAACGAACTTCATGTGGAATTATTACCACATGGGAGGCGGCGCCTCTAACACATTTCCAGGGTTTCACATTTTCGTTTCTTTCATCATCTTCTTTACTGGCTTGCCTGATTACTTGGCGCAGTCGCTTGTAGCCATTCTGTTTTCGTCCCTTCTCGTATTCGTTGCTTTCCTAATAACCAAGAAACTCCTGAACGAATCTGTCGCTTTGATAGTTGCTTTCTTGGTGGCGGTTTCAGAGTTTGACGTCGACATGCTTCTCTGGTCGGGCTATCCCAACATCGTGACATTGACGCTAATTCCACTGGTTTTTTACTTACTATTGGAAAAAGATAGATTTCCACGCTTGCCTCTCTTAGCTGCTGCTTCGATGTTTTCGGCTGCAATATTTCTCACGCATTCACTCAGCGCCGTCATGTTCATAGCCATAACCCTCATGTTAGTTCTCGTCGCCTTTTGTTTCCCCAGCAGCTTAGGAGTTCGCAGAAGGAACGTTTTGGAATGGCTCGTTCCGCTTCTTGCAGGCGGGATAATTGTGTTACCCTTCCTCGTTCAAGTTGCACCGACCTACCTCAACCCGAATTCGACCATCTACACAGGAGGATTGCCAAGCATCCAAAAAGCGCTGCTTTCCACCAGAATACAACCGTTGGACATTGTCTTGCCTTTTTTCATTTGTTTCTTCTTGTGTTTCGCATTTTTCAAGTGCGTGCAAGGAAAAGCCATCCAATTTTCCACTGTACTTCTCGGTTTGTGGTTGATTATCCCAACACTTCTTACTCAATCTTTTGTCATAGGGTTGTACACAGATTATCAGCGGTTCTTCTACTTTGCAGACTTGCCACTAGTCATCGTCGTCAGTCTTGGAATTTTTCTTGGAGCCCACCTGCTGGCTAATGAAGCAAGTTGGATCCTGTCAACCGCAAGGAGTATGCTAAAGAAAGGGGTGAGTGAAATCAAGGGGTTAAGGCACGGAGATTCGAGTCGGTTCAACCAAGCCACAGTCACAATCTTTACACTCATCGTGATAATGATCGCTTTTCTTGCGTTTCCAGACTTCTTCGTGACACCCCCTGAAGGTTTCAAGAATCAAGGCTTCTATCAAGTTATGAACAAGCCAGGTTACGACTCATTGCTTTGGATCCAAGAGCACACTCCTGAATACTCCGTTTTCGTCGCTGACGCATTGTACGGCTGGTGGTTAGGCGGCGCCCAAAGACCAACCGTAAGCGGAGTCGAACCGCAATTCCTAACCAACCCACGAGAGTTCGAACCGGCACTATTGGCAAGCCGACTCCTCGATACAGACTATCTCATCGATAATGGTTTGATTCAGGTGCGGGAAGATGGGGGCTACATCTCGAGGCATAACCCGCAAGTACTAACCAAGATGAACAACTCATACTTCCCTATTCCATTCCTAAATTTCACAGACAACAAAAAGACCATCAGCCTCTTGAAAGACGGAACTCCCGTTACCTTGAAGGTGTCAGACATGCCAGTCACAGAAATGCGATTGGTGAATTCCTCCGCACAAAGCGCCTCAATATATGTAAGCTGGGGAAACGACCTCCTGAACTATAGTGAAGAATGCACGGTCTACCAGGGAATTAGTTTCTTGAACATGACCGAGAAGCTGTCGACTAAATGTCCCGACGTTAGTTTTGAGACATTGAGCCTTGAGGCTGAGACCAGAAGCTATCTGGTTCAAGACAACAATACCTCTATTGACCTTTTGGACCCATACGTTCCTCTCGGTTGTCAACTGATCTTTTCCGCAAAGCAGCCAGATGTAAGCCTCGCTGATACCACCCTTGCTTTGGTCTGTCCTCTGAATAATCAGTCCGAAGCGACGGTCAATTTTTACGTGGGGACATTTGAGTACCCCTACTACGGAGAAAACGACAAAACCTACACAACCCGCCAAGAAATATTCGCCCACAACCTGCAAACGTATTCAGCTAAGGTTTCTAATTTGCCTCTGGACATTTTTGACTATCGTCAAGCAATCAACGACCTAAACGCGTCCTACATTGCAATACGCGATTACTCGCAGGTTTCGAGGTTCGCCAAAGACCCAATGTTCAGCTTGTCATACATCAACGATGAAGTGGCCATATTCCAAGTTCACAAGTCCGACGCTCCCCCAGCGTAACAGTCCCCGCAGATCGCACGAGGTTTAGCCCCGAAACGTTAGGACGTAGATTTGGTTGGGGCTCACTCCGAAAACCATCCCAGAAGCGACGGTGCCGTTAGTCAGAAGTTCGGGCAAGTTACCAAAAGCGCCTGTTTCGTTAAGCTGCATGTAAACGTCCATAGCTGTCAGGGTCGTGTTGAAGTAAGGCACATCGGCACCGTACTCATACATGAGCACGTACTTCACGTTGTAGGCACGACATTGACTAACAAACGTAGCCACGCTAAAATCGGGAGCGTAAGCATCCGCCGCCAACTCAGGGTACTGGTAGACAGAGTTATCCTTGCCTTCAGCACGAAGATAGAACTGCACGATTTCCGCGCTAAACAGGTTTTGGCTCATCAAAACTATAACTGATTCATTCCCTGCCAAGCGGGAGCTAACGAAATCAACTGACTCTCTAAGAGGAATGCGCAAGTTGCCGTCCGCAGCCACCCAGGCGACCGCATCAGCCACACTGACAACTGTTCCCACAACAGCCACCATCACAAGGAGAACAGCCGAAGCCTGTGAGAGGCGTTTATTGCGTCTGCCCACACGGATGTCAACCCACCGCTCCTTGAGAAAACCCAGAATCGACGAAAGCAGGCAAGCAGCAGACAACGCCAAGACCGGAAATAAGGGAACGACGTATCGCCACTCTTTATTCGGAATAGCACTGAATGCGACATAAACGACTCCGAACCAAACGAGCTGGTACTTGTCCGCAGACATGCGTCTCCAAGCGTAAAAAGCGAGTCCAGCCAGCCCTAAGGAATACAATATGGTTGAAATTGGATGGATGTTGTTGTAAGGCGAAACCATTTCAAAGAAATAGAAAATCGGTCCTTGGAACCAACGTGGCATAGCATAGTACAATGAGGGAAAACGTGGTAAGCCTGAGCTGTCAAGTCCCATGCCATAGAGCACCTTGTCGGCGGTTCCAACGTTTAAAGCGTACAACCACCCGTTCAAAGCGTCAGAAGCATACAGGTAGCCCACCACAACCAGAGGAACAATGACTGCGACGGTGGCAATTAGAACTACGTTAAAACGTGAAAGCTTCTTCAGGCGACCGCACCCCAAAAAACCGAGACTCGCCAGCATTATGACTCCGGCGATCAACATCTGATACTTAACCAAAACGCCTGAAACCAGAGTTGCCAGACTAAGGAAGAGAAATTTGCTCTGCTGTTTCTGTAGCCACCAGAAGAAAGATAACGCCGACAACGTGAAAAAGAAAATCAGCATCGTTTCAATCAGCGCGATGCGGCTAAGCCAAACGTAGCCAGGCATCACCGATAGGAAGACGCAAGCAACCAGAGCCGTTTTGACATCATAAATTCGCCTCCCGAATTCGAAGACGACGACAACAGAAAGCAGAGAAAAAGTCAGAGATACCAGCCTGCCCGTGAAAGCACTAATGCCGCCAATAGCGAAAAACCCCGCTGTAAAGAGATCGTAAACGGGAGGATAGAAGGAACTGCAGATTAGGTATTCCTTGAAGCTTCCGCGGAGAAGAAGCATTCCGCCGTTAAAGTGGCCGACTTCATCCCATTGAATCGGCATCCCACCCAACTTCAGCAGAAGAAGTAAAGCGTATGTCGTAAGAAAAACCAGAAAGATGAGTCGCCACTTGTCAAAGTAGCCTCTTAGTCCTTGCTGGTACAACCCCACGTTTCCATCCTCATTATTCGAAATGAATTGCTCATGAAAATTATACGATGTCTCGACTTTTTGTTTTTATCCCTGGCAAAGCAAACTACGTTCAGCCAAGCTTTTGCATACTTGCAACAAAATGACGAAACTAAGAAATCAATGAGAGATGAACGAATTTCAGACCTGAACTTGTGAGTTTCGCAAAAACTATGAGAATATTGCCCATAGAAAAATGAAGAATCATCTAAGCAAAACCGGATCAACAAAGATTGACGTTTGATAATTGGGTTTAATAGTATTCTAGTGTGTTGGCGCTATGTTGAGCGTTTTCCAAAATCTCTTCAACGGCCTCCAGACTTATCCCAGTCCTCGTTGCAAGTGACTTCGGATCCTCATCGGTCAGGTCTCTAATCAGCACCATGCCAATGTCAACCAGCTTCTGCCTGTCTTCATTTCTCAGTCCTCTAAGGCAACTAAGCGGATGCAAATTTCCTGCTTGAACCATCTTTTCTATGCCTCGGTTTGCGGGCCAATTCCAACCTACTTGAACTATGCCTCTACACATACCGTAGTTTAGTGCGTGGTCTGAATATCTTGTGTTGGTAACGATCATGGCTTTGTCAATTCTCAGATTATTGTTGCCATTTTGAAATCCTTCTGACACATCTTCTAGCACAGCACGGGCTATGCGAGTCTCATCCAGGCCCGTAAGAGCATGATAGTTCAAATGGTGCTTCGCTTCAACAAAATATGTAACTCCGCCCTTTCGAGCGATTGCATCAACTTCGTGCTCTCCACAACGCCCCTTCAAGATTGCATTCGGCTTCACTTCGAAGCCGTTATGCGTCAATAAGACTCTAACAAACATCTCAAACTCGGGTTTAGAAAACATCAAGCTCAACCCTTTCCTCAGATCAAAGAGATGCTTGACACCAGGTTTGTCTTTGCGCATAAACCTGAAAATCATCTGCAATATTTCTTTTGTAGACATAGCTTCGTAAGCCCTGTTTGCAATCTTCTCAGCGACCTGAGAGGCAAGCAGAGGGCTTGCACCCATCCTAAGGCATGTCTTAACTATCTTTGCTCTGTCAAATAGTTGTCTCGAACCATCTGCCTTGGTTACCGTTAAGACCAAAGATTTCACCACTGACGCAGAGCAGAATATGACACCTACGACTAAATAGATTTGTTATATACTTAAAATGCGGAGATGCACAACTAGAGACTCCCAAACTCCTTATTGAAACCGGACTTTGCTTCATCATAAGCCCAACGTGAAGACCATAAACCAAAGATTTAGGAATTGTAATGGTAATTGCGAACGATAAATTACCCAAATACATATTGCAACGCGTCCAACTAAATTCCACTCGCAACATAAACAAGGCCAGATGCAAGCCTCAATACGTTTTCGCCTAAAGATCCTGGAAAAATCCTTTTGGAAAGCTCAAGTAGCATTAGGGGAATCAACGAGTTGCTAAAACAGCAAAAACGATGCAAAGCGGTTGTAGTCTAGCATGGTTTCTTCTGACTTAAATTACATTATAGGAAATCAAAAGTTGGTCTTTAAATGAAACTGACTCAAATAGATGTTTCTTAACAACATTTTAAATATAAGAAGCAAGCAAACCAGTTTTCCATAAAATATCGTGGAGAGTGAAACAATAAACCCAAAGAATAGAGTACAATCCATATTTGTTGTGGCTCTGCTATTGATTTCTTCTGTGTTCATAGCAGGCATTGCAACTACCAGCGCACATACTCCAGCATGGAACATTCCAACATACGCATACGTTGCAGTTTCTCCTCAGGTCGCGGGAGTTGGAGACACGGTTCAAGTTCTAATGTGGCTTAACACGGTGGTACCGACTGCAGGAGGCTTAGGCGGAGACAGATGGCACGGATTTAAAGTTGACATCACTAAGCCTGACGGAAGCAAAATAACTCTTGGACCTTACGACTCAGAACAGGTCGGTGCTTATGCTACGACATTCGTACCCGATAAAATTGGCAACTACACTCTGGTTTTCAGCTGGCCAGGCCAAGTGCTAGGCCTAGGCGGCGGAACACCTGACAACGTCGGCTTGCCCTACGTCGGAGACAACTTTCTACCATCCACAAGCAGCCCCGCAGTCCTTCAGGTAACCCAAAACAAAATAGCTCAATGGCAAGAAGCGGCTCTGCCAACAGGCTATTGGACCCTGCCAATAAACGCTGCAAACAAACTGTGGAGCGGACTAGCAAGCAACTGGCTCAAAGGTAGCTGGCTAATCGGAAACTGGCAGACAGAAGGGCAAGCACCAAACAGCCCACACATACTCTGGCAGAAACTCATAACTGCAGGGGGCTTCGGAGATGCACAGTGGTTCGCAGTACCGTATGATGCCGACGACTACGAAAGCCCATGGTCAGCACCAATCATCATGAACGGCGTCATATACTACAATACACCTCAAACCGCGACGACCGCGAAATACGGGTTCTACGCCCTCGACCTCTACACAGGAAAACAACTCTGGTACAACAACGGCACTAGCATCAACGTACCAACCTACACGTCACAAGCGGGTGGAGGCGGATACGGACCCAACCTTGCCCAGAACTTCCCAACGCTATCATTTGGGCAAATCTACCGCTACTACTCTGTTAACGGTCAAGGCACACTGGCTTACCTTTGGGCGACCAGCGGAACAACATGGTATATGCTCGACGCAGACACTGGAAACTGGATACTCACAATCAAAAACGTGCCAGGAGGCACCTCAGTTGTCGACCAGGATGGCAGCCTCCTCCTGTACAGCTACTCTGCTGCAACCGGCAATCTACTATGTTGGAACTCCAGCCAATCTATTCCTCCTGCATCGCCTACTGGAACCGCTCAGCAGCAATGGAAACCACGCATTGGAGCAACAATTGACGCTGTAAACGACACTTCATGGACACAATGGGGACCTTCAACCGGTGCAGCAAACACTCGCACACCATGGACATACGCAGATATTGCACCCCGCTCAGGATACACCATGAACATAACAATAGCAAAAAACCTCCCTGGGAGCATAGCCCGCGTCCTCCAAGACGATAACAGAGTACCTCGCATCATTCTGGGTACGGCATTCAACGTGGTTGACGGAAGCACGTACTTTACCGGCGGACCAGAAACCTTCAGCGCATGGGCCGTGGCCATTGACTACGCTGTAACATCCTATAATGGAACGAATACAAACAACACAAATCTAGGGTACGGGGCTCACTTGCTGTTCAGCAAAACGTTTAATGACCCTGTCACAGGAAACCAGACAATGTCCTTGGGACCGTGCAGCTATGATGACGGAATCTTTACAATACAGGCAAAAGAATCGATAGAAACTTTTGGCTACAACATAAATGACGGAACACTAGCCTGGGGGCCCACCCCCGCTCAAAGCTCGTGGGACATGTACGGCTTTAGCGGAAGTGCCGCATACGGAAAATTCTACTCATGCGGATACGGAGGAATCTTGTACGCATACAATTTCAAGACGGGCAAACTACTCTGGACATACACTGCACCAAACCAAGGAGCTGAAAGCCCCTACGGCAATTACCCACTCACCATTGGAGCTATTGCAGACGGAAAAATCTACTTATACTCAACTGAGCACTCGCCGACTAAACCTCTCTGGCGTGGGTCAGATGTTCGCTGTATTGACTCAACGACGGGACAGGAACTCTGGAAGATACAGGACTTCAACATGGGATTAGCTGTCGCAGATGGATATTTGGTTTCAGGAAACGAATACAATAATATGATTGAAGTCTTTGGCAAAGGACCCAGTGCAACGACGGTTTCGACGCAAGACTTCGCTGCGCCTCAAGGCACGCCTGTGCTTGTTAAAGGTACAGTGACTGACCAATCGCCTGGGACAACTTGTTGGGGAAGCCCCGCAGCTGGAACTCCAGCGGTGTCAGATGAGTCCATGGAGCAGTGGATGGAATACCTCTATATGCAGCAGACTAAACCGACAAGCACCATAGGAGTTACAGTGCATCTTACTGCCTTTGACCCAAACAATAATACTGAAGACCTTGGCTACGCCCAAACAGATATGACAGGTAACTACGCAGTATCTTGGACGCCTCCAGTCCCAGGAGTGTACAGAATAACTGCCACGTTTGCCGGCACAAACTCTTACGGTGACTCAAGCGCTCAAACCAGCTTACTTGTCAGCGCGAAGCCAGCAGCTCAACCTGCTTCCACTAGCACAGCGCCACCTACTGCAGCACCAGCCTCGCCCACAGT
>Ga0335070_10005954_pt1 | contig 14362 bp, 10 predicted proteins | sample Lox_Sample_13_FD_206722 | JGI IMG/M metagenome (GOLD analysis project Ga0335070, IMG submission 206722) | Soil microbial communities from Loxahatchee National Wildlife Refuge, Florida, United States - Lox_Sample_1.3 | ecosystem: Environmental > Terrestrial > Soil > Wetlands | place: USA... | reverse complement strand
GATTCCAGTGAGGCGCCCGTCCGAATGCCGATAGAGCTGCGACGTCCCATGGAACAGCGAGTACAAAGAGGCGCGATGCTCGAAGGCGAGCGGCCGCTTCCACAGGCTGGCTTATTGTTCTTCGAGCACCGAGGCAAGGTTCAAAACATTCGCTCTGTTGAACTGATCTACACCGGCCCGGCTGGGACCGCGACGTTGAGACTTCAGCCCTAGAACACCAAGCTCTACACCGGGCTGCGCTTTAAAGCGTAGTCGATCGCTTCCGGGGGTACTTCGAATTTTGCCACTGCTGTATTTCCCAAATAACCAATCGCTTTGATGCCGCCCGGGCTCGTATAGTACGCATCCACCACCATGCGGCGCGCCCATTCGAAAAATCGGATACCAGGACCGAGCATTGGTGACTCATTCTTGCGATAGGCGATCAAATCGAGCAGCCCGGTTTGTTGCTGCGGACTGGCACCCACGAAATGCTTCGCATATAGCCGCTGGCTCGATCGATCGAGCCACGCCAATCCGCCCGTATAGATTGCGAGCAGTTGCGCATTCTGGCTCGCTAACAAGTCAATGAATTCGCACGCGCCTGCTGCCGCGGCGCCCGGTCCGCGCTCATCGGCCGGAATGATCAGGTCAGCCAAGACCTGCAGGGTGTTGTATTCGTGCGCATTGAGACCTTTTGGTTTGTAAGGACCCGCGGCCTTCTCCTGAACAGCGATCCCGTGGACGTGTTGAGCGGCTGCCAGGCTCAACGGTCCGGCCAATGCGGCAGCCGCAATGTTCTTCAGCAGATCCCGCCGCGAAGCCTCAGACATTTCCTTTCCTCATTTCTTCGGCGAGATATTCCGCAGTGCGCCACGCCAGCGCGATGATCGTGAACGTCGGGTTCTTATCCGGATTGCTGACGAACGGCGCGGCATCGGCCACGAACAGGTTCTTTACTTCGTGCGCCTGGCAAAACTTGTTCAGAACCGACGTGGACGAATCATTTCCCATTCGGACGGTGCCGAGCTCGTGAATAATTTCGCCGCCGGTCGAAATGCCTTCGCCGGCCAGAAAATTCGGCTTGGGCTTGGTCACCGTGCCGCCCATGGTTTCGAGCAGCGCCTGGAAAATTTCGTGCATGTGCCGGGCCTGCTTCAGCTCGTTGTCCGTCCACTGGAAGTGAAAGCGCAGTACCGGGATTCCGTATTGATCCACCATGTCCGGGTCGATCTCGCAGTAGGTATTTTCGTTGGGGATCTGCTCGCCGCGGCCGGAAAAATTGACGGTCGCGCCGTAGTGCTTGTAGATCGTATCCTTCAGATCCTTGCCGTAGCCTTCGTGTTCCCGGCAATCCGCATTGAACGCCCCGATGCCCGGCATGTGGAAGCCGCCGCCGATCTCGACGTGATAGCCGCGCGGGAATTCCTTGTTCTTGGCATCCCAAAGCCACCACGGAATGTACACGTGCATTCCGCCCATGCCATCCGAGTTGTGCCGCGGCAAATCGTCCAGCGCAGGGATGTGCGCGCTCAGCGGATAGCCCACGCTGTCGGTCATGTTACGCCCCACCTGCCCGGAGCCGTTCGCAAGCCCATTGGGAAAGCTGCCTGACTTGGAATTCAACAACAGGCGCGCCGATTCGCATGCGCCGCAGGCGAGCACTACGGTCCGGCAGCGAATCTGCCTCTCCGAGCGCGTGCCTTTGTCGATGTAAGAAACCGCGGAGACTTTTCCTGCCGCATCCGTCACCAGTTCGCGCGCCATCGCGTTGGTGAACAACTTCACCCGGCCGGTCTTCATCGCGGGAAATATCTGCACTTGGCTCGATGAATAGTTCGATGCGGTAACGCATCCGCGACTGCACTGCGCGCAGTAGTGACACGCGGGGCGGCCATTCGTGGGACGCGTGATCACCGCAAGACGCGACGGAATACACGGAATATTGAGCTTTTTCGCCGCGCGTTGGACCAAAAGTTCATGCACCCGCGGGGCGGGGCACTGCTGGAAAATTCCATCCGGAGCGCTGCGGATGCCTTCTTTGCTGCCGGTGACGCCGATGAACGTTTCGGCCTTGTCATAGTATGGAGCGATGTCGTCGTAACTGATGGGCCAGTCGGTGCCTAAACCATCCCGCGAGTACGGCGCAAAATCATAGTCGGCGAAGCGCAGCGAAATCCGGCCAAAGTGATTCGTTCGCCCGCCGATCACGCGCGATCGGAACCATTGGAATTTGCTCCCGGGCGCAACCGTATATGGCTCGCCAGGGAGCTGCCAGCCGCCGGACGTAGTCGCGAAATATCCGAATGCCCAGGGCGTGGGACCGAAGTAGCCCGCGCCGCCTTCGCCGATTCCGCGATGCGGTACCTGGTGCGGCCACATGTGTTCCTTGAAGTCCTTCTGAGGGTCGATCATGGGGCCGGCGTCGAGCAGCGCTACGTTTACGCCGAGGTCGGCGAGCACTTTGGTTGCAGTTCCGCCGCCGGCGCCGGAGCCGATTACCACCACGTCGTAGACGGGAGCGCGTGCTGCGATCTGAAACATCGGGTTGATTCGATTGTACGTGATCGTGTGGCGGGCGCACTCGTGCCTGCCGGTCGGCCTCTATTCGTACCGCAGCGCTTCCACCGGTGCGATGCTGGTGGCGCTTTTCGCCGGATACATCGTCGCGACGAAGCTGGTCAATATCGCCATCGCCGCGATCCAGATGCCGTCCTGCCAGCGCGGGCTGAACGGCACGTAGCTGAATGAGTAGACCTCCTGGTTCAGCGCGAGCCAATGGTAGCGGTCCGCCAGCAAAGATAAGGTGTATCCGAGCGTGAGCCCGATCAACGTGCCTACAACACCGATCAAAACGCCCTGAAACACGAATATCTTGCGAATCTGCTCGCGCTTGGCGCCCATCGACATCAGCAGCGCGATATCGCGGTTCTTCTCCATCACCATCATCACCAGCGTGATGAGAATGTTGAGCGCGGCCACGAGAACGATCAGGCCGATTGTCACCGCCGTCACTACCTTCTCCGAATTGAGCGCGCTGAGGATTTGCTTGTATTGTTCCATCCACGTGTTCGCAACCAGTTCCCGCCCGATAATTTTCTGCGCGGCTTGGGCCACCTCGGGTGCTTTGTAAATATCGTCTAGCTTCAACTCGAGGCTGTTGACGTTTTGCACAGCGAAGAGGCGCTCGGCGGACTCGAGCGACGTAAAGGCGTACAGCGAATCGATTTCGTAAAAGCCCGATTCGAAAATCCCCGCGACTCGAAACCGCATGTTGTTCGGTTTCATGCCGAACGGTGTCAGCTCTCCTTGCGGACTCAGAACGTTCAAAACGGCGCCCGGAAGCATGCCGGTGTTCTGCGCCAGACGCGCGCCGAGGATGATTCCGGGAATTCCCGCCGGGTTCTTCAGGTCCGAAAAGGATCCCTGTTTCAAGTGCAGCAGCATGTCGGGAGGTGCATCCACCGGCACACCCTTGATTTCAGCCCCGGATGCCTGGCCACCCAATGGTCCCGACAGCAGGACCGTGCCGTAGAGACCGGCGGACACGCTGGTGACGTGCGGAAGCTTCTTCAACTCGGGCTCGAGTTGTCGCCAATTCGCGATTCCGTTTGCCGGCTGTTTCTCGAGGACCATGATATGTGCAGTGGTGCCCAGCAGGCTGCGCTGCAAGGTCGTTCGGAAGCCGTTGTTGATCGCGATGGCGATTACCAGGGCCATCACGCCCGCCGCCACGCCGGCGATTGAAATCACCGTGATCACCGAAATGACCGCCTGTTTCCGCTTCGCGCGCAGGTAGCGCCCCGCGACAAACAGTTCGAAGCTCTTCGCGCTCATAACGCTCTTTAGAGAGGACGCAGCAGCGGAAACAAGATTACGTCTCGAATTGACTTCGAATTGGTCAGAATCATCGTGAGCCGATCGATTCCGATCCCTTCGCCGCCGGTCGGCGGCATTCCATAGGACAAAGCGCGAATGTAATCCTCATCCATCTGGTGCGCCTCCTCATCGCCTTTCTCACGCATGGCGAGCTGCATCTCAAAACGGTGGCGCTGTTCGCGCGGATCGTTCAACTCGGTAAATGCATTGCCGATTTCCATCCCGGCAACATAGATCTCGAAGCGTTCCACAAAATCCGGATCGTCGGGCTTGTTCTTGGAAAGCGGCGAAACCTCGACCGGATAATCGTAGACGATGGTCGGCTGGACCAGCGTCGACTCCACATCGCGCTCGAAGACCTCAACCAGCGCTTGCCCCTTCAGCTGCGGATTCCCTACCGCGTCCCGCATCGACACTCGTCGGAAGTTCCCGAAATCGATCTTCTCGCCTTGATACTCTACCACCGCGGACCCCGTCGCATCGATGGCCGCATTGCGCAGCAACTCTTCCGACAGCTCCATCAGGCCGAGATAGTCCGTGTAGGCCTGATAAAACTCCAGCATGGTGAACTCGGGATTGTGCTGCGTCGAGATGCCCTCGTTGCGGAAATTGCGGTTGATTTCGTACACCCGCTCCAGTCCGCCCACCACCAGCCGCTTGAGGTAGAGTTCGGGCGCGATCCGCAGATACAGCTCCAGGTCCAGGGTGTTGTGGTGCGTGGTGAACGGCCTCGCCGCTGCGCCGCCGTACAGAGGCTGGAGCATCGGCGTCTCCACCTCCAGGAAACCACGTGCCTCGAGCTGCCGCCGCATTGACGCGATGATCTTCGCCCGCCTCTCAAACACGCGCCGCACGTCCGTGTTGGCAATCAGATCCAGGTAGCGCTGCCGATATCGCGTCTCAACGTCTTCTAGCCCGTGCCACTTTTCCGGCAGCGAGAGCAGCGTCTTTGCAAGAAAGTGAAGGCGCTCTACATGAACGCTCAGCTCGCCCGTTCTGGTACGGAATAAGTACCCCTCCACGCCAATGATGTCGCCAAGGTCCAGACGTTCGTAAAGTGAGAAATCTTTGTCGCCGACCGCATCTTTTCGAACATACACCTGCAAACGTTCGCCGTTTTGCAGCAGATGCGCGAATCCAGCCTTGCCCATCCGGCGGATCGTGGCGATGCGGCCTGCCACCCGGACGCAGATTCGAGGCTCGAGTTCTTCAGCCGTTTTCGCGCCAAACTGTGCCAGGATCTCCGGGATCGTATGGGTGAAATCGAACCGCTGCCCATACGGGCGAAACCCGAGCCCTTCGATTTCTGCGATGCGGCCGACGCGCTGCTCATACAAATCGTCTTCTAGCGACAAACGTGATCTCCCATGGTTTCCATGATTTCTCCTGTCGAGAAGGGCGTTTCAGGCCCGTGCCCCAAGTATAAATGAGCCCCGAAAACGGGGGAGGCACTGGTAATCAACCCGGTTCACTAAAAGGGAACAAATGTATACCGCATTACAGAGACGCGTTGTTGCTGATTGCAGAGTCACATGCGTAAATCCAACGGTGAATGTTTCACGAATCCATGGGTGCATTAGTACTAGTACGGGTCAGAACCGGGTATGTATGGTCTTAGAGCCAAATCTCGTCTGAAATAGAGTAAGCTAAGGCTCTGGTCCTAGTCGCTGTAAGGACCTCTAGGACACTGCAACCCTGACGTTGCCAACCTTGGCGGAAGATAATCTCGAAGGAGTCGGTACTTGTTCTTAATCTTAACGTTAGGGCTGCTGTCGGTGGTTCTCAGCTTAATCGCCACCCCTCTGGTCCGCGACTCCATTGGCAAGATCGGATTCCTCGATCATCCCGATGGTGGCCGCAAGCTGCACGTCAAAGCCGTTCCTCGCGTAGGCGGTATCGCCATAGTACTTGCGTATGTCTCAACCTATGCGATCGCCTTGGCCCTGCCTTTCAGCTACACCTTCGTTCTTCATCGGGCTCTTCCCCAAATTCTGCAATTGAGCTTGATCGCGGGAGTGGTCTTTCTCACGGGCGTCCTCGATGACATGATCGGCCTGAGCGCGCGCCAGAAGTTGATTGGTCTAGGCGGAGCGGCGATGCTGGCTTACGCCGTTGGCATCCGCGTTGATATCCACTTGTTCCACGGACTGCCATCATGGCCGTGGCTCGGCTTTGCGGTTACGGTTCTCTGGCTGGTTGGGTGCGCGAACGCCTTCAACCTGATCGATGGCATGGACGGTCTGGCTGCTGGCGTGGGTTTGGTCTCCACCATGACCATGCTTCTGGCCGCGCTGACCCAAGGCAACCTCCCGCTGGCACTTGCGACTCTGCCGCTAGCCGGCTGCCTGCTCGGTTTTCTTAAGTACAACTTCAATCCGGCTTCGGTCTTTCTCGGCGACAGCGGCAGTCTTCTGATCGGTTTTCTGCTCGGCTGCTATGGCGCCCTATGGAGCGAGAAATCCGTCACGTTGATCGCGCTCACGGCGCCGCTACTAGCGGTCTCAATTCCGCTCCTTGATGTAGTGCTGTCCGTCCTGCGGCGGTTCTTGCGCAATAAGCCGATCTTCGAGCCTGATCGCGGCCACATCCACCACAAATTGCTGGAACGCGGCTTCACTACCAGGCGCGCCGTGCTGACGATCTACGCATTCTGTGGACTAGTCGCTGTCATGTCGCTCTTGGTGAGCGCCGTGCACAATCGTTTTAGCGGTTTGATCGTTCTTCTCTTCTGCGGTTTGGCATGGATCGGGATTCGCCACCTCGACTATCGCGAATTCGCCACCGCCGGCAGGCTGTTCCTCGGCGGCAAGTTCCGGCGGATCATCGACGCCGAAACGCGGCTATCCAATTTTGAGTCGTCGCTTGCAAAGGCCCTGAATGTCGACGAGTGCTGGAATCGAATCCGCCAGGGTAGCCGTGATTTCGGCTTCCAGGGCGCGCGAATGAGCATCCAGGGAAGTGTATTCGAGGATATTCTGAGCAGACACGCCAAGCCGCTGTGGCAGCTTCGCATTCCGCTTCCGGGCGGCGAGTACGTGAACTTCTATTCCGATTTCAGCGTCGAGTTGGACCCCGTGATCCTCAATCAGTTCGTTTGCGCGGTCCAGCGGGGGCTGCATGCTTGGCAGATGACGCAAACCGCGCCTCCGGTCAAGATGCCTGCTGCCAGCCTGTACTACGCTGCCGCAGCCAGCGTCACTCCGGAACGTACGGCTGTCTAGCTTCACCCTGTTCGATATTCTTCGCCCGCTTGCCCTCCGTCGGTCTGCCCCGGTTTAGACTGGGGTGGACCCCATGAGAAGCGTCCGTCCCGGCTTGCAGGAGATGGTCTTTCTCCTGCTTTGTTCCGGTCTTCTGCTGTGGAAACTGTTGCTCCCGGGCTTTGTCGGGATGGCGAGCAACGGAGACTTCGGCAAAGTGACCGGCCCGCTGTGCATGGACGGTGCGGATCACAGCGCCGATAATTTCGTCTTCTTTCAGTCCCAATATTTGAGAGGCAATCAGTATTGCTTCCAACCGCCGTATCTTTCGTCCGAGACTGCACTGGCCTGGATGGCCTCCTCGATCGAACAAGTTGTTGCCGACCGGGCGCGCTTTGACATACGCTGGCTCGGCGCGATCCACTCGCTGCTGTTTGTCGGGTTTTATTTCGCGCTCTTGCTTGTCCTGCGTCCCCTGGCCGCCTGGGCGCGCATCGCGGCGTCGATTGCGGGGATCTGGATTTTCGCCGACGCCGGAACCATAAGCTACCTCAACTCCTTCTTCACGGATACAGTCGCGATCTTGGGCGCTCTCAGCGCAGCGGTGCTCGCGCCGCGCTTGGCAGCTTCAAAGAAAATCGAACGCGCAGCGCTCGTCGCGTTTGGATTTGCGGTTCTTCTGTTTGCCGGCTCCAAGGCGCACCACGCACTGGTGGCTGGTGTTGCGGTCGTCTTCCTGGGCGCGCTCGCTTGGAGAACCTCCAATGCGCACTGGCGTGGGGAAATCGGAATGGTCGCGCTGGCGGCGCTTTGCGTAATTGCCTGGATGTGGATCTCTACGCCGAATTCTTACACTGCTCAAGCGCGCTTCGATTTGATCTTCTTCTGGCTCCTCCCCAATTCGAAAACTCCCTTGCAGGATTTGTCTGAGCTGGGACTCGCCGCGGCAGACGCTCGGTACGCGGGTCTGACCACTTTTTCCAAGGTCACGCCCATGAACGATCCAGCCTGGCGAAAAGTTTTCGAGTCTCGTTGCACGAATGCCCGGCTCCTGACGTTTTACCTGCGGCATCCGACTCGGGCGCTGGCAAAACTCAAATCGGATCTTTACCTTGAGGCGCCGAAGAGGCGGGTCGTTTACTTGTCGAATTATCAGCGCGCAGCCGGCAAACCGGCCGGAGCGCGCGACCAGCGGCTCAGTTCCTGGAGCAAACTTAGAACCTGGATCTTTCGCTGGCGTCCGGGCCATGTCGCGCTTTGGTTGGGACTGGCGTTGTGCTTCGGACCGCTAACTCGCAAAGGATACGCCAGGCCTTTTTCAGTCTCACTGGCCTGGACCATTACAGCGTGTGCTTTGCTCGCTATAGCCGAATTCGCGATCGTGTCGCTCGCGGATGCGATCGAGACCGACCGCCACCTGTTCCTCTTCCACATCTTTACCGACCTCACGATGTTCCTCGCACTGGTATGGGCTGCCAGCTTGAGATTCAGCCGGTCGGCGCACGGCGATCCGATATGATGAGGAACTAAGCATCACCATGGCTTCCGAGGCACCGGCATTTACCGAATCCCAAACGACTTCGAAGAAGCCTTGGTATCGCGCTGCGGCGGCCCCCGCACTACTTCTCCTGATCGTTGCCGCCTTTTTCTGGCGCCTCACGCTCACCTATCAATTCGATTGGATGTGGGAACCAGATTTGGCAGTGCAGGTTCTGCCCTGGTTTGAAGAAGAAGCCCGCCAGATTCACCGCAGCGAGTTTCCGCTTTGGGACCCGACTACATGGGCCGGCCAGCCGCTGCTTGCGCAGGCGCAACCGGGCGCAGCTTACCCCTTCAATTGGATCTTGTTCTTAATCCCACGGACCCACGGCCATATCAATTCGGAAGCTCTGGCCTGGTATTTTGTCGCGATTCACTTTCTCGCAGCGCTCTTCTGTTATTGGCTGTGCCGGGATCTGGGCGCGTCGCAGGCCGCGTCGATAGCCGGCGGCTTAGTGTTCGCGCTAGGGGGGTACATCGGCACCACACGCTGGCCGCAGATGCTCAACGGCGCGCTATGGACTCCCTTGGTATTTCTCTTTCTGCTGCGCGCGATACGCAGAGTGCGTCCGCTCGCGAGCAGCGCACTGTGCGGGCTCTGCCTGGGAATGTCCTGGCTGAGCGGACACCATCAGGTTCCGATCTACCTCACGCTCGCCGCTGCGTTCACTTGGGCGTTCTACATCTTTCGCGAGCGTTCTCTTAAACTGGCGGCCTTCGGCGCGGTTTCCGGGCTCTTCCTGCTCCTGACCGCGGCACTTCAGATTTTTCCGATGATTGAGTACGGCCGTCTTGCCAAGCGATGGATCAGCGCGCCGGCGCCCGTGACCTGGAACCAACCCGTACCCTACTTCATTCATCGGGATTTTTCGTCGCCGATGCTTTCAGCGTTCGGGCTCGCCATTCCGAACCTGCATGGATATACCGACCCCTTTATGGGCGTGGTGGGAGTGGCGCTCGCGGCGATTGCAATCGCAACCGCGTGGCGGCGATCGTGGACCAAATTCTTTTTGTGCCTCGCCGCGGGAGGCTTCTTCTACGCCCTCGGTTCGCACGACATTTTTCAGGGTTTCCTGTACGCCATCGTGCCGTGGCTCGATAAAGCGCGCACGCCTGCCGCGGCCATCTCGATCTTCAGCGCCGGCGCCGCCGTGTTGGTGGCATTCGGGTTCGATCAGCTTACCGCACTAAGCCGCACTCGAACAACGACCTATGCCTCGGCGATCGTCGGCGGGGCTGGTGTCTTGTTGTGGATTGCGATCCTCTTCGGCCTGGCGGCCAATAATTCGGTCTCGAACCTGGTCGAGCCCCTCGGTTCCGCAGGGTTCTTCGCGATGATCGTCGGCGGTGTTCTGTTCGCCTGGTCGTGCGGCGCAATCGGCTGGAGAACTCTGACCGCCGTGCTCTTTGGATGCATGCTGATCGAACTCGGTAATGTCTCGGGCAGCGAGCTGGGCGATCGCAACGACTACGGGCAAATGACAAACCTGCGCAAGGTCTATAGTGATCCTGACATCGCGGACTTTCTCGAGCACCAGCAGCGCCCGTTTCGCGTAGATTCGGACACCGACGAACTCGCGCTCAACTGGCCGGAGTATCACCATTTCGATGGACTAAAGTCGTACCTCGCAGGCATTACGGTAAATGGGACCGACGTCGAAGTTCATCTTCCTCAGTACCGTTCTCTCTGGAACGTCGCCTACACAATTGGCAGTAAGACGTCGATGCCCGACGCGCAGGTATTGTTCGAGGGAAAGAGCGGAAGGAAGGTTTTCTACAATCCGCATGTTTTTCCGCGGGCCTGGGCAGTGCACCTGGTCAACTCCGTTGCACAAGTGGAAGACGGACAGGCGCTCGTCCGCGATCATTTGGAGGAACTGCACGCTGCCGCATTTGTGCGGGGCCCGGTGCCGGCTGCGTGGAAGACTACGTCCTGCAGCGGCGCGGACAATGTTGCGGTCCGCAGTTACGAAGCCGAAACGGTTGTTTTGCATGCTGCGATGGCCTGCGATGGCGTGGTGATCCTCTCCGACACTTATTACCCCGGCTGGAAGGCCTTCGTGGATGGAAGGCCTATGCCAATTCATGAAGTCAATCTCGCGATGCGCGGGGTCGCGGTTCCGGCGGGAAACCACGAGATCCGCTTCGTGTTTCGTCCGGCGTCCGTTTACGTGGGGGGGGGCTTTACCGCGCTGGGAATTCTGTCGGCCTGCGTCCTAGCATTGGCTCACCGGCGCCCGTGAGCTCTTAGCGAACGAGACGCAGCAGCCGTCCGAGACGATTCCAGAGCGAGGCGCGCAAAGGTCCTAGCTCGGTTTGCAGCCGTTTCAGCTCAGCGTCCGATCGGACGGCCCACTGCGTGCGATCTTCCAGCTGACGATCGAGGTCCTGCGCCCATGCGGTGCGGGCTTCGAGTTCTTTTTGCAGATTCTCGCCCCACGCGAGCGCCTGGTGCAGCTCCTGTTCCAGTTTTTGGGCCCATTCCGTGCGGCCTACAAAATCCGCCTCCACTTCCCTGAGGCGGGCGCGCTCGGCGCGGAGCTCTTCGTCAAGACTGTGCGCCCAGGCCGTGCGCTGCTCGATCGCCGAGGCCATTCGGCGCAGCGTTTCGCGCTGCTCCACAAACTGGCGCATTAGCTCCGCACGCACGCTCGCATTGAACTTCAGAGCCTGTTTGCGAGCCGCCACCGGCAACGACCAGGACTCCGTCTGGCGGATGCCGAACGGCAAGTAGTCTTCGGTATAAAACCGCAGATCCTCGAAACCCGCGGCGGAGAAGACGCGCCGTAATTCGGCTGCAGTGATCCGGCGCAACTCGAGTGCGGGAGTCGTAGACGATAGATGAAAGACCAGATTGTCGAAGACCTGAAGCTGCCCCTCGGAAGTGCGGTTGACGAGTACGGGGCCGCTGCGGAGCTGGGCCAAGCCATAGTCGGAAAGAGCTGGAAAATGCTCGCTCGGCGGCGGGCCCGAGTCGGGCCCCCACGGCATGGTGAAAATCAGGACGCCCTCCGGCCCTAATATTCGATGGGCGTTCCGCAGCGAGTTCTCGAGTGGCGGCCGCACATGTTCAAATACCTCACTCGAGATCAGGAAATCGAGCGTGCCGTCCGGAAACCCGTTGACGTCCGAGATATCGAGCGCGGGTTCGCGATCGTAGAAAGTGTTTCGATAGTCAAACCGGCCTGCAAGGAACTGCGCATAAGAATCGGAAAATCCTGCAGCGGAATCGGGATCCCGAACAGCTCCAGCGAAATAGCGTAAACAAGGGACCGGATTCGCACATTCGACCTGCATCCAGTGCAGTTCGGCACCTCACGGCCGAAATCCTCAACCCCCGTGTTATGGGTTCCGCATATGTTGCAAGTGAAATCCAATGGTCAGATGCGATTTTAGCGTACCTGCTCGTGCTGCCGGTCCGGCGTGAAACGAAAAAGCTGGAAGATCGGACGCCCGTTACGGTCGCAGACGAGGCCGAGCGCGACTTCTTCGACGCCCGATTTCTTCGCGGTTTGCAGCAGACGCTCGTTAATACCCTTGGAGAACTCATTGCCTGGCGTATGCTCCACCCATACCGCGTTCGGGTCCATCAGAATTTCGAGATCGGCCTTTCGTTGTGACTCTGATTCGCCCGGTGGCATAAAGGGATCTGCGATCACGCGCTCAGATGGCGTCTCTTTGTTCAGAAAGGACAACGGATCTTGAAATCCCCAGTCGACGAGAGCGATTTGTGACGGATGCATCTCGCGCAGGGTGGCGGCGAGCGGGTAGATGGCGTCGGTCCAACTTCCCGCTGCTCCGTTGCGAATGAATTGAAATAAATACTGATTGAGAACCAACAGGTTCGCGAGGACGAGAACTGAGACAGCCGCGGCCACTACGCGGTCCGCCCATCGATGCCACTCCGATATCGCGGCCACCGAAATGGCAACGAACATCTCAGGAAGCGGCCACAACAGAATGCTATGGTGCGAGGAGTAGCCGCCGTCCAAGAGAATCATGGTGAGCCACGCGACGCTGAAGGCGATCAAGGTGAAAAGCATCGCGCTTCGAGCGCGCGTCCGCCAGACGAATGGAAGCAAGAGAAGACCGGCCACAAGCGCGACTTCGAAACAGCCTCTCTGGCGATCTCCCGCGGTGCTCTGTAGAGCGAAACTCGCCCGGTCCAAAGCTCCGATGGGAGGATTTGGCCGGTCGCTCGCGTTGTGGACCATGTAGCCGAAGAGCGCCGAGCCATTCCACGTCGCTCGCAGGATCTGAAATCGCGCGCCGATGAGCTGCGTCGAGAGCCGGGCATTGGAGCGAAAGGTGAGGAATTTCGGATCGGTCGACAGATTGTAGTAGATCAACGGCGAAGCGCCGAGCCCGATCCCCACGATCACGATGGCGACTCTCTTCCAACTGCAGCGCGGGACGATTGCGCGAATGAAGAGAAGCGAGCCGGCAACTAACCCGGCGAAGCACCACACGAACACTGCCTTGTCCCAAAACGCGAGCCCGCAGCAGAACGCGCAGGCGAATAGCCAGAGATCGCGATCCGTCTGCCACCATCGCACTGCCGCGAGCAGAATTACGGTGAACAGGAAGTGCTGGATGGCAACCGGTCCCCAATCGAAGACTGTCGTCAGCAGAAAGACCGCATCCGTCGTGAGCAGAATCGTTCCGACAAATGCGGCCCGCCGGCCATGCACCGAATCGAGCAGTTGATAGAACAGCGCGATAGTGAGAGCGCCCACTAGCAAAGCAGGAATGCGCAGCATCGCGGCGCTCGGCTGCCAGAACAACGCGATTGGAGTATATAGCCAGGTTTTCAGGGCGCCCACGTACGACATATGCATGATGGGGATGCGCCCATGCGTTAGTGGAATTGCAAAAAAGCACCAGTCGCGATACAGAGGCGATGCGAAGATTGCTTCGTCTTCCTCGATGCCGGTCCGATTGACGAAAACCGTACCCAAAATAAAGAAGACGATCGCGCACAGCCATCCAAAATGGGCGCCGATGAAAGTCTTATTGCTGACTGTGGCTCTAGCTGCATCCGCAGCTGCTAAGAGCCTGACGCAGAATCTTTTCTCTAATACTCTCTTTTCATGTAGCACTGGTTCCCCATTTTGCAGCTATTCATTCTCCTTCAACGCAAATCAGTTCGATCCGTCTTTGGGGACCCTCCTGGCAATCGACTTCAGTTTCAGCGATAGTGAGCAGGTGGGCTTTAGTTTTGTGGCCGCCAACGGCATGACGACAGTTGGCACTGGAGTTAGTTCCTCTCTTCTGCCGGTATCGGTCGGTGGTTCGGAGTCCTTTCCCGTATGCCCCATTATTTCCTCCGCCTGGATGCATGTCTACGACCATGTTTCAACTCTCGGCCTCTGGCACAACTTTGTCGAATGCGTTCGTAGGCACGGGAACCGAGTCGATTCCATTCGCCGTTAATGTATTCGGTGGTCACATCGTCAACTCAATACAGGATCAAGCTTCCTTAGGGCTGACATACGTCTACGCGCCCGTTCCCGAACCGGAGGGTGCCTGGCAGTTAGTTGCGCAGGTTTGGTGTTGCTCATCGCGGCACGAAAATGGGTCCACAGAGCCAGTTGAACCCGTCTCTGCGGAGTGAATAGCGGCTAAATTCAACTTCGCCTGGTTGAACTGAGCGGGTGCTTCGAACTTGCAGTGGCGGCAACGGTCGAAACGACAGCGTCGATCGCCTCACGTTAGCCAGACGGAGTCGGCTACGTTTCCAGCCACAGCTGAGTCACGAGAAAAAA
>Ga0335070_10005953_pt1 | contig 14365 bp, 13 predicted proteins | sample Lox_Sample_13_FD_206722 | JGI IMG/M metagenome (GOLD analysis project Ga0335070, IMG submission 206722) | Soil microbial communities from Loxahatchee National Wildlife Refuge, Florida, United States - Lox_Sample_1.3 | ecosystem: Environmental > Terrestrial > Soil > Wetlands | place: USA... | reverse complement strand
CAAGGCTTTCGTTCGCCTGCGTCATCAAATTGCACACATAGACTTTAACAGCATTGGAATTGACGATCGCCTCGGCGATCCCTTGAACCAGGAGATTGGGAATGAGGCTGGTGAAGAGGGAACCGGGCCCGATGGTGATGAGGTCGGCGGCGGCGATGGCTTCGAGAGTCTGCGGCATGGGCCGCACGTCTGGCGGAACCAGGAACAGCTCGCGGATTCTGCCTTTACTGGCGGTGATACGGGTTTCTCCGCGCACTCGGGTGCCGTTTTGAAATTCGGCTTCGAGTTCGACCGACGAGGTCGTAGCGGGAAAGATGTGGCCGCGGGTGAGCAGAATCTCAGACGAGAGACGAACGGCCTCAGCAAAGTCTCCGGTGATGGATGTGAGAGCGGCGAGGAAGAGGTTGCCGAAGCTGTGTCCCTCGAGGCCCTCACCTTTTTGAAAGCGGTGCTGAAAGAGGCGGGAGAGGAGAGCTTCGTCCTCGGACAGGGCGACGATGCAGTTGCGCACGTCGCCGGGGGGAAGCATGTTGAACTCTTTACGGAGGCGTCCACTGGATCCGCCATCGTCGCTGACCGTGACGACGCCGCACAGTTCGCGAATGGCGGTTTGGCCGCTGGCGGCAAGCGTGGGGGTCAGGACGAATCGCTTGAGACCCTTCAGCAACGTAGAAAGGCCGGTACCGCCGCCAATGGCGACGACGCGCAAGTCGGCCGCTCTTTCCCGCTCAGATGAGTTGGCGCGCTGATGGGGAAGCATACAGGCTCGCTAACGGCTAATAGGCGCTTGTCGGCTCGTCTTCGGTTGCGGGTTCTTCGGCGCCAGGATCCGGATAGAGCAACTCGGTAAAGCGCGGGTCCTCAGCCAGGTTCTGGAAGTCGCCGTCGTTGCGTGCCTGGAAGCGAAGCGCCGGACTGATGTGAATGGCTTCCTGAAGCGTCTTGAGCGATTCCTCGACGTGGCCGGTGAGGCAGTAGAGCGCGGCGAGTCCGTAGAGCACGTAGTCGGACTGCGGCTGCTGCTTGAGAAGTTTGTCGAGATGTTCGCCCGCGCTGACGAAATCGCCACCGTTCATGAGCGACATGGCGTAGTCAAAGTGCTCCTCAGGAGTCTTGAAGTGCAGGGCCGGCTTCTCGAGAAATTTGTCGCAGGTGAGAATGTGAACATGCGCCCGGTCGACCAGAGCCTTGTCTGGTCCGGTGAGCACTTTCTGGAGGCTGGTCTTAGCCTTCTCGTATTTGTGTTCCTGCAGGGCGCGGAGCCCGGCTTCGTAGCTTTGCAGCGCCTGGGTGTGGCGCGGATCTTCAGCAACCTGCTTCTTGGGGGTAACCTTCGGTGCCATCAAAAGCCCTCGTTTCCATCAAAAATGATCACACAGAAAAACTGTTGTTGCGGCGGTCGCGCCTATTCCATCTTCACAGCTTCATCGAGGTCGATCGTCTTCCATTGGCCCTTAACGATGCCGGCGCGAATCTGGCTCGCGGTTTTGCCTTTCTTGTACATCTGGTAGGTGTAATAAAGCTCCTGCATGCAGGTGGTGCACTGCGCGCCGTGCATGCCAGAAAAGCAGCTGTGCAGGCTCTTGTGGCCGATGCTGCGGTCACAATAGCAGTAGCAGGGCTGCTGGTAGATCACCTTCGGAATCTTGGCGGCCAACTCGTAGGCATGGATCTGATACGGGTGTTTCGCGTTCTGTCCCCAGAGCTGATCGCGAGTCAGGATCGGGGGCAGTTTGTCGGTCTTCGCAGGCGGGGCCGCGTTGTAGTGCGGCACGTCCTGATCTGACTGCGACCGAAGCCATGGAGCGGAGACGAGCGCCACCACCGTAAATAGAGCCGCCGATGCGGCCACACGCATGCGCATGAGCAAAAAACCTCGGACTGAGTATTTTACCCTGCTTTTCTGAATGGTGAATGCGGCAGGGGAGTAGAGATAGTTACGGCTGCTGGGCCACAGCGGAGGCAGGCGCAACCACACTTGCGAAGCGCCACGGCCGAACCAAGCAAGACTTGTGGCGCCGTCGCTTCATTGCTTGCCCAAAGAAACTGCTAGAACGGAATATCCTCGTCCGTGATGGCCGATCCTCCGCTGGCCGGGGCGTGTTCGGGCTCGGGGACGCTCTGATCGAAATTGTTCCCGCCGGAGGCCGCTGCGCCACGCGAGCTGCCGGAGTGCTCGCCCCCACCTTCGCCTCGGCCGCTCAGCAGGACGAGATCGTTGGCCACAACTTCCGTCATATATTTCTTCTGGCCTGACTGTTTGTCGTCCCAGGAGCGGGTCTGGAGGCGGCCCTCAATATAGACCTTGCCGCCCTTCTTCAGATATTCGCCGGCAATTTCCGCGAGCCGCTGCCAGAGCACGACATTGTGCCATTCGGTGCGGTCCTGCCAGTTGCCGTCTTTGCCTTTGAAGCGCTCGTTGGTGGCCAGCGTAATCTTCGCGACAGGGGTGCCCTGCGGGGTGTATTTCACTTCCGGATCTTTGCCGAGATTTCCAATCAAAATAACCTTGTTCACGCTCTTCATGATGGCGACTCCTTCGCAGACGCTCAATATAACAGAATCAACGGGGGTGCCGCGTGTGCCGAGCGCACAGTGAAATTGTGATGAATCGGGAGGCGCTATGCGCTAAACGAAGAGCTTGAAGAGCATGAAGTAGACGATGACGCCCGTGACCGAAACATAGAGCCAGAGCGGATAAGTCCAGCGGGCGATGGGACGATGGCGGGCAAACTGGCCGCGCAGGCCGCGGGTTAGCGTCATGAGGACGAGAGGCACGATCACGATGGCGAGAATGGTGTGCGAAATGAGGATCGTGAAATAGAGCGGCCGCGACCATCCTGTGCCGTGGAAGTAAACTACCCCGCCGTGTCCAGGCCAGTGGTAGTAGAGGTACGAGATCAGAAAGAGGCAGGAGGTGGCGAAGGCAGCGATCATGGCGGCCCGATGCGCCGCCATTTTGCCGCGCAGGATTAATCGATGCCCAATCACGAGCAGTACTGCGCTGCATCCATTTAGCGTTGCATTGATCTTGGGGAAGATGGAATAGTCGGCCATGAAAGAACAGTTGTACGGGGCGGGGGCGTGGTTGGCAAGAGGGAGAGGAGGTCAGAGGTTAGAGGTGAGAGGGCAGAGGTGAAAAGCCCAAGAGAGCCAGCAATCGGGAATCGCCGTCGAGGTCGATTCGTGCGGAGCAAGAGGGGTAACTTCTGCAATCTTACTTCTGACGTCTGCAATTAGGTTTTCACCTCTGACCTCGTACCTCTAACCTCTGACCTCGCTCTGGCTTGCTGATGCATATAGAATAAGTACAAATGTCAGATGTGGGCACACCGCAGCCGGAGTCTCCCGCGCCTGCTCCACAAAACGGGGCGCGACCGTTGCCGGTGCTTGCCGTTTGGACGCGCGATCTGCTGATCTCGCTGGCTATTTCAGCTTTCATCATCATCTTCCTGTACCAGCCGGTTAAGGTTGAAGGCACGAGCATGATGCCTGGGCTTGAAGACCAGGAACGGATCTTCGTCAACAAGTTTGTTTACCGCTGGGAGCCTATTCAGCGGGGCGACATTGTCGTCTTCCGCTATCCGCGCGACACAAGCAAGAGCTATATCAAGCGCGTAATTGGGATTGCCGGCGATCATGTGCGGATCGAGAGCGGGCAGGTTTTTGTCAATAACGAAGCACTCGACGAAGATTACGTGCCCGGCGAGTACGCGGACGCCCGCTCTTATCCCGAAATCACGGTACCGGTGGGGACATACTTTGTGCTCGGGGACCACCGGACAATGTCGCAGGATAGCCGTGATTTTGGCCCGGTGGATGAGCGCCTGATCTACGGCAAGGCCGTCTTTGGCTATTGGCCGATGGAAAAACTGGGAAGGCTACGTTAGGCTGTGCAGGGCATGCTCACCGCCACTTTACCGCGGCGAAAAGTTACCACGGGCCATCGCCGGTAAGACGTCCCTTCCACGGCACCTAAGAACCTCGAACGCAATTGACACTCAACCTGCATCTCACAAACAATAGACGCATAGTCCCCTAAACTGGAGAAAACAAACATGCCGGAACAAGGCGAGCACCCGAACGTGTATCACCCCGAGGGTGGGGGGAATGTAGGGAAGTGGATTCTTTTGGCGCTGGCGATTGTGTTCGTGGCCGGATCGCTATTTTTCGGCTACCAGGTGAACTCCAAAGTCAGCAAACTGACCGACGAGCAGGCGGCCAGCCAGCAGCAGATTGCGAATCTGACCAAGCGCATGCAGTCGGCGGAAGCGGATGCCGAAGCGTTGGGCGAGAAGATCGGCCTTACCAAGAAGGAAATGGTGGAGCGAGCGGGTGAGTTGCAGCGGCTACAACAGGCCGCCGCTGCAAGGCTCGCCCAGCAAGAGAAACAGGAAAAACAGGACGTTAGCGCGATTGGAACCGAGGTAGGAAGCGTCAAGAACGATGTCGGCGGGGTCAAGACGGATCTCGGAAGTACCAAAGCATCGCTCGAGGAAACCAAGGCGCAGTTGCAGCGCACGATTGGCGATCTTGGCGTGCAAAGTGGATTGATCGCCAATACGCGCGGCGATCTGGAGGTTCTCAAGCACAAGGGAGACCGCCAGTATTACGAATTCACTTTGCTCAAGGGAGCAAAGCCCCAGGCGATTTCGACCATCACCCTGCAGCTCAAGAAGACCGATCCCAAGCGCGGAAAATACACCCTCAACGTCACGTCGGACGATAAGACGATCGAGAAGAAGGACAGAACACAAAGCGAGCCGGTGCAGTTCTACACCGGGCGCGAGCACATGCTCTACGAGCTCGTGGTGTGGACCGTCGACAAGAACAAGATCACGGGTTACCTGAGCACGCCCAAGAATGCGCCAGTGCCGATCACGGCTACGCCGCAGTAGCCGCGCTTTCCGGCGGCAGGAATAATGTGAGTTAAAGGCACGGCTCAGCGCCGTGCCGTTTTCGGTTCCAATAAAATGACCCTCCCCAGCCTGCATGTCCTGCTTGAAATCGCGCTCCGCACTGGCGTTATCTACATGCTCGTCCTGATTGGCATCCGGCTCAGTGGCAAGCGCGAGGTCGGGCAGATGACTCCATTCGACCTCACCCTGCTGCTCTTGCTCTCCAACTCGGTTCAGAATGCAATGACGGGGCCGGACACGTCGCTGGCGGGTGGAGCGGTCGCGGCGGCAACACTCCTCCTTCTTAATTACCTGGTAGCGGAAGTTTCTGGGGGTAATCGCAGATTTCGCAAGCTCATCCAAGGACAGCCAAGTCTTTTGGTGCATGACGGCCAACTCATTCAGGCGCACATGGCGAAGGAGCATGTGAGCATGGATGAACTTGAACGTTCGCTGCGCGAACATGGCCTTGCCAGCTACAAGGATGCGGCGCTTGCCGTGCTGGAAGTGGATGGATCTATCAGCGTGCTGAAATACGATGACATTGAGCCCGCCGCATCCACGCACCTCAACCGGCGTCGCTTTCTGAAGAAGCCCTAAATATCCCTGAAGAAGACAAGGCCCATGCTCGCGATGCCCGTCGTGCATGGGCCCCATGGTGTAAGTCTCGGGCTAGTGCTGTGTTGGCGCCGGCTTTTGCACCTTAGCCAGGTCTGGCGGCGGTCCGACTTCTCCCGGCAGCGGCGCGGTCAGCGAATCCATGAACGCAAGGATGTCACCGCGCTCGTCGAATGTCAGGAAGTCGAGCGCGTGGATTTTCTTATCAAGATGCGGGTTCGCGTTGCCACCACCAATGTAGTGACTGAGCGCATCGTTCAGCTTGGGAAAGCTGCCATCGTGCATGTAGGGCGCGCGTAGTGCAATCGCGCGCAGGGTTGGTGTTTTGAACGCGCCATAATCCGCATCGTCCTTCGTCTGCTCGTAACGCCCAAGGTCGTTCAGCTTCCCCTCAATATCCGCGCCGATGCCGAGATTGTGGAACTTATTATCCGTAAATAGGGCGTACTTTTCGCTGATCGTGTGGCAACTCGCGCAGTCGCCCTTCTTCGGATCCATAAAAAGCTTGAGGCCGCGCTGCGCCGACGCCGAGAGTGCTTTCTTGTCGTGCCCGTAGTAGAAGCGGTCGAACGGCGAATTGCCGCAGAGCACGGTGCGCTCGAACGAGGCAATCGACTTCACAACCAGATCGATGGTGATGCGATCGGTACCCCAGGCCTGCTTGAACAGAGCCACGTACTTGGGATCGGCTTGCAGACGAGCGACCGCAGCGTCATGCGTCGTCGCCATTTCCACCGGATTGATGATCGGTCCCTTGGCCTGCTCCTCCAGGCTGGGCGCGCGTCCATCCCAGAATTGTAGATCGTTGTAGGCGGAGTTGATGACAGTGGGGGAATGCCGCGCGCCTTTCCTGCCGCCCACCCCTGTCGAAACCGAGCCGCGATCCGTGAATCCCGTCTCCGCGCCGTGGCAGGACGCGCATGAAATGGTGTTGTCGGCAGAGAGAATCGGATCGTAATAGAGCCGCCTGCCGAGTGCAATCGTCTCGGCGGTTGGAGGATTATCAGCCGGGATTGGGACCGGAGGCAGCCCTAGCGGCGCAGTGATGGTAACTGGCTTGCCGATCGGCTTCAATGCGGTCGCGGGTTGGTCAGCAGCCAAGGCAGGAGCCGTGTGCGACCGTCCGCCCGTCAAGATCAGCGCAGACGCGGCCAGTATGAATAAAGCGACAAGAACGATCCGAAGAATTCGCATGAAAGATCCTCCTCACTCAAAAAATGGATTCTAGCCAGCGAAGAGAAGAAGAATCAGTGATGTACAGCACTGCGGAAGCGTGATCATTGCGTTCCAATACGGCGAAAAAATCACCAAAAAAAGTGGGGAGGCTCGTCGCCTCCCCGTATGAATTAGAGAAATTGTGCGCGGCTAGTCGTTGCTGGGCTTTCTCGGCTTAAGATCGCAGGCCTCACGAACCCGGCCCAGGTCAAGTCCAGCCGGAGAAAACTCTGCGATCTGGCGGCCGCTGCGCGTCGGCAGTGCGATGTTGAATACCTGCGCGCCGATCAACCCACGCGCCGTGTCCTTATCCATGGAGAGGAAGTGTCCCCGCAGCCAGTTCCAACCTTTGTGGTAATGTGAGCCGTCGACGCGCACCTCGACCTCAAGCTGCGGTTGTCCCCACCAGCCGGGGCGGTTCGGAGGAGGCAGACGGACGCCCGGATTGAAATCCGCGAGCTTCAACTTGCCGTTATCGCAAATCAGATTCACGCGCGGCTTGTAGCTATTGTCCTCGCGGAAGTAATTATTCGACTGCAGTTCGAAGCGCACCTTCTTGTGCCCGGTCATTTTGTCGGTGGAGTGGAATTCGAGCCAATTTCCCCCGGCATTAACTCCGTCTGACTCATCCTGATTGGGCGACATCGCGCCGGTCTGGGCGCAAGCCAAAGCAGCCCAGGCGAGCAGCGCAACAAAGACAAAAGCGGCTTTTCCAGCGATGCCGAAAGAGCCGGCTTCCAACAAAACACGAGATTTCGCCAAGATTTCCTCCCGACTTTTCGACTTCTAGTATAGGAAACCCCAATCCCCTGAAAAAGTTGTACGGGAGGCACCCATGGGATGAGGAAAGTGATCGAGCAATTGCATGAAATTTTTTCGCTGGTGTGACTGGAGTCACATCGGGAACGTGCATACGTCACTAGGCTGTGTGTTGGATGGGCCGGAACAAGATGCCCATCCACAGCTGAGGTGCATTGCCGTTGCACCCGAAGAAAATAGAAAGAGGAAAGATAGGAAATGCCATATAAGAAGCTCTGGATTGCCCTGGGCATCGTAATGCTCGTCTCATTCGCCGTACTTGGTGGTGTTGGATACAAAGCCATTAGTGCCGCTCCGCCCATTCCATCGAAAGTGGTAACTGCCAGCGGCCAATTGGTCTTTTCCGGAGAGACCATTCGCGACGGACAGAACGTCTGGCAATCCACCGGCGGCCAGGAGATTGGGACGATCTGGGGCCATGGCGCCTATGTCGCGCCCGACTGGAGCGCCGACTACCTGCACCGGCAATCGGAGATCGTGCTGAACCGCTGGGCGGCGGCGCAGGGTTTTTCATCGTATGCGGCCATGCCGGCCGAATCGCGCGCAGCTCTTCAGGCGCGCCTGACCGAGGTCACGCGGCGCAACACCTATGACGCGGCAACCGACACGATCGTTCTTGACGACGACCGCGCTGCCGCGTTCGCACAACTCGCGGCCTACTACGGCGATGTTTACGGGAAGGGAAGGAATGAATACGCGATCCCTGCCGGAGCCCTGAGCGATCCGGCCAAGCAACATGAAATGGCAACCTTCTTCTGGTGGACAGCCTGGGCCGCGAGCACGAATCGTCCTGGCCAGGACGTCACCTACACCCAGAACTGGCCGCATGAAGAACTCATCGGCAACCGGCCCACCGGCGCAGCCGTCGTCTGGAGTGTGATCAGCTTCGTACTTCTGCTCGCGGGCGTCGGCGGCATGGTCTGGTACTTCGCTTCGCAGGATCACTCGCACTCGGTCGAGCCCATGCCTCAGCGCGATCCTCTGCTTGGGTTGAAGCCAACCCCCTCGCAAAAGGCGACCATTAAATATTTCTTTGTTGTAGCCGCACTCTGGGTCGTGCAGGTTGCACTGGGCGCAATCGTTGCGCACTACGGCGTCGAGGGCGGCGGTTTTTACGGCATTCCACTCGCAAGGTGGCTGTCATATTCCATCGCGCGCACTTGGCACTTGCAGATTGGCATCTTTTGGATTGCCACCTCGTGGCTCGCGACGGGACTCTATATCGCGCCGGCTGTCAGCGGAGTTGAACCCAAGGGTCAGCGCATCGGCGTCAATATACTTTTTGGCGCCCTCGTCGCGGTCGTTGTCGGCTCGCTCGCCGGCGAGTGGCTGGGCATCCAGCAAAAACTTGGCAATCTATGGTTCTGGTTCGGCTCGCAGGGTTACGAATATGTCGACCTCGGCCGCGTTTGGCAGATCCTGCTCTTCGGCGGACTCGTCTTCTGGCTGTGGCTGATGTGGCGGGGCCTCAAGCCCGCGCTGGCCAAGCGCGACGAACATTACTCACTGCTCATGCTCTTCCTGGTGTCGAGCATCGCGATTCCTGTCTTTTACGCCGCCGGCCTGATGTACGGCCAGCGTAGCCCGCTCATCACCGCGGAATACTGGCGCTGGTGGGTGGTTCACCTCTGGGTGGAAGGCTTCTTCGAGGTGTTTGCCACGGTGGTGATCGCGTTCCTCTTCACGCGGCTGAAATTGTTGTCGGTCTCGACGGCAACGCGCGCGGTTCTGTTCTCGACGGTCGTGTTTCTCTCGGGCGGAATCATCGGGACGTTCCATCACCTCTACTTCACTGGAGCCCCCAGCGCGGTGCTCGCGCTTGGCTCGGTGTTCAGCGCGCTCGAAGTTGTCCCATTGGTGCTGGTCGGATTCGAAGCCTGGGAAAACATCCGTCTCTCGCGTGGCACGCCCGACAATCTGTGGGTCAGTGCCTATAAGTGGCCCATCTATTTCTTTGTGGCGGTCGCGCTCTGGAACTTCGTGGGCGCCGGGCTGTTTGGCTTCATGATCAATCCGCCGATCGCGCTCTACTACGTTCAGGGTTTGAACCTTACGCCGGTCCACGGGCACACGGCGCTCTTCGGCGTCTACGGGATGCTCGGGCTTGGGTTAATGCTTTTCTGCCTGCGCGCGTTGCGGCCTGGACGGCAATGGAAGGAACGTCCCCTTGCCGTAGCATTCTGGTCGATCAACCTCGGCCTCGCCTTCATGGTGCTACTGAGCATGCTTCCGGTCGGGCTTATGCAGGCCTGGGCGTCGGTGGAATTTGGCACGTGGTACGCACGATCGGCGGAATTCCTACAAACTCCGCTGCTAACGCGGCTGCGCTGGATGCGTATGTTCGGGGATTCGCTGTTTGCCTTCGGTGCGTTGGTACTGGGCTGGTTTGTCCTCGGCCTGGTCACCGGGCACTCGTTTGAGAAAGAAGCTGTTCTCGAAGAGGGAGAGTACGTTCCGCGCAAAGCCGAATTGGCGCATCAGGGAGACTGAACATGTCGGCGCATACACAACCGGCAACTTCAGGGTATCGTCGCGAATCGCGTTTCAGAGATGAATCGACAATGAGCGATGAGGTGAGAGCGGCGGATGCGGTCCGGAAGGCCCGCATCCGCGCCGTCATTGTGCCACGCGAGCATGGGGCGTGGGGATTACTATTAGTGCCGTTGTTTACAGGACTGGTGGTGGGCGTCGCCCCTGCTTATCACTTTGGCTCGTTGTTGCTTTTCACGGCTGCGGCGTTCCTTTTGTTCTGGTTGAGGACGCCGGTCGAGAGCCTGCTTGGTTCGGGCGTTATCACGGCCCACACGTCCGTTGAAAGACGTTCCGCTGCCATCGCCAGCTTGCTCCTGGCGTCGGCCGCGGTTGCGTGCCTCGCCGCTCTGCTCTGGGCCGGTCGCAATTCTCAACTTCTGTACATCGGCCTGATCGCCGGTGTGGCGTTGGCTCTCCAGACTGCGCTTCGTCGCATGGGCCGTGCCATGCGCATGACGTCGCAGCTCGCAGGAGCCGTTGCGCTGACGGCAACCGCACCCGCCGCCTACTACCTCGGCATCGGGCGCTTCGGAACTCCTGCGCTCACTCTTTGGCTGGCCAACTGGTTCTTCGCATGGAACCAGATTCACTTCGTGCAGTTGCGTATTCACGCGGCAAAGGCGAACGGCATCGCAGAAAAGTACGGCGCCGGCAGGTATTTCCTGGCTGGCCAGTTGATTCTGCTAGTGGCGCTAGCGTCAGCCGCGCTGGCGAGATTTATATCTCCACTGGTGATCTTTGCCTTTGTTCCGGCGTTCCTACGCGGTACGCATTGGTTCTTCTGTGCGCCAGGGGCGCTCAACGTCAGAAAACTGGGCTGGTCGGAGATGAAGCAAGGGATTGCGTTCGGAATATTGCTGCCGGCGGCGTTGCTGCTTCAGTAATGATGGGTTGGCATTAGGGGAACCGCCGAACCGGGCCGCAAGTGTCACGTACAATGTATTGGCAAAGCCCGGATGGCGAAACTGGCAGACGCACGGGACTTAAAATCCCGGGTCCCTAACAGGACGTACCGGTTCAATTCCGGTTCCGGGCACCAGCATCTTCCGACTCGGGCTTTTTCTACAGCCTTTACCTGATGTCGCCAGCCGGCCGCTTTCCGCTATACAGAAAGGCAGAATTTCTGGCGCCCTCCCAAAGGTCCCGCCAAGGTGGTACCTACAATGACTCTCCACCGGGTTCCGCGAAGCCGGCCGATACTCTCATGCGCCACAGGGGCTTCGGACCACCTTGGGCCCTCGCTTATTCAACTTGTTTCCATGACCGGCGCCTTCCTCGTCCCTTGCGCCGGCACGTTTACGGCGAGTGGAGCTCTTAACGCGATCTCCGCCTTATGGCGTAGCATTGGGATCATTCCGCTTTCCGGGGGGATCGTGCGTGCCGAAGCGCATTCTGGTCGTCGATGATCATGATGTAGTGCGCCAGGGAGTGCGGCTGATTCTTCGAAACCAGCCGGATTATGAGATTGTCGGCGAGGCCGATAATGGCCTTGATGCTCTTGAAAAAGTGGTCGCGCTCAAACCCGATCTGGTTGTGCTCGATCTGAGCATGCCCGGCAAGGATGGGTTGGCGGTGCTTCGCGAGATCGCGATGCCGGACTTTGCCCACAAACCGAAGGTTGTGATCCTAACCATGCACGAGTCGAACGAACTGGCGAGCAAGATCAAGAGCCTAGGCGGCCAGGGGTATGTGGTCAAGACACGCGCGGCAACCCACCTGAACCGCGCTGTCCAGAGCGTTCTTGAGGGCGGCACATTTTTCGAGAGCGCAAAAGCCAAGGCATAGCGGTAAATCAATCACTCTGTTCTGGAACAGGAGGTCCCCGGTTCCTGCGCCGCCTTATCCGCACATCGCGTTGTGACGTGGATCACTGCCCGACGTGTCTACCCATACGAGAATCGCGCAAATCCGGGAACGCGCCGGTATACCGCCATCGCGGAGGAGCCCCAATGGCTGCGACCGTACTCCCCAACAACATTTCAAATTTTCTTGCGACGGATGAGGAATATCCCGCGCCGAAGATTGTGGTCGATCAAGTTCAGAACAAGAACTGGCAGGCGGACTACAAGCGCTCCATGGAAGATCCGGAAGGGTTCTGGGCCGACAAGGCACGCGAGTTCACCTGGACGCAGCCATGGTCGAAGGTGCTCGATTGGGATGGCGTGCACCACAAGTGGTTTCTCGGTGCGAAGACGAACATCACCCTCAACGCTCTTGATCGCCACGCCAAGTCCGAGCGCCGCAATCGCGCGGCGTTCATCTGGCTTGGCGAGGATGGCACCGAACGCATCGTCACTTACGGGCAGCTTTACCGGCAAGTCTGTCGCTTTGCCAATGGCCTGAAGTCGCTCGGCGTGCGCAAGGGCGACCGCGTCGTGATCTACATGCCGCTCACCATGGAGGGTGTGATCTCGATGTTGGCATGCGCCCGCATCGGTGCCATCCACTCTGTCGTGTATGCCGGCCTCGGACATACCGCACTGCGTGATCGCATCACCGACGCTCAGGCAAAAGTGGTCATTGCAGGGGATGTGGGGTTCCGCCGCGGCAAAACTGTGCCTTTGAAACCGATCGTCGATGCGGCGCTGGACGGCGTCGAGTTCGTCGAAAAAGTAGTTGTTTTCTCCCGCCAGCCCACCGAGTTGACGGGCATCGAAGTCGATTTCAACAGTTTGCTCAAATTTCCTCCCGAGTGTGCCGCGGAAGAAATGGACTCTGAAGACCCGCTCTTCCTGCTCTACACTTCGGGTTCGACCGGCAAGCCGAAAGGTGTGCTGCACGTTCATGGCGGCTATATGGTCGGCACAACCTATCACCTCAAGAGTTATTACGACGTTGGCGATCAGGATGTTTTCTGGTGCACTTCCGACATTGGCTGGGTCGTGGGCCACTCCTACATCGTTTATGCGCCGCTCTGCGCGGGTGCGACCACGCTCTTCCGCGAAGGGGCTATCGACTATCCCAACCCCGGCATTGCCTGGGAGATCGTAGAACGCTACGGCGTGACCAAGATGTTCACTGCGCCGACCGCGCTGCGCATGTTCATGCGCTTTGGTGAACAGTATCCCCAGAAATACGATCTCAGCTCGTTGCGCTTGATTGCCTGCGCCGGCGAACCCCTCAACCCCGAAGCCTGGCGCTGGGCACAAACGTATCTTGCAGGCGATGGCAAGTGGGGATACGTTGTCGACAACTGGTGGCAGACTGAACTTGGCGGTCCGGCGATTGGCACGCCTCCCACTTATCCGATGCGTCCGGGCAAGTGCGGTGTTTCGGTGCCCGGTTCGGAGGCCGATGTGGTCGACGAGCAGGGAAGGCCTGTGCCTCCGGGCGTAGGTGGACGGCTGGTGCTGAAGCGGCCCTTCCCCTACATGCTGCGTACCGTCTGGGGAGATGCCGCCCGATATGAGCGCGACTGGCAGTTGATTCCCGGGTGCTATGTCACGGGCGACGTTGCGCTCAAAGACAAGGACGGCTACATCACCGTGCTCGGCCGTGCCGATGACGTGCTCAACGTGGCCGGGCATCGGATAGGGACGGCCGAGGTCGAGAGCGCGCTCGTATCGCATCCCGCAGTTGCAGAGGCGGCGGCCATCGGCGTACCCGACAAATTGAAAGGCGAGACGATCAAATGCTTCGTGCAATGTCGCACGGGACATGCTCCCTCTGAAACGCTTGCGGCCACGCTCACCGATCACGTGCGCCGCGAACTGGGGCCGATTGCTACTCCTTCGGCGATTGAATTCGTAAGCGCGCTCCCCAAGACGCGTTCCGGCAAAATTCTCCGGCGCTTCCTGAAGGCAAAGGAACTCGGTGTTGATGCGGGCGATGTCTCGACGATGGAGGGTTGAGACAAAGGACTGAAGGGCAGGCCGCAAACCAGGCGACCGCCGCGACGTAGAGAGCGCAGATTCTGGATTCGGTGCACGGGCAATTCATAACGCTAATCCCGGCCGCGACCCAGAGCTGTATCTGCGTTCTCTTCGTCCCGGCGGTCGCTTTAAGCGTTTATCTTGCGGGCGCGGACACTCTGGTCCACGCGGCGGCCAGCCGTTCTTTGTATGCCGCCAGGTTGCAAGACCGAAGATTGCCAGTGCAACCCGTGAACCGTTAGCTTCTTGCTGGCAAAGCCCAAAACGCCTAGTAGACTTCCGCCCGCGCCGTCCGCGTCATCAACTCCTCAATTGCTTGCTGCGGAGCCTTGCCGTGTTCGAGGATAGCGAACATCTGCTCGGTGATCGGCATTTCGACGTTCTTCTTGCGCGCCAGGCCCATCGCAGCCT
>Ga0335070_10005952_pt1 | contig 14370 bp, 11 predicted proteins | sample Lox_Sample_13_FD_206722 | JGI IMG/M metagenome (GOLD analysis project Ga0335070, IMG submission 206722) | Soil microbial communities from Loxahatchee National Wildlife Refuge, Florida, United States - Lox_Sample_1.3 | ecosystem: Environmental > Terrestrial > Soil > Wetlands | place: USA... | reverse complement strand
GGGCGATGCCCTTGAAGGATTCGAGGGCGGCGATCGACTCCTCCACGGGCACGCCGGCATGGCGCGCTGCGGCAATCGCCGCCAGAGCGTTCTCCATGTTGTGCGCCCCGATGAGTGACCAATGGACGGTGCCCCGCGGCTTGCCGGCCTCCAGCACCTCGAACTGCGAGAAGTCATCCGCATTTCCCGAGGCGCGCGCGGTCCACAGGGCATCGCTGGCACCAGCGCTGGCGCGTGCGAATCCTTCGCAGGGTGTCCAGCATCCCATCGCCAGGGTCTGCTCGAGCCGGCTGTCGGAGGCATTCCAGATGATCCGGCCGCTGCCCGGAACGATTCGCACGAGATGATGAAACTGTCGCTGGATCGACTGGACATCGGGGTAGATGTCCGCATGGTCGTATTCGAGGTTGTTGAGTATGGCGGTACGCGGCCGGTAGTGGACGAACTTGGCACGCTTGTCGAAGAAGGCCGTGTCGTACTCGTCCGCCTCTATGACGAAGAACGGCTCGCTGCCCAGGCGTGCGCTGGTGGCGAAGTTGGCGGGCACGCCGCCGATCAGGAAACCGGGGGACAGCCCGGCATGCTCCAGAATCCAGGCAAGAAGCGAGGTGGTCGTGGTCTTGCCATGCGTGCCGGCCACGGCCAGCACCCAGCGATCCGCCAGCACTTCGCGGGACAGCCACTCGGGACCGGACGCGTAGGGAATGCCGAGCTCGAGCAGCGCCTCGATGACGGGCTGGCCGCGTGTCATCACGTTGCCCACCACGACGATGTCGGGGGCGGGCTCGAGCTGCGCGGCCTCGAAGCCCTCGATGATACCGATATCCAGCGCCTCCAGCTGCGTGCTCATCGGCGGGTAGACATTGCGGTCCGATCCGGTGACCCGATGGCCGGCCGCGCGCGCGATGGCGGCGATCCCACCCATGAAGGTGCCGCAGATTCCCAGGATGTGGACGTGCATGAGCGACCCGGTGTTATGGCGTTGGAATGGGAAACAGTGCCAGCACGAGCAGGTTGCCCGCGAGTGTCTGCAGGATGACCAGGGCGACGCTCGGCGGCAGGGTCCAGTCCAGTGCCGCTTTCACGATGTGACTGGTGGCCGCGATGATCCAGATGAGGATGGCGAGACTCGCGAGGGTCACCAGGAACTGCCAGGCCGAGTCGGGAGCGAAACGCCGCGTGAGCGCCACTGACGCGACCAACAGCGGAGCCAGGACAGCCTGGAACCCGTAGATCGCGGTCGTGGTCTGGAGGAAGCGCTCCGGCCGTCTGACCGCTCGGAGCAACAGCACGTACCACACGAACATGAAGACGACATCGACACACAGGTGAGCCACCCACGGCCCCTTGAACGGTGGCATGAGGAGGCTCACGAGGAAATTGACGGCGAAGTAGCCCGCGACAGTCAGCGCCAGCAGCAGCGGGGATGCAGGCAGGTCCTGCGGACCCCGACGCAGCAGCGCAATATCGATGAAGAGCCGGATCAGCTCCTGCATGGCTTTCGGTACCGGCGTCCGTCTCGCATAATGGGCATTGCGCGATTGTACAGATCATCCTCCGAACCGTTGCAAGCCGTGATCACGTCCTCTGCCGCTCTCGAAGCGCTCGCTGCCCGGCTGGAGTCGTGCGGCAACCTGGGACTCGACACCGAATTCCTGCGCGAGCGCACCTATCGCGCCGAGCTGTGTCTCGTGCAGGTGTCGTCGGAAGGCGAAGCCGCCTGCATCGATCCGCTCGCGGTGACCGATCTGGCGCCCCTTGCCAGAATCCTCGGCGCCGCCACGATCACCAAGGTCATGCATGCATCGCGGCAGGATGTCGAGGTGCTGTATCCGATCGCGGGCATGGTCCGGCCGGTCTTCGACACGCAGATCGCCGCGGCGCTGAGTGGTTTGCCCGCGCAGATCGGTTACGGGGAGCTGGTCCGCCGACTGCTGGGTCGCGAACTGCCGAAGTCACACACGCGCGCCGATTGGTCGCGCCGCCCGCTGTCGCCGGAGCAGATTGAGTACGCTTTGGACGACGTAAGATATCTCCTGCCACTGAAGACGTTACTTGAGGAGCAATTGGACCGCAGTGGCCGATTGGCTTGGCTGACCGAAGAACTCAACGAGCTCAATGACTCACGCACGATTACGACGGATCCACAAGACGCTTGGCTGCGCGTGAAGGGACTACGCGGTCTGGATCCGGCACGCGAACGGCTCGCTAAATGTCTCGCCGCCTGGCGCGAGTCACGTGCGATCGAACGTAATAGGCCGCGCGGCTGGATTCTGGACGACGTGGGCTTGCGCGAAATTGTCATGCAGGTGCCACGCACCCTGCAGGCGTTGGGCGAAATCCAGGAAATTCCCGCAGGTGTGCTGAAGCACTGCGGCACGGATCTGCTGCAGTGTGTTACCTCGGCGCAGATTCCCGACCCTCCGCCGCCTCTCAACACGCGGTCGCGCCCCGATCCGATGCGCACGGCACTGGTCAAGAAGCTCAGTGCGCTGAACCAGACGCTCGCGGCAGAACTCGGGCTGAGTCCCGAGGTGTTGACAACCCGGCGTGAACTCGAGCAGCTGGCGGATGGTCAACGCGATATCGCCGTGCTTCGTGGCTGGCGTCGCGGCGTGGTCGGCGAGCGACTGGTGGCCGCGCTTTGAACGCAGGGATGATAGAGTGTGCGGACCTCCTGACCGGTGCGAGGCCATGACTGAGTCCCTCAACGAGCTGCAGGCGCTGCTCGAGCTGGAGCGGGCAGCGCGCCTCGAGGCCGAGCGCACGGGCCGGCTGAAGGACGAGTTTCTCGAGGCGCTGGGCCTCGAGCTGCGTGCGCCGCTGAATTCCATTCTCGGCTGGTCCCGCCTGATGGAACTGGGACGCCTCGACTCGGCCGAGACGCGCTCCGGGGGTCAGACCATCTCGCGCAACGCGCGCCACCTCGCGCATCTGGTCGATGACCTGCTCGACTTGAGTGCCGTCACCAGCGGCAAGATCCGCGTCGATCCCGAGGAAACCGACCTGTGCGAGATCGCGGAGGCGGCCCTGGAGATCCTCCAGCCCATGGCCAAGGCCAAAGGCGTGGAGCTGCGCAGGGAATTCGACCAGACCAGCTGTCCGGTGTTCGGCGACCCCCATCGCCTGCAGCAGGTCCTGTGGCATCTGGTGAGCAATGCCATCAAGTTCACACCGCGGGGCGGGCTTGCGTTGCTGACGCTGCGCTCGCAGGGGGCGGACTGCGAACTCACGGTCACCGACACCGGGGCCGGGATCGCCAGTGACGTGCTGCCGTTCGTGTTCGATCGGTTCTGGCGTGGGGAGAGCACCGCTGAGCAGCGCTACTCCGGGCTCGGACTGGGGCTGGCGCTGGCGAAGCACCTGGTCGAGCTGCACGGCGGCACGGTCACGGCGACCAGCGGCGGCCCCAATCAGGGCTCGACCTTCACCGTCGTGCTGCCGCGGGTGGCGCCTCGGGACAATCCGACCGAAGGGACGGAGAAGCTGGAGGATCCGCTTCCCGGATCGAACCGCTACGACCCGGTTGACGCCGGACCGCGCGGTCCCTGACGGGGCTCTTGACCGGGCTCATTGACCTCAGCGGTGTCGCCGGGCCCGCGCCTTGCCTCGGGCCGGTTTGCGGGCCGGTTTGCGGGACGCTTTCCTGGCCGCCATCTTCCGTCTGGCCTTCCTGATCGCCATCGGTCTCTTCGGCCTGGCGGCGGCCTTCTTGCGCGAGGGCGCTTTTTTCCCCGCAGCGGCCTGCCTTTTCGGGGGCGCCTTCTTCGCCGCAGGAACTTTCTTCCCCGCGGCGGCCTTCTTCCTGACTTGCACCTTCGCGCTCGAGCTGGCCGGCGCCTTGCCACGGGCCAGCGCGGCCTCCAGTCTTGCGGTCACCGCGTCAACATCACCCTGGGCGTTGATCGAGCGCAGCAGGCCCTGGCTGCGATAGAACTCGACGAGCGGGCGAGTCTTTTCCTCGTAGACCCTGAGACGCTGCGCCACGGTCGCCTCGTCGTCGTCGGGCCGCTGGAACAGGCGGTGCGGGGCGCCGGTCTTCGGGCACAGGTCGGCGCCCGATTGCGCCGCTGTCCCGCCAAACGTGTTGAATACGCGATCGCAGTCCGAACACGTGCGGCGCCCGGAGATGCGCCGAGTGAGTTCGTCGTACTCCACTTGCATCTCGATGACCGCATCCAGCGGCTGACCCAACTCACGCAGCATGGCATCCAGGGCCTGCGCCTGCGCGATGTTGCGCGGGAATCCATCCAGGATGAAGCCCCGCTGCGCATCGGGCTCGGCCAGGCGCTCGCGGATGATGCCGAGCACGATCTCGTCGTCCACCAGCTTGCCGGCATCCATGGCTGCCTGCGCCCGCAGACCCAATGGAGTGCCGTTTGCCCGCGCGGCCCGCAGCAGGTCACCCGTGGAGATCTGCGGAATGCCGTGGTGCTGCACCAGGCGCTGCGATTGCGTTCCCTTGCCCGAGCCGGGCGCCCCCAACAGAACAATGCGCATGATTTGTCGGTCAGTACCGGTTTGCGTAGCCCGCGAAAGGCTCGACACGTTACCGGCGGCTCCCCGCAAGGTCAAACAGCGGCCCCTGGCCTCCCAGGTGCGGGACTTCCGCGCTGTATTGCTGCACTCTGCCTGACTTGCGACGGCACGCGCGCCGGCCCCTGAAGGGCCGCCCGCTGCGCTATTCTTCGCATCCCCAGGCCAGCTGCCGATCCGGCGCCAACATCATGAAGCAGACCGCCCGCAAGAACGCGTTCTATGCCCAGTCAGGCGGAGTCTCCGCCGTCATCAATGCCTCCGCGGCCGGCGTGATCGAGACGGCCCGCAAGCATTCGAAGCACATCGGCCGGCTGTATGCGGGGCGCCATGGCATCGTGGGGGCGCTGACCGAGGATCTGATCGATGTCTACCGGGAAAGTCCGGCGCTGCTGCGCGGTCTGAAGCACACCCCCTCCGGGGCTTTCGGCTCGGCCCGCTTCAAGCTCAAGGGCCTGGAGCAGAACCGTGCCGAGTACGAGCGGCTCATCGAGGTATTCCGCGCGCACGACATCGGTTACTTCTTCTACAACGGCGGCAATGACTCCATGGATACGGCGCTGAAGGTGTCACAGCTCGGCGCAGCGCTCGGCTATCCGATCACCTGCGTGGGCGTGCCCAAGACGGTGGACAACGACCTGCCGCACACGGACTGCTGTCCGGGTTTCGGCTCGGTGGCGAAGTACGTGGCGGTGTCCACCCGCGAGGCCGGGCTGGATGTGGCCTCCATGGCACGCACGTCCACCAAGGTCTTCGTGCTGGAGGTGATGGGGCGCCATGCGGGCTGGATCGCCGCGGCGGGCGGACTGGCCGGGCGCAAACCGCACGAACCCCCGCACATCATCCTGTTTCCGGAGGTGCCCTTCGAGAAAGACCGTTTCCTCGCCAAGGTGAAGCAGTGCGTCACGGATTACGGCTATTGCGTGATCGTCGTGTCGGAGGGGGCGGCCTACCCTGACGGCAAATTCCTGGCCGACGCCGGCACCACGGATGCCTTCGGCCATACCCAGCTCGGTGGCGTGGGACCGCTCGTGGCCAACATGGTGCGCGAGGCGCATGGGTACAAATACCACTGGGCGGTCGCCGACTACCTGCAGCGCGCCGCGCGCCACATCGCATCGAAGGTGGATGTGGATCAGGCCCATGCTGTGGGCAAGGCGGCCGTGGAGCTCGCCGTGAAGGGAGCCAACGCGGTCATGCCGACCATCGTGCGCAAGAGCTCCCGGCCGTACAAGTGGGTGATCGGACATGTGCCCCTGTCCGAGGTGGCCAACAAGGAGAAGAAGCTGCCGGCGGATTACATATCGGCCGACGGCTTCGGCATCACCGAGGCCTGCCGCCGCTACCTGCAGCCGCTCATCGGCGGCGAGGCCTATCCGCCCTACAAGGAGGGCCTGCCCGACTACGTGCGCCTGAAGGGCGTGGCGGTGCGGCGCAAGCTGAAAACCGGGTTCAAGATCTAGGGTGCAGTCGGCAAAAACCCCGTTTTTTGCCGGCGGTCGAGCCCGATATCCGCTGGTTCTGCCACAGGCAGATCCAGCCGAACGAACTGGCGGTCCCCCTTTCTGTCGCGGCGCCGCGCCGTGATATAGTGCGCGCCCTTTGCGGCGACCGACCGTAAGCCGCGCGCTTTCCGCCGGCGGCGCCGACCGAACTACAACTCGTTCTCCAGGGGGAGGAAAACTGATGGATGCTGCTTCGTGGCTGTGGCTTGCAATCGCGGCCGGCGTGCTTGCCGTGCTCTACGGCGTGGTCTCGATGATGTCCATCCTGCGTATGTCCGCAGGCAACGCCCGCATGCAGGAGATCGCCGCGGCCGTTCAGGCTGGCGCCCGGGCGTATCTCAACCGTCAGTACACGACCATCTTCATCGTCGGCATCGTGCTCTTCCTGGCGCTGGGTCTGGCGATCAACTGGGCCACGGCTGGTGGCTTCGCGGTCGGCGCGATCCTGTCGGGTCTCACCGGCTACATCGGAATGAACATCTCCGTGCGCGCGAACGTGCGCACGGCGGAAGCGGCCACTCACGGCCTGAACGCGGCGCTCAGCGTTGCCTTCCGCGGCGGTGCCATTACAGGAATGCTGGTGGTAGGCCTGGGTCTGATCGGCGTCGCTGGTTACTTCGCAGCGCTGCGCTCGTCCATCGGCGACGAGGGTGCCCTGCACGCGCTCGTCGGACTCGCCTTCGGTGGTTCGCTGATCTCCATCTTCGCGCGCCTCGGCGGCGGCATTTTCACCAAGGGTGCGGATGTCGGCGCGGACCTCGTGGGCAAGGTCGAAGCTGGCATCCCGGAGGATGATCCGCGCAATCCCGCGGTTATCGCCGATAACGTGGGCGACAACGTCGGCGACTGCGCTGGCATGGCCGCCGACCTGTTCGAGACTTACGCGGTGACGATCGTTGCAACGATGCTGCTCGGCGGGTTGCTCTACACCAGCCAGGGCGAGGTTGCGACACTGAACGCAATCATCTACCCGCTCGCACTCGGCGCAGCGTCCATCGTCGCTTCCATCTTCGGCACTTTCTTCGTGAAGGCGAAGGAAGGCGGCAAGATCATGAACGCCCTGTACAAGGGCGTGATCGTGTCGGGCATCGTGTCCGCGATCCTGTTCTATTTCATTACGCAGAAGCTCATGCCCGCCCAGGCGCGCGACCTCTACGGCTGCACGCTCGTCGGGCTGGGTCTGACCGCTGCCCTCATCATCATCACCGAGTACTACACCGCGACCGAGTATGGCCCGGTGCGCCGCGTGGCCAGCGCGTCCCAGACGGGACATGCAACCAACATCATCGCGGGTCTGGGTGTGTCGATGAAATCGACCGCGCTGCCGGTCATCGCGGTGTGCCTCGCAATCTGGGGCTCTTACGAACTGGGGGCGGCTCACGGTTCCGGCCTGTACGGCATCGCGATTGCCGCAACCGCCATGCTGTCCATGACGGGCATGATCGTGGCGCTGGACGCCTACGGCCCGATCACCGACAACGCCGGTGGTATCGCGGAGATGGCTGGGCTTCCCAAGGCAGTGCGCGACATCACCGATCCGCTGGATGCCGTGGGCAACACCACGAAGGCCGTGACGAAGGGTTACGCGATCGGCTCCGCCGGCCTGGCTGCGCTGGTGCTGTTCGCCGACTACACGCACAACCTCGAGGCTGCCCACAAGCTGGTTGAGTTTTCCCTGTCCGATCCGGCCGTGATCATCGGCTTGTTCATCGGCGGACTGGTGCCTTACCTGTTCGGCGCGATGGCCATGGAGGCCGTGGGCCGCGCCGCCGGCTCGGTCGTGAACGAGGTGCGCCGCCAGTTCCGCGAGATCAAGGGCATCATGGAAGGCACGGCCAAACCGGACTACTCCAAGGCGGTGGACCTGCTCACGCGGGCCGCGATCCGCGAGATGATCGTGCCCTCGCTGCTGCCCATCCTGGTGCCCATCGTGCTGGTGTTCGTGATGAACTTCGCCATGGGCCCGGGCGCGGGCATCAAGGCGCTCGGCGGACTGCTGATCGGCACGATCGTCACGGGACTGTTCGTGGCCATCTCCATGACCACCGGCGGTGGAGCCTGGGACAACGCCAAGAAGTACATCGAGGAAGGCAATTTCGGCGGCAAGGGTTCGGATGCCCACAAGGCCGCCGTCACCGGCGACACGGTCGGGGATCCCTACAAGGACACGGCGGGACCGGCCATCAACCCGCTGATCAAGATCATCAACATCGTGGCCCTCCTGCTGGTCACGCTGTTGTAGTCCATGGGCCGGATTTGCCGCCAGGCAAATCCGGCCGACCCACTCGCCGGATCCGGCCGATCAGGCAGGGTGGATCGAGCACAGCAGCCGGTGCAGCACGGCCGGTGAGGCAGGCTTCACCAGGTGATGATCGATGCTGGCCTCATGGGAACGCCGGCGGTCCTGCTCGTGGCCCAACCCGGTGAGCGCGATGATGGTGGTGGCGGTGCCTGCGGGCATGGAGCGGATGCGGGCGGCTGCCTCCAGGCCGCTGAGTTCGGGCATGCTGATGTCCATGAAGACGACGCTGGGCTGAAGCTCGCGGAACAGTTCCAGCGCCTCACGCGGCCCATAAGCCGTGTGCACGTCGTGACCCATCAGGGACAGCATGAAGGCCACGGCATCGGCGGAATCAGCCTGATCGTCCACGACCAGCACTTTGAGCGGCGTTTCGGCATGAGGCACGTCGTCCATTGCTCCCCTTCCCGGATTGGGGGGTAACCCAAGCCCAAGCCTGCCGGTAGCAAGTTTTGTGCGGGCTCGGCCTGGCGGGCAGCCAGAGGGAAGCGGAACGGTGCCAGCCGGACTCAGTCGTTGACGTTGCGCGATTCGACCAGAACGGCGCTCACCAGCTCATTGAGCCGGGCGCAATACGTGGCGACCGGTTCCCCGGCATGCGCCTGCTTCTCCGCCAGGGCGCTGCTGATTTCGTTCAGCCGCCTCTGCATGCGGCCGTCAACTGTCACCGCACGACAGATGAGCGCACTGGCACAAGCCGTGATCTCGGCATCCAGCGCGCGTGCGTCACTGCCGGCTATTTCGACGCCCGCCAGTTCGGACGGGCATCCCGCAGCCAGGTGCTCACGCCACAGACGGGCAAGTTGCATGGCAGGCGTGTCCCTTCATCATTCTGGTATCGGGACCGGGCGCCCTTCTTACCATGCCCCGGCACGGTGCGCACGGTCGACTTGCGGGAGCAGCTTGAGCTGTGACGTAAGCGATTGATCCGAAAAGCGGCACCGGCCGGCGGCGGGGAGTCGGGAGCGGCGGCGAGGGCTGCGGATCAGGCGGGCCGAGGCGGCTCCGGGCCAGGCGGCGGCGAGAGGTCGTGGGGTCAGGCGGCGAGTGCCAAAACCTGGGGGCGCCCGACGGCGAACCCCTGGATGTAATCGACGCCCATGCGACGGGCGGCTTCCAGGGCCGCTTCGTCCTCGACCTGCTCGGCGATCACCTTGAAGTTCAGGGTACGGGCCAGCTTGATCATGGCGGTCACCATGGCCTGGTTGACGGAGTCGCGCGCCAGGTTGCGCATGAAGGAGCCGTCGATCTTCAGGTAGTCCATGGGCAGGTTCTTCAGGTTGGAGAACGAACCCACACCCGAGCCGAAATCATCCAGGGCGAACTGGCAGCCCATGCCGTGCAGCACGCCGATGAAGCGCTTGGCGTGGTCGAGGTTGGCCACGACGGCGCTCTCGGTGATCTCGAAACAGACCTGCGAAGGCGTCACGCCCGTGCTGTCCAGGCACTCGACCACGAACTCGAGGAACTGAATGTCACCGAGCGTCTGGCCGGAGATGTTGATGCACACGCTGCGGTTGGCGGGCACCGGGATGGCACCGCGACCCAGTGCGGCGAGTGTGGTCTGCACCACCCAGCGATCCACCAGGCTCATGAGTCGGTAGCGTTCAGCGGCGCGGACGAACTCGGATGGGGCCACCTCGTGGCCCGCCTCGTCCTGCAGCCGCACGAGCACTTCCATCGCGGGCCCTCCGCCGTTCTGTCCGTACGCCGGCACGATGGGCTGGTAGTGCAGCTGGAAGCGATTCTCCTTCAGGGCGCTCTGCAACTTCTGCAGCCACTGGATCTCGCCCGTGTGACGCGCCAACGCCTCATCACGCGCCGAGTAAACCGCGACGCGTCCGGAGCCCTGCTTCTTGGCGACGTAACAGGCCGAATCCGCCGCGGCGAACAGTTCCTCGAGCGTGCCGCTCTCGCGTGAGATCTCCACGAGACCCACCGACACGCCGATGTTGAAAATCTTGTCCTTCCATACGAAGCGGTAGTCGCTCACCGAGCGGCAGACGTCATCGGCGATCTGGCGCGCCTTGTCCAGCGGGCAGCCGATCAGCAGCATGCCGAACTCGTCGCCGCCGAGCCGCCCGACTGTGTCGCTGTCACGCACCGCATCGCGCAGCAGCTTGGCCACTTCGCGCAGCATGCTGTCGCCGGCGAGATGGCCGCTCGTGTCGTTCACCACCTTGAAACGGTCCAGATCCAGGTAACACAGCACGTGCTGGCCATCGCCGCGGTGGCCGCTGTCAATGGCTTCTTCCAGGCGCTGCTCGAATTCGCGGCGGTTCACCAGTCCCGTGAGCGCATCGTGCGTGGCCTGATAGGACATCTGGCGGGCCAGCCCGCGCAGCTCCGTGACGTCGTGCAGCAGCACGACCGCGCCGATCAGCTCACGCGCCTCGCTGCGAATCGGCGATGCCGTCAGTTCAATGGAGCGCTCGCTGCCGTTGGATCGCGACAGCAACAACGCCCGGCGACTGAGGTTCACCGCAGCGCCGCTCGTCAGCGCCTGACGCACCGGGTCGGACAACAGACGGCGGTCAGTCTCATCGACCAGGCCGACGATGTCCTCCAGCGTGTGACCGATTGCCTGGCTCGCAGTGCTGCCTGTCACGCGCTCGGCAGCCAGGTTGATATAGGTGATCAGGCCGGTCGCGTCCGTGGCGATGATGGGCTCGGCCAGTGAATCCAGCGCCATCCGGTGCAGCGAGGTGGCCGTCGTGGCCGGATCCAGGGGCAGCTTCAACTGTTTGACGGTCTGGGTCGGGATGATCTCCACGCCCGTGACGAGCAGCGCGGCGTTGCCCTCGTAGTCGATCAGCGCGGTCGTGATCTCCAGCCGGCTGACCTGCCCCTGCACGCCCACCATCTCGATCTCGTAGCGCTCGGCGGCCGGCTCGCCCGCGAAGCGGCGCCGGATGTTCTCGTTCACCAGCTCGGCATACTCGGGCGGTACGAGATCGCCGAGCCTGCGGCCGACGAGATCGATCCGGTCGACACCGACGAAGCTGGCGAACTGCCGGTTGGCGTACAGGATGACGTCACGGTGCACGAGCACCGCTTCGTGGATGCGATCACCCAGCTCGGCGAACAGTTTGGGCGTGACACGGGCGTGCTCGCGCTCGCTCGCGGCGGCGACTCGCGTGAGCAGATGATTGATGGCGGTGGCGAGCGCGGACAGCTCCGGCTGATCGGTCTGCAGGTCCACGCGGCCCTCGAGACGCCCGCCGATCGCGATGCGCTGGACCTGCTGGGAGAGCTGTTCGACGCTGCGGATCTCGCGGCGCTGCAGCCAATACAGAACCAGTAGCAGAGCCGCGACGAGCGCAAAGAACAGGCACAGCAGCCCGACGATCGACATCTGCAGCACGATCTCAAAGCCTCGCTAGAGGGCGCGCTCCGACGGCACTCTCTTTCATCTTGTCATGCCGGGAATGCGGACAAACGAAGCATAACGCAGGGCAGCCTTCGCCCCGGCCGTATTTCACCATATCTCGTCGCAACGCTGCTTGGCAGATTCGTGGAAAACCCTTAACGTCTGGCGCGCTTTCACCACTGCGCAATAAGTCCAATCGGAGAGGTTGACGATGCTGACCGCGAACGCCCGGGAGCAGATGATCGAGCAGCAGGTGCGCGCCTGGGATGTGCTCGATGAACGCGTGCTCGAGGTATTCCGCAAAGTGCCGCGCGAGCACTTCGTGCCCGCACAGCATGCGTACGTGGCGTTCGCGGACCTGGAAGTGCCGCTGCCTTGCGGGCAGCACATGTTACGCCCAAGCGTCGCCGGCCGCCTGTTGCAGGCTCTCGATCTGCGTGGCACCGAGCGCGTGCTCGAAGTTGGAGCCGGTTCGGGCTATCTGACGGCCTGTCTGGCCGCCGTGGCCGCGCATGTCACCTCTCTGGAAGTGTTCGCGGAGCTGGCGACGCTGGCGCGAGCCAACCTGGCATCCCTGAGTGTCGGGAATGCGGAAGTCCTGACCGCGGATGCACTGCAGTCCGGGCCCGAGCCTGGCGCGCGTGTCCGGTATGACGCCATCGCTGTCACGGGCTCCCTACCCCTGGCCGATGAACGTTTCCAGCGGCAGCTCGCCGTGGGCGGTCGGCTGTTCGTCATCGTCGGGGACGCGCCGGCCATGGCGGCGCAGCGCATCCGGCGCACTGCGGAAGGCACCTGGACCACCGAAAGTCTGTTCGAGACGGTGGTCGATCCGCTGGTGAATGCACGCCGGGCGGACAGCTTCGTCTTCTGAGAGAGCGCGCCGCGGCAGATTCAACATGCTGATTGTGAAGGGAATACCATGACTCGGGTCCTGGCTTGCCTGGCGCTCCTGGGCGTGGCCACGGCCGCGCAGCCGAGGGACCTCGTCGGGGTCTACGAGGATGCGCTGCGCAACGATCCCCAGATCCGCCAAGCGGATGCCAACCGCCTGGCGACGCGCGAGGCCCGTCCGCAGGCCTGGTCCGCGGTGCTGCCACAAATCACGGGCACGGCCTCGCGTACCCAGGACAAGCAGGATGGCACCCAGGGCACGCTGACCTTCGATCCGACCACCAATACCTACATTCCCATCGCGGAAGCCTACAACCTCAATTCCACCGCGAAGACCTGGAGCCTGAACCTGCGCCAGAATCTGTTTTCCTGGTCGAACTGGATGACCATCCGGCAGGCGGACAGCCAGGTGGCCCAGGCGGAGGCTACCTACCAGGCCGCGCAGCAGAGCCTCATCCTCCGGGTCGCCCAGGCCTACTTCAACGTCCTGTCCGCCCAGGACGGGCTGGAGGCCAACCAGGCCTCGCTGGAGGCGATCTCGCGCCAGCTGGACCAGGCGAACAAGCGCTTCGAAGTCGGACTCATCGCCATCACCGACGTGCAGGAGGCGAAGGCCGCCCACGATACCGCTGCCGCCGCGGTCATTGCCGCCAAGCGCACCCTGGCCACCGCCGGCGACCAGCTCAGCGAGATCACCGGGCAGAAATACGATCGGCTGTCCAAGCCGGGCGAGGACATGCCGCTGAACTCACCCCAGCCGGCGGATGAGGACAAATGGGTGCAGGTGTCGCTGGACCAGAACCTGTCGCTGATCTCCAGCCGGCTCGCGGCCGACATAGCCCGCGACAACGTGCGCATCGCCTTCGGCGGGCACCTGCCGACCATCGACCTGGTCGCCAGCAAATCACGCACGACGACCGACGCGGACGAGGCAGTGCCCCCGCTCGGACCGTTCACGCTCGACAGCGCCACCAACGACCGCCAGTACACCTTGCAGATCACGGTTCCGATCTTCAGCGGCGGACTCACGCAGTCGAAGGTCCGCCAGAGCCAGTATCTGTGGATTGCCGCCAAGGAGCAGGTGACGCAGAGCTCCCGCGCCACCGAGCGGCAGGCGCGCGATGCCTATCTGGGCGTGATCAGCGGTATCGCGCGCGTGCAGGCGCTGCGCCAGGCGCTGGAATCGAGCCAGACGGCCCTGAAAGCAACCGAAGCCGGTTATGAGGTCGGCACGCGAACCGCCGTGGACGTGCTGAATTCACGGCGCACGCTGGTGCAGGCTCAGACGGACTACGCCGGCAGCCGTTACGACTACATCGTCAGCGTGATCCAGCTGCGGCTGGCCTCGGGCAACCTCGGGCGCAACGATGTCGAGGAAATCAACAAGTGGCTGGCGCTGAGCGCCCCGACGGCCCCGGCTCAGCCCATCGAAGCTCCGGCACCGCAGTCGGCACCGGCTCCAGTGCCGGCGCCCGCGGCACCCGCCCCATCAACCCCGCAATAGCGGCTCGATCAGACCCAGCAGCTTCGCCAGCGCGCCGCGATTGCTGTCGATGCAGTCCTGGCCGAGCCTGCCGCGGCGCTCGCACTCCTGCGGATCCGAGAGCAGCTCGACCACTCGGCCGCCAAGCGAGTCGGCATCGTTGACGACTTCCGCGGCACCTCGGCAGACGAGCAGGCGGGCGATATCCTCGCTGTTGGAGTTATGGGGTCCCGTCAGGATCGGTTTGGCGAGCGCGGCGGGTTCGAGCAGGTTGTGCCCACCG
>Ga0335070_10005951_pt1 | contig 14370 bp, 13 predicted proteins | sample Lox_Sample_13_FD_206722 | JGI IMG/M metagenome (GOLD analysis project Ga0335070, IMG submission 206722) | Soil microbial communities from Loxahatchee National Wildlife Refuge, Florida, United States - Lox_Sample_1.3 | ecosystem: Environmental > Terrestrial > Soil > Wetlands | place: USA... | reverse complement strand
GAGGCGGGATTCTATGACGTCGTTGGCTCGACCAGCTTCGGCAACGACTACGAGCTCGATTTCGCAAAAGAACTAGTCATCTACGAGAATATAGGACGCGGCCCCGACACGGATCTGCTGACCATCAGTCTTTCCCCCAACGACATCGTTGGGCACGAATTCGGTCCAGACTCGCCGCAGATGCAGCAGATGGCTTTCGATCTCGACCGCGAACTAGCCGGTTTCTTTGACTTCCTCGGGCATCAGATTGGCCTGGCCAATGTCTGGATCGCCCTTTCCGCAGACCACGGCGTGGCGACGCTCCCCGATGCGGTTAAGAAACTTCGCATTCCCGCGGCCAACCTCGATGCGCACAAAATCGAAGCGCAGATCAACCAGGCGATCACTGCGAAGTTCTCCCCCGGACATGCGGCCAGCTACATCACGCTCGACTATCCCGTTGCATGGCTCAATGAAGACGCATTCGCCGCGGCACACATCCGCGAGCGTGAAGCCGAAACTGCCGTGGGCGAAGCCATGAAGCAGGCGGGTCTCCGCGAGTACTACACCAAATCGCAGCTCGCGGCAGGTGAAGCGCCCAACACCGTCATGGGACGAAAATTTCTCAACAGTTATTCACCCGAAGGCAGCTGGTTTGTCATGGGCGTGAACGACATTTTTGCCATAGGATCGCTGACCGGTACGAGCCATGGCACGCCCTACACCTACGACACGCACGTGCCTCTCGCGTTCTTCGGGCTGGCATTTCAACCCGGAACCTATCGCAGCAGCGTCGAGCCCATAGACATGGTCACTACATTCGCATCCCTGTTGGGCATGAATGCTCCCACCCATGCGGTCGGCCGTGTATTGACCGAAGCGCTCACCTCGGCCCACCATGAACCGAGCACTGTGAAAGAGGGACAACGATGACCGCGGCGCGCACTCCCGACCTGAACGTGACCATCGCCGGGATTCCATTCAAGAATCCAGTGATCGCCGCCAGCGGCACCTTCGGCTACGGCGTCGAGTTCGAAGACGTCGTCCACCTCAGCAAACTCGGCGGCATCGTGGTCAAAGGACTGTCGAAAGAGGCCATGATCGGCAATCCGCCGCCGCGCTTGTGGGAAACCGCGGCGGGTATGCTGAATGCCATCGGTCTGCAGAACATCGGGGCGCAGGCGTTTCTCGATGAAAAAATGGCGCGCCTGCGTCAGATCAAGGACCTCGTGGTGATTGCCAATGTCTTCGGCTACACGCGCGAAGACTACGAACGTACGATCCAGATTCTCAATGAAGGCGAAGGCATCGCTGCCTACGAATTGAATGTCTCGTGTCCCAACACGCAGCATGGAGGATTGCAATTCGGCAGCGATCCGCGTTCGCTCGACGAAGTCGTCACCACGGCCAAGCGCGTGGCCAATCGCCCGCTGATTGTGAAGCTTTCCCCCAACGTCACCAGCATCGCACAGATGGCCTTCGTCGCGCAGGAAGCCGGAGCCGACGCACTCTCGCTGGTCAATACGTTCGTCGCGATGGCGATTGATCCCGAAACCCGCAAGCCGCGCATCGCCAATGTGACGGCAGGCCTCTCAGGACCCGCAATCAAGCCCATCGCAGTTCGCATGGTCTACGACGCTGCACACGCCGTGAAGATCCCAGTTATTGGCATGGGAGGCATCTCCAAAGCCGAAGATGTAATCGAGTTCATGCTGGCCGGAGCCAGCGCAGTGCAGATCGGTACCGCCAGTTACTGGGACCCCTGCGCCACAGAAAAGATCGTCGACGAACTGCAGGAGTGGTGCGCGGAACACGAAGTCGCAAAGCTCTCCGAAATCACCGGCGGCATGTTGATGGAATAGGGTGCATTGCTCGGCGCACAGCTAACTGCTGTAGTTCGCAACAACTCGTATCACTTTTCCCTGTTCATCGAACTCCATGAACTCGGCGGTCTTGGTGCCCTTCTGATTCAAATAGCAAAGCACGACGCTCGATAGGCCGCTCATCACTTCTTGAAGTTCAAAGTGCAGGTTCGGATATGCTTCGAGTCCCTTCGCGAAGTAACTGCGCAGGTTCGTGACTCCCCGGACCGTTCCAGAAGCATCGCTCAAGAGGTTGGCGGCAACCGGCGAGGTCAGGACCACACCCTCGGCGTAGTGAGACATGATCTTGTCCAGATCGTGGGAATTCCACGCCGCTATCCACTCGTTCGCAAATTCGTTGAGTTTCAAATTCTTGGTGAGTCGCTCAAATAATTGGCAAACGAACTACCGTCCCCGCGTATACCAGATCGATCCCGGAGCTTTGTAGTTCCGTCCTTCGCCCCACACCGCGTGAGTCACGCCCTCACTGTCGATCGCCAGGCCGAAATAATCGCCAAAGGGAAAGCGGAATCCGTTGGGCAGGACATAGTCGTATCCGCGTGCTCCGGTGGAAAGCTGGGATTCCACACCCCAGGTCGCACCGCCGTTCGTTGAAGTTCGCGAGTAGGTGTTCCATAGCGGACGGTCCGGATGGCCTATTTCATGGGCTCGCGCATCCATCCACGCAATGCGGACGTCGCCGGCCACACCTGCGACGATTGCCGGGAATGCGTGTTCCACAGTCGCGCCTGCTCCGGAAACACTGGCACGAGCCGACCAACTGGCTCCGCCCGAGGTAGAAGAAGAGAAGTAAATCTGTTCCGGCGCGCCGTTCGCCCCGCCGGCGTTCCACAGAGCGTAGAGCGCGCCCGCGGCATCTGATGCCAAAGAAATCTGTGCTCCCAGGAAACCAGTCTCGCAGGCTTCCTCTTCGCAATCGGGAGGCGCGCTGGACACATCCAGCAACAGAGTGTTCCAGGTGCGCCCCGCATCAGACGACCGGCTCACGAAAACGCTCACCGGCTTCGCCAGCGCGTCGCGTTTCGCGTACCCGGTCCAACCAAAGTAGACGTTCCCCGTCGGATCCACCGTTGCTCCACCAGCCAACGACCATCCTGGCAGAGCATTCGGATTCACACTCACCGCGGTAAACGTCTGTCCGGCGTCGTGCGACGCCGCCACCCAAAATTCCTCTTCGTGATTGAATCCGACATACACATCGGTCCCGCGCACCGCCAGCACCGGCTTGTCGGCGTCCTCGTGGCCACGCTCCGCCCACGAGAACGACCACGTCTTGCCAAAGTCCAGCGACCGCGCCACCACGACATCCCGCTTGTTGTTCTGCAGCCACGAGGCATACAAGGTCTGCCGGTCCACGGGATCCACCACGATCTGCGGATCGAATTGCCCAGTCGAGAAGGGGAGCAGCGCTTTGGAAGGCTCCCATGTGCTGCCGTTATCGTTGCTGATCTGTAGCGCAATGGTCGGAGCCGTACACGCCGGGCAGCCCGAAACCGCTCCATACTGCGGGTACAGCACATACAGGTGCCCGTGTCCGTCGGCGGCCATTGCCGGTTCCCACTGGTCTCCTTCGCGGAAGCCAAGGCGTTTCTGCGGCTCGAAGCTTCCGGCGGCCAATGCCTGCGCAGCCACCAGCGCTAACACCAGCAGGAAGCCGAGCTTCTGCGCACTTTTCCGCACGGTTTGCTGGTTGGTCGAGGAAACCACAAGAAACTCCTGGGGGAACAAAACTATCCGGACTTTATCGTGCTTTTCACTGCCGCGTCAATCGCACAACTGGCCCAATCGCACGAAAGTTACACTGGCGTGACTTTCCGCCGACTTCGTCATCTAATAGGAGGGTCTAATCCCACCGCAATACTTCACTTTAGGAGCTATCCATGGCGAAAGCCACCTTTGCCGCAGGATGTTTTTGGGGAGTCGAAGCCACCTTCCGCCAGATCCCCGGCGTCACCGCCACTCGTGTCGGTTACATCGGAGGACAGACCGACAATCCGACCTACAAAGAAGTCTGCACCGATCGTACCGGCCATGCCGAAGCCGTCGAAGTCGACTTCGATCCCGCCCGTGTCCCGTACACCGACCTTCTCAAGATTTTCTGGGAGAACCATGACCCCACGCAGATCAACCGCCAGGGGCCGGACTGGGGCACTCAGTACCGCACCGCCATCTTCTATCATTCGCCTGAGCAGCAGGCGGAAGCCAAAGCTTCAAAAGACGCGCTGGAGAACTCGCACCGCTACTCCAAACCGATTGCCACGCAGATCGTCCCAGCTACAACTTTTTTCGAGGCGGAGGATTACCACCAGCAATACTTGGAGAAACGCGGACTCGCCAGCTGCCACATCAAGTAGCTGCCACATTAAGTAGCGCTGGAGGTGGCAAGAGTGGGCAGCTTGGCGCGGAAGAAGAACAGCAGGACGAATCCCGCCAGGTAAAACGGCGCGGACTGTTCGAACGTGCATCCCAGGAACCGCAGGATCAGCCCAAACATCGCCAGAGCTTCACACAGGGCGTACGTCGCCACAAAGCCGGTCTTCCAGTGGTTCAGGCTGATGACGTCATCAGGCTGGGACGCAAGCGTCTGTTCCGCGCGAAATACCAGCGTGCGCCGGACCACGAAGATGATCCCCACGATCGCCACGCTCAGCATGGAAACAACGTAGTTCACCGTGGGATTGATCGCCCTTGCGCTCGGCTTTACTATCTCGCCTACAACCGCGTAGGCCACGATGCTCGCGAGCATGAAGAACTGCAACAGACGCATTGTCTTGAGGGCCCTGGGCATGGCTCTTCGCAGCAGTTTTTGGGGAGGCTACAAACTATTGTACGGCGGAACCGATCATTAAAAAAGCGTTTTTGAACATCCTAGTGTCAATGGTAACGATGTTCGCTGAGAGCAGGCCGCATCCTCAGAAAAACCTGGAACGAGACTGGACGTTCGCCGTAACTGGCGTTAAGAGCCGCCGGCATCGAGTAAAACGTCACGTCCGCCCCCAGTCCCAGTTGCCACGCACGGTCGTGAATCAAGTCGCGCGTACCCCCGAACGTATAGGCCCCAATCCGGTAGGCTGGATGTGTTACTGCCTGTGGGAATAACTCATCTTTATCAACGAGTTCGACTCGCGTGAACGCGTAATTCCGCTCGCGGAAGTTCAACGTTGACTCCAGCAGGTAGCTGTTCAGGTTGGTGCCGGTTGCGATCTTGTGGACTCGCCCCCACAGGAGCGCTGTCACCCATTCTCCGTCGCCGAGCGGCCGGTTGTATTCGGCGGAGGCCGTCTGCCTCCACTGACTGCCCGGCTCGAGCGCCTCGGGATGTTCCAGCCGTCCAATGCTGTATTGCGCGGTCCAGTTCGGGGCAGGAGCGATGCTCACGCGTCCGGAATACGAATCGAGCGCCGCCAGTTGAATGCTCCACCGCCGCTCGTTGGGTTCGCGTCCGTTAAAAACCGATCCCTCAACCTTCACTCGGTCGATGGTGAACCCGGTCGTCACTACGCCGAAGCTGGTGTGGGTTGAATCCTGCAGGTGATGCCCGAGAGGCGCCAATGGCAACTCCGCCGCCGACGCCCGATGCAGATACGTCACCGGTCCTAACGCTGGCTCCGCCGACGGCCCGCCATAAAGCTCCCACGAGATTTTTTCGGTGATCGGCAGCGTGTAATACGCCGAGAGTTCGGCGAACACATTGTGCGGATGCTGATGATCCACCAGCGGCTCCCCGTGATACGTTTCGCCCGTCTGGAAGAGCTCGGGAAATCCCGGGTGCGGCGAGGTCAGCGACTCTGCCGAAAACATCTGACGAAACAGAATCGTCCCCGAACCAAGCTGGTGCTGCTCCATCAGCATGCCCCAGTTGACCGACTCGGCTTTACCCGCGCCGCGCGGCCCGCCCTGCTGATTGTAGTCGGCAAAGATAACGCCATGCGCCATCAATTCCCATCCACTCCGCATCCACATCCACTCATACGCTGGAACCGATACCGGCTGCCAGCCCGTACCTGATCCGGCGTGCGGAGAAGGTAATGACGTTCCGCCGTGCGCTGCCATGTTCATATTAGGCATCTGCATGCCAGCCATTGACTTGTCTACCTGCTGCATAGTCACGGTAGGATGCTCGTGGCTGTCAGCGGTTGAACTCTGTTGCGCAACGCTCAAGGGGACGATTGCCAGGATAAATGTGATGACAACGAACTTCACAATGACCTCGCGCTAAACGGTAGATGAAACGAAGAAAGATGAGGCGCGGATCCCAAGGGCCCGGCTAGTCAATTGCGAGATAGACGGAGATCAAACGCGGAGCGGTATCCGACCTGGAGAAGTACCGTGAAGAGAGTTGGAAATCGTCGGGGATTGTATCGGAACAGAAACAAGCCGCCTGCCAACGCTATCGTTCAAAGCAGCAGACTGTAGCATCAAGGGCCGCAATGTGCATGTGCTAGACGTGATCGCCCGTTGGTGCCCATTGGCGCAACAACGATAGTCGACAGGAGCAGGCGTCCTGCCAGTGGGCATCGATTCCCGACGATGAGGGTTATGATGGCATGCTGCCAGTGGGACGGATTGAGGGATGGGAAGGGCGAACAGATGAACACCCGGCAACATGCTGCACACGCACGACAGCACGAAGATCGCGACGGTTCGGGTTATTGTGCGCATTTCCCTAAGTCCCAGTAATCTTAATGCGCAATTCTTCCGGAAGTCGCTGACGAATTTCTTCCGGCAGGCGGTCATGCACACGTCGCGCACCTTGTTTGGCGGCGTCCAGCACCGTGACCGGCGCAGGAGTCGCTACCGCCACCGCCAGCCAGATCAACGCCGACATGGCGAACCCGACCAGCGCTGCAATCTCCAGCCAGAACGCATGATGCGGCGCCAGCTTCCAGATCACCCCGAACGCCAGCAGAAAGACGCCCGCGGAGATGGACGCCAGGGCGATCAGGCCCACGTCGATAATGCGATGGATTTGTTGCCGGCTGCGGCAGTGCTCGCACTCGGCAAAGTGGCTCTCGTAGTCGCCGCGCATCTCCGGCGCAAGGCCGGAGATGTCATACCGCCAGCCCGCCAGAATCTTGCCTACGATTGGATCAACGCACTGCTGACTCATGGACGCAATCAAGATGCCCGAACTGCGAATCGAAATGCCGATACTGCAACAGGGAGCGCGGCTACAGCCGGATGGGCTCGAGGGCCTCGGTTTGGGAGGCTAGCAGCACCCGGTTCCGGAACAACCCTCCTCGCAGGGAAAGCGCCTTTTCCGCTTCTCTCCGCGCGATTTCCGGATGATTGTTCTGCTCTGAAAGATGCGCGAGCACGACAAACGTTGCACTATTATCATAGTCGTTAGCAAAGAAATCCGCGAGGGCCACATTCGACAGGTGCCCCACACGGCTCATCACTCTTTGCTTTACCGACCACGGATACGGTCCTACCCGCAACATTTCCAGATCGTGATTCGACTCCATCACCAGCACATCGCAGCCTTGCAGGTGGTCGCGTACGCTTACCGGGATGTAGCCCAGATCGGTGGCGATTCCCACCTTGATGCCTTCTGCGCGAAAGGTGAAGCCCACCGGATCGGCCGCATCATGAGGAATGGTGAAAGGTTTGACTTCGATGTCTCCGACCACAAACCTGTAGCCGGCATCGAAGCGCTCGAATTTTTCCAGCTTCGGTTTCTCGCCGTTTTCGTCGCGCATGGCGCGCGCCCATGCCTGGTGGGTCGCGCCCGTCATAAACACTGGGATGCGCAGCTTCTTCGCCAGCGTTGCCAGCCCATAAATGTGGTCGGAGTGCTCGTGCGTGATCAGGATCGCCGACAACGAGTGCGGATCCTCGCCCAGCGACTTCATGCGCTTAAATATTTCCCGGCAGGAGATGCCGGTATCGACGAGGATTCTGGTCGTCGCGCTCGACACCAGTGCGCAATTCCCCCGGCTCCCCGACGCCAGCATGGATACACTTACACCCATTGTCGCCAGCATACGCGCCCCGCCTGTGGATTCGGGAGTTACTTTTTGGTTAGCCGCGAAGTGCTGGTCCAATCCGCGTCCCGTCAGCCCTGGATGTGCTATAGTTCCCCGACCCTCAAGAGGCCGGGGCGACTCTTCGGCGTCATCGCAAGCTAAAATCCAAAATTCAGTCGAGAAGGAGAATGTCGTATGCATTGGCAGCGCTTTTCCGTCCGATTTCATGTCCCGGTCTTTCTGTGTGTTCTTCTGGCTGCTTCGTTGGCCGCTGCACAGGAATCATCTGTTTACAGCTTTTACAGCCCCTACGGAGACGCCCTGCCCATCGGCAGTCTCGTCGCCGACTCCAACGGCAATCTCTATGGCACGACTTTCTACGGCGGACTCTACGGCAACGGCATGGTCTATGAGTTGACGCCCAGCGCAGGTCAGTGGCATCTCACCGAAATTCACAGCTTCAATCCCAACGGCATCGATGGCTTTGGCCCCACCAGCGGCGTCATCTTCGACTCCGCCGGCAATATCTACGGCACCACTGAATTCGGAGGCAGCGGCAGCTGCACCAACGGCTTTGGCTGTGGCACCGTCTTCGAACTTTCACTGGCTGATGGAGTCTGGAAGGAAACCATCCTGCACGACTTCGTTGGCACCGATGGCTGGCAGATTCATCCCGGCCTGGCGATGGATGCGGCGGGCAATCTCTACGGAATGGCCACCAACGGCGGCATCTACAACGCTGGCACGGCGTTTGAACTGTCGCCGGACGGCAGCGGTAATTGGACCTTCTCCGTGATTCACCAGTTCACCGGTCTCGCGGGCGGCGGCGTTCCCTACGATGCCCTCACGCTCGACGCGGCGGGCAATCTCTACGGCACCGCATCGGCAGGCGGCGGAGAATCTTCGGCCTGCCACTACGGCTGCGGCGTGGTGTTCGAACTGAGTCCCAGCCAAAGCGGCTGGACCGAGAGCGTGCTGCACAACTTCATCGGCCGCAGCGGCGACGGTCACACCCCCGCCTGCACTTTGCTCTTCGACGCCTCCGGGAATCTCTATGGCACGACCACGCAGGGCGGCGGCCCCTCCAACGCGGGCACCGTTTTTGAACTATCGCCCAATGCCAACGGCACGTGGAAAGAAACCGTTCTGCACAATTTCAATCAGGCGCCGGGTGACGGTTCATGGCCGACCACCAGCCTCGTGTTCGACGCTTCCGGAAACCTTTACGGGCTGACTCTGGGCGGGGGAGCGCATGGCGCTGGCATCGCCTTCAAACTCACTCCGACAGGCTCCGGCGCGCGGTCCGAATCGATGCTGAATACGTTCAGCCGGCAAGGTGCCGGTGGCTATTTCCCCAACAGTGGCCTCATCGCTGGTCCGGATGGCAATCTCTACGGGGTCGCCGCTTCCGGCGGCCGCAACGCTCAAGGCACAGTCTTCTCGATCGCTCCGTAGTTCAAAAAGGAACCGCAGAAGCGGCCCAGGCGTTGTCTGCCACGAACGAACGCCCAGGCCGCCTCTGTGCTTTACTTCAACCCAACTCCATAGAAATACGAATACACGCCGTTTTGCGCCAGCGGCAGCCCGGTCTGGAAACTGGCAAAGATCACCGCGTTGCCCTGGAACGTCACAAATACGTCCTGCTGCGAGTTTGCCGTCGACGTGCGGAAGGTGAACATTCCGTACAGCGGATCCGACAGCGTGTTCGACGTTCCATCGTAGATGTAAGGAGTATCGGCAATCGCCGCCAGCGTCCCGGTTGCAATCGTATTGCCCTGGCTATCCGCGACCGTGACCGCCCCATTCGATCCTACGGTGACCGTTCCGTTGTCTTCCGAAGCCGTTCCGCTTTCAACGTTGTTCTGCCCCATTTGCGCATTGGTCTTTTTGTAAAAAAGCGCCTTGTACGTCCCCGCCGTAGCCGAGGCGAAATTCTTCGTGGCCGCCTTGGGTTCGCTCAGAATCGTTCCCGATCCCGTGTCGACCGCGAAGAATCCACTCTGCGTGCCAAACACATAGTCCGCTGCTCCGCCGCTCTCGTTGATGGTGAAGAAATCTCCCGACGCATCTTCGGTCACGCTCGATGCCGGAAAGCTGCCGCTGTTAAAAGAACTTCCGGGGCTGAGTATGCCAAACGGCCAGTAGCCGCCATGCGTAATGTTGCCCGACGCGTCGACCGTCACCGTGCCAATCTCCAGGCCGCCCGTCGAGGTGCGGAACTGGACGTAGTTGAAGTTCCTTCCGGCAAACATGCTGATCGAAGCCGGTGCCGTCTCAATGGCAGTGATTAGCGCTTTCGTATCTTTGTTCGGACCGGCATTTGCCGCCTCGACCACGAGCGCGGTTCCCGGCACTTCGTAAGCGGAAAGCAGATTTCCATTCGGATCGGTGATCGTATAGGTGCCATCGGCGTTCACTGTGTAGGGCACCGTCCCCGTTTCGCCGTTCGTGTAGTTCTTGTATGTAATCGTCAACGCTGACGAGTCAATCGAGATCGTCAGAAAATCTCCGACCGACGCCGTCGCATTGTACGAGCGCACCGGATTCGTCCCGGTTGAGCCCAGCTTCGATGTCGATTCACATCCCACCAGCAAGCAGGCAAACGCACACAGCAAAAATCGAGCAGCTTTCATTGAGAAAAGTCCTCCACTGAGGAGGTAGGATCGGCAGCCCCAGCAAAGTCTTGATTCAACGGGAAGGAAATAGCAGACGAAGGTAATCGGAGGTTAGAACATATTCATGAATCATGGCATCCCTGGAGCGGCCTGCGCCCCACTTCTCGCGCCTTCATCGCGCCGGAAGTAGGTTTTGGTTCGAACGGGAAAATCTGTGAGAGACCTCGGTCGCGGAGCGAAACTACTTTCCCTCTCGCAAATTGTCCACTACGCGCCGCATCACAGCTCCCCCATATGCCCCCGCGATCCCGGGAAGAAACGCCAGAAACGATCCGTAAATCTGCGCCCGTGTGGGCTTCACCGTCATGACTACATAGGCTGCGAACTCCGTCAGTGGAACGAAAACGCCTACGATCACCACCCAGCGCCACGGCCAGCGAGGTCGCAAGATCCCCAGCAGGATGCACGAACAAAGCACGAGCAGCGCGGTTAAGAGGAGATCATCAACGACGACGTCGGCGCACCCCGCGGTCACTCCGCACAGAGCTGCCAGGAGGTAAGCCCACCATTCGCGCCTCGGTTTTTCATTCGGCAATCGCAACTCGGCAATCGTCAATACTTGTAGAATCCTCTTCCGCTCTTCCGCCCCAACCACCCCGCATCCACCATCTTGATCAGCAACGGACACGGCCGGTACTTCGGATCTCCCAACCCGCTCTGCAGCACCCGCATAATGTCGAGACAAACATCCAGCCCAATAAAATCCGCCAATGTCAGCGGCCCCATGGGATGCGCCATCCCCAGCTTGAACACTTCATCGACAGCTTCAGCCGTTGCGACTCCCTCCATCACCGCGTACATCGCCTCATTCAACAAGGGCATCAGCACGCGGTTCGAAACGAATCCCGGCGCGTCGTTTACTTCCACCGGTGTCTTCTCCAATTTCACCGAGAGCTCACGCACCGCGTCGTACGTCTCCTGCGCCGTAGCGAGCCCGCGAATCACTTCCACCAGCTTCATGACCGGCACAGGATTAAAAAAGTGCATGCCGATCACTTTCTCCGGTCGCTTCGTGATAGCCGCCAGCTTCGTGATCGAAATCGAAGACGTATTCGACGCCAAAATAATCTCCGGGCGCGTTACGCGGTCGAGGTCGCGAAATATTTCCGTCTTGATCTCAAACTTCTCCGTCGCCGCCTCAATCACAAAATCGCAATCCGCCAGTTGCCCGCGATCCGTCACCGGACGAATCCGTCCGAGCGCGGAAGCTTTATCGTTCTCCGTGATTTTGTTCTTCGCGACTTCGCGATCGAGATTCTTCGTGATCGTCCCGATCGCCCGCTCCAGAAATCTCTGCTCCACATCGCACAGCACCACGCCGTATCCGCTGCGTGCGAACACATGCGCGATGCCGTTCCCCATCGTTCCCGCCCCTACCACGCCCACTTTTCGAATGTCCATAAGTTCGCCTCAACGAAAACGTTTGAGTCTACTCCGCAAGAAACTCAGTTGGCAAAAAATGGGAGCTGGGGAAGCCGCTGCCGCAGGCATCGTTTTAAAGACGGGATTTTTCTCTTGTACGGAGGAACAGACAACGATGATGTCTAAGTGCTCCTCCAAAACCCTGAATCCCCGCAAAAGTTGCGTCCCCAGCAAAACATATAAACCGCGCTCCACAGACAGCGTCGCCGCAACTCCTCCGCATCGGAGTGTTTGTATCACTGAGCGCCCTTCGGTGACAGAGGTGACTATGACGCGCAACCAGATTTGGCGTTGGTTCCGAGTAGCTGCGCTTACCGCAGCTGTTTCCGTGCCGCTCGCAAGCGTGGCCTGGGGACAATCCTACGGCTACGACAACGACGGCTATCGCCACGACGAGGCCCCCGAGCAGGGCTACCGCGCAGGATCTCGCGATGGTCAACGGCAAGGGCAGTATGACGGCGAACGCGGCCGCCGCTTCAAGTTCAAGACTGACGACTGGGAAGACTCTCGCGGCTTCGAACACTGGATGGGCAGCAAAGGCCATTACAAGCAGGCCTACCGCGATGGCTACGAACGCGCCTACCGCCAAGCCTATGCATCTTATGCGCGCCGCGGCTATGACCGCGACGACTACCGATACCGCGACCGCGACGACTGGCGCTAGTTCAGCGGTCGGGGACCCCGTTCTAAACCTCGCGCAGTTTGCGGGATTTAGAGCGGGGATTTTCTTGTAGGGACAGCCGCCCGGCTGTCCAGTCGAGCGAACCTCGACAGGGTTTTCGCAGCCGGTACCACACGGAACGTGGGTTCCTGCTGCCGCCCCAGAAAATCTGCGACTAAACGCACGGACCAACGTGAGAACAATCACAGGTCCCGCACGCACCCGCCGCCTAGCATGGACTGTTAGTGTGTTCGCCAAGAGAACGTCCATGCCCAAAACCATCATCGAACCATTCCGCATCAAGAGCGTCGAACCCATTCGCTGGACCACCCGCACCGAGCGCCAGCAACTTCTCGAAGCCGCCTACTACAACCTCTTTCTTCTTCCAGCCGATGACGTCCTGATCGATCTCCTCACCGACTCCGGCACGGGCGCGATGTCCACCCACCAGTGGGCCGCGGTCATGGAAGGCGACGAAAGCTACGCTGGCAGCCGCAGCTTCGATCGTTTCAAACATTCCGTTCAGGATATTTTCGGCTATCGCCACGTCATCCCCACACATCAGGGACGCGCAGCCGAACGCATTTTGTTTGGCGTGGCCTGCAAAAAGGGGGACGTCGTCCCTAACAACACGCACTTCGACACCACGCGTGCCAACGTCGAATTCGTCGGCGCCGAGGCGGTCGATCTGGTCATCGAGGAAGGCAAGCACCCGGCTTCAACGCATCCATTCAAGGGCAATATGGACGTCGCCGCCCTCGAATCCCTCATTCAGCGCGTCGGCCGCAAGCGCATCCCACTCGTCATGCTCACCGTCACCAACAATTCCGGCGGAGGCCAACCCGTCTCCATGGAGAACGTCCGCGCCGTCAGCGCGGCGTGCAAGCGCCACGGCATTCCGCTGTATTTCGACGCCTGCCGCTTCGCCGAAAATGCCTGGTTCATTAAACTCCGCGAAAAGGGATACGCCGACAAGACTCCCAAAGAGATCGCGCAGGAAATGTTCCGCTACGGCGACGGCTGCACCATGTCGGCCAAGAAAGACGGCATGGCCAACATCGGTGGATTTCTCTGCACCAATGACGATCTGCTCGCGCAGCAGGAAAAAGATCTGCTCATCCTCACCGAGGGCTACCCCACCTACGGCGGCCTTGCCGGGCGCGATCTCGAAGCCATCGCCGTCGGCGTGCAGGAAGCGTTAGAAGAAGACTATCTTCGTTATCGCATCGCTTCGACCGCGTACCTGGGAAATCACATCGCAAGCCAGGGTGTCCCCATCGTCCAGCCACCCGGAGGCCACGCCGTCTACCTCGATGCCCGCGCCTTTTTGCCGCACATTCCGCCCGACCAGTTTCCCGGAGTTGCATTGGCCTGTGAACTCTATCTGGAAGGCGGAATCCGCAGCGTCGAGATCGGCACGCTGATGTTCGCGGCAGCCGCAAAGATGGATCTCGTCCGCCTCGCCATCCCGCGCCGCGTCTACACGCAGAGTCACATCGACTACGTGGTCGAAGTCATTCTCGAAGTCTGGAAGAACCGCGCGAAGATTCCAGGTATGCACCTGACCTTCGAAGCCCCATTCCTGCGCCACTTCACCGCACATCTGGAACCGATGACGGTAGCAGCGACCTCAAATCGTTAAAGCTCGTACGATATGGGCGGGTGCCCCACAACTCGCGCGGTGTTTGCGCGAGATGTGGGGATTCTTGTTTAGATCTCATAATCGCAGAAGTCGAAGTTCAGGCGATGTGGATTTTGACTCTGGCGGGAACAAGCAGACA
>Ga0335070_10005950_pt1 | contig 14373 bp, 13 predicted proteins | sample Lox_Sample_13_FD_206722 | JGI IMG/M metagenome (GOLD analysis project Ga0335070, IMG submission 206722) | Soil microbial communities from Loxahatchee National Wildlife Refuge, Florida, United States - Lox_Sample_1.3 | ecosystem: Environmental > Terrestrial > Soil > Wetlands | place: USA... | reverse complement strand
CGATCTCCAACCTCCCGCTGATACGCGTGGTCTCCCATTTGTCCCTGCGGACATTACAAACCTTGCTGCGCTCCGTCTGCTGTGCAAAGAGGCAGAGGTTACCGTCCAGCGAAACTATTCTGCAATTGTGCGCCAGTGATGCGGACGCGTCAAACGAGTATTGCGGTCAGTAATCAGAAGGAAGTGAGCCGTTGTCACCACATCGGAAGAACGAATTATGACTGAGTCAGACCCGGCTGCCTTTTTTGAAAGCGTATACGAGGCTTATCAACGTGCCGAGCAAACTGTTGGTGGCGCGATTGAAAAGCATTATGCAATTGGCGCTCATACCGTTTGCTTACGGTTTGCCGGCCACACGCTCATTCCGTGCGTTACTCCTGCTCTTGAGCATTTAGCCGCACGCCCGGCTGTATCCCCTGCGCTGACGGTCTGCCTGTGGGATAGGGCTTCAACCGGCACCGCGCTTCCTCGTCCCCCGTGGTCACTCGATGCCTACGATGTGCGAGGAGAAATACGCGGATACACCAATAGTTACATCCGCACTGCATATTACCTTGGAGTAAATGTTCTTTGCCTTTTCGATGCCCAACGGGATTTGGCGTTTTACTGTACACTTGATGCTTCGCGGGAAGCGCATTACCAACGCAGTTCCCCCTTGCTCACGATATTGTCCTGGTGGGCACGCACCCGTGGATATCAATATCTTCATGCGGGTGCTGTGGGCACTTTTAATGGCGGCGTGATTCTCGCAGGTAAAGGCGGTTCTGGAAAATCTACGGTGGCAATAGCATGCGTCAATTCTGATCTGATGTACGCCGGCGATGATTATTGTCTTTTGGCGACTGACCCTTCCTTTCGTGTCTACAGTCTTTATAACTCGGGCAAGCTAGAAACCAGCCAAATGAAAAAATTCCCGCATTTGATGTCTGCAATCAGCAATTTCGAAAATCTTGGCGTCGAAAAGGCGATTGTCTTTCTCCAGCAATCGTATCCCAACAAGCTGTTAAACAGCTTTCCAGTTCGGGCGGTTCTCACGCCACGAATTACAAACCGTGACGAAACGCGCCTATTGCCATTATCGCCGAGCGCTGCATTACGCGCCTTGGCACCGAGTACGTTGTTTCAGTTGTCGGGCACGGGTTCGTCTGAGTTCGATACGATCGCCGATTTTGTCAGGCGAGTGCCTTGCTACCTGCTCGAACTAGGGAATGACCTTGAGAAAATTCCTCAAGAAATTTCAAAGCTACTTAAGGACTATTGAGCCATGCGAATTTTGTACTCGGCTGAACAGCTTTGGCCCTATATCGGCGGCGTTGAAGTTTTTAGCACTCAATTGATCAATGCCCTGCAAAAGCGTGGACACGAGTTCTTTGTGGTTACGTCACGTGGCTCACAGAATTTGCCTGAACAAGAAATACATAATGGCATGCATATTTATCGCTTTCTCTTCGAAGGAGCGTTACAAAGGCGCAATTTAGGAGAAATACGTGCTATTCAGCATCGCTTGGCAAGACTCAAAAACCACATCCAGCCAGACTTGGTGCATTTGAATGGTTGGGCAGGCAGCCTTTATTTTCATGAACGCACTGCCAGTGTAGCAGTTGCTCCAGTATTGTTTTCAATTCATTCTCCATTTAGATTCACTTCTGATAAGAACACGTTGCTGGGACGCTTACTCTTATCTGCTGATTGGGTCAATGCGGTTTCGCATGCGATATTACATGATGCACGCTCCATGGTTCCTGAGATCGCATCCCGTTCGTCAGTTATTTACAACAGCTTAGAGTTACCTAATCTCGAACCATCGCCGCTGCCAACCAACAGACCGAGAATTTTATGTCTCGCACGTCTGGTGCCTGAGAAAGGGGTCGACGTTGCGATCAATGCGTTCGCTTTGCTGGTCAACCGTTTTCCCAATGCCCGGTTGGTGATCGCCGGTGATGGTCAGGCAAGATCTGCGCTGGAGCAACAGGCCGCTAAGTTAGGATTAACCAAATCGATTGATTTCCTTGGTTGGGTCAAGCCGGAGTGCGTGCCTGAATTGATCAATTCGGTATCCATGCTGGTGGTGCCTTCCCGGTATGACGAGCCGTTTGGTTTGGTCGCGCTTCAAGCAGCCCAAATGGCGCGCCCGGTTGTGGCAACGCGCAGCGGCGGACTTCCGGAGATCGTGATTGATCAGCAGACGGGCTTGCTTGTCGAAAAGGATGACGTTGTGGCGTTAGCCGATGCAATTGTCTTCCTGCTTGAACACCCCGCGGCTACCATTCAGTTTGGCAACGCGGCGCGTCAGCGCATAAATGAGATATTTGCATGGGAGCGTTTCGCGGATGCGTACGATGGGTTGTATCGAAAACTAGAACAAAGGATGAAGGTATGAACCCGCTCGATACGCAATTGGTTAGCGTCATCATCCCGGTCTATAACGGCGCACGTTATCTGGGTGAAGCCATCGAAAGCGTGTTGGCGCAGTCCTATCACCCCAGCGAGATCATCGTCGTTGATGATGGCTCAACAGACTACACTGCAAAGGTGGCGCAGCATTTCGAATCGGTGCAATATGTTTACCAGCCGAACAGCGGCTGTGGCCCGGCGCGCAATCGCGGCGTAGACTCGGCGCACGGAGCCTTTTTGGCGTTTTTGGATGCCGACGATCTTTGGGTAAATGGAAAACTATCCTCGCAGATGGCGGCATTTGCAGCACAGCCCGATTTGGAAGCCGTCTTTGGTCACATTCAACAGTTCTACAGCCCTGACATAGAACCTCAAAAACAAATTCACGCTCATTACGCCGAGAAAATTATGGTCGGCTATCACGCGGACACCATGGTGATCCGCTCAGAGGCGTTTCATCGCGTTGGCTATTTCCAGCCTGAGTGGCTCTTCGGTCAGTTTATTGATTGGTTCAGCCGGGCTCAGGAGCAGGAGCTAAAGATGAGGCTGTTACCGAATATTCTCGCCAAGCGGCGCATTCATGACACCAACACGGGAATTCAAAAAAAGGACGATGCCGTGATCGCGCGCATAAGTATCCTGAGAGCCGCGCTGAATCGCCGAAGAATGAACAGATCTGACGAGGGGATGGCTGATGTCAGTCGTCCTAAATTTCCAAATATGGAGGATGCTTCATGAACAAACAACTTAAAGCTTTAGGGAAGAGACTCCTGCCGCCTCCGGTATTGCGAATGATAAGGTATTACAAATACAAAAATCCAGCGGATGAAAATGACCTAAAAGCCAACTGGAATTTCAAACGGGAATTTTTCTGGAGTGCCTTCAAGGCGCTGGATTTTAATGGCATTGATGGGGATTACGCAGAGTTCGGCAGCTGGAGCGGCATGACATTTCGTCTTGCGTTTGACCAAATTCGTCAACGGAAAATTAAACGACATATGTGGACTTTTGATTCTTTCCAGGGACTTCCTGAATATGCAAGTCCACTGGATAATCATCCGGTTTGGAAGAAAGGCGCTGCGGCTATGGGGGTCGAAGAATTCCATGGAATTTGCCGTTCCCACGGTATTTCAAAGAACGATTACTCAGTCGTTCAAGGATTCTATGGGGAGACTCTCACAAAAATGCGCGATGATACCGCTCCGACAAATATTGCCCTCGCGTACATTGACTGTGACATGTACTCCAGCACGAAAACGGTACTCGAATTCCTGGCGCCGCGATTGAAACACGGCATGATTGTTGCCTTTGACGATTATTTCTGTTGGTCAGCCGAACATATTTCCGGGGAAAGGAATGCTTTTGCAAATGTCTTGGGCGGCAATAAGAAATGGAACTGGGAGAGGTATCGGGACATTAGTTGGGGTGGTGCTTCCTTTGTCGTAGAGCGCGCTGATCTCGCTTCAATATGAATGGTAAAAAATGACGCCACCTAATTTTCCGATCATCGGCGAATTAAAGCCAGGAACAGCTGTTCTGTATTATTATCTCAAGCAACAGCCGCGACTCCGCCGCCAACTGACCGAGGAGTATCGCGAGGACATTCTCAAACTGCAAGACTTAATTAGGCGAGACCTGTCACATTGGTTGAAAATATGATGAACCTGACTCTCTGGCATTTGGGATTGCATTGGCTACGCCTCAAGCCGCTGACATTTGTAGGGGTGATCGGGCTGGCAGCGGGGCAACTGGTTAGCATTTTGTTCATCGCCCAGGTCTTTCAAGGCGTGCTGGCTCTTAACGCCCAAATAGATCAAATCACCGGGCGCGCCACAATCATGGTCGCGCTTGGCTTGGCAAGCAGTACCGGCCTCTTTCTATCCCGTATCATGGGCGCGCGCATTGCTAGCAACGCCGCGCGCCATTTGCGCGTTGAATTATTGGATATGTTATACACGCGCTCGTATGCGTACTATGCGCGGTCGAACAGCGGCGCACTGCATGCCACATTGGTTCTAGATTCCGAACGTGCGCAAAAATTCTTCGAGGCTGCACTGGGTCAGGTGCTTCCCGCAATCATCGTAGGTATCGGTATCGGCGCGGCGCTGATCGCACTCAACACGTCGCTGGTGTTGGTCTTGTTGGTTATTGCGCCGCTGTTGCTTGTGTTTAATCACTATTCACTGCAACCGCTTAGAAGGCAAATTGACCGACACATGAAAACATTCAAGGCATACAGCCTTGGCACGCTCGCCATCCTGCAATTGATCACACTGACACGCATGCAAACCGCCGAGATTCAAGAAACCGCACGTCAAACGGTGCAGATCGACGCGCTCAAGCGTGAAACAGAAGCATTGTCCCGCCATCAAGCGTTTCAGCAAGCGGTCCAGAATGCAATACTGCTGACTGTCGTCGGCGTTCTTCTCGTCATTGGCGGCAGTCAAGTTGCCACAGGACAAACCACGTTGGGTAGTCTACTTGCTTTCAACGTTATTCTGCTCGCTTTGCGGCGCTACGTGCAAGATGCGCTAGGAGCTGCACCTGCGCTGGTCGATGGATATCATGCGCTCGAAACATTACAACAACTGATTGCCCATGCTCAGCCCGAGCCATACTCGGGCACACACCGCTATTCTATGCACGGGGCAGTTACCTTGAGCGGCGTGACGTTTGGCTATGCTGATCAAGCCCCCACTTTATGCAGCGTCAATCTGACTCTTGCGCCGCACACAGTCACCGCGCTCGTCGGTCCCAACGGCTCGGGCAAGACAACTCTCGTCAATCTACTGCTGGGGCTGTATCGTCCGCAACAAGGCTGCCTGTATGCCGATGGACACCCGTATAACGAACTCGATATTCGCTATCTGCGGCGACAAATCGGCGTCTTGCCCCAAGACCCATTGCTATTCGATGGAACGGCCTGGGAAAATATCACTTATGGCATGTCGGATGTATCACGTGAGCAAGTCGTCGCGGCGGCCGAAATGGCATCGGCCCATGTGGTCATCCAACAGTTGCCGCAAGGATACGAAACGCTCATCGGCGAACGCGGCGTGCGACTGTCCGGTGGACAGCGTCAGCGGATTGCCCTGGCACGCGTGTTGCTGCGCCAGCCAAAACTGCTGATCCTCGATGAGCCAACCAACCACCTCGATGAAACTGCTGCGCAGCAATTAATCGAGAATCTAATGCAACGCGACAGCCCGCCGACAACGCTGATCATCAGTCACGACATGGCACTGGCGCGCCAGGCCGATCAACTCTACATATTATCCGGAGGACGATTGATGGCGAGTCACTCTCCAGCGGCGTTCGCAGAACCCTGGATGCGTAATGAATAATCAAACGGGAGGCAGCATGTTCCCCACGCGCCAGCAAGAGCTACTGTTGCGCGCCGCACTGTTGCAAGGTGAGCCAGCCCTGCAAGCGTGGCAGAATTGGAAAGCGCAGGTCGATTTTGAACAGGAATTAGATATGGGGTCTTATCGGTTGATGTCTCTGCTTTACCGCAACCTCTGTGCTCTTGGAGTGGATGACCCGTTGATGGGTACACTAAGGGGCATTTACCGCCGGGAGTGGTACAAGAACCAAATGCTGTTCCGCACCATGGCTCAGGTGCTGCGTCTGTTTCATGCGGCGGGGATTGAGACGATGATTCTGAAAGGCGCGGCGCTGACCCTGTTGTATTACCAGGATCATGGACTGCGCCCGATGAGCGATTTTGACGTGCTGGTGCCGACCGGCAAACGCGGAACGGCAATAGGCGTGTTGGCGCAAGCCGGTTGGAATCCAATCCTATATCCGTTGGGAAAACTGCCTGACGCGGTCCTGGATGTCCGGCACGCATGGGGGTTTGAGAATGCTCACCAGCGTCAATTTGACTTACACTGGCACGTGCTCCAGTGGTGCCTTTATCCGAATTCTGATGACGATTTTTGGGCTGGCGCAATTCCTGTTCAGGTAGCAAACGTTCCAACGCGTGCGTTGAATCATACAGATCAATTGCTCCATATCTGTGTTCACGGCGCGGAGTGGAATCCCTTACCTCCGCTGCGATGGGTTGCGGACGCGATGATGATTCTCAATGGGTCACATTCGGAGGTCGAGTGGTCGCGTCTCATTTCCCAAGCAGAACAACGCCGTTTGATCTTGCCACTTCACCATGCGCTCACCTATCTACGCGATTCTTTCGGCGCCGCCATACCATCTCATGTGTTAACAGAAATGAATAAAGTGCGAGTGTCAGACGTTGAGAGCAAATGGTACAACTCAGTCACGACGAGACCAACTTTTCTAGGTCATCTTCCAGGCTATTGGTATCGTCATTTATTTGACCTGGAAGTGACAGGTGAGACAAACTGGGTTCGAAAATTGGTCAGTTTCCCAAGATCTCTGCAGCGCATTCAGGGGAAGAAGGATCTCTGGCAATTGCTGACATGGGCAATCTCAAGAGCAGTCGTAAGGATTGGCGACGCCATGCGCGGCCATGTGTGAGCGTCTACAACAAACTGACCGCAGAGAAATTAGCTGCTGCCATCCGAATTGCGGTGGCCGACCAATCCATCTAGCCGTGCGCTGCTACGCTGGGTGAGAAAATTCATACGGAGGACGGCGTAGGTCAAGCTGTGGCGTTGATTCAGGAGTACCTGGGGTAAGTCGGAATAGCGGAGAGCTGAATTCGTGATTCAATGCGAATCCTGAATGCAAAGCGGCCCAACAATCGCTTGCACCCGACTCGTGCTTTGCGCTTGCAGGCGCGGCTTGGTTGCTAGATACTCCCTGCCATTGAATGGATGATATCAATGACTGGCCGGGGAAAGACGCCTAGCCAGATGAGCAGGACTGCGAGGACGATAAGGGCCAGACTTCCTGTCAGAGGAAGGCGCATGGCAGGTATTCCCTCTCCGGATGAACGTGCGGACATGATCACAATGACCCTCAGGTAATAAAAGAGCCCGATGGCGCTGTTGAGGACAAGGATAAGGACCAATAGCCACAGAGACGCTTCCGCGCCGGCAGCAACGAGATAAAATTTTCCGATGAACCCCGCGGTAAGCGGGATACCTGCAAGGGAAAAGAGCGTTGCAGAAAACGCCCCTGCAACCCACGGCCTGCGCCAGAAGAGACCTCTATATTCTTCCAGGGAATCCATGTCCCTCTCTTTATTCGACAGCAGCGTAACCACCCCAAATGCCCCAAGGGAGGTCACAAAGTAAGCGGTCAGATAGTACATTACTGCGGGTACCCGCATCTGTCCGCTCGAAAGAAAGGCAACCAGGAGATACCCCATATGCGCGATGGAGGAGTATGCGAGGATACGCTTTACCTTGCCCTGGAAAAGGGCGAGGAGATTGCCACCAAACATGGAAAGGACCGATAGAGTGGCGAAAACGATGAAAAGGGAGCTGTCGGTTCGGATATCCATCTGCAGGGAGTAGCGCATAAGGAGAGCGAACACGGCGCCCTTGGAAACTGTGGCAACAAAGGCGGTGACAGGAGCAGGTGCACCTTCGTACACATCAGGAGTCCACATATGAAAAGGGACTACCGCGAGCTTAAAGCCAATTCCTGTGATCATCATTGCGGTGCCTGCGAGAAGCACTCTGCTGTTCATTTCTGTGGAGGCAATCCTTGCTCCGATTTGTGAGAATTCCATGGTCCCGGTTTCGAGATAGATCAAGGCGATCCCGAAAAGCAGAAAGGCAGCAGAAGCCGCTGCAAGGACCAGATACTTCACTCCTGCCTCGATGCTCAGTTCATTCCGCGTATAGGCGATAAGGGCATAGAGTGAAACACTCAGAACCTCAAGGCCTATGAAAAAAGAGGCAAAGTGCTGAGAAGCCACGATCACCGATGAACCAAGAGTGGCAAGGAGCAGAAGGATATAAAATTCCTCAGGATGCTCCTTCCGGCCCTTCAGGTAGTCATAGGATAGGAAGGTCACGACAAAACCTGAGGCAAGGATCAATCCTATAAAAAAGACCGCGAATCCGTCGAGGATGAGGAGTCCGGTAATCCGGCGCGGTATCATCGGGGATATCCCATAGAGGGCAAGAAAGGCGAGAAGGATCCCTGCAAGAGTAAGGGAAAAGGTGAGAAGGTGATTCCGGTACCACCCCAGAAGGAACATGATAACCACCGGCGCAGCCGCAATGAGAATAAGGGGCAGCATGCAGATGAGGTCAATGGCTGACATGATCCACCTCTGAGGACATGGGCTTACTCATTTTTTCATCCGCCTTCGTTATCTGAACATTTTTCCGGAGTGTTTCCAGAGAGCGGCTGGCGGTATCCATTATTGGCTGGGGGTATATACCTATCCAGACAAGGGATGCCACCATCACGCCCATCACTGCCATTTCCCTTATCGTGAGGTCAGGGACTCTTCTTTCATCTGCCCTCCCGCCAAAGAAGGTACGCTGAATCATCCACAGCGCATAAATAGTGGAGATCACTAGACCTGTTGCGGCAATGGCGGTCAGGGTGATGCTCACCTGGTATGCGCCCAGCAACACCAGGAACTCTCCCACAAAATTCCCGAGGCCGGGCAGGCCGAGGGAGGCAAGTCCAAAGAAAAGTCCTGCTCCGCCCATGCGGGGCATAACGGCCCAGAGCCCTCCCATGCGGAGCATGTCCCTGCTCTGGATACGCTCCTGGAGCGCTCCTACTAAGATGAAAAGGGCTCCTGTGCTGATCCCGTGGCAGAGAATCTGGATCACCACTCCCTGGAGCGCCAGCTCATTGCCCGCAAAAATACCGAGGAGGACAAAGCCCATATGGCTGATACTGGTATATGCCACGAGCCGCTTGAGGTCAGTCTGCGCAAAGGCAAGCACCGCGCCATAGATGATGCCGATGGCACCGAACACCATGGCCACGGGTGCGAGGTCAATGGCCGCCCGGGGGAAGAGAGGGAGCGCAAAGCGGAGCATTCCGTATGCACCGGTCTTAAGAAGGAGCCCTGCGAGGATGACGCTCCCCGCAGTGGGGGCCTCGGTATGGGCATCAGGAAGCCAGGTATGGAAGGGGATTGCGGGGAGCTTCACCACAAAGGCGATGAGAAATCCGAGCATGAACAGCTGTCCCTTTGTGGAACTCATGGATGTGGCGAGCAATTGTGAGTAATCAAAGGTATACACCCCTGTATTCTGACCATGGATGAAATAGAGCCCCAGAATGCCCGCGAGCATGAGCAGTCCGCTGAGCTGCGTGAATATGAAAAATTTTACCGCTGCATAGACCCTGCGCTCGTGCCCCCAAAGTGCGATGAGAAAGTACATGGGCACGAGCATGAGCTCCCAAAAGAAATAAAACAGGAAGAGATCAAGGGACAGGAAGACCCCCATAATGCCTGCAAGGCTCCACATGAGATTAAAGTGAAAGAAACCCACGCGCTCCTGTATCTCTGTCCAGGATGCGACAACTGACATGATTCCAAGAAACGCGGTAAGGAGAGCCAGAAGAAGGCTAAGCCCGTCCATGCCAAGATGGACGCTGATGCCGAGTTGCGGAATCCATTCAATATTCACCTCAGTAAGCCATGCGCCATTTCCCGGGAGGTTGACCCAGTCAAAATATCTGCCCCAGAGTGCAAGGGCTAATACCATATCAATCAGGAGTGCAACAAGAGAAACCCAGCGGGGCCATCGCTGGTCACGTCTGCCCAGAAGCCAGGCCATCACCCCACCCACTAGGGGGATGGTAATCAACAGGATGAGCATCATAGGAAGACCACCATTCCAATGACCATTATTGCGCCAAGGGTAATTCCCATGGCATACCATCTCACCTTTCCGGATTGGGTGAGGCTCAGCGCTCCGTAAAACAGCCTCTGATACCATGCAATGCCGCTGTAGATGAGATCCATGAAGTCATCCCTGTTGCTGCGTGCCATCCCTACAAAGGGTTTCACCAGGACCCAGTCATAAAGCCGCTCAAAGCCCCAGCCAGAAAAAAGAAGGCGGTGCAGGCTGCCTGCGAGCGGTAGCTGCAGGAGTTTCCGGACAGCTTCCCTCTTCCTGATGAAAAAAAAGTGGGCGAGAAGGAGTCCGGCCAATGACGCGACAGAGGCGACAACCTCCATAAAGAACTCCATGCCTGTATCAGCGGACACTACCGGCTCATCGCGGAAGGTGTTTTTCAGGAAATCGGTAAACACATGCACATCTCCCAGAGTTGCGGGCATTTCCAGAAAACCGCTGAACAGAGAGAAAAAGGCGAGAATGACCATGGGGAGGAGCATGAAATTGCGAGGCCGTTTCACCACAGCGGTTTTTGGCCCTCCATAAAAGACAACAAAGACCATTCGAAAGGTATAGAGGGAGGTGACGAAGGCCCCCAAGATCCCTGCTGCCCAGAGCCAGATGCTCCCCTTATCAGATGACCATTCCTGCCAGAGGATCAGCTCCTTGCTGTAAAAGCCGGCATCCACGAGGGGAAGGGCTGAGAGGGAGAGTGCGGCCATGAGAAACGTCCAGAAGGTGAGGGGTAACTGTTTCCGGAGTCCGCCCATCCTGAATATGTCATGTTCGTGGTCAAGGGCAAGGATCACTGCACCAGCACTGAGAAAGAGGAGTGCCTTAAAGAAGGCATGGGTCATGAAATGGAAGATGGCTGCTGACCAGGCCCCCACGCCGAGGGCGAGGAACATATACCCTATCTGGCTCATGGTGGAATAGGCAAGGACCCTCTTAATATCCCTCTGGGTGAGGGCGCTGAACCCTGCCATGAGGAGGGTCACTGCGCCAATAATAGCCACTAACGACTGAACTGCGGGTGCGAGAGTGAAAAGCACATGGGTCCTGGCGATGAGATAGACGCCCGCGGTCACCATGGTGGCTGCATGGATGAGGGCGCTCACCGGCGTGGGACCTGCCATGGCATCAGGCAGCCATGTCTGTAATGGCAACTGGGCAGACTTTCCCAAAGCCCCAGCGAGAAGAAAGGCTGCAGCCGCGACCGCAATGCCTGATTCCACCGGCCATTGCTGCGTGGCACGCTGCATCAATTCTTGTATTTCGAGGGTGCCGAGACTGTAGAAAAGAAGAAAGAGCCCCACTGCCATTGCAGCATCGCCCACACGCGTCACTATGAATGCCTTCATTGCCGCGCGTCCGTTGGCAGGGTCCTTATACCAGAAGCCTATGAGAAGATAACTGCAGAGGCCCACGCCTTCCCAGCCGAGGTAGAGGAGGAGGAGGTCTCCGGCCAATACCAGGGTGAGCATGGAGCCCACAAAGAGATTCATGTAGGCAAAGAAACGGCTGTACCCCTCTTCATCAGCCATGAATTCAACAGAATAGAGATGTATGAGGAAGCCCACGAAGGTCACCACCATCATCATGACCAGTGAGAGCGGGTCAAGATAAAGAGATAGGGAAGGGGTAAATCCACCAACCTGCATCCATGTCCAGAGGGTTTGCGTATAGAAATGGCCCTGGGGCGGCGAGGACATAAAGCTGATACTGATGAGAATAGCGACCACTGCAGAGATAGCCACAGAGCCTGCACCCACCGTTGCCACAACCCTCCTTGAGAGTCTTGAACCAAAAAGGACGAGCGCCAGGAAACCGGCAAAGGGGAGTGCAGGGATCAACCATAAGAGCTCGCGCATATCAGCCCCTCATCCTGCTCGCACAATCAGCATCAAGGGTTTTACACGTATGGTAAAGCCTTATCACCAATGCAAGGCCCACCGAAACCTCTGCAGCAGCCATCGCCAGGATAAAAATAAACATGACCTGTCCATCCGGCTGGCCCCACCGGGACCCTGCCACCACAAAGGCAAGTCCCGATGCATTCAGCATTATCTCTATGGACATCAAAATAAAAATAATATTACGGCGCACCATAATACCTGCCAGTCCCAGAATAAAGAGGGCACCTGCCAGGAAAAGTCCATGCTCAAGAGGAATCTGTGTCATCATGCCCCGTCCCGTCTGCCGAGATGGTATGCACCCACAAGGCCCGCGAGAAGAAGCATGGAGGCGATCTCCACGCCAAGGACATAAGGTCCGAACAGGGCGATACCAACCTGTTTGGGTGTCACTGTGCCAATAGCAGCGTGGCGAACCGGGCCAAGGCTCACTACGTATGCGAGCTCACCTGCAAGGATCGCGGTCATGATCGTTGGCCCCACCCAGATCCCAGGGCTTAACCACGCCCCCTCCTGATGGGTAGATTGGGGACCGAGATTGAGCATCATGATCACAAAGACAAAGAGCACCATAATGGCACCAGCGTAGATGATCACTTCCAGTGCTGCCACAAAGGGTGCGCCGAGGATAAAGAAGACCACTGCCACGGACAGCAAAGACACAATGAGATAGAGAAGGGCATGGACCACATTCTTCCTGGTGATCACCATCAGGGTGGACATGATAGCGAGTGTGGCAGCGATATAGAATGCGCTATTCATTCTTCACCATCCTTTCACTCTTCATGGCATGAGGTCCTTCACATCCACGGGAGGTTCCTCGTTCTCTGCCGCGCCTTTGTCCTTTCCCTTCACAGACAATCCCGCAACCCGATAGAAATTGTATCCCGGATATTTCCCTGGTCCGCGTATCAGCAGATCCTCCTTTTCATACACCAGGTTTTGGCGTATGTATTCACCCATCTCGAAATCAGGGGTGAGCTGAATGGCATAGGTGGGACACGCCTCCTCGCAAAAACCGCAGAAGATGCACCGTGAGAAATTGATGCGGAAAAACTCGGGATACCTCCTGCCAAATTCATCTTCGGTTGCCTGGAGAGAGATGCAGTCCACCGGACATGCCACTGCGCAGAGGTAGCACGCCACACACCGCTCCCCGCCATCAGGGTCACGGGAGAGGATAATCCTGCCCCTCCACCGGGGCGGGAGATGGGGCTTCACCTCTGGGTAAAGAATTGTCTCACGCCTGCGGAACGCGTGCAGAAAGACCATCCACATGCTCCTCAACAGGCTAAGCATAATATCCTCTTAAGGGGTTGTCTCTAGTTGGCTGCGGCAAGGAGAATTCCTCCTGTCACGACAAGATTCAGCAATGCCAGGGGCAGCATCACCTTCCAGCCATATGCCATGAGCTGATCATACCTCGGTCTTGGCAAAGACGCCCTGAGCAGGACAAACATGCAGACGAAGAAAAAGGTCTTGAGGGTGAACCAGACGAGGGGCGGCAGGAGCGGTCCCATCCATCCCCCGAAAAAGAGGGCCACGATGAATGCCGAGATGAGGGTGATACCGAGATACTCACCCACAAAGAACATCCCGAATTTCATGCCTGAGTATTCGGAATGAAACCCTGCCACCAGTTCGCTCTCTGCCTCGGGCAGGTCGAAGGGAAGGCGATGGGTCTCTGCAATGCCCGCAATAATAAAGATCACAAGGCCAATAAACTGCGGGATGCAGAACCACATCTTCCTCTGTGCCTCCACAATCTCGAAGAGGTTAAAGGAGCCGGAGAGCATCACGACCCCCATGAGCGAAAGACCCATGAATACCTCATAGCTCAGCATCTGCGCCGCAGACCGCAGACCGCCCAAGAGCGAATATTTGCTGTCCGATGCCCATCCTGCAAGCGCCACACTGTATACACCCAGAGATGACATTGCCAGGAAGAAGAGGAGCCCTATATTGAGGTCCACTACCCCAATGCCCGGGGCAAAGGGAATTACCGCAAAGGACATGATCACGCTGACCACGATCACGGCCGGCGCGATAATGAATACCGGCCTGTCCGCAAAGGGCGGGATCCAGTCCTCCTTGGTGAGGACCTTCACCATATCTGCAAGGACCTGCAGGAGTCCGAAAGGACCCACACGGTTAGGGCCGTAACGGTCCTGCCAGAGGGCCAGGAGTCGCCGCTCAAGCCATATAAGGAGCGCAGCAACGTTGAGCGTGGTGATGAGGATCCCGAACACCATGATGAGCTTCCAGATAATCTCATTCATCGTGCATCCTCCCTATCCTTCCCCATCCCGGCAATGTGACCC
>Ga0335070_10005948_pt1 | contig 14374 bp, 10 predicted proteins | sample Lox_Sample_13_FD_206722 | JGI IMG/M metagenome (GOLD analysis project Ga0335070, IMG submission 206722) | Soil microbial communities from Loxahatchee National Wildlife Refuge, Florida, United States - Lox_Sample_1.3 | ecosystem: Environmental > Terrestrial > Soil > Wetlands | place: USA... | reverse complement strand
TCGACCCTCCGCCTCCAGGGTGCGGGCCTGGGCCAGGCTCTCCGTCAGGCTCGTGCCGGCGAGGATCACCCGGCCGCCGTAGCCGCGGGTGGCCAGCTGCTTGCTGATTGAGGCCCATTCCGGCATGACGATCGTCGCTGGGACCCCGAGAAGCTGGGCCGCATGGGCCACCCCCTGGGCGTGGTTGCCGGCAGAGGCGGCGACGACGCCCAGGGAACTCACCTGCGGGCGGATCTTGCTGAGCTTGTGGTATGCGCCGCGGAACTTGAAAGATCCCGTCTTCTGGAGATTCTCCAGCTTGAGATAAACCTGGGCCCCGGCGCGCCGGCTGAAGGATGTGGAGAAGATGAGCGGTGTCTTGATGGCCACGCCGTCGAGGACGCGGGCCGCTTCCTGGATATCATGGAGGGTGACCATGGCCGAGATCTCCAGGCGGTTTGGGAAAAGGGGTTGTCAGTTCTCCCGACTCCAGGTAGGATCAGACGCTGATTTTTCATGTTGATAGCAAATCCACGTATGATCGTCAACCGAACCGACGGACGGGAGCCGGTTCGGAGAAAAGGAGAAAGGAGTGACACCTATGATGGCAGCCAGGAAGCTAGGGAGGGTCCTTCCCTGGGTGGCGGCGGCCCTCGTCGTCGGCTCGACCGTGTCCGGGTGCGCCTTTGTCAACGTGAGCCTCTTTCAGGGAGCCCAGCCGCTCCAGGAGAAGGTGATCGAAGGCAAGGGGCCCGGCAAGGTCCTGATCATGGACATCAGCGGTCTGATTGCCTACGAGGATGACGAAGGGGCGGGAGCGTTTCGAGAGCACGTAGGCCTGGTGGCCAGGGTGAAAGAGGAGCTCAGAAAGGCAGCCGGGGACCCGGAGCTCAAGGGGCTCATCCTCCGGGTTCAATCGCCGGGCGGAACGGTGAATGCGAGCGACCTTCTCTACCATGAGCTCATGGCCTTCAAGAAAGAGAAGCAGATCAAGGTGGTCGCCTGTTTTCTCGGTATGGCTACCTCGGGCGGCTATTACGTGGCCACGGCGGCGGATCACATCATCGCCCAGCCGACGACCCTGACCGGGAGTATCGGGACCATCGCCTTCAAATTCGACGTTCACGGGCTCCTGGACAAGGTGGGGGTGGAGTCGGAGACGGTGAAGTCGGGTGACAAGAAGGACATGTGGTCGCCCTTCCGGCCGGCGACCAAGGAGGAACTCGCTATCTTCCAAGGGATCATCGGCGAGTACCAGGCGCAGTTCCTCGGGGTGGTTCGCGCCGGGAGGCCCCAGGTGACGGAGGAAGATCTCAAGGTGATCCGGGACGGGCGGGTGTTGTCGGGCGAGCAGGCCCTGAAGCTCCACCTCGTGGATCAGCTAGGATATCTGAATGACGCGGTCACGTGGGTCCGGGAGAAGGCGGGGGCTCCGGAAGCTCAGGTGATCATCTATTACCGCCCGGGAACCTATGTGGAGAACGTCTATTCATCCACCAGGGTCGAGGCGTCGAGCTGGGTGGATCGCGTTCAACGCCAGGGCCTGTTGCTCTCGGGGCCGCCGGTTCAGTTCATGTACCTGTGGCTTCCGTGAGATCGACTTGGGAACGTGATGTACTAAGGGGATCAGGAGCAGCCTACAGCCTATGCGGTTACGACAAATCAACCTGGAGGACTGTGAACGTCTGGCAGCCTCCTTTACCAAACCCTATCACCAGAACTACTTTGCCATGTACAGCAGCGTCCTGGGTGGTGTGGTCACCCATCCATTCCTCATGACCGTTCCCATGGACGACCACATGGTCCACCGCGGCGACGGCATCTTCGAGGTATTCAAGTGCGTGGACGGCCGAATCTACAACCTCCGGCGTCACTTGGAGCGTCTCGAGCGCTCGGCCCGGGCTATCTACTTGCAACTCCCTGTCGGCCTCGAGGAGATGACCCGGATCGTGGTGGAGACCATTCGGCTAACCGGGCAGCGGAACTCACTCGTTCGCCTCTTCGTGTCCCGGGGACCCGGCGGGTTTACTACGGATCCCTATGAGTGCCCGGCCTCCCAGCTCTACGTGATGGTCGGTCGTCTCAACGGTTACCCGGATGCGTTTTACGCCGAGGGAGTGCGGGCCAAGAGCAGCGCCGTGCCCATCAAGAAATCCTATTTCGCCAACATCAAGAGCTGCAACTACCTGCCCAATGTCCTGATGAAGAAGGAAGCGGTGGACAATCACGTGGAGTTTACAGTATCCGTCGACGAGAACGGCTTCCTTGGCGAGGGCTCCACCGAGAACGTGGGGGTGGTCACGGGGGAAGGGAGGCTCAAGTTGCCAAAGTTCTCTCGGATTCTCCAGGGGACGACGGTGATGCGGGTGACGGAGCTGGCTGAGGTGCTGGTTGCCGCCGGCACGCTGCAGGATGTGGTTTTCGAGGATATCACCATCACCGAGGCATACAGCAGCGTCGAGATGCTTCTTTTCGGGACGACATTCGACATCCTTCCGATCGTGGCTTTCGACCGCCACCCCATCGGGGATGGCGCCCCGGGGCCAGTGTTCCGGGGGTTGAGGGGGCGATTGCGTTGGGACATGTACGAGAACCCAGCGGCGCAGACCCCGGTGTTCGTGGAAGGCGCAAGGCGTAAGGCTCAAGGTGTAAGGCGCAAGGCGTAAGGAGTCAGAATCCAGAATCCAGGAGTCAGGAGGCTTCGCCCCGTTGGTTGGGGGCGAAAGATATAGCAGGCACAAGGCAGGAGGCAGAGGGCAGGGGACGGAGGACGGCCTAGCTTAGGGTTGATAGCTGACTGCTGGTGGCTGACAGCTGAACGCTGGCATGTGGGGCTTGAGGCGTTTCTCGCCTTTCTCGCCGGCTGCGCCAGCAGCCCTCGGATTGACAAGAAAAGGATGCCTACGATAGAAGGGGCCACACTGGAGAGAGGAGCGGCGGGGACCTCATGGAGCGGATGAGGAAGATCGTCAAGCGGAGTTTCCGGGAGAGCATTGAGGCCAAACAGCGCTGTCTTGAAGAGAACGTCGAGGCGCTGATAAAGGCGGCGACCATGATCGCCGAGGCCTTTGACGGCGAGAACAAGCTCATGATCTTTGGAAACGGGGGTTCCGCGGCGGACGCCCAGCATATCGCCTCGGAATTCGTCAACCGGTTCATGATCGAACGTCCGCCGCTGCCGGCGCTCGCTCTCACCACCGACACCTCCATTCTCACCAGCGTCGGCAACGATGAACATTACAAGTTCCCCGAAGTGTTCAGCACCCAGCTCAAGGCGCTTGCGGTGGAGGGGGATGTGGCGTGGGCCATCAGTACTAGCGGTACCTCCGTCAACGTTGTGAAAGCGCTCGAGGCGGCGAGAGAGCGAGGACTCCGAACCATCGCCATGACCGGGCCGGGAGGCGGAAAGCTTGCTGAGATTGCCGACGTCCTCCTGGCCGCGGATGCCAGGATCACGCCAAGAATCCAAGAGTGCCACATCACCATGGGTCATATCATCTGCGAGCTCGTGGACTACCAGTTGTTCCAGAGGATCGCCTCCAAGTGAACGAGGAACCCAAGCCCATCTCTCTCGCGGGGGTGCGCAGCGTAGCCCTGGCCGAGCGGAGCAGCAAGATCACCCTCGAGCAGGCGGGCAGACCGTGGGAGCGGGGCCGGTCGTTCCCGGAATTCTTGCGCCGACTCCCGCGGGTTCTCGCTGTTAGCGATTTCATGGAGGTGGCGGAGGCGATGGCGCTGGCACGCCGCGCAACGGGGATGGTCGTACTCGGCATGGGAGCCCACCCCATCAAGGTTGGACTGGGGCCGATCATAATCGATCTCATGGAGCGCCGCATCCTGAGCGGGGTGGCGATGACCGGCGCCGGGATCATCCACGACGCCGAGCTCGCTCTCGCCGGCCGAACCTCGGAGGATGTTGCTGCAGCTCTAGCCGAGGGGACGTTCGGCATGAGCCGCGAGACCGCCGATTTCCTGAATCGAGCTATTAGTCGCCACCGCGAGACCCAGCGAGGTCTCGGCTTCCTGGTGGGACAGGCGCTCCTCGAGAGCGGGGCTCCTCACCTCAGCCGGAGCATTCTTGCGACCGGAGCCAGGATCGGGACCCCGGTCACGGTGCACGTCGCCCTCGGCGCCGACATTATTCACCTTCACCCGAGCGTGGATCCGGGGGCCACAGGAGAGGCAAGCCACCTGGATTTTCGGATTTTTGCCCATCTGGTTGCTGCGCTGGAGGAGGGAGTGTATCTCAATCTCGGGTCGGCGGTGTTTCTGCCGGAGGTTTTTCTCAAGGCCCTCGCCCTGGTGCGGAACCTGGGCTACCGGGTGGAACGGTTCACCACGGTGAATATGGATTTTCAGAGACACTACCGGCCGCGGGTGAATGTGGTGGAGCGCCCTGTCCTGAAGGGCGGCAGGGGCTATGAACTCATCGGGCACCACGAGATCATGGTGCCGCTTCTAGCCGCAGCGGTGATCGAACTGCTCGGCTAGCAGCTCAAGGCAACTCCGGATGCGCTTTGCGCCGCAGACCATCCCTTCCCTCCGGTGCCGGGAGGTCTTCTGTGGGAGCGGCTTCCAGCCACGATGAGTCGGCTCTGGCAGGGGGGTCTGCTCTGCAAAGGCGCATAGTCGCAGCATTGATAGTGGAGACTGAGGGCGGGCCTCACGAGCGAGGTTGTGGTGGAAAGCCCGGGGGGATTTCCTGTCGGCGAAGGAAGGTAGAGGCTCCGATGCGCTTTGCGCCGCATACCATCCCTGCCCTCCGGGGCCGGCCGATAACTTTAGGCACTTTAACCACTTGAGATCACTTTAGGCACTTGGATAGGGGAGTCTTCCGCAGCAGCGTGGGAGGTTCAGGTGAGATGAAGCGAATCCTCATCAAGGCGGGTACGGTTGAAGTTGCGGCAGAGCTTAACAGCTCCCCGACAGCGGCAGCGATCTGGCAGGAGCTGCCTATTACCGGTTCTGCCAATACGTGGGGCGAAGAGATCTATTTCCGCATCCCCGTCTCGTGCGACCTCGAATCCACTGCCCGCGATGTTTTGGAGCTGGGCGAACTGGGATACTGGCCTCCCGGCCGTGCGTTATGCATCTTTTTTGGAAAAACCCCCATCAGCGCGCCGGGGGAGATCCGCGCCGCTAGTGCCGTTACGGTTGTCGGCCGGGTCTTGGGCGATCCGAAGCGCTTCCTCCGGGTGAGAGACGGGGACGCCGTCGGGCTCGAAGCGGTCCCGGGGTAGGTTCCGGCTGATTGTCAGGAGCCATGGCCGCTGCTATCATGAAAGTGGCGCGGGCCATTACGACCAGGTTACTGCGGACTCCCTTTAGGCCTCTTTCATTCGGGGCTCACCCCGAACTGGGGATTCGCTACGAGAGGAGTTTTGGATGCCCATCTACGAATATCACTGTGCCGACTGTGATCGCCAGTTTGAGACCCTCGTCTTCCGCTCATCCGACCCGGTCGCTTGCCCTGGGTGTGGGACCGCACAGGTGAAGCGGGTGCTCTCGATATGCGCATTCAAGAGCGGCGGCGACAAGGGCGCGGCGAGCAGCAGGATGGGGACGAGCGGGAAGAGTTGCAGCGGGTGTGCCGCTGCGAACTGTAGCAGCTGTCACTGAGGAAAACCCGCCGGGATCGGAGAGGGGATGCAGGTCAGGATCGGGACTCGGGGCAGCGCCCTCGCCCTGTGGCAGGCGGAATGGGTCAGGTCGCAGCTCAGAGCAGCCCACCCGGGGCTCACGGTGGACCTTGTGACCATCAAGACCCAGGGTGACAAGATCCTCGACGTACCTCTTGCCAAAGTGGGGGGGAAAGGCCTTTTCGTGAAGGAGATCGAGGAGGCCCTTCTGGAGGGTCGGGTCGACGTGGCGGTGCACAGTATGAAGGACATGCCGGCGGAGCTTCTTGCAGGACTCCACGTGGCCGCCGTGCCGCTTCGGGAAGACCCGAGGGATGTCCTGGTCATGGGCGAGGGGAGCGGATTCGCCGACCTGCCGCGAGGCGCCAGGGTGGGGACGAGCAGCCTCCGACGTGCCGCCCAGCTTCTTCACCTGCGAGCCGATCTCAAGATTGAGACGCTTCGGGGCAATCTCGATACGCGGCTGCGAAAGCTGGAAGCGCAGGGGTTTCATGCCGTGGTCCTCGCTGCCGCCGGTATAAAGCGCATGGGCCTCAGCCACCTCATCACCCAATATCTGGAGCCGGAGCTGATGCTGCCCGCAGTGGGACAGGGAGCCCTGGGGATCGAGACACGAACCGAAGACGCCCCGACCAATGAGCTCGTGGCTGGACTGGCCCACCAGCCGACCATGGTGGCGGTGAGGGCCGAGCGGGCGTTCTTGCGCCGACTCCAGGGCGGGTGCCAGGTCCCCATCGGCGGCTACGCAACGCTCGAGGGAGAGCGGCTCGTCCTCACCGGCATGGTGGCTGATCTTCAAGGGCGACGGGTGATTCGGAGAGTTCTCCACGGGGAGGCCCGGCAGGCAGAGGAGGTCGGAGAGAACCTGGCCGAGGTGGTGCTCGCGGCGGGCGGGGCGGATATTCTCGCCGAGATCTATGGGTCTCCGGTGCCTGCCGTCTAACGTTAGTCACTCTAGTCACTTTAGCTCACTTGAGGCACTTCAAAGGTTGATCCGGGCTTGAACGCGAATCGAGGTATGGTCTATCTAGTCGGTGCCGGGCCGGGAGATCCCGGTCTCATTACGGTGAAGGGACGGGAGTGTCTCGAGCGGGCTGAGGTGGTGATCTACGACTACCTCGCTAACGAGGGCCTACTCGAGACGGTACCCTCCCAGGCTGAGCGGATCTATGTGGGCAAGAAGGCTGGGGCCCACGCCATGAGTCAGGAGGAGATCAACCGGCTCATTGTGGAGAAGGGCCGCGACGCCGTCGTGGTCCGCCTCAAGGGGGGCGATCCTTTCATTTTCGGCCGCGGCGGCGAGGAGGCCCTGGCCCTGAGGGGGGCGGATATCCCATTTGAGGTGGTTCCAGGGGTGACCTCAGCCATAGCCGTGCCTGCCTATGCCGGCATCCCCCTCACCCACCGCGACTTAACCTCGTCGGTTGCCTTTGTCACCGGCCACGAGATGCCCGGCAAGGAGACCTCCGCCATTCACTGGGATCGCCTGGCCACCGCGGTAGGAACTCTCGTCTTCCTCATGGGCGTTCGCAACCTCGAGCACATCACCTCCCAACTCATGGCCTGCGGCAGGGCGCCCGAGACGCCGGTGGCGGTGATCCGCTGGGGCACGACGCCGGAACAAGAGACCGTGACCGGGACGCTGGCCACCATCGATGCGGTCGCGGCCGGCATCAGCCCTCCCGCCATCATCGTTGTCGGCGAGGTCGCCGCGCTCCGCCCGGAGCTCAACTGGTTCGAAGGGCGGCCCCTCTTCGGGAAGACCATACTCGTCACCCGCGCCCGCGAGCAGGCGAGCGATTTCCGGGCTCTCCTCGAGGAGCGCGGGGCGCGGTGCCTCGAGTTTCCCACCATCGAAGTGGTGCCGCCGCCGAGCTGGGAGCCCCTGGATCGCGCGCTTAAGAACATCGGCCGATATCAGTGGGTCATCTTCACCAGCGTCAACGGCGTCCGCTTCCTGTTCCAGCGTCTGCAGGCGCTCGGTGAGGATGTGCGCGCTCTCCGCGGTATCCGTCTCGGGGCGATCGGGCCCAAGACCGCGGCCGCCCTCGAGGAGCGCGGCCTCCGACTCGACCTCGTGCCGTCCGAATACCGGGCCGAGGCGGTTATCGAGGCCCTGGGAGAGGCGGAGATCCGCGGCCGCCGCTTCCTCCTGCCCCGCGCGGCCAAGGCCCGCGAGGTTCTCCCGGAAAGGCTGGTGGAGATGGGCGGAGAGGTCGAGGTGGTAACTGCGTACGAGACCGTCCGTCCCTCGGAGAAGGCGGAAGAGGTGAGGCGGCTCCTCCGCGAGGGTGCCATTCATTGCGTCACCTTCACAAGCTCATCCACGGTGGAGAACTTCATCGCCATGGTGGGCGACGATCGTCTGCCGTCCCTGCTTGCAAAAGCTGTTGTCGCCTGCATCGGGCCGATCACGGCGGAGACGGCGCGCCAGCACGGCCTCACCGTGGAGATCATCCCCGACGAGTACACCATCGAGGCGTTGACCGCTGCCTTGGTGGCCCACTTTCAGAACCTTTAGTAGCTTGGGAGCCATCTGCTCCGCGCGTCGGCTGTTGTTGGGTGGGAGCGGCTTCCAGCCGCGATCAGGGGCCGGCGGCTAGGTCCCTTCAACAACCTTCCGGCCGAGAACATGGGTGAAGCCTGTGCCTTCGGGATCGATTGACTATGTCCGGCAGCTGAATGCAGCGCAGTACCAAGCGGTGACCAGCGGCGACGGACCCGTTCTCGTCGTAGCCGGCGCTGGAAGCGGCAAGACGCGGACTCTCGTCTACCGGGTCGCCTGGCTGGTGGACCAGGGGGTGGAGCCGGAGACGGTCCTGCTGCTGACCTTCACCCGGAGGGCGGCGAACGAGATGCTGACGCGGGCGAGCGCCATGCTCGACCTCCGATGTCAGCAGGTGCTGGGAGGGACCTTTCACTGGTTGGCGAACCGGCTCCTACATCGCTACAGCTTGAGGCTCGCCTTCGACCCGAACTTCACCATCCTCGACCGGGGTGATGCAGAGGACGTGATCAACTTCTTGGCGGGCGCCCTGGGTCTGCGGGAGCAGCACCGGCACTTTCCCAAGAAGCACACCATCGCCGAGATCTTCAGCAAGGCCGTGAACCGAGCCGAGCCCCTTGAGGATGTGCTTGTCCGGGAGTATGACCACTTTTTTCAATACCAGGAGGAGCTCGCGGCGCTCCGGGAGCGCTACGGCCTCTACAAGCGCCAGAACCAGGTCATGGACTTCGACGACCTCCTCCTTTACTTCGCCAAACTTCTCAAGGAGTGCGAGGATGTGAGGCAGGAGATCTCGTCCCGGTACCAATACCTCCTTGTGGACGAGTACCAGGACACTAATCGTCTCCAGGCGGAGATCGTTCGGGCCCTCGCCGCCGTGCATGGCAACGTCATGGTGGTGGGGGACGACAGCCAGGCCATCTACGCCTTTCGTGGCGCTCACTATCGGAACATCCTCGATTTCCCCAAGCTCTTTCCCGAGGCCAGGATCTACAAGCTCGAGGAAAACTACAGGAGCACCCAGCCCATTCTCGACGTCGCCAACGGGATCATCCAGTCGGCTCGCGAGAAGTACACCAAGTGCCTCCGAAGTCAGCGGGGCACGGGCACTCGCCCGCTCATTGTGAGACCTGTGGACGAGGGGGCGCAATCCGACTTCGTCTGCAATAAGGTGCGGGATTTCCAGCGGCAGGGCTTCACCCTTCGGGACATGGCCGTGCTCTTCCGGGCGAGCTTCCATTCGTTCGATCTGGAGGTGGCCCTCACGCGGGCCGGCATCCCCTTCGTCAAGTACGGGGGATTCCGGTTCGTGGAGGCGGCCCATATCAAAGATGTGCTCGCTCATTTGCGTGCCTGGAGGAATCCGCAGGACCGGATCAGCTGGCACCGCCTGCTCCTCCTCGTCGACAAGGTGGGCGCCAAACGGAGCCAGGAGATTATCTCCCACCTTCTCGAGGGAGAGGCCGGGCCGGAGCGGTTGAGACTCTACGCGGAGAGACTCCCGGCTCGACAGGGGCTGCACCGCCTCGTGCACCTCTTCGAGGAGCTCTCCCAGCCCGGGTTGACGGTAAGCCAGCAGGTGCGGGCCGTTCGCGCCTACTACGAGCCGATCCTGGTTGCCAAGCACGATGACTACCCGAAGCGGCTGCGGGAGCTGGACTATCTCCAGGACTGGACCGTAAAATACCATCGGCTGGAGGACTTCCTCGCCGATGTGGCCCTCGAGCCCCCCACGACAAGCCTTCCCGAGGGCCATCCCCATTTGGCCGAAGACCACCTGGTGCTCTCCACCATCCACTCGGCCAAGGGCCTGGAGTGGCGGGCGGTCTTCGTCATCTCGGCGGTGGACGGTCGGCTGCCTTCGGGACATGCTGTCGGGGACGAAGAGATGTTGGAGGAGGAGCGCCGTCTTCTCTACGTCGCGGTCACGCGGGCCAAGGATTGCCTTTTCGTCTGTGCGCCCGAGCAGACCTACGACCGCGCCAGCGGCTACCGACCGGCTTCCCTCTCCCTCTTTCTGCGACAGGTGCCCGGCGAGGTGTTCTCCCACCAGCTCGAGGAGGAGACCACTCCTCAGGAGGAAGAGCGGGCGGGGGAGGACGACCAGGGGCGGTTCGTCCCGGGAGATCTTGTTCGCCATCCTTTTTTTGGGCGGGGCAGAGTTCTCGCCACGGCCGATGGGGTTAAGGTACGGGTCCGCTTCGAGGATGGCCACACGAGGCTCCTCCACCTGGACTTCGCGCCCCTCATGCGGCTGAACCCGCTTTCGTGACGGGGCGTCGGCTCACCCTTTCTCCCCAACGGGATGCGCCGGCGCGCGGTCTTGTCTAGACGGTAACCTCTCATGTGCTGGCCTCGCGACCTGCGAGTTGGGAGAAGGGACCGCCCACGTGAGTAGCGCATCGTTCCCGGAGGCCCTGGCCTACCTGTACGATCTGCAGAAATACGGGATCAAGTTCGGGCTCTCCAGCACCGCTAGGCTCCTCGAGCGACTCGGGAATCCCCATCTTCCTCTAAAGGCGGTCCACATTGCCGGCACCAACGGCAAGGGATCCACCTCGGCGATGATCTCTTCGATTCTGGTTCGGGCCGGCTATCGGGTCGGGCTTTATACCTCGCCGCACCTCGTGCGCTTCAACGAGCGCTATCGTATCAATGACCGGGACCTGGGCGATGGCGCGCTTCTTGAGAGCTTCCGCCGCGTGCGGGCGGTGGTGGACGATCGGGAGCCCCCGACCTTTTTCGAGATGACCACGGCGATGGCCTTCACCCTCTTCGCGGAGGAGCGGGTAGACTGGGCTGTCCTCGAGGTCGGGATGGGGGGGCGGCTCGATGCCACGAACGTGGTCCTGCCGCAGGTCACGGTGATCACCAACATCTCCCTTGAGCACCAGGAATTCCTCGGTTCCACCATCGCCGCCATCGCTAGAGAGAAGGCAGGGATCATCAAAGCGAAGGTGCCGCTGGTCACCGCCGTGACCCAGCCGGCGGCCCTCGCGGTGATCAAGGCCTGCTGTGTGCGGGAACAGGCGCCGTGGTACCGGGTGGGACAGCACCTGCGGGTCCGCTCTCAAGGCGCCCGGCGTTTCTCTTACCACGGGCTCAACTGGCACCTGAGGGACCTCCGCACGCCTCTTTCCGGGCGGCACCAGTTAGTGAATGCCGCCAGCGCCCTGGGAGCCTTGGAGCTTCTTGCCGGCCAGGGGAACTGTGGGCTGAGCCCCGATCAGATCAGGGAAGGCCTCATCAGGACCCGCTGGCCGGGGCGGCTGGAGTGGCTCAGCCGGCGGCCTCCCATCGTCCTGGACGGGGCGCACAACCTGGCCGGCGCCATGGTCCTCAAGCGGGCCCTTCGGGAGGAATTCACCTACGACCGCCTGATCCTCGTCCTGGGAATCATGGCCGACAAGGATATCCGCGGGATGATCGCTATCCTCGCTCCCCTGGCGGAGCATATCATCCTTACCCGACCCCGCTACGAGCGGGCGGCGGCACCGGAGGTGCTCCTGGAGGCGGGGGAAAGGTTCCGGCGGCGCACGGAGGTGATCGAGAGGGTGGAAGGAGCCTTGGTGCGCGCCAAGGAACTCGCTCGCCCGAGCGATCTAGTGGTTGTCACCGGGTCCCTCTACTTTATCGGGGAAGTGAAAGAGATCTCAGAACGGCACGATGAGGCTCGTCATGGGTAGGTTGTTCGCGCTCGTTGGTGGGGTGGTTGCAGCCGTGTTGGGGTCGGCGGCGACGCTCGGAGCCGCCGCACAGAGCCTTATGTTCGATCAGGGCGGGAAGGAGCCATGGCACCTCGAGGCGGACGAGTTCACCTATGACTCCCGCCAGGGATTTTACACCGCCAGGGGCAACGTGATCCTCCGCTCGGGCGATCGAACCATCAAGACCGACGCTATGCGCCTCGATGCCCTGACGCACCGAGCAATCCTCGAGGGGCACGTGCGGTTCCAGCGAGCCGGTGACTGGCTGGAGGGGGAGCGGGCCAACCTCGATCTCGATGAGGAAGCGGGCACCATCGAGGGGGGGCAGGGATTCCTGGCGCAGAATCACTTCTACTTCGGCGGGCCGGTGGTGGAGCAGTTGGAGCCGCAAGTCTACCACATCGAGTCCGGGACGTTCACTACCTGTGATGGCAAAGACCCGAGCTGGCACTTCCGGGCGAGCGACCTTGAGATCACCGTTAACGGGTACGGCTTTGCCGAGAACGCCTGGTTCTATGCCGGGCCGGTCCCCCTCTTCTACGCCCCGTATTTCGTATTCCCGGCCAAGACGGAGCGGCAGTCGGGCTTCCTTCCGCCGCAGCTGGGCCACTCCAGCCGCGTCGGCTGGTTCGTGGATCTGCCCTTCTATTGGGCGATCAACGATTCTGCCGACGCCACCCTCTACACCAACTACATGACTCGAAACGGGCTGATGGAGGGGGGGGAATTCCGGTATGCCGCGAGCGAGAAAAGCAAGGGGCTCCTCAGGTTCGACTACATCCATGATCTGAATCCCCTGAGTCGGAGCCAGGAGCAACAGGACTACGACGAATCGGCCCCAGGGCTCCTCGGCCGCTTTAAGGACCGATGGTGGTGGCGGTCCAAACAGGATTTTACTCTCCCCTTGGGGATGACGGGGAAGTTCGACGTGGACCTGGTGAGCGACCCTTATTACCTGCGGGAGTTCAACACCGGCTACAGCGGCTTCAAGGACTCCAAAGAGGCGTTTCAGCAGACCTTTGGACGGAGTTTTCTGAACGACGAAACGAGCACCTTTCGGGAGTCAACCCTCCAGGCGAACAAGACCTGGTTCACGCAGTCATTCAACGTGGACTTCCACTACTATGACAACCTGGATCGCACTGAGGACGGCAAGACCCTCCAGGCACTGCCCTTGATGACTTACGGTGCGGTCCAGCAGCCGCTTCTGGGGGGACCCTTCTTCTGGCAGGCAGACGGATCGTATGTGGACTTCTATCGGCCGAACGCAACGCGGGGCCAGCGGCTCGATCTGCAACCCCGGGTAGCACTGCCTCTCCGGTGGGATCCTTACCTCAATCTGCAGCCCTCGGTGGGGGCCCGGGAGACCCTGTACCTCACCAACAACTTCGAGGGCGAGAGCAACAACGGGGTGAACTATAACCAGACGGAGAGCCGTGAGCTCTACGATGTCCAGGTGAAAGCCTCGACTGATCTTGCGAGGATCTTCGATACCGATCTCGGTTCGTGGCGTCAAACGAGACATACCGTCCGGCCTGAAGTCGTCTATAACTACGTGCCTTCGGTAAGCCAGGGTCATCTCCCCTCCTTCGACAGCGTTGATCGCATTCCCGACGAAAACCTCGTCACCTACGGATTTACCAATTTTTTCACCGCCAAGATCGAGCCCGAGGAGGGCAAGCCCACCTATCGCGATGTGGCCTGGGTGAGGCTGAGCCAGTCGTACAGCCTGGACAAGAATCAAGGGAATGTGTTTGGCGAGATTGTGCAGCAGGAGCACCGCTTCTCCGACATCGGCCTGGAGGTCAACCTGACGCCGGCCCAGTGCCTTTCGCTCACCTACCAGACCCTCTGGTCTCCATACGACGACTCCTTCACGCGCCACGAGCTCTTCACCACCCTGTCGGACCCGCGGGGTGATTCGCTGTCGCTGAACTATCGGAAGAAAGAGGCTGGCGAGAGTACGGGTACCCCCGCGGTGAACGAGATTGATGGGACGCTGACCGTCAAGCTCATCGAGGGGCTCACGTTTACCTTCCGACGGGACTACTCCTACTCCCTCAATCAAAACATCGAGACCGACTTCAAGCTCGCCCTGATGCGCCAGTGTTGGGGCGTCACGGTGGACTACATCAATAAGCCTAACAATCAGACGGTCTCGGTGAGCTTCACTCTCACCGGAATTGGTCAGTTGAAGTTACTCTAGCTGCTGACACCGGGCGGGATTGTGAACATGTCCGGTGGGTTTGTATGGGAGCGGCCTCCCCGCTGCGTTTGAGTGGGGTGTCGCAGGGGGATCTACCCCCGAAGGGGTGTGGGACAGGTCTGCAAAGCCACGCATTGACGTGATTGGAATAAAAGGCAGGAGGGGCTTTTTACTTTTTCTTGACAAGAGGTTCAAGATGTGGTTATAAAAAACGCTTCTAGGTCCTCGCAGTGGAGTATGTCATGAAGACGTTGAGTGCGAAGGCAATTCCGGAGAACCGCCGGTGGTATGTGGTAGATGCAGCCGATTGTGTTCTCGGGCGATTGGCGACCCAGGT
>Ga0335070_10005946_pt1 | contig 14376 bp, 6 predicted proteins | sample Lox_Sample_13_FD_206722 | JGI IMG/M metagenome (GOLD analysis project Ga0335070, IMG submission 206722) | Soil microbial communities from Loxahatchee National Wildlife Refuge, Florida, United States - Lox_Sample_1.3 | ecosystem: Environmental > Terrestrial > Soil > Wetlands | place: USA: Florida... | reverse complement strand
GGGGCAGCAGGGACAGGTGCCTGGGTTTGGACGCCGGAGGCGAGCGAGTCCTCGATAAAACCGATGACCTTGGCGAGTGTGTTGTAATCGGAGAGGCGCAGGTCGTCGCGGCGGGGGATGTTGTACTGTGTGCGGATGGCCAGGAACAGCTCCGCCTGCTTGACCGTATCGATGCCCAGGTCGGCCTCCAGGTCGAGGTCCAGGTCGAGCACCTCGATTGGGTAGCCGGTCTTCTCGCTGACTTGCGAGAGCAGGTAGGACTTGATTGCCTGGCGGTCGACGGGCGGCTGGGCCGCGACCGGCTGCGGAGTGGGCTGAGGTACGGCCTGTAGCGCAGCGGATGCCGCGGCAGTTTGCACCATGCCGGCCGGGGCAGCGACGGACGCATCGGATGGCGCGGCAGCCCACAGGGTCGGACCCTGCCCGTACTGCCATTTCGAGTGCGCCGGGGCCTGGGCCGGGGTACCCTGGTCGAGGATGCGCAGCGTGCGCTGCACGACACCCAGCTCAACGCTTGGATAGCCGGAAACCGCGGAGAGCCAGCGCTGGTAGGTCGGCTGGTCGGCACGCTCGCCCTGCCCGGGGATCTTGCGCAGCAGGGTCATGGCGAGCTGGGAGCCGAAGCCGGCGCCCAGGCGCAGGGCATATTGCACCGGGTACTTGCCGCCGTGCGACAGGTTCAGGTCGCCCAGCTCGGGATCGGGCTCGAAGCCGTCTCCGATGTTGGCGATGGGCGGCACGATGCCGTACTCCAGGGCCTTGACGGCGATGACGTCCTCGATGCCGACGCCCATGGTATGACCGGTAAAGCCCTTGGTGTTGGCGATCACGACCCGGCTGGCCTGCTCGCCGAAGGCGCCGCGCAGGGCGCGGATCTCGGCCGAGGCGCTGCCGCCGCGCGCCGGGGTGTAGGTCTCGTGCGAGACGAAGACCGTCTCGGGGGCGATCTGTTGGCGTGAGATGCCGAAGCGCTGCTCGGCGGTGGTCAGGAGAGACTCCATGACCTGGCTGACGTGGGCGCTGCTCAGGCGCGTGCCGTGGTAGGCGCTGTTGGCCACGTGCGTGGCCAGCACCTCGACGATGCCGCGCATGCCGCGCTCGCGCAGCGCGTCCTCGGATTCGACCACCAGGGCGGCGGCGCCCATGCCGATGATCATGCCGTTACGGCGGCGATCGAAGGGCAGAGCAGCCATGCGCAGGTCGCCTTCCGTGGTGGCTGCCCCGCTCGCCATGAGCGAAGTGGCGACCCACTGGGACAGGTGGCCGCTGATCACGTCGTCTCCGGCGACCACGACCACCCGGCGGGCGCGCCCGGCGCGGATCCAGTCCTCGGCCACGGCCACGGCATGCGTGGTGGTGGCGCAGGCGGCGTTGACGTGCGTGTTAGGGCCGCGCGCCCCGATGTACTCGGCGAACTGCGAGTGGCCCATGGCCAGGATGCGGAAGATGAAGCGCCGGTCGAAGTGGTAGTCCAGGCGGTTGACCTCGGTCTCCAGCTCGACAATGCGCCGGGTGAAGGCGGCCCGCAGGTCGGCCTGCCCGGCGGGCACCAGCGCCAGCATGCGGCGCAGCTCCTCGAGCTGCTTCACCAGCGTCTGGCTCTCGTAGAAGCGGGCGGCCTCGTCGGCCATGCGCTCCAGCCCGGGGAAGGCCGAGGCGAAGATCACCCCGGTCTCGTCGGCCAGGGCGGCGGGTAGCTTCCAGCGGTCCGGCAGGTAGGAGCCGGTGCTGGTCTGCTTGTAGGCCATCACCAGCGGGAGGCCGGCGTCGCGCAGGGCTTCGATCCCGGCGGCGATGGCCAGCTGGGTGGAGATGTCGATGGCTTCCAGGCGGTCCTGGGGCAGGCCGAACTCGCCGGCCGGGTCGAACGTGCCGCGCTGGCCGCCCAGCTTGATGGTCTGGTCGATGTCCTCGATGGTCTGCATCTCGGCGCCCGATTCGCTCTTGACCAGCCGGACCGGGCTCTTGTCGAGCATCGCCTGGCGGGTCTCGATCGGCAGCGGCTCGATGCGCATTTCGCCGTTGAGCATGGACAGGATGTTGTGGTCGTCGAAGACGTGCTTGTCGCGCCCGGGCAGGCCCAGGCCGGCGCCGCTGATCACCACCGAGCCGGTCAGGGGCAGGCGGCCGTCGGAGACGGGTGCGACCGGGATGGCCTGCGGCAGGGATGGCGCGGCTGGTGCAGGCGCGGAGGCTGCAACCGGCACGGGCTGGGGGACGGCGACCGGAGCGGGCTTCGTCGCCGTCACGTTGACAGCCTGTGCCTTAGGCTCGGGTTCGAACGCGCCGGTCACGCCCGCGGCGTACAGGCGGCACAAGGCTTCATGGAAGCTGAGCAGTCCGCCCTTGCGCGGGTGGTTGGTGGACAGGACTGTGACGTCGGCTTTGTCTTTGAGGATGTCGGAGGCCAGGCCGCTGAGCACGCGCTTGGGCCCGATCTCGACGAAGACGCGCGCCCCCTCCGCATAAAGCGTGGTCACCCCCTGCACGAACTGCACCGGCGAAGCCACTTGGGCCGCCAGGATGTCCAGCATCTCCTCGCGCCCGGCCGGGTAGTCCTTGCCGGTCACGTTGGCGATGACCTTGATCTTCGGCGCCTGCAGGTTCATGCCGGCGATCACCCCGCGCAGCGGCTGGCTGGCCGGGGCGACGATCTTGGTGTGGAAGGCGTGCGAGACCGGGATCTTGGTGGCTTGGAAACCGGCCGCCAGGAAGGCGGCAATGGCCGCCTCGACCGCGCCGGTCGTGCCGCCGATCACCGACTGCAGCGGGCTGTTGATGTTGGCAATGACAACATAGCCGTTGATCGTCTTCAGGATGCGCTCGACTTCGGCCAGCGGTGCGGAGACGGCCGCCATGCAGCCGTTGTCGTCCGCCGCCACCTTGGCCATCTCCTGGCCGCGGGCGCTGACCACGCGCATCGCCTCGGGCAGGGTCAGCGCGCCGGCCGCCACCAGGGCGGCGTACTCACCCAGACTGTGCCCGATGACCATGTCAGGCCGGAAGCCAAACTTGGCCATCATGCGCAGCAGGGCGGTGTTGGCGGCCAGGATGGCCGGCTGGGTAATGGTCGTGTCGCGCAGGGCCGTCTCGGCCTGCTCCAGAGCAGCGCCCTGCCCGTCGAAGAAGGTGTAATTCGTCAGCGGCCGGCCCAGGATGGGGGTCATGACCGCATCGGCCTCACGGAAGGTTTCGGCAACGATCGGCTCGACAGCCAGCAGATCGCGCAGCATGTTGACGTACTGCGAGCCCTGGCCGGGAAAAAGGAAGGCCAGCCTGCCGGGCCTGCCGCGGCCGCGATAGACGCCCTTGACACCCAGCGCCTGCCAGGTGGAGGCGGAATCGCCGTCCAGGGCGGCCAGGGCCATTTCGGCGCGCTTGAGCAGCTCGGCGGCGTCTTCATAATCAATGGCCAGGCGCTCGGCCTTTCCGAGCTGGGCGGAGGTCGGGGGCACGTCCGAGGGCAGGTTCCCCTGCTTCACCCGGGCGATCGCCTCGCTCAAAGCCTGGCGCAGCCCGGCGGCGGTACTAGCACTGACGAACAGCAGACCATGATACAAACCGGCAGGTGCGGCGACCGCTTGGAGTAATTCGACGGGGACGGGCTGGGTTTCGAATTTCATATCGACTCCGGGATAAAGCTTGCCTTGCTTGGTCAGCATTTCGGGCAGGTATTCCTCGAGCACGACGTGGAAATTGGTGCCGCCGAAACCGAAGGCGCTGACACCGGCACGCCGCACCTCGCCCGGGCGCGCTTCCCAGGGCTGCGACTGGGTGTTGACGTAAATCGGGAGGTGGGTAAAATCAATCGAAGCATTGGGCCGGTCGAAGTTGACCGAGGGGGGCAGCGAGTGGTCGTGCAGGGCGAGCACGGTCTTGAGCAGCCCGGCACCTCCGGCGGCGCTCTTCAAGTGCCCGAAATTGGATTTGACCGAGCCCAGGCCGATCGTCCCCGGCTTCAGGTCGAGCGGGCCGAAGATGGCGTTCAGGCTGCTGACCTCGGCCAGGTCCCCGACCGGGGTCGAGGTGCCGTGACCTTCAATCAGCGTGGCGGTCTTGGGGGACAGGCCGGCGTTCTTCCAAGCCCTTTCGATCGCCCGTTGCTGTCCCAGGGGGTTGGGCGCGGTGATGCCCTTGCCCTTGCCGTCGCTCGAGGCGCCGATGCCGCGCACCACGGCGTAGATCTTGTCGCCGTCGCGCTCGGCGTCCGCCAGGCGCTTGAGCAGGAAGACGGCCGCCCCCTCGCCCATGACGAAGCCGTTGGCCCCCTCGGCGTACGGCCGTGAGCCGTCCGGGCTGAGGGCGCCGATCTTGGCGAACTTGACGAAGGCCTCCGGCCCCATGTTGCGGTCCACGCCGCCGGTCAGGACGGTGTCGAAGCGGCCAGACATCAGGCCGTCCACGGCGCTCTGCAGCGCCGCCAGGGAGGAGGCGCAGGCCGCGTCGGTGACGAAGTTCGGCCCGGAGAAGTTGAAGACGTTGGCCACCCGGCCGGCGATGATGTTGGTCAGCTCGCCGGGCATGGTGTCTTCGGTGATGGCCGGGGCCTGAGACTGCAACCCGGCCGTCATGCCCCGCAGCAGCTCGGTCCGGACCTCCTTCGGGAGCGACTTGAAGGTGGGCTGGGAGGCAAGGGCGTCCAGATACTCGGGCAGGTGGATGCGGATGGTGGAGCGGTAGTGGTTCTCACCGCCCAGGGCGCTGCCCAGGATGACCGCCATGCGCTCCGGGTCGACCGGGCGGGCGGGATAACCGTAGTCCTGGAGCGCCTGGAACGAGGCGGCGATGCCCCACTGCTGGGATTGGTCGATCTGCTCCAGGACGCGCGGCGGGATGGCGATGCCCATGCCGCGCGGGTCGAGCTTGAAGCCCTTGACCCAGCCGCCGATCTTGCTGTAGGTCTTGTCCATGGCCGACGGGTCCGGATCATAGAAAAGGTCGGCGCGCCAGCGCTCGGGCGGCACCTCGGAGATCGAGTAGCGTCCGGCCTGGATGTTCTTCCAAAAGGTCTGCACGTCAGGGGCATCCGGAAGGATCGCCCCGACGCCGACGATGGCAACTGCAATCGGTTCATTCATGGTTAGGCTCCAACTTGCTCATTTTCGAATTGCACCAATAACGCGCCCTTCTCCACCTGACTGCCGGTTTGGGCATTGACTAACTCCACCTTCCCGGTACGCGGAGAGCGGAGCTGCATCTGCATCTTCATCGACTCGAGCACCACCAGCGTCTGGCCCTGTTCGACCTCCTGGCCCGGCCGCACGGCAACGTCCACCACCATTCCGTGCATGGGCGCCAGCAGGATGTGGCTGTCCGTCCCGGCAGACCTGCCCCGGGACCGTCCCCGGCCGGAGCTGGTGACGCGCGTGGTCACGTAGCGCCCGCCTTGCATCGACAACTGGTAGGTGTCGTTCTCGTGGCTGCTGAGGTATACCTCCAGGGCACGCTTGCCTCGCCGCAGGAGCTGCAGGCCGTTGGGATTCAACCGCAGGATCGTGGCGTCCACCACCTCACCGTCCACCGTGAACTGGCGGGCGGTGATGTTCACCTTGTACTCATGGTCTCCGATCGTGACCGTGTATACGCTCATCGTCCCTCGCCCTAGAAATTGTTGGTCATCTGCTCACGCCAGGCGGCAATCTGCCAGTAGCTCCCATGGTGGCCGTCGGGGGCGGCCTCAACAAGGCGTTGCTGATGGGCAAACATGGCCGCAGCCAGAGCCAGGTCGCGCTCCAACTCGGGCTCGGTGCTCGGCGGGGCGGGCTCGAAGGTCTCCAGATAGGTGGTGGTCACCTCGCCGCTCAGGAACTGCGGGCTGTCAATGATCTGCAGGATGAAGTCGATGTCCGTGTTCAGCCCGCCGATCTGGTACTCGTTCAGGGCGCGGCGCAGGCGCTGAATGGCCACCGGGCGATTTTCACCCCAGGCGATCACCTTTGCGAGCAGCGAGTCATACTCCGCGCCGACGGTCATGCCCTGATACAAGGCGCTGTCGACGCGCACGCCGGGCCCGCCGGGCTCCTTCAGGTACAGGATCTGGCCGGTGGAGGGCAGGAAACCCATCTGTGCGTCCTCGGCCAGGATGCGGGCTTCGATCGACGCGCCGCGTGGGGTGATCGTCTCCGGGTAGTCCTCCATCGCCTCGCCCAGGGCAATGGAAAGCTGGGCTTTCACCAGGTCGACGCCGGTGACAAACTCGGTCACCGGGTGCTCGACCTGGATGCGCGGGTTGACCTCGATGAAGAAGAAGCGCTTCTTCTGGTCGAGCAGGAACTCGACCGTGCCCAGGCTGCGATAGTGCAGCGCCCGCCCCAGGGCCAGGGCAGCCTGCTGGATCTGCCAGCGCAGCTCGTCGCTCAGACCGTCGGCCGGCGCCTCCTCGATCAGCTTCTGCCGGCGGCGCTGGATCGAGCACTCGCGCTCGCCCAGGCAGACCACCTCCCCCTCGCCGTCCCCCAGGATTTGCACCTCGATGTGGCGCGCTTGCTGGACCAGGGATTCGAGGAAAACGGTGTCATCGCTGAAGGCGGCCTTGGCTTCACGCCGGGCGGCTTCGATCATCCCCGGCAGCTCCTCGGGCGTGTGCGCCAGGCGGATGCCGCGCCCGCCGCCGCCGGCGGCGGCCTTGACCAGCACCGGGTACTGCACCTGCCTGGCCATTTCGACCGGCAGACGCTGGGGCAGCGGCTCGTCCGTGCCGGCGATGACCGGCAGGCCCGCCTTGCGCGAGAAACGCCGCGCCGCCAGCTTGTCGCCCATCATGGCGACCGTCTCGGGCCGCGGGCCGACGAATGCCATCCCGGCTGCCTCCACCGCCTTGGCAAACTCCGGGTTCTCGGACAGGAAGCCATACCCCGGATGGATGGCCGTCGCCCCGCTGCTGTGGGCAGCCTCGAGCACCTTGGGAATACTGAGGTACTCCTGCTTCTCACCCAGGCGCACCGCCTCGTCGGCGTAACGCACGTGCAGGGCGGACTCGTCCACGTCGGTGTAGACCGCCACCGAGGGGATGCCCAGCTCGCGGCAGGCCCTCAGGATGCGGACAGCGATCTCGCCGCGGTTGGCTACCAGCACTTTCATCTTCTTGGCCATGCCTCACCTACAGGGGGATATTTCCGTGCTTGCGGGCGGGGGTCGACTGGCGCTTTTCGCGCAGCGTCTCCAGGGCGGCGATCAGCCGCGTGCGGCTCTCCGCCGGGTCGATGACGTCGTCCAGGTAGCCGCGGCTGGCGGCAATGAACGGGTTGGCAAGCTCGGCACGGTACTGGTCGATCAGCTCCTCGCGGCGGGCAGCCGGGTCCTTGTCCGCCTGGATTTCCTTCCCGAAGACGATGTTGACCGCCCCGTCCGGTCCCATGACGGCGATCTCGGCATTCGGCCAGGCATAGTTGACGTCCCCACCCAGGTGCTTCGAGCCCATGACAATGTATGCCCCGCCGTAGGCCTTGCGCAAAACCAGTGTGACCTTGGGAACGGTGGCCTCCGAGTAGGCGTAGGCCAGCTTGGCACCGTGACGGATCACGCCACCGTGCTCCTGCTCGGTGCCGGGCAGGAATCCGGGCGTATCCACCAGGGTGACCAGAGGGATGTGGAAAGCGTCGCAGAAGCGGATGAAACGCGCCCCCTTGTCCGAGCAATTGATGTCCAGCACGCCGGCCAGGTGCAGAGGCTGGTTGGCGACGATTCCCACCGGAAAGCCGTCCAGGCGGGCAAAGCCGATGACCAGGTTGGGTGCATACTCGCTCTGCACTTCCAGAAACTCCTTCTCATCGACGAGCGTCTCGATCACGCTGCGAACGTCGTAGGGCTGCTGCGGGTCGAGGGGTACGCTCTGGGCCAGCTCCGGGGTGAGGCGGCGGGGGTCGTCATCGGTCGGTACGACGGCAGGCGGGGTCATGTTGTTGGGAGGCAGGTAGGAGAGCAGCCAGCGCACGCTGGCCAGCAGGCTTTCCTCGTCCGGGGCGGTGAAGTGCGCCACCCCGCTCCGCTCGCGGTGGACCCCCGCCCCACCCAGCTCGTCGAAACTGACCTCTTGATGGGTGACGGCCTTGACCACTTCCGGACCGGTGATGAACATGTGAGCGGTCTTATCGACCATGAAGACAAAATCGGTGATGGCCGGGGAATAGACTGCCCCTCCGGCACAGGGTCCCAGGATGACCGAGAGCTGCGGGACCACGCCGGAGGCCAGCACATTACGGTAGAAGATCTGGCCGTACCCGGCGAGTGAATCCACTCCCTCCTGGATGCGCGCTCCGCCCGAATCGTTCAGGCCAATGATCGGGGCGCCGTTCTGCCGCGCCATGTCCAGCAGGTTGGCGATCTTTTTTCCGTGCGCTTCACCTACCGAGCCGCCCAGGATGGTGAAATCCTGGGCGAAGACGTAGACCAGCTTGCCGTCGACCTTGCCCCAGCCGGTGATCACGCCGTCCGTATAGGGATGCGCCTTTTCCATGCCCAGGCCGCTGGCGCGGTGGGTGACGAACATGCCGACCTCCTGGAAGGTGCCGGGGTCGAGCAGCAGGTCGATGCGCTCTCGGGCGGTCAGCTTGCCCTTGGAGTGCTGGGCCTCGATGCGGGCTTCGCCTCCGCCCATGGCGGCCTGGGCGCGCAAGGATTCCAAGTTGGCGGGGTCATCCTGTAGCGGATTCATACTGCCCTGAAGGGCTTGATCTTTCTGAACAGGTTGCATGTTTTTGGTCAATCCTTCATTCCAAACGCACATGAAACTACCAGCTGCAGCCTGTACAGCCGTTGCAAAAAACCATGGCGTGAATCTGTCAGTCTAGCCTGGGGACAGACGTCCTGTTTTCAATCAGCTCCATGAAAAGGACCTCTTGTCTATACAATTACTTTGGCGTCTCTAGGAATAGAACACCCTTTGCCTGAGGCGGTTACGAGGTCCGGCTTTGGACCGGGATCATCTCACCAGCTTCCAGGCGGCCGGCAGCGCCAACGCGGCTGCGACCAGCTTGACGGCGTCACCGATCACGAAAGGCAGCAAGCCGGCGGCGAGGGCCTTTTGGTAACCGATGAAATAGCCCAGCCAGGTGACACCGAAGAGATAGATGACGGCCTCGCCAGCAAGAAAGACCAGCAGCGCGCTTAGAAAGCGGCGGTCCAGGCCGCCTTCCACCAGCCGGCCGACCAGATACGCCGCGGCGACGAAACCGAGCAGATAGCCGCCTGTCGGGCCGAACACATGCACCAGACCCCCTGTCCCGCCGGCAAAGACCGGCAGGCCCAGGCTGCCCTGCATAAGATAGAGAAGCAGACTGGCGGCGCCTCGCCTTGATCCCAACGCGGCGCCCACCAACAGGACGGCAAAGGTCTGCCCCGTGATCGGCACCGGGGTGAACGGCAGCGGGATCCTGACCTGGGCCAGCGCAGCAACCAGCAGGCTGCCTGCTACCACCAGCAGCGCGTCACGCAGCCAGCGGTCGATACGGGGAAACTGCCGAGTGATCAAAAGGGGTGCCAGGGTGGGTTCCATCGGAAATCAGGCCTCCAAACAAGATGACGGCTTCATGACGCTATAACCCTCATGCACGCTTTGGGGTTACGCATTAAACATTAGAATATTATCGGATAAATTAGCTCTTTATGGTAACATATATTTCACAATTTTAGAAGGCCGGCTGGCCGGTTATCCCACGGTGTTCCCAAATTCGCGGCTTCCCATTCTGTGTCATTGCGAGACTGGCGTTCTTGGCCGGTCGAAGCAATCTCATCGTCATATATGGGGATTGCTCACCTGCACTGCAACGAACGCAGTGCGGTGCAAGTGTTGGCAAAGAACGCCTCGCAATGACACCTGAAACGCAACTTTGAGAAAACCCTGCCGGTTATCCAGACCCCGCCGGACCGCTGCAGCCGGGCAGAAACTTCCTGAAAACGGCAGATAACAACTCTGGAATGCATCCCGGGCGGATTGCATTCCAGAGACATATCTACTACGAATTGGGTCGATTTTATTTATTGGTTTTGCGAGCTTTGGCCGGATTGGCGCTGGTCTTTTTGCGGGGAGGCCGCGCCTTTTTCGCCTCCAGGCGGATGGCAAAATACTCGGAGCGCCCGGCCTCGTAGCGCACGCTGTCGCGTGACGAGTAGATCACCTTGCCGCTCGCATCCATGACCATCACATACAGGTCGGGTAAATTCTCCCCCGTCTCTTTGAAATCCCGCTCGTGATAGATGGCGGAGAAATCGCCGGACTCGTCTGTGTTGGTGTCGCCGAGCAGGTCGTCATACTTGCGGTCGCGGTCGAAGACGCGCACGGTCAGGCCGGCGGCAGGATTGCCCTGCGCATCGGTTACCGTGCCGAAGACGACCCACTCGTTGGGGCGCGGTTTCGGCCAGTTCTTCAGGCGGGTCGCTTGCTGCGCAACCTGGGTTTTCAACTGCGCCACGCTCTTGGCTGCATCTTGGATGGCCAAGACGTCCGGGTTATTGCTGCCCAGCTGCCCTGCGAGGACTGTGGCGATCTCCGTCATGCGCCCGGCACGGCGCTGCTGCACCTGGGCGAACGTATTCAATGCCGGCACCGAGGTCTGGGCGGCCTGGGCCGTCCCGGCCTGGAGCGCGGCGTCGCGCTGGGCTTGATCCACCTGCGGCAAGGGTAAGCCGCCGATCATGCGTGCGTTTTTATCCATTCCTGCCTCCAAATGATATAACACCCAAATGCCGAAAGCAACTCATGGCAACAGGCTCAGGTTATTGGCCGCGGCCGTATTGGCCGGGTTGGGACCGAAGGCCACGATGGCGTGCGTGGCCTCGTTGCTGGTCGTCACGTTCATCAAACCGGCCAGGGTGTCCAACGAGATGTAATTGGATGCGAACAGCTCGCTCAAACCGTTGCCGGTCGCCCGGATGGTGGTGCCCAGCGCGCCGACCTGGATGAATTTGAACAGGTAAGCAAAGTACAGGCCGAGGTCCAGGCCCTTCTGTGTATAGCTCTGGGACAGGTCCTGCAGGTAGAGCGGCACGGTCGCCTGGAACTGGTTGCCGCTGATCGAGAGGTCGTCCAGCGAGAAGAAGAAGGCCGAGAAGGTCGCCGCGTCCCAGGCGCGCTGGGCGAACTGGCTGTCCAGGTTCCCCAGGCTTTTCACGGTTTCCTTGATGCCAGTATTGAACCAAACCTGGTTATTATGGAAGAGCACCCGTCCGTCGGGGAAATTGGCAAGCGCCGCCTGCGGGGACAGAAAATCATCCACGTGGAGGGCAGTCTGCTTGGCGAGCAGGCTTTGGATCAGCAGGGCGGCGTTCGGATTCCAGACGGGGACGCCCATATCCAGGACGTAAACGCAGCTGCCTTTTACGCCGAAATCCAGCGGGTTGCTCGGCTGGGACATGCGCTCGCGCGTGGCGAAGGTGTTGCCATCGATGCTCACGCCGCCGATGGCCGAAACGGTGAGGGCCTGTCCGGCCGGGCAGACCACCTGGTTGTCGTGGAGGCGCAGCGCGGGGTAACCGTTCAAGGGCGCGCCGCCGCTGTTCAGAAGGAAATTGCCGAAGACGAGCTGGGCGGCGATCCCGGCCTGATAAAAGAGCGGTTTTTCCTGGCCCTCCGTCACACCGTTCTCGACGACCACGTTCCCGGCGATCTCGATGTCGCTGCCGTCCAGGATGAAAATGCCGCAGGCGGGCTGTTTGCCGAAACCGGAGCCGGCGATGAAGTTGTCCCTGATCTGCGTGCTGAACAGGCCGATTGCGGCGATCCCACCGCCCACCTGGCTGGCTGCGCTCAGGGTCACGTCCGGGACCAGGCTGCAGAAGACGATCTGGTTTTCGACGATGCTCAATTCTTCCACATCGCCGAGCTGGCCGGGAGAGACCAGGCTGGTATCGGTGATGATCCCGCTGCCGGCCATGCGCCCGATCAGGTTGCGGGCGATGGTCACGTTCTTGATGGCTGCCGGGATTTGATTCGTCTTGGGTGCGTAGCTGCCGACCGGGATGGCGTTGCCTGCCGCAGCCTTGGCTTTCTTGGCGGCAGGCTGGCTGACCTCTGCGTCCACTTTGTAATATGCGGCCGCATAATCCGCGGCGGTCTTGTCCCCGCCGCCGAGCCGGATGCCCGGTCCCTGGCCATCGATGATCGTGTTGTCGGCGATCTCGACGTAGGCGGAGGGCGGGATGATCTGGATCCCACCGCCCATCAGGCTGTTGTGCAGGATTTGCATTTGCGTGCCGTTGGCCTGGACGGCCGGCAGCCCGATCAAATCGTTATCGTGCATCTCCACCTGGTCACCGGTGTCGATGACGACTGCCGGCCCGACGGCCTGGAATTTGCTCATCCATTTATCCGTCACCCCGAACGACTCGCTATTGAGCACCCGGCAGTCGGCGATGGTGATGGCATCAACCTGGCTGAACAGGACGGCACCATTGGGCGAAGCGGCCTGGATGGTCAGGCCTTCCAGCGTGACCTGGCTGCCGTTGGTGAACTTGAAGGCGGGCTTGCCGGCCGGGGCCACCAGGCGGGTAAAGATGCCGCAGCCGCTGAATTTCAGGCCTTGGAAGGCGTCCACGGCCAGCGTATCGGTCAGGCTGAGCACCCCCGGCAGGATGCAGATGGTCCAGCCGAAGGCATCCTTCGGTTGGGCCGCAAGCGCAGACGGCAGGTCCGGGTAATCTCCGCCCTGCCCCACCGTCACGGAGCAGCAGTTTTCGCCGCCGCTGGGCAGCTCGGTCAAGGGCGGGAATTTCTTGCGGCAGTCCTCTTGGAGCGTCACGCCCAACTTGCCGGAATTGTCGGCCGCGAAATTAAGCAGCCCCACGCGGCAGTAGTGATGGGTGATGCCGAAAGGCAGGAGCGCCAGTGGATTCTGGCTGTCGTCCTGAGGCCACTCGATGCCGCCATACTGGCCGGGGACGGTGCGCGCCGGGATCAGCCAATAGTCGCCGGTGCGGTAAGTGCCGGTCGTATCGAACTGGACCTGCACCCCGCCCTCCAGGTCGACGTAGCCGGAGGTCACCGCCAGGCCCGTCCCGGTCCCGCCGTCCGAGTCCCAGCGGCGGACCTTGGGATGGCCGTCGATATCATAACCACTGACGGAGCCCGAAAGCTCCAGGACGTTGCCGGAGTCGATGTTGGTGATCCTGACCAGCGTGCCGGGCTGCCTCTGCAGCTCGGTCGTGTCGTCCAGGACTTCCACCCAATCGTTCTTGTGCAGGCCGAGCACGTCGTCGCGACCCAGGCTGCTGACGCTGATCTTGGTGGCGTCCCCGCCGACCGAAAACCCGGTGACGCCCACGACCACCGAGCCATTATCGCGCGACCACTTGTACGTCGGGCCGCCGGCCGCGTCGCTGCCGTTGTGGATCTCGACGCGGTAGAGCTGGTTCTCGAGGCGCTTGTACCCGGCGCCCAGCGGCACGACGCAGGGGTCGTTCGGGTCCTGCACGGGCAGGGTCCGGGCGGAGAGCGTGCCGGTGCTGGCTGCCGGCCAGGGGGCGAGGTCCGAGCTGCAGGTGGTGCCTTTGCCCTGGTCCACGGCGGGGACCAGAACCGCCTGCCAGACGACCTGGCTGCGCGTGGCCGTGTCCGGCCCGCCCAGCGCCACTTCGCGGATAGTGGGATCCTCGATGGCGGTGATGTGCCGCTCCCAGACGTCCAGGTAGAGCAGGTACAGGCCGGGCGCCGTCGGGATGGCCTGGCCCTTCTGCAGCCCGAACGGCTGGCGGCTGAACGGCAGGGTGTGGTCGTATTCGAGCAGGATGCCGTCCACGTAGGCCCGGCCCTGGGTCAGGTAGAAATCACCGGCAGTCAGCGCAGGGATCGATTGCTGGTTGAGCCAATCTGTCTCGTCCTTGGAGAGGCCGCCGGCGCTGGTCACGACGCCGAAACCGGGGTCGTGGACCGGCACGCCGCACTCGCCGATCACGTCGATGGTCTCGGTCTCGATGCGGCGGCGCAGGATATCGAGGTTCTCGTTCCAGTCAGCATCGAGCTGGACGCGGCCCTGCTGCATGCGCACCCCGCTGTAATGCTTGCCGGGGTCGAACGTCGAGCGGGAAAAATCACCTTTCATGGTTGTCCTCCATTCTACTAAGCGATAATTTCAAGTTTCTTTCCATGTCGTTGCGAGGAGCCCTGAGCTTGCCGAAGGGCGACGAAGCAACCTTGTCGTTATACAAATGATGACCCTGGAGGTCCGATGAGATTGCGTCGCGGCCCTCGCAATGACATGTCACGTCACGAAGAAAATGCCGGCCTCCAGGCCGAAGCGCAGGTACTCTTCCAGGGCCACCTGCAGGTTCTTCAGGCGCTGCGGCTGCTCGAGCAGGCTGAAGACGCCCATCTCGGAGCCGTTCTCTGCGCCGGTCTTGATCTCGTCGGCGCAGGCCGCCGCCAGCTGGGCGTAGGCCGGGGCG
>Ga0335070_10005945_pt1 | contig 14376 bp, 10 predicted proteins | sample Lox_Sample_13_FD_206722 | JGI IMG/M metagenome (GOLD analysis project Ga0335070, IMG submission 206722) | Soil microbial communities from Loxahatchee National Wildlife Refuge, Florida, United States - Lox_Sample_1.3 | ecosystem: Environmental > Terrestrial > Soil > Wetlands | place: USA... | reverse complement strand
ACGGTGTAGTCCTTCGGCATCTTCGCCGCGATCTCCGCGCCGCTATGGGCCGCGATGAACTTCATCGTCTTCACGAAGGCGTTGGCGAGCTTCTGCGCATCTTCCTTGTGCCCGTCGACCCAGGCGGTCGGCATGTAGAGGCAGGCGGCGGGATAGAGGCCGCCCAGGGCCTGCTTGGTCAGCTCCGGCGAGCGCATGTCGATCAGGACCTTGGCGTCGCCGGTCTTCAGCAGCCGGGAGATGGTCGGCTCGGTGGTCATGCCGGCGTCGATCTTGCCCTGCTGGATGGCGGCGATGAAGGTATTGCCGGCGCCGACCGGGATGGGCGTGATCTCGCTCACCTGGACGCCGTTCTTCACTGCAAGGTACTGGGTGAGGAAATTCGTCGATGAGCCGAGGCCGGTCACGCCCAGGTTCTTGCCTTTGAAATCGGCCGGCGACTTGATCACATCCGCCTGCTTGGCGGCGACCATCTCGACCTCGCCCGGAGCCTGGCTGAACTGCACGATCGACTCCACGTACTTGCCCTTGGCTTGCAGGTCGATCGAGTGATCGTAGAAGCCAACGACACCCTGGACCGCGCCGGCCAGCATTTCGTCCTCGGCGTTGACGCCCGACGGCTCGGACAGGAGCTCGACGTCGAGGCCCTCTTCCTTGAAGTAGCCGAGCTGTTCCGCGAGCTTGGCCGGAAGGTAGATCTGCTTCTCGATGCCGCCCACCATGATCGAGATCTTGTCGGCCGCCGAGGCTCCGCCGGCAGCGGCCAGGCCGAGGAAGGCGGTGCTGCACAGCAGGGCAATCCTGAAGATCGGAGTGTTGGACATTGGCTTTTCCTCCCAGGTTTCACGCCGCCGGCGGCGTTGATCGCCGCTTGGCGGGCATGTCCGGCCGCCGCCCGAAAGAAGTTCGAGGCGGCACCGGCAAGCATGCCGGAAGAACGCTAGGGGATGCGAGCTTTCGATGCGCTTTCAATTCGCAAGCAGGAAAATTCGGGGCAAGACCGATGAAATTGCCGTCTGGATTGCCTAGAATTCGGGTTATAGGCGGTCGAGTTTGCCGCCCGGAGCAGCCCCGCGAGCCATGCGCATCCTTCTCGTCGAAGACAGTCGGCAGCTGTCGAATTGGTTGGCGAAGACCCTGCGTCGCGACAACTACGCCGTCGATTGCGTCTACGACGGGGATGACGCCGACTACGCCTTGCGCTCGCAGGACTACGCCATGGTGATTCTCGATCTCTCGCTTCCGAAGATGGACGGGATCGAAGTGCTGCGCCGCCTGCGGACGCGCGGCAACAACGTGCCGGTGCTGATCCTGACCGCGAACAACACGGTCGCCGGTCGCGTCAGCGGGCTCGACAGCGGCGCCGACGACTATCTGGCAAAACCGTTCGACATCCATGAGCTGGAGGCCCGGGTTCGCGCCCAGTTGCGCCGCGCCACCCAGCACAAGTCGCCGGTCATCGAGTTCGGCAGCCTGGCCTTCGACAGCAACAGCCGGCGCTTCACCTTGCGCGGCGAGGAGCTGGAGCTGACGCCGCGCGAGCGCGCCGTGCTCGAGATGCTGATCACCCGACAGGAGAAGCCGGTCGGCAAGCAGGCCCTTGCCCAGGCAGTATTCGGCTTCGACACGGACGCAAGTCCGAATGCGATCGAGATCTACGTGCACAGGGTGCGGAAGAAGCTCGAATCCAGCGACATCGGCATCGTGACGATGCGCGGGCTCGGCTACCTCCTGCGGCGGGTCGATGGCGCATAGGAGCCTTCGCCTGCAGCTTCTGCTCTGGCTGCTGATTCCGCTCGCCGGTGCGGTCGTCGCCAACACCTGGGTCACCTATCGCAATGCCCAGGACACCGCCGGCATCGTCACCGACCGCACCCTGCTCGCCTCCGCGCGCAGCATTGCCGAGCGCGTCCAGGTCAACGGCGGCGCGGTTGACGTCACGATTCCGCCGGCGGCGCTGGAGATGTTCGAGACCGGGTTCCACGATCGGGTCTATTACCGGATCATGCGCCTCGACGGCGCCACGGACGTTGCGTTGATCGCGGGCAACGCCGACCTGCCGCGGCCGCGGGATACGGTCCAGCCCCTGATGTCGGTCTTCTATGACGCGGACTACCGCGGTGAGCCCTTGCGGCTGGTCGCGATCCGCCAGCCGCTGCTGGGCGGCGGCCAGGCAACCGCCTTGATTGTGATCGGCGAGACGCTGGTCGCACGCGGCGACATGGCGACGGGCCTCTGGGTCCGCAGCCTGCTGCAGCAGAGCCTCCTGGTCCTCATCGTCGCGGTCTTCGTCTGGTTCGGGCTGGAGCGCGGGCTGAGGCCGCTGTTGCGGCTGCGCGAGGCTGTGCTGGAGCGCGCTCCCGACGAACTCCGGCCGTTCTCCGCCGAAGCGCTGCAGTCGGAGCTTCAGCCGCTGGTCGCGGCCTTGAATCAGTACATCGAGCGTCTTCGGCGCCAGATCGAGGCGCAGCGGAGGTTCGTCGCCAATGCTGCGCATCAGCTCCGCACGCCGCTCACCATCCTCGCGACCCAGGCCGGCTACGCGATCCGCTCGCGCAATCCCGCGGAGAAGGACGAGGCGCTCGAGGCGATCCACGGCCATGCCCGGGATATGGCGCGTCTGGCGCACCAGCTGTTGACGCTCTCCAACGTGGAGCCGGACGGTCGGGCCCGCCGCAGGGACCGGGTCGATCTCGTCGCCGTCGCGCGTCGTGCCCTGGAATCCCAGGTCTCCCATGCTCTCGGGCGCGACATGGATCTCGGATTCGATCCCAAAGTTTCCGAGGCGCCTATGCCGGGTGACGCGACCCTGCTCCACGAGCTGATCGTCAATCTGGTGGACAATGCGCTCCGCTACACGCCGCGGAACGGCGTCGTGACGGTCGGCATCGAGGACGTTGGCTCCGACTGGCTGTTGACAGTGCGCGACGACGGTCCCGGCATTCCGGAGGCCGAGCGCGGGCGGGTGTTCGAGCGCTTTTATCGCGTGCTCGGCAACGAAGCCGAGGGTAGCGGCCTCGGCCTCGCCATTGCCAAGGAGATTGTGGACGGCGCCGGCGGCACGATCGCCCTCGCCGATGCCGGCACGACGGGCGGGCTGCTGGTCTCGGTCCGGCTGCCGAAGGCGGCCTAGCGGACGGCCGTCAGCCTCACTCGGTGCTCGTCATCTGCCTGGCGCGCAGGTTCTGGGCGTAGACGTTGATGATCAGCGCCGCCAGCAGGATGAGGCCGCGGATCAGGATCTTCAGGAAACTGTCGATCTGCACGTGGTCGAGGCCGTTGTTGAGGACGCCGAGCACGAACAGGCCGATGATGGTGTTGCCGATCCCGCCGCGTCCGCCGAACAGGCTGGTGCCGCCGACCACGACCGCGGCGATCGAATCCAGCAGATAGGTGTCGAATTCGTTCTGCTGGGCGCTGCCGAGATGGGAGACGCCGAGCATGCCGGCCACGCCGCCGCAGATGGCGGAGATCACCATGACCGAGGCCAGGATGCGCTTCACATTGACGCCGGAATATTCCGCCGCCTCGCGATTGCCGCCGACCATGTAAACGTAGCGGCCGAAGCGCGTATAGGTGAGCACGATGTGGCCGACCAGCAGGAAGAGGGCCAGCACGATCACCAGCCAGGGGACCCCGAAGAGCGAGTCCTGGCCGAGGGTCACGATGATCGGCGGCACCGCATAGAGGATCTGGCCGCGCACCAGGAGGGCGCAGATGCCGGCGGCGATCTGCATCATCGCCAGGGTCATGATGAAGGAGGGGATGCCGATCTTGGTCATGCCGAAGGCGTTGACCGCACCCAACACTGCGCAGAGCAGGAAGGCGCAGACGATGGCCAGCCACCCCGGCAGCACGACATTGGCGACGTTGACGTAGTCGGCCTGCGACGTGAAATAGGCGACCGCGATGCCGGTCGCGTTCGCCACCACGGCGAAGGAAAGGTCGATCTCGGCGCAGAGGATCACGAAGGTGAGCCCGACCGCCATGATGCCGGTGATGGAGATCTGCACCAGGATGTTCTCGGCGTTGTCCAGCGTCGCGAAGGAGGGGCTGGCGAAGGTGAAGAACAGCAGCAGGGCGATCAGGGTCGCGAACGGCGCGATGTTGCGCATCTGGTTGCGCATGAAGGTGCGGAGCTGGAACGAATTGCTCTTCGCGGAGGCCTGGGCCGGCATGCTCATCTGGTCTTGCTCCTCACGCGGCTTCCAGCAGCCGGTCCTTGCTGATGCTCTCGCTGGCGAATTCGTGCACGATCCGCCCCTTCTTCATGACGACGATCCGGTCGGCCAGCGACAATACGGTCTCCGGCTCGGCCGACACAACCACGACCGCGAGGCCCTGGTCGCGCAGGTTGCGGACGATCTTCACGACGTCGTCCTTGGCGCCGACATCCATCCCGCGGGTCGGCTCGGAGAGGATCAGGACCTTGGTCGGATAGGTCAGCCATTTCGCCAGGGCCACCTTCTGCTGGTTGCCGCCCGAGAGCGAGCCCAGCAGCGCCTTCACGTTGGCCGGGCGGATGTTCAGGGCCTTGGTCTGGTGCTCGGCCATGTCGCGCTCGACACCCGGCTTCAGCCAGAGCCGGGAGATCCTCCCCAGCACGCTGATCGAGACGTTCTTGTAGACCGGTTCCTGGTAGAACAGCATCGACCGCCGGCTCTCCGGCACGAAGGCGATGCCGGCCCGGCGCGCCGCGGCGGTGTTGGGAAAGCGCAGGGCCTTGCCCTCGATCGACAGGGTGCCCTCGTCCGGCTTCAGCTTGCCGAACAAAGTGCGGGTGAGCTCGATCTGGCCGCAGCCCATGAAGCCGTAGATTCCGAGCACCTCGCCTGCGCGCGCTTCCAACGTCACGCCGGCGAAGGCGCGGCCGGCCCCGAGGCCCTTGGTGGCCAGCACGACGGGTGCGGCAGGCTTGCTCTCGAGGGCGATCGAGCCGGTGTAGCTTTCCTCCAGCTCCTCATGGCCGCGGCCGATCATCCGCTCGATCACCCAGGCCTTGTCGATCCCGGCGGTGGGCGAGGTCGCGATCCGGCGGCCGTTCCGGAAGATCGTGACGGTGTCGGAGATCTCCAGGATGTCGTCCAGGAAGTGCGAGATGAAGATGATGCTGCGGCCGCTGGCCCGCACGCCGCGCAGCACCTCGAACAGGCGGTGCACCTCGGGCGGCGACAGGGCGGAGGTCGGCTCGTCGAGGATGATGATGCGCGCGCCGGAATAGAGCACCCGGGCGAGCTCGATCAGCTGCTGCAGGCCGATCGGCAGCGACCCCATGGTGACGGAGGGATCGACGTCGAGACCGAGCTTTTTCAGCTGCTCCCTGGCGCCGGTCTTCATCCCCTTCCAATCGACGAACCCGTTCTTGGTGGGTTGCTTGCCGAGATAGACGTTCTCGGCCACGGTCAAATCGGGAACCACGCTCAGTTCCTGATGCACCATGCCGATCCCGGCATCGAGCGCATCGCGCGCGGAATGGAAATGGACGTTCTTGCCGTCCAGGATCATGCGTCCGGCATAGGTGGTGTGGACGCCGGCGATGATCTTCATCATCGTGGACTTTCCGGCACCGTTCTCGCCGACGAGGCCGTGGATCTCGCCCTCGCGCAGCTCGAAATCGACCTCGCGGAGTGCTGCCACGCCGCCGAACGACTTCGAGATGCCTTCCATGCGCAACCGCGGTGCGGCGCCGGCTGCTGCGCTATCGACGGCCTCGGGTCTCGTGTCAGGACTCATATGCGTCACCAATCCGCCGCATCACGGGTGGACCTGGAAGGGACGGGCCGGGAACGCATCGCTGCGCGCCCGGCCCCCATTCCCCAAGGGCATTCCTCGACTGCTGTGACGTCAGATCAGGAAGTGATCTTCCATCCACTGCATGCCGGCCGCGTTGTCCTTGGTGACGACCGGGCCGTCGGTGACGACGTTCTTCGGGATGCCGGCGCCGGTCTTCTCGCCGCTGACCGCGGCGACGCCGGCGACGATCGCGCCGCCATGGATGCGGCAGGACGGATTGCGGACCGTGGCCAGCATCCGGCCGTCCGCGACCGCGGCAAGAGCGGGTGGCATGGCATCGCAGCCGCCGATCTTGATGTTGGTGCGGTTGTGCGCCTTCATCACGTTATAGGCGGCGAGCGCCATGTCGTCGTTGTGGAAGTAGGCCGCGTCGATCTGCGGATACTTGGTGAGATAGGTCTCCCAGAGCCGCGCGACCTTGGTCACGTCCCAATCCGCCGGCTGGTCGTCCAGCACCTCGATGCCGGGATGCTGCGACACGATCGACTTGAAGCCCTTGGCGCGGCCTTGGGCGCCGGTATGGCCGAGCGCACCCTGGGTCATGATCACCTTGCCCTTGCCGCCGATCGCATCGACCAGCGCGGCGGTCACGGAAGCGCCCATGAACACGTTGTCCGGCGCCAGGAAGGCGTGGATGTCGATCTGGTCCAGCGGCGCGATCAGCGTGTCCATGTCGATCACCGGGATGCCGGCGTCGATCATCTTCTTCACCGGCTGGGTCAGCGTGCCGATGCCGAAGGCCTGGATCGCGACGAAGTCCCACTTCTGCGAGGCCATGTCGTCGATCGCGGCGCGCTGCTTCACCGCGTCGAGCTGGCCGTCGAACCAGGTCACTTCGACGTTGTAGAGCTTGCCCCAGTATTCCGCCGCCTGCTTGCCCTGGGCGCACCAGGTCGCCTGCAGGCCCGCGTTGGAGAACGCAGCCTTGAGGGGTTTGTCGGAGCGGCCGACTGCGTCAGCCGAGGCTTCCTTTACCCCCAAGCCACTGAGCAGAGCCGCGGCCCCACCCACCATCGACGCGCCCGCAAGGAAGCCACGCCGACTTGTGTTCGATTGATCCGACATTTTGTTTTCCTCCCAAGGAACTTGCTTATTGCATGCAAGACCCGGAAAGTATGGCAGGCGTCGCGACGACGGGCAAGCTGTCGGACGCACCGGGCGGCTATTTATCGGACAATTGAACGCCTCTTGTGCGGCGCAGCGCGACGGGCGGCGGCGCATGCGGGGCAATCGCGATTTAGACCAGTCCGGTGGTCTTGCGGGTGACTGGCGCTTGGCGGTGCCGCGCTCCCGCGCGAGGGCTCCAGACCAGTCGTGTCATGGTCAAAGGCATCGGCTCCCACGCGTCATGGCCGCGGTTTGCAGCGCAGGACGCCAATTGATAAGACGGATTGATGGCACGCAAGCCACGCAAGCTCGCCGCTGCTGATCTCAAGGATGCGGCCCTCGATTATCTCGCCCGCTACGCGGTCTCGACCGCGCGGCTGCGCCAGGTGCTGCAGCGGCGCATCCGGCGCTCGGCCAAGGCGCACGATTTCGATCCGGCGCCGCTGCTGAACGCGCTCGAAACGGTGATTGCCGACTTGAGCCGGGTCGGCCTGCTGAACGATCAGGCCTATGCCGACACCAAGGCGCGCAGCCTCAACCGCCGTGGCGGCTCGCGCCGGCTGATCGCCGCCAAGCTTGCCGGCGCCGGCGTCGCGCGGGATGCGACGGCAGCGGCCCTGGGGCGGCTGGAGGAGGAGACCCCGGAGGCGGAATGGGCCGCGGCGCTGGCTTATGCGAGGCGCCGCCGGCTCGGCGCATTCCGGACGACCGAGGATTCGTCGCCGGAACGGCGCCGGAAGGACCTGGCGGCGATGGCGCGGGCCGGGTTTGCGCTGGATCTGGCGCGGCGCGTGCTCAGCGGTAGCGACTGACGCGCAGCGTCAGGCCGCCGAGGATCACCAGCAATGTCCCGGCGGTGACGCTGACCGCGATCATGCCGTGCGGGTTCCAGATCTGCATGGCGATGCCGCCGATCAGCGGGCCGAAGAGGGCGCCCAGCTCCCAGAACATGGTGAAGGCGGTGTTGGCGCTCGGCAGATGCTCGCGGGCATAGGCGCGGCCGAGCATGGTCAAGGCGGTTGTGTAGATGCTGTTGCCGAAGCCGCCCCAGAGCAGCAGCAGGATCCAGACCGCGATGCCGCGATGGATGGCGAAGGGCAGGCAGGCGGCGCTCAGCGCCTGCACCGAGCCGCCGAACATGAGGACGCGGCCCGGATTCATGCGGTCGAGGATATGGCCGACCGGAATCTGTGCCAGCATGCCGCCGACCACCAGAGCGGTGATCAGCCAGACCGCCTGGGATTCCGGCAGGCCGGCGCGGACGCCATAGACCGGCAGCAGGGTCATGTTGATGACCGTCGTCCCGCCATGGATGACCGATGCCGCCATGGCGATCGGCGCCTGGCGCGCGACCGTGCGCAGCGGCAGTGCTTCGTGATGATGGAAGGTCGGGACCCCGCCGCCGGCCGCGGCGATCGGGATCGGCGCCAGTGCCAAGGCGAGGATTCCGGCGCTGACGAAGAAGGGCAGCATGCCCGTGCTGCCCATGGCGCCGACCAGGAGCGGTCCGCTGGCGGCGCCGGCGCTGAGGACGGTCACATAGATGCCGATGATGCGGCCGCGGGATTCGTCGGGGGCGAGGGCGTTGACCCAGGTCTCGCTGACGATCCAGATGAGGCCGATCGAGAAGCCCATGACGAAGCGGAGGGCGAACCAGAGCGGCAGCCGGTCCAGCAGCGGGAACAGGATCAGCGCCAGCACCGCGACCCCGGCGCCGGCGCAGATGCTGGCGACGGCGCCGAGACGCTGCACGATCCGCGGGATGAAGGCGCCGCAGAGCAGCACGGCCAGCGACGGCACGGCGGCGAGCGCGCCGTTGATCGAGGCGTCGACGCCGCGGTGCTCCAGGTTGACCGCGAGCAGCGGCCCGACCAGCGCGTAGATCAGCGCCACCACGCCCACGCTGGCAATGACGGCGATGAGGCCGCGCGCATTCAGCGGCGGTGCGTCGGCGTCGATCGGCGGCGAGTCATCCAGAGGCGGCACGGCGATCCCCCAAGGCGGTTCCTCACCCTAGAGGATTGCCACCGGCGCGCGCAACGCGCGTCCGGGGCTACAGCAGGCCTTCCCGCTTCAGGTCCTGCATCGCCGCCTCGATCCCTTGCCGCAGGATGCCGACCAGCTCGTCGATCTGGCCCTCGGTCAGGGTCAGGGGCGGCGAGATCACGTTGAGCGCCCCCAGCGGCCGCACGATCAGCCCCAGGCGCTCGCAGTGGTCGGAGATCCGCTTGCCGATGTTCGCCGCTTCCGGCAAGTGCTCGCGCGTCGCCTTGTCGGCGACGTTCTCGACGCACATCATGAAATGCCGCCCGCGGACCTGTCCGACGATGGGGAGGTCCAGGAGCTCGTTCAGCTTTTTCTCGAGATAGGGGCCGACCTTGCGGACATGGCCGCAGATGTCGTCCCGCTCCATCAGGGCGATGTTGGCGAGGCCGGCGGCGCAGGCGACCGGGTGGCCGGAATAGGTGAAGCCGTTGGTGAACCAGCCGTCGGGATCGGCGGCGCTCATCGCGTCATAGACCTGGTCGGAGAAGATGCAGGCGCCGAGGGGCTGGTAGCCCGAGGTCAGGCCCTTCGCCGTCACGATCATGTCGGGCTCGATGCCGAAGACATCCTTCGAGGCGAAGAAGTGCCCGAGCCGGCCGAAGGCCGTCACCACCTCGTCGGAGATGTAGAGCACGTCATGCCGGCGGCAGACCTCCAGCGTCCGCGCGTGATAGCCTTCGGGCGGCACGATGACGCCGCCGGCACCCATGATCGGCTCGGCGAAGAAGCAGGCGACGTTGTCGGGGCCGAGCTCCAGGATCTTGTCCTCCAGCTCCTGCACCAGGAAGTCGCAGAACTCCGCCTCGCTCATGCCTTCGGCCCGCGCCTTTTCCGAGCGATAGAAGTTCGGCGAGGAGACGTGGTGGATCCAGTCCTCGATGAAATGCAGACTCGGGCTGCGATCGGCCGGCCGGCCGGTGATCGAGGCGGTCAGATAGGTGCTGCCGTGATAGGCGTCGATCCGGCTGATCACATGGATCTTCGACTTCTTGCCGCGCCGCGCATGGTAATAGTGCGCGATCCGCACCGCGGTGTCGTTCGCGGTCGAGCCGCCGCAGGTATAGAAGACATGGTTGAGCGCGCCGGGGGCGAGGCTCGCCAGCTTCGCCGCCAGCTCCGCGGCCGGCACGTTCGTGGTGTCGACGAAGGGATTGTAGAAGGCGAGGCGTCGCGCCTGCTCGGCGATCGCATCGGCGATCTCGTGCCGGCCGTAGCCCGCATTGACGCACCAGAGCCCGCCGATCCCGTCGAGGTAGCGCTTGCCGGAGATGTCCGTGACGTAGACCCCTTCGGCGCGGTCCATGATCAGCGACCCCTCCTGCTTGAAGGAGTCGAAGTGGGTCCAGGGATGGACGAAATGATCGCGGTCCTTGCGCCAGATGTCCTTGGGATCGACCTGACCGAGATCGGCGGCCCAGACCTGGTTGTTGCTTCCCTGAACGCTCATCATTTCTCTCCCAGAAACCTCTTATCAAAAAACTATAGACACTATAAATTTATAGTCAATCTTGCTTTGTCAGATTTGACAACCGGCGACGGAAATCGGTGTTAGGATTCAGCGACTTGCGAGCGGAGATGCGAATCGGACGATGAGCGGGCTGCGGGCGAAACAGAAGGAAATTCGCCGCCAGGCGATCCTGGGCGCTGCCGCGCGCCTGTTCAAGGCGCGGGGCTTCGACAAGACGGCGATGGAGGAGATCGCGGCGGCCGCCGAGCTCTCGGTCGCCACCGTCTACAACTACTTCAAGACCAAGGGCGAAATCTGCGTCGCGATCTACAAGGCCGACCGCGACCTGGTGCAGGCCGCGACCGACCGGGTGATCGCCGATCCGCCGAAGGATCCGGTCGCCGCCATCTGCAAGCTGATCGAAACCGATTTCGAGACCGAGGTGCCGTTCATCGACCGCGGCGCCTGGGAGGCCCTGTTCGCCGCCGCCTTCCAGGCACATACCGGAGCCACGGGGGCGGGCGTGGCCGAGGCCTGGGCGGGCGCCGAGATCATGCGGATCGACCAGTTCGTCCGGCTGCTGGACGTGCTCAGGGCACGCGGCGCCATCGCCGTCGGCGCCGACATCAAGAGCGCCGCCGACCTCTTGGGCGCGCTGACCTTCTCCTATTTCTTCGACTGGATCGTGGACTTGCGGACCGGGACCGGCGCCGGCAATCGGCGCTTCCTCGATGCCGGGGCCAAGCGGCGCCTGCGCGCCCAGGTGAAGCAGCTGGTGGCCGGCCTCCAGCCCTGAGCCGCCCTGAGTCCTGCGGGCCTTGGGGCCGCGAACCGCACGCAATCTCGGGGGTTGTGCCAGGGCGCAGGCCGTGCGACGCCTGCCGTGCTGTTGCCATTGGATGGGGCGCAATGCGGAGCTGCTTCGGCAGGGTATCGGTACGGCGCAGCGGGCAGGGGATCCGGATCGCGGCCGGGCTGGCCGTGGCGCTGCGCATCGTGCTCGTGTCGGGTGCGGTCTCGGCGGCGGATTACTCCGTCACCATGTCCAAGGTAACGGATTCCACCCTCGGCCAGGCCCTGCAGTCGAGCTCGACCCTGATCGAGCTGCAATCCGCGCCGCCGGAGGATGCGACCGCCCTCCGCCGGCGCGCCGAGGACGATCTCGACCGCCTGCAGAAGGCGCTGCGCTCCTCGGGATACTACGACGGCCGCGTCGCGATCACCGTCGACGGCCAGGCCGTTGCCGATGACAAGACGGTGCAGCCCGTGCTCGAAGATTCCTCCAGCGACGAAAAGGCTGGCGACGACAAGGCCGCGAGCAAGAAGAAGGTTCCGGTCAAGATCGAGATCAAGCCCGGACCGCTCTATCACCTGCGCCATATCACGATCACCGGCGCCGAGGCGCTGAAGCCGAAGCTGACCTCGAACCTGAAGGCCGGCGCGGCGGCCCGGGCCGGCGACATCATCGCCGAACGCCGCCGTCTCCTCGACGCGGCGATGCAGCAAGGCTATCCCTTCGCCGCGGTCGAGCTCCAGCCCGCCGTGGTCGATCACGCCAGCCATACCCTCGATGTCACCTTCGCCGTCACCACCGGGCCGGTCGCACCCCTAGGGACGGTGACGGTGCACGGCCTCGACTATGTCTCCCGCGATTTCATCGCCCGCCGCACGGCCTCGGTCCCGGGCACGCCGTTCAGCCCGGCGGCGCTCGATGCCCTCCGTGACGACCTGCAGTCGCTCGACGTCTTCAGTTCGGTGAAGGTGACGCCGGGTGCGACGCTCGACGCCGATGGCCGCCTGCCGGTCACCGTCGATGTGACCGAGCGCGACCGCCACTTCATCGGCTTCGGCGCCAGCTACTCCACCAACGACGGCGCCGGCGCCACCGCCTATTGGGGCGATCGCAATCTCTTCGGTGGCGGCGAGCGCCTGCGTCTCGACGCCGATGTGACCGGCCTCGCCGTCGGCGGAATCACCACCACCAGCGGCTCGACCGGCGGCAATGTCGACTACACGGTCTCCGCCAATTTCCGGAAGCCGGACGTGTTCGTCCAGAAGCAGGACCTGGTCAGCGGCCTCGCACTGACCGACGAGCATGATCCCGACACCTTCGACAAGGAGGCGGTGACCGCCACCGCCGGCTTCGAGCGGACGCTCTCGAAGACGGTGAAGGTCAGTTACGGCTGGGAGATCGAACGGTCGCGGATCGACGATCACCGCAGTTCGACTCGCGACTTCCTGCTGGTCGGACCGACTGGTTCGATCGCCTATGACACGACCGACGATCTCCTCAACCCGACGCGGGGCGTGCGGCTGTCGCTCGGTGGCGAGGCCTACCCGACCTGGTTCGGCTCCAACGAGAACGTGTTCACCACCACGAGCTCCGCTTCGGGCTATTTGGATCTGGCCGGAAAGGGCGACCTCGTGCTGGCGGGCAGGGTGGGCGTCGGCAGTGCCTTCGGCAGCAGTCTCGACGACCTCCCGGCTGACCGGCGGCTCTATGCCGGCGGCGGCGGTTCGGTGCGCGGCTACAGGTACCGCTCGATCAGCCCAGAGGATTCCAACGGCAACCTGACCGGCGGGCGCAGCGAGATCACCGGCAGCATCGAGCTCCGTTATCGCTTCCTCGGCGACTTCGGCATCGTGCCGTTCATCGATGCCGGCTCGGTCTCGGACAAGGCGACGCCCAACTTCGACGGCGGCGTCCAATATGCCGCCGGCCTCGGCTTTCGCTATTACACCAGCTTCGGCCCGATCCGCGCCGACATCGCGGCGCCGCTCAACCCGCGGAAAGGCGATGATCCGGTCGCCTTCTATGTCAGCATCGGGCAGGCCTTCTGATGCGGCGCGCGGGCAAGATAGCACTGATCGTCATCGGCACCCTTGTCGTGCTGCTGGCCGTCGCCTTCGGCCTCCTGCAGACCGGCTTCGGCAAGCGCGCGGTGTTGCGCATCGTCGAAAGCGAGCTCGCCGACCCGCCCGTCCGCCTGCAGGCGCGGTCGCTGGAAGGCTTCGTGCCGTTCGAATTGACGCTGAACGGCGTCGTCCTCTCCGATGCGGAGGGGACCTGGTTGACCGTGGACCACGTCACCGTGCTCTGGTCCCCGCTCGCCCTGTTCGAGGGCAAGCTTTCCATCAAGGAGATCCACGCCGGCATCGTCACTTTGGTCCGCGCACCGGTCGCTCCGCCCGCTGCTCCGGCAAAGGCGCGGCCGCGGCAAGCGGAGCCGTCGCTGCCGAGCCTTCCCTTCGCCGTCGATCTCGATCGCCTCGCCGTCGATCGGCTGGACCTGGCTTCCGGCATCATCGGCGATGCGGCGGCCTTCAGCATCGGGGCTGAGGCGCGGCTCGGAGATCCGGCGGCCGGCTTGCAGGCGAAGCTCGCCGTGACTCGCATCGATCGCGACCGGGACCGCGCCTCGCTCGACCTCGACTATCGCCCCGCGGCCGATACCTTGACCGTCGATGTCTCGGCCGAGGAGCCGCAAGGCGGTCTCGTCACCCATCTGATGGGACTGCCGGGATCGCCAAAGCTGCAGGTCCGCATCCAGGGCTCCGGTCCGCTCAGCGCCTGGCAGGCAAAAGGCAGCGCCACCCTCGACGACAAGCCTTTGCTCGACCTGACGGCCTCGAGCCAGGGTGCCACGACGGCTCGCCGCGTCGGCTTCGATCTCAAGCTGGCGCAGATCCCGATGCTGCCGACCAACCTGGCGCCGCTGGTCGAAGGCGGCATCGCGGCGCAAGGCAAGGTCCATATCGCGGGCACCGAGGGCGCGATCGGGATCGAAGCGCTACAGCTGCAGACGCGGGCCGGATCGCTCGCGGTGAAGGGCACCGCCGACCCGGCGGGTTCGGTCGATCTCGACGGCGATTTGAAGCTCGGCGATGCGACGCCCTTTGCGACCTTGCTGCCGCCGGACCTCGGCTGGGACAATGTCGCCGCGACGTTCCATCTCGCCGGTCCGGTGGCGAAGCCGAAGGTC
>Ga0335070_10005944_pt1 | contig 14377 bp, 15 predicted proteins | sample Lox_Sample_13_FD_206722 | JGI IMG/M metagenome (GOLD analysis project Ga0335070, IMG submission 206722) | Soil microbial communities from Loxahatchee National Wildlife Refuge, Florida, United States - Lox_Sample_1.3 | ecosystem: Environmental > Terrestrial > Soil > Wetlands | place: USA... | reverse complement strand
GGTGATGAGCCTTGCGGGCAGGAGCACTGCATTTGGATGGAGGCCGATGGAGTCGTATCTGACCGGCAAGAAGACAAAGAAGGAAGACAAGAAACAGGAAGAGAAGAAATAACTGCCTTCACCCTGGCAGTTCCCGGGAAAACCTTCCCACAGGAAGTACCGGGAGCTGCCGGAGTACTGTAGAAGACTAGCCTGATACTTCCAACCCACGATCTTACCCCAGGACTCAAATTCAAAGTCAGAAGTACTTGGAAAAACGAGGTTTATCTTTCTTGTTTTTCCTCGGTACCCTTATTTTTCATGCTTTTGGACATAAAAGATTTTGGTATCATGCTTGTCGGATGAGATACGCTGTCTCAGGGGGTTAAGTTCATTCCTGTATTTTATGTAATTTAAACTTGATATAATTAGGTCAATTGCAGTGAGTAACCAAAATAGATTGGGGGTAATCAGATGGAGAAGGTACAGATAGAAAAGAGGCTGTTTTGTCTACCCTGGACACAGACTATTCTCGGCACCCACTTGAAGGGAAAAGTGAATTTTATGGCACTGGATTGGGTAACCCGTGTTAACTTTGAGCCGCCAATGCTGGGCATCTGCCTTAACAGACAGAATGCATCTCATGGGGCTGTGACGGATACCGAGGAGTTTAGTGTAAATGTGCCGAGTGCAGATATGGTAGAGATCACAGATTACACAGGGATCGTCTCGGGACGAAGCATTGATAAGTCAGGGCTTTTCGAAGTTTTTTACGGAGAATTGAAGTCAGCTCCGATGATTAAGGCATGCCCGATCGCAATGGAATGCAAAGTAGTGGAGACGGTATCACTTCCCACCAATACTTTTTTTATCGGTGAAATTGTCGCTATTTATTCCGAAGAGCAATTTCTCACTGACGGAGACCCTGATGTAAAGAAAATCAATCCTTTTGTTCTGACCATGCCAGATAACCGATATTGGTCCATTGGGGAATGTATCGGTAAGGCGTGGAATGCCGGGATAACTTTGCGTGAAAGGCTAACCAAGTAATAACGAGCTGTGACATAAAACATTACAAGAGAGAATAGCTTCGGACTGGCCAGTATTACTAAGCGACAGCTTTGTTTGGTATGGGGCATGCCTGTGGGTTCATATCAGTGTCCCCCTGCCTTTAGTATTCCTGATGCAGCAAGTACAAGGACCAGTACTTCGACAATTGCGAGTATGCCGTACACCGTATCCTTTTTTCTGAACAATATGGGAATTATTCTCAGATAGCATAATATGGTGACGCCTGCAAGAAAGGCTATCCCGATAAAATTCAGGAAATCACCTTTGCCGAGCATGCCAATCCATGTCCATCCCGGATGGATACCAGTCGCCTCAAGATACTTGTGCACCGACATGCCCCAGTATCTAGGGAGGTCATTCACCGGGATATAAGGGCTAAGGATACCAGAAAGATAAACAATAAAGGTAATAATGAGGGCAAGCAACCCCAGCTTCATGCCGAAGTCAAGAAGCTTTGCATATGCAAGCTGTTCTTCAGTAGCCCTTAATTTTCCCATAAGATTCCTCCTCTACAGTTCTTGGTTCATAATTCAGAGCTTGCGGTAGCTGACAGCCATGGGCCGCAGTATATCATTTCCATATCTCAAGCCCTTTAAGCAGCGCCCTTGCACCTGCAAAGAGCAGCAAGGTGATAACGATATAGCGTATTGCTGCCGGTTTGGTCTTCGCAAGTATTTTTACCCCGACGATGGAGCCGAGCATGATACCTATAATTGACGGTACAACCATCATAGGGAGTACTGCTCCATTATTTACATAAATCCAAGCCGCTGAAGTATCGGTAATAGAGAGCAAGAATTTGCTTGTTGCAACAGACACTTTTAAGGGAGCCCCCATGAGCAGATTCAATACCGGTACGTTGGCCCAACCGGCGCCCAACCCGAACATGCCTGCCATAACACCTATGATAATGAACAGCCCGAGTCCCTGAGGTGTTCTATGTATCTGCCAGTTAATATCGTGACCTGTAGAGGCCTCATGATATATTCCGTTTATTCTGAGCGCGGTTGAGAGCGCATCGGCCTGCTTTACTTCGGGATATTCAGACTTCTTTGCCATTAACATGATTGCGACTATTCCAAGTATCGTTCCCCCCAATGCGATGTTCACGACCTTGGCGGGGAGGGCGAGACCTACCATTGCGCCCACAATAGCGCAGGAAGAGGCGATAACTGCAACAGGCAAAGCGAGTCTCAGATCCGCCATTCCCTTCTTCAAGAGGCCCGGCCCTGCAGCGAGCGCTCCTGCAAGGGCAACGAGAAGACCTGCGCCCCTCACAAAATCAATATGGAAAGGGAAGAAGCCTCCTATGATGGGGACAAAAAGGACGCCGCCTCCCACCCCTCCCAAAACTGCCACAATGCCGAGAAGAAATGTCACCACAAATAATACAAGCGGCCAGACCCACCAGGGGATCGCTGAATCAGGGGAACTGGGAATTGGCGGAGGATCGGTTGATGCGCATACCGAAGCGGCGAATAAATGGAGAATGCACAATGCAGCCACTCCAATGAGATATGCTGTTGTCTTCGCATTGGGTCGCGTGATCTTTAATTCTCTCGATACCATATCGATGGTCCTTCCTCCTTGAGTTTATCCAATTTTTTCGAAATCAGTCTGAAATTTACAACGGTCGCTCCTTTCACGAATCTTCATGCGGGCACCATGGGTGCTGTCAGAATCGTTGAAGAGCCTGTGGACAGCGAATTCAGGCAGCCCTTTGCGCAGACAGGGATCCTTCACAGAAGCCCCTTATGGTCTCGGGAATTCCGCTGTATGATATTATAACGACAGGAAGAGATAAAAATTAATTTTTTTAATGGGATTATTAGGTGAACATTAAAGTACTCCCCTGCCCATTGATTCGTTGTGAAACAAGTATCGGACTCGAAAAGTGAGAGAGGTGTTGCTTCATGGTGCAGAAATTTCTCATGTTTCCCCCGCGCAGCTTCAGCCTAAGAACAGTTGACACTTGTGTGGCTCCACTGGTATAAATATACACCAATGCTTGATAAAACCGAGAAAATCTGGATGGACGGCGAGTTTGTGGATTGGGATAATGCCAAGGTGCATGTCCTGAGCCATTCTCTCCATTATGGGCTTGGGGTATTTGAAGGTATCAGGTGCTACGACACAGAAAAAGGTCCAGCCGTCTTCAAGCTCAAAGAGCATGTGAAGAGGCTTTTCGGGTCGGCGCACATTTTTTTGCTGGAGATTCCTTTCAGCGAGAGGGAAATTGAGGAAGCGATTGTCAGGACGGTCAAAGTAAATAGGGTCAGGGAATGTTATATAAGGCCCCTGGTCTATATCGGACCTGGTGCAATGGGGGTTTATGCCAAGGGCAATCCCATCAGGGTTTCCATTGCGGTATGGCCATGGGGGGCCTATCTTGGGGAAGAGGGAATCACCAAGGGAATCAGGATAAAGGTATCATCGTTCATACGAGGGCATGTCAACTCCAACCTCACAAGGGGAAAGGTTTGCGGCTATTACGTGAATTCCCAGCTCGCAAAGAAGGAGGCGGTATCGTGTGGTTACGATGAAGCCCTGCTGCTCGATACGGAGGGGTATGTCTCAGAAGGGAGCGGGGAAAACATCTTTATCGTAAGAGATGGGATACTCAAAACGACCCCCCTCACTTCCATTTTGGAGGGTATTACGAGGGACAGCATTATGGAACTCGCTAGGAAGGAGGGTATCCGGGCGGTTGAGGAGCGGTTTACAAGGGATGAGATCTATATCGCCGATGAGGCATTCTTTACAGGGACTGCAGCCGAGGTGACTCCTATAAGAGAGGTGGATGGAAGGATCATAGGGGAGGGCAAACCAGGGAAAATCACAAAAAAGTTACAGTCCATATTTTTTGATGTGGTGAAGGGACGGAATAAGCATTATGACTCGTGGCTTACTTATGTTTAGAAAGAACTGAATTGGATGTAAAAAAAGGCCCGGCTTCCCGGGCCTTTTTTTATTAGTTTTTTATTCTCACTATTTCTTGTGGCACTTTCCACAGTTGGCTGCATCTTTTGTTGCAAATGCCTTTGTACCGTTATGGCACTCGCCGCAGAACTTGCCAGCGTTCATATCCGCCATCGTCATCTTTGTGGATTTCTTCATTGGGAATATCTTTGTATGGCAGTCGTTGCATTTAAGACCCTTGTCAGCATGGGCTTTGCCATCAAATACGACCTTGCCAGATGCCGTGTCCCAATCCACGGTCTTTCCGGGAGGAACTGCCATCGCGCTGCCGATAAACATCACCGCAATTGCTATTGTTAATAAAATGGTCAACAGTTTCATTCTCTTTTCACCCCCTTTCATTCTTGAGTGCTGTCATCCTGACAGGTTGCCTGAATAAGGTAATTGCGAAATAAACAATTAATCAAAGCACTGAACTATAATAAATCTCTGCGTTATTGTCAAGCCCCCAGTAAACCCGCGAAAGGGTTACTTTCATGGAATCGATACAACCCTAGAAGGGTCACTCATGCAGTTCCGTATACGACGATCTTCAAAAATTGCTCACCAAGGCAGGAAAAGAAAATACCCCGTCAAGAGCATCTTCCGGAGCCGCAGCGACTTTTCGCGTACTATCTGAAGGTGTGCTTATTTTTTCTTATGACTGACGCAAAATTTTGATTTACCACTGGCCGAATTCTTGCACTTCTTTCCTTCTTTGGTCTTTGCCGCACATTTCGGTGTTTTTGCTGTTGCCATAGTGTCCTCCCTGCTTTTTCTTTCACTCTACCATAAGATGGCATTAATTTAAAGTACGCTTTTGTGTGTATTAAAAATTTTTATGTGGGAAGACGTGCTGGGGTTGTGTCAGCAGGATAAATAGTGCAACAAGAAATGTGGCGAGTATGGTCATGAGCGATACAGTAATGGGCGCCAATACAACCCACTCTTTCTCCTGTCAGGCAGCCATGGAGAATCAAGGAGGTTGTCCTCGGCGCATGGTTATTTGAACAATAGAGAAGCGGATGTGCTCCTTTATTAAAGACATTCAAATGGTTTACAATAGCAAAAATTCTAGGGAGGGTCATTATGCTTTCTGAAAGAGCGAGGAAGATCAAGCCATCCCCGACACTGGCAATGGATGCAAAGGCGAAAGCATTGAAGGCTGCAGGGTATGATATCGTGAACTTTGGTGTGGGTGAACCTGACTTTGATACACCTGAAAATATTAAAGAAGCTGCCATAAGGGCAGTGAAAGAAGGATTCACGAAATATACCCCTGTGGGCGGCATCGATCCCCTGAAGGATGCGATTATCGAAAAGTTCAGGAAGGACAATGACCTGGAGTACAAAAGGGAAGAAATCATCGCATCATGCGGTGCAAAGCACAGTCTTTATAATATTGCGGAGGCTCTGTACGGGCCAGGTGACGAGGTGATTATCCCTTCCCCTTACTGGGTTTCTTACCCAGATCAGGTTCTCCTGAATGATGCGATCCCTGTAATTGTGAAAACCCACGAGAGTGACGGATTCATGCTCAACCCTGACGCGCTGGAATCCCATATCACTGAGAAGACAAAGGCCATCATCCTCAACTCGCCCTCGAATCCCACGGGCCTCACCTATGATAGGAGGACCCTTGAAAACATCGCGGAGGTTGTCCTTAAGCATAATCTCGTGGTGATCTCCGACGAGATCTATGAGAAACTCGTATACGAAGGTGCTGAGCATGTGAGTATCGCCTCTCTGGGGGGTGACATCAAAAAAAGGACCCTTGTGGTAAACGGCCTCTCAAAATCGCATGCCATGACCGGCTGGCGCATAGGGTTTGCTGCGGGCCCAAGAGAGATCATTAAGGCCATGACCAACATACAGAGCCAGTCAACATCCAATCCCAATTCCATTGCGCAAAAGGCAGCAGTTGAAGCCTTAACCGGCCCGCAGGACTTCATCGAGAGAATGAGAAACGAATTTGACAGAAGGAGAAAATTCCTTGTCTCGGAGCTGAATGCGATCCCTGAGGTGAGCTGCCTGAGTCCCACCGGTGCCTTTTATGCCTTCCCGAATATTTCTGGACTCTTCGGAAAGGTGGACGGAAAGCCCGTGTTTTCTTCCTCTGACCTCGCATTATACCTTCTTGAGGATGCTAATGTGGCTCTCGTTCCCGGTGATGCCTTTGGGAATGACAGCCATATCCGACTCTCCTACGCAACTTCCATGGAGAATCTGAAGAAAGGGGTGGAGAGAATAAGGGCTGCAGTGGGAAAACTTAAGTGACGGGCGAGCAGTGAAGGGCGAAGACACCGCCAAAGACTTTCGTTCAGGATATGTGGCCATAATCGGCAGACCGAACGTAGGGAAATCAACGCTCCTCAACAGTGTTCTCGGGGAAAAGGTTTCCATTGTGACTTCCCGGCCCCAAACCACCCGGAGGAGGATTATCGGGATCAGGACAACAGGACGCAGTCAGATCATTTTTATCGACACCCCGGGCTTCCATAAGCCACAGCATAAACTGGGAGAATTTATGGTGAAAGAGGCGAGGGAGTCACTGAAGGACGTGGACATCATTGTCTTCATGGTAGAACCAAGGAGTCCTGGTCATGGTGACACATTCATCATCGAGCGGCTTAAAGAACTGGGAAAGACATGTCCTGTTCTTCTCTTGATTAACAAAATAGACCTCGTGAAAAAATCCGAACTTCTCCCGATCATGGACGAGTATCACCGGTGCCACCCCTTTGACGCCATTTTCCCTCTCTCCGCTTTAAATGCCGAGGATGTGAAGCTTCTCGTGCAGGATGTGGAGGAAAGACTTCCCCATGGCCCGAGGTACTATCCCGATGACGTCGTTACGGATCAGTATGAGAGATTTGTGGTGGGTGAAATGATAAGGGAAAAGGTAATGGAAGTAACTGAGGAAGAGGTGCCCCATTCCGTTGCCGTGGAGATTATTCAGTGGACCGAGAGAGAGGACGGACTGCTCCTTTTATCGGCGAATATTTATATTGAAAGGAAGGGGCAAAAAGGTATTATAATAGGAAAAGGCGGAGCGAGACTCAAGGCGATAGGGTCTGCAGCAAGGGCTGATATTGAAAAGTTCCTTGCCAGGAAAGTCTTCATGAAATTATGGGTGAAGGTGAAGGAAGGCTGGCGCAGTGATACACGGGTGCTGAAAGATCTGGGGCTGCACTAGATGCTGGTGCGTATGAAGGTTGAAGGCTTGCTCTTTGATCCAAGAAGCAGTATGTATATCCTGCTCCTTAAGGAATTGGAGGGGAATAACACCCTGCCCATATGGATAGGGAAACCCGAGGCAGATTCCATTGCTCTCGCCCTTGGCGGAGTGATGACCCCGAGACCACTCACTCATGACCTTATCAAGAATATCGTCGCGGGACTCAAGGTGAAAGTGACCAGGATCGTAATTACGGAAATCCTTGACAATACCTATTATGCACTCATACACGTTGCCGATGGCAAGAAGGAGGTTCCCATTGATTCGAGGCCAAGTGATGCCGTGGCTGTTGCCCTCAGGGTCAATGCGCCCATATTTGTTGAGGAAGGCATTATGGAAAAGAGGAGCACGGATGAACTGGAAGAGTGGCTCAAGAATCTAAAGCCCGAAGACTTTGGAAATGTTATGTAGTGAATTCGGAATGAAGAGACTGGGGCCGAAACATTCTGGGACTTCTCCATTTTTTTCGAGAAAGTAATGTCGCTGACTTATGTTACACCGCACTGAAGCCGTCATCTTCAAGACCACAGCATTTTCTGAGGCAGATCTTATTGTCACCGCCTTTACCCTAGATTACGGACTGGTAAATACCTTTGCCAAGAGCAGCCGAAAAATAAAGAGCAGATTCGGAAGCAGTCTGGAACCCCTCACGTACGCCAAGGTTTCCTTTTGGGGCAGGGAAGAGAGTACCCTTCCTCGGCTGACACAGTCAGATATCATCAAGCCTTTTCAGTCTTTGCGGGAGCGGAACGGAAACTTCTTTCGGGTCATGGAGATCATAGAACTCACCCTCGGTCTTTTGGCAGAGCGGGAGACAAACAGGGAATGCTTTCATCTCCTGCTTACCACGCTCAACAGAATCGAGAACAGCGGCTCAAAAAATGGCGCGGTTTTCAATACGATTCTTTACAAGATAAGGCTCCTTGATATGGTCGGGTACGGACCGAGGCTTGAAGGATGTGCCCGCTGCGGCACGTCAGGGTATAATTTTTACATTTCCCATGGCTCCATAATCTGCGGGACCTGCGCAGAGGGCATGGATAACCCTATGAGGCTTTCCCTCGGTCTGATACGGTTGTATGATTCCCTGAGAAAATGGGACATCTCAAAAATAGACAGAATAAAGATGACCGGAACACTCCTTGCCGAGCTTTCGGAGGTGCTCAACTCTCATATCCAGTATACCATCGCAAAACCTCTGAAGACCAAGGCATTTCTCACCGGATTGAAAAAGTAACGAAGGGCGGCGACCATGCCGCAGCAGAACTTTTCTCGCCTCAGTCCGTGCGTGATGCCCGTATGGGCATGTCCCCACTTTATTGAATATAGTCCTTGACACGCACAGGTATATTAGGATATAAAATCTGCATGATAGTTTCAGCGGAAATCGCAGATTTCTTTTGTCCTAATGAGACATGCCCTGATCACGGCAAAAGGGGGATGGGCAATATCATTCTTTACAACCGTTACGGAAGGGATCACAGGAGACTGCTCAAATGCAGGACCTGTAATTTTAAGTTCTCTGAGAGGCGCAATACCTTCTTTTTCGGCCTCCACACTGAGGAGAGCAAGATCAAGGAGGTTATCACTTACCTGCTGGATGGCAAGAGCTTCAGGGAAACTGCAGTGAGCGCAGGGATTGACAAGGATACCGTGCTTCGCATATGGAAGAGGTTTGTTGCGTATTGCGAGGAATCCATGGATGGCCTGCTCAAGGAATTTAACATCAGACTTGAGGACCTTATCACCCTGCTGTACCAAAGAAGAGGGCACCCGAGAAAGCCCTGTGGTTCAGCGATATCAAGTCTCCATAAAGGGTCAGGAACTTTTTGGGAAACACTCTGTGGAGATGAAGAGATTGCTCCCAGAAAGGGGCTTTGCAGCGAACATGAGTAAATGGGACCCCTTCAGGGACCTTCTTTTCATCCAGGAAAGAGTGAACAGGCTCTTTGAGGATGCCTTTGGCGCCGGCGAAAGTGGAGGCGATGTTACTCTGCTGGGGACCTGGTCGCCCGCGGTGGATATCTATGAGACCGAGACGGAATTTCTCGTGAAGGCGGAGATTCCTGAGGTGAAACAATCCGAGATCGATATCAGGGTCAAGGGGAATACCCTTAGCATCGAAGGCGAGAGAAGGCCGCGTCGCTCCATGAGGGAAGGGTACCACAGGGTTGAGCGAGTCTACGGGAGGTTCCAGAGGACATTTCTCCTTCCGGGGTCTGTTGACCAGGAGAGGATAGCGGCGACCCTCAGGGACGGGATCCTGAAGATCGTGCTTCCGAAAAAGGAAGAAACGGTCAAAAAGCATATTGAAATTGATCATATATAAGCTCATATCTGCTATCAAAGCGCCTCTCTGTGTGTTTGATGGCATGGTATCATCATCGGATCACTGAAAGGAAGACATGTGGGAAAGATACGCGTAGCCATTGCGGGAATAGGGAATTGCGCGAGTTCATTGATTCAGGGGGTGGATTACTACAGAAGGCTTGGTAAAGGTCATTCAGACAGGACCCTGGGGCTTATGCATTACAACCTCGGGGGATACAAGCCTTTTGATATCGAGTTTATTGCTGCGTTTGATATCGACAAGAGAAAGGTCGGCAGACCGCTGAAAGAAGCGGTATTGGCAAAGCCCAACTGTACAAAGCTCTTTAATCCCCACGTCTCAGATTATTCTGTAAAGGTAGAGATGGGAGAAGTACTTGACGGCGTGGCTCCCCATATGAAGGATTATCCAGAAGAGAGGAGATTTGTTGTCTCGGAAAGGAAGCCGTGCGACGTCCCCAAGGTGCTGCGGCGGTCTGGTGCGGATGTACTGGTGAGCTATATGCCGGTCGGCTCGGAAAAGGCCACGGCCTTCTATGCGGAGGCCTGTCTGAAGGCCGGTATCGGATTCATCAACTGTGTCCCCGTATTTATTGCCTCTGATACGCAGTGGGCAAGACGTTTTAAAGAGAGAAACATCCCCATTATCGGCGATGATATTAAGAGCCAGATCGGTGCGACTATTATCCACAGGATGCTGACGAGGCTTTTCGAGGATAGGGGAGTGAAGCTGGACAATACCTATCAACTCAATGTGGGGGGGAACACCGATTTCCTCAATATGCTCAATAACGGCAGATTGAAGTCAAAAAAGATATCTAAGACAGAGGCAGTACAATCACAGCTCCATACTCCTCTGAACAATGAACACGTGCACATCGGTCCATCAGACTATATCCCGTGGCTCTATGATAATAAGGTATGTTTCCTGAGGATGGAGGGGAGGGGGTTTGGACATATCCCCATCAATATTGAACTAAGGCTGTCCGTGGAGGATTCACCCAACAGTGCAGGGGTAGTCATCGACGCGATACGCTGTCTCAAGATCGCTAAGGACAGAAATGTGGGAGGGGTGCTCATTTCTCCTTCTTCGTATTTCATGAAGCACCCTATCACACAGTTTTCTGACGAAGAGGCCAGGGATATGGTGGAAGAGTTCATATCAGGGAAAAGGGAGCGATGAGGGGTGCTGAGTGCGCGATTAGGCCATTTTCTCGATAAGCCCCTCGGCCCTTTCGCAAAAAAGATTGCGATTCATCCCAATGTCCTCACCATTGCTGGATTTGTCATTACCGTCATGGCTGCCCTTGTCATTCCTGTAAACCTCAGACTCGGCGGATTGCTGATACTTCTTGGAGGGATCTGTGATCTGGGAGACGGTATCCTTGCCAGGACAAACGGTAGGGTGAGCAACTTCGGGGCGTTCCTTGACTCCCTCCTCGACAGGTATTCTGATTCCTTTCTCTTTCTCTCCATCGCCTGGTATCTTGCCCGGATGGGAGACTCTACGGGAGCCTTCCTGAGCATCGGCACTATGGTGGGTGCGTTCCTGGTGAGCTATGCAAGGGCGAGGGGAGAAGGTCTTGGAATCCAGAGTCAGGTGGGGATAATGGAAAGGCCCGAAAGGATAATCCTCCTTATCGTTGCCACACTCACCGGGTGGCTCGCACCTGTGCTCTTGGTAATGCTTGTCCTTACCCACATCACCGTAATTCAGCGGGCGTATGTGGTCTGGAAGGCAGAGCAATAAGGTGCGTCTTCTCCGTGAGGGGATGGCATAAGCGCAGGAGCATATTCAAGAAAAGTATAAGCAATGTATACACGTTAATCGTGTGAGGAAATTCTCTTGACGAATGGTGTGAGGACATGGTATCATTACTTCAGAATTTTAGAGGTTTTTGCGTTCACAAAAGGCCCCAAAGACTTTTAACTTTGCGGCCTTTTGTTTGTTTGGGCCTTCTGAGATTTAATTTACAGAGAAGGAGGGAGAATGAAATGGCACAAGGAACTGTGAAGTGGTTCAACGACAGCAAGGGCTTTGGCTTCATTACCAGTGAAGACGGCAGCGATGTCTTTGTCCACCATACGTCCATTCAGGGCAATGGCTTTAAGAGTCTTGCCGAGGGTGAGAAGGTCAGCTTTGATATCGAAAAGGGCCCGAAGGGTCCCAAAGCAGTCAATGTGGTGAAACTCTAATTCACGGCGGAAGCCCCCTCTGATGGGGGCTTCTTTTCTAAGAGGGAAATGAATCGCAGGAAGAATAAGGCACGGATGCGGCTGAGACCAAGCGATCATGAGATACGGTGTTCAAAAGAGTAACGTCGGAAAAGCGAAGAGTCTTCTTATCTGAGTATCCTGCTTAATTCTCAACCTACAACTATTTTGGAGTTATATGTTAGATCAAAAATCAGCGTTACCGCTGCTTATCATTAAAGGGAAAAAAATAGGTCTGCCCATTATCCAGGGCGGAATGGGAGTTGGAGTTTCACTGCATCCCCTTGCCCGCGCTGTTGCGAGAGAAGGGGGCGTAGGTATTGTATCCAGCGCCTGTCTCGACCGGCTCGTCTCGAAAAGGAATGGCAAAAAGGTGAACACCTATGAGGCTGCCTACGAGGAGATCTCACTGGCCAGGAGTGCGGGAGGTTTTGCAGGCATCAACATCATGCTGGCGCTCGGCAGCACTTATGAAGAGTCGGTGAAGGGTGCCCTGGATGCCGGTGCGGATATGATTATCTCCGGGGCAGGGTTACCTCTTAGTCTCCCCGCGATACAGGCTCCGGGCGATACTGCGCTTGTCCCCATTGTATCGTCCGCGAGGGCACTCGACCTGATATGCAGGAAATGGGAAAGGCTCAGGTACAGGCCTGATGCGGTTGTGCTGGAAGGCCCTCTGGCAGGGGGACATCTCGGCTTTAAGCTCGATGAGATAACTCTGGAATCCAATAAACTGGAAACCCTCCTCCCCCCTGTGAAGGATGTGGCAAGGAAATACGGCGACTTCCCTGTTATTGTGGCAGGAGGAATTTTCACTCATGGCGATATCCTTCGGTTCCTTAAAATGGGAGCTGACGGGGTCCAGATGGGTACGAGGTTTCTCGCTACCGAGGAGAGCAGCGCAACTCCGGAATATAAGCAAGCGGTGCTGAACGCAAAAGAGGAGGATATCATTGTTGCCACCAAGCCTGCTTCTCCGTGCGGACTTCCTTTCAGGGTAATTAAGCAGTGCCTATCGTATGTCAAGGAGAGGAAACCGAAGTGTGATAAGGGGTATGTGCTTCTTAAGGATGCTGAGGGAAAATACAGTATTTGTGCGGCAAAGCAGAGCAATGAGACAAATTTCTGCATCTGCAACGGGCTCTTAAGTTCCGCGGGGTATAATTCTGATGTGGAAAAGCCGCTCTATACCGTGGGCACCAATGCCTGCAGAGTTGATAAAATAGTTTCTGTAAAGACCCTCATGGATGAACTTGCAGGCAGGGTCGCGGTACCTGCTCTGTAACGGACACTTGCTTTCAGTCTCTTAGCCATCAAGCTTTTTCTTCAGAATCTCATTCACCATTTGGGGGTTTGCCTTTCCCTTGGTCGACTTCATCACCTGACCCACGAAGAAGCTGATGAGTTTTTCGTCACCTGCCCTGAATCTCTCCGCTTCTTTGGGGTTTTTTGCGATGACTTCGTCAATGGCCTTTTCAATGGCGCCTGAATCGCTTATCTGCACAAGACCTTTCTCCTTAATGATTTCTTCGGGCATTTTGCCAGTATTGAAAATTTCATATAGTACTTGTGATTTCGCCATAGTAGCGCTTACAACAGCTGTTTCCACAAGGCCAGACAAGCTCACAAGGTGGATGGGCTTCAAGTTTGTTTCATTGATGTCCTTGCCTTGATCCTTAAGATATTTGAAGACCTCTGTAAGAATCAAGTTACTTATATTCTTAGGTTTACCTCCCATCTTTACCGCTTCTTCAAACCACTCAGCTGTTGATCTTTCAGCGACCAACATATCAGCGTCATACTCAGGGAGGCCATATTCGGAAATAAAACTCCCTCTTTTCTTGTCCGGCAGTTCGGGCAGGGATGCCCTGATCTCATTAACCCATTCATCCGTGGGCGTCATAGGCACCAGGTCCGGTTCAGGGAAATACCGGTAGTCATGTGCCTCCTCCTTGCCGCGCATGGATTCGGTTATCCCCTTTGATGAGTCCCACAGCCTGGTCTCTTGGATAACCTTTTCCCCTTCCTCCAGGAGACGTATCTGGCGTTTTATCTCGTATTCCAGCGCCTTTTCCACGAACTTGAAGGAATTGATATTCTTCACCTCGGTCCTTGTGCCCAATTCCCTCTGACCCACAGGCCGTACAGAGACATTGGCGTCACACCTGAGGGAACCCTGCTCCATGTTTCCATCACAGACGCCAAGGTAGCGCAGGATGGCCCTCAGTTTTCTCATATATTCCGACGCCTCTCTCGGCGTTCTCATGTCAGGCTCAGAGACGATCTCCATTAAGGGAACCCCGGTCCTGTTCAGATCCACAAAGCTGAAGTTGCCGCTCCCTTCATGGATGTTTTTGCCGGCATCCTCTTCCATGTGGACGCGGGTGATCCCAATCCTCCGCGCTTCTCCTTCAACAAGAATCTCAACAAAGCCGTGTTCGCATATGGGAAGTTCATACTGGCTTATCTGATACCCTTTGGGAAGATCAGGATAAAAATAGTTTTTCCTCGCAAACCTGCTGTAGGGGGAAATCCTGCAGTTCATGGCAAGTCCTGTCTTAATGGCGAACTCAAGCGCTCTATGATTCA
>Ga0335070_10005943_pt1 | contig 14378 bp, 11 predicted proteins | sample Lox_Sample_13_FD_206722 | JGI IMG/M metagenome (GOLD analysis project Ga0335070, IMG submission 206722) | Soil microbial communities from Loxahatchee National Wildlife Refuge, Florida, United States - Lox_Sample_1.3 | ecosystem: Environmental > Terrestrial > Soil > Wetlands | place: USA... | reverse complement strand
CTCGTCGCCTTGCTGCTTTTGGGCGCGGGACCCGCTTGCGCCGACAGCGAACAGGACCGGGCCCGCGCCGCCGTCGAATCGGGCGAGGTCAAGCCGCTCAACGCCATCCTCAAATCCGTGCGCAAGCAGTACAAAGGCCAGGTCCTCGACACGCAGCTGCTCGATCTGGGCGGCCAGTGGGTCTATCGGATTCGCATGCTGACCCAGGACGGGAAAGTGCTCGATATCGGCGTAGACGGGCGCAGCGGCCAGATCATGGACGTTCAGGGCGGTGGCTGACCGCCGGCCTTCGAGGTGATCCCTTGCGAATTCTCGTCGTCGAAGACGATCCCGATCTGGCGCGGCAGCTGAAGACGGCCTTGTCGGCCGCGAGCTACACCGTCGATCTCGCGAAGGACGGCGAGGAAGGGCACTTCCTCGGCGACACCGAGCCCTATGACGCGGTCGTGCTCGATCTGGGCTTGCCGAAGATCGACGGCGTCACGGTCTTGAGCCGCTGGCGGCGCGCCGGGCGCAGCATGCCGGTGCTGATCCTGACCGCGCGCGACCGCTGGAGCGAGAAGGTCGCGGGCTTCGATGCGGGTGCCGACGATTACGTCACCAAGCCCTTCCAGATGGAGGAGGTGCTGGCGCGCATCCGCGCGCTCATCCGGCGCGCCGCCGGTCACGCCTCGGCCGAGCTCGAATGCGGGGCCTTGCGGATCAATCCCGGGAGCGGGCGCGTCACGGTCGATGGCGTGCCGGTCAAGCTGACGGCGCAGGAATTCCGCCTGCTCGATTATCTGATGCACCATCAAGGCAAGATCGTCTCGCGCACCGAGCTGACCGAGCATATCTACGACCAGGACTTCGACCGCGATTCGAACACCATCGAGGTCTTCGTCGGGCGGCTGCGCAAGAAGCTCGGCGCCAACTACATCGCCACGGTCCGCGGTCTCGGCTACCGGCTGGCGCCGCCCGGCGAAGGCGACTGATGGCCGCGCGCTCGCTGGCGCTGCGCCTCGTCGTCGGCGCCGGCGTCTGGATCGCGGCGGCGCTGCTGGCGGGCGGCTTCGCCCTCTCCAACCTGTTCCAGGACACGGTCGAGCGCAATTTCGACGCGCGGCTGGAGGTGCTGCTCGAAAGCCTGGTGGCGGTGGCGGAGCTCGACACCCAAGGCCAACCGCAGCTCTCGCGCAGCGTCGGCGAGCCTCGATTCGACCAGCCCTATTCGGGCTGGTACTGGGAGATCGCCGAAGGCGGCAAGCCGCTGCTGCGCTCGCGCTCGCTCTGGGATCAGGACCTATCCATGAGCGACCAGACCGCGACGCTCGAAGCCTATCGGCACGACATGGCGGGGCCGGACAATCAGCCGCTGCGGCTGGTGGAGCGCGAGATCACGCTGCCCGGATCGACCCATCGGCTGCGCTTCGGGGTGGCGGGCGAGACTGGCGAGATCGACGCGGCCGTGCGCAGCTTCAACAAGACCTTGTTCTGGTCCCTGGGCCTGCTCGGGGTCGGATTGCTGGTGGCGCTCCTGATCCAGATCCGCTTCGGCTTGCAGCCGCTGCGCCGGATCCGGCAGGCGATCATCGCGGTGCGCACCGGCCGGGCGCAGCGGCTCGAGGGCGAGTTCCCGGTCGAGATCGAGCCGCTTTCCAACGAGCTCAACGTGCTGATCGAGCATAACGCGGCGGTGCTGGAGCGCGCCCGCACGCAGGTCAGCAATCTGGCCCACGCGCTCAAGACGCCGCTCTCCGTGCTGGCCAACGAATCCAACGCAGCCGAAGGACCGCTCGCGGAGACGGTCAAACGGCAAACCATCTCGATGCGCCGGCAGATCGACCACTATCTGGCGCGCGCGCGAACCGCGGCCGCGGCCCGTGTTCTGGGCGTGCGCACCGAGGCCGATGCGGTGACCGAGGATCTGCGCCGCACGCTCGAGCGCATTCATATCGACCGGCGGATCCGGATCGAGACTCGCGTGCCTATGGGGCTCGGATTTCGCGGCGAGCGCGAGGATCTCGAGGAGATGCTGGGCAACCTCGCGGACAATGCCTGCAAATGGGCCAAGTCCCACGTCGTCATCGCGGCGCGGCGCGAAGGCAATCACATCCAGTTCATTGTCGACGATGACGGTCCGGGCGTGCCGCCTGAGCAGCGCGACGCCCTGTTCCATCGCGGCAAGCGCCTCGACGAGAGCGTGCCCGGCAGCGGCCACGGGCTCGCGATCGTTCGCGAGATCGCCGAGCTCTATGGCGGCTCGGTCACGCTCGGCACTGCGCCGGGCGGCGGCCTGCGCGCGATGCTTTCCCTGCCGGCGACCGAGGCCGCTTGACGGCCGATGCTTGCGCCGGCGCTGACGGAAATTCCATTAATGCCATGAAATCGTTGGAATTTTCCTCTTCTCGGAGGGTTTTCCGAACCTGAACGGCAGATGAACGGCGCCATCAGAGTGGGTTCAGTCTGCCGCGCGCAGAGTGGCCTGCATGCTGTGGCGCGATTCGAATTCGGCGATGTCGTGCGGCAGCTCCGGTCACTTTGATGGAGAAGGAGCCCGATCATGAACTTCAAGAAAATTACCGCGGTCGTTCTGCTCGCCTCGACGCTGAGCGCCTGCGCGAACGGTGGCTTTGGCGGCAGCGGCCTCGGCTCGAAGGAGACGATTGGCACGCTGGGCGGTGCGGCACTCGGCGGCTGGGCCGGCTCGACGATCGGCCACGGCACCGGCCAACTCATTGCGACGGCGGCGGGCGTGGTGATCGGCGGCTTCATCGGCAATCAGATCGGCCGCGGGCTCGACCAGGCCGATCAGCAGTCGGCCTATCGCGCCGAGCAGACCGCGCTCGAGCGCTATCCCGACGGCCAGTATTCGCGGTGGGAGAATCCGAACAACGGCAATTCCGGCTACACCGTCCCGCAGGCGACCTATCAGCAGCCCTCGGGCCAGTATTGCCGCGAGTACCAGACCACGATCGTCGTCAATGGTCGCCCGGAGACCGCGCATGGCACCGCCTGCCGCGAGCCGGATGGCAGCTGGCGCGTGGTCGGCTGACGACGCGCTTCGAAGCAAGATCGATCGATGGAGAGGCGCGGGGCGTCGGCCTGCGCCAAGGAGACTGCCATGAACTCCTTTGGAACATCATTGCGGCGCCGGCCGCTCGCCTGGATTTTGGCGGCCGGCGTCGCGCTCGCCGCCTTCGGCTCAACGACCGCGGCGCGCGCGGATTATTACGACGGCTTGATGGCCTATCAGAGCCGCGACTTCGTCACGGCGATGCATGAGCTGGCGCCGCTGGCGGAGCAGGGCGATGCGCGCGCCCAGACCATCGTCGGGCTCATGTATCGCGACGGTCAGGCCGTGCCGCAGGATTATGTTCGCGCGCATCAGTGGCTCAACCTCGCGGCCGCAGCCGGTCAGCAGGATGCGGCCCAGGCGCGCGACGCGCTGGCGGCACGGATGGAGCCCGGCCAGATCGCGGAGGCGCAGCGCTTGGCCTCAGCCTGGCGTCCTGTCGCCACCACAGCCGCGGAGACCGCGGTTCCCGCGAGCGAAGCGACGCCCGCGGCCGGCGGCGCGACCGACGTCGTCCAGCCGCTGACCTCGACCGAAATCGGCGAGCTGCAATGGCAGCTCGCCGTCCATGGCTATGATCCGGGAACGGCGGACGGCCTGGTCGGTTGGCGCACCCGTCAGGCGATCGCCGATTATCAGCAGGACGCCAAGTTGCCCGTCGATGGCGAGCCCAGTGCCGCCCTGCTCAGCCATTTGCGTTACACCAATCCCCCCGTCCGAAGCGCTCGCCTGCTCGCGAGCCTCGGTGCCGGCCCGTCGTCAGGCGTCACCAGCCAGCCCCGTCCCTTGGCGTCTCCATCCGCCACCGGACCCGCCGGCGGCGACCTGACGGCGGTGCCGGTCTCGCCCGAGCTGCTGGCCACCTACACGACCGCGGTGCAGGAGGCGTTGCAGGCGAAGGGCTATCGGCCGGGCGCCGCCGACGGCCTCCTGGGTCCGCGCACTCGCGCCGCGATCCGCCGCTACCAGCAGGATTACGGGCTGCCGGTCACGGGCGATGTGTCGCTGGCCCTGCTCAATCATCTGCGTTTGGTCACCGGCTATCCGGTGGGCTACCCCTCCTCGCAGATTTGAGCGGGCTCGTCCGGTTGACGAGCGCCCTTCCGGCTCGGCAACCCGCCGAATTGACACTGCGCGATTCTCATTGGGTGCCGGAGAAATTCTTCCGGAGGAACATCAAGGCGGGCTTATCGATGGTGCGAGCCGCTAGGTCAACGCGCTCTTCAAGATTCTCGGTCGCGATAAAGGCATCGAGCGCGCTTGCCGTCGCGTCGCCCCATTCGCCCGCATCGGCGCCGCGGTAGAATCCTTGCCGTTGCATCATGCGCTGCAGCTCGGCAAGAAGCGTCCTATCGATCGGGAGTTTCTCGTCGGCCGGGCTGGTGCCGAAATAGAGCCGGTGCAGCTCCATAAGACGCCGCAGCTCCGTCAGCGGATCGACATGGTCATCGACTCTGAGATCGACGAGCACGTCGTTCATTCCGCCATAGCCGCCTTTCTCACGCACCACATAAAGCGCCGCAGCCTGCCGTCCGCGCCGATCGCCACCGGCCGCCTCGCCGGCGCCGAGGGCCTGCAACAGTCGGTCTGCCAGGGCACCCTCTGAATTTTCGAAGCGGTTGGCCATGGCTGTAACGGTCTCGCCGCCGGTAAGGATATTTCCTTGGCAGGCGAAGCCCTGACCCACCTTATGTCCTGCCCAGCCGTGACAGCCGGAACCGGTATAAGCGGCGGCACGACCTTGGGCGTCGACCATACCGACCTGGCGCAGATCGCGGCCCGGATCGCCGGCGATCAGATCCGCGAGCGTCCGCTCGGCCGAAATCCCGTCGCGCATCATGCGGATACCGTCCGGCCCGAAGGCGGTGTTCGAATATGACTGGGTCGCGACCGCACCGGCTCCAGCATTGGCCCAAGGAACGACGGCGCCGCAAGCGAGGAACTTCGAAGCAACCGCGATGCCAAGCTCGCCTCGTGCCACATCCGCCGCGACGATCGAAAAAGTGGCCACCGGCCGGTCGCGCATTGCAGCTCTTTCCATGGAATCCCCCTCCACCCAGCCATGTTCCGTGACCGAATCGCCATCCCCGTCTGGCCGGCGCCCCTGCGATCTTCACATGGGCTTGAACGAGTTGACTCGCGTTCGGCCAGGGACAGAGAATGTCGCCGCTGATATATCATATATGAAGACAACAGAACGGCGAACAACTCAGGGGAGGCGGAGATGAACGCGTATCATATCACGCGACGACTGTTTCTGGCCGGCGGCTCTGCATCGATTGCGCTTCTGAGCGCGCTCGCTGGAAGGGCCGGGAGCGTCCGGGCAGCGGATTCGATCGACGAGATTCATTGGGGACTGCCTTCGGTCAAGGACACGATGTTCGTGCCCAGGGCCTGGAGCACCTATGTCGGTGCCATCATGTCCCTGGTTCAGGAAGGGCTGCTCGCCTTCGGCGACGATCTCGGGTTGGAACCCGCCTCGGCGGAAGCCTGGAAGGAGGTCGATCCCACGACCTATGTCTATACCCTGCGCAAAGGCGTCACTTTCGGCGACGGCAGTCCTCTGACCACCGACGATGTGATCGCCTCCTACAAGTTCCACATGGACCCGAAATCGGGTTCGCAACTCGCTGCCTTCTTCAGCTCGGTGGATTCGGTGTCGGCGTCGGGCGACAACGAAGTGACGGTGAAGCTGAAGGCGCCCAACGTTCAGTTCCAGTACACGGCCGCTCATATGGCGGGCTTCCTGTTCAAGAAGAGTCAGCTCGAAGGGAAGATCGAGGATCTGGGCGGCCCCGATGTGCCGGTGCTCGGGACCGGTCCCTACAAGCTGGTCGAGTTCTCGCCCGCCGAGCGGGCGGTGTTGGAAGCCCGTGACGATTATTGGGGGGCCAAGCCGGTCGCCAAGCGAATCGTCTTCACCTCGATCCCCGACCATCAAACCCGCCTGCTCGCCATGAAGAACGGGGATATCGACGGCACGTTCGATCTGGCGATCTCGGAGATCGACCAATGGAAGGCCTTGGGCAATGTCGACGTCATTACGGCGCCGTCGCTGGGCATGTTCACTCTCACGCTCGATCACTCAAAACCGCCCTTCGACGATATCCATGTGAGAAAAGCGATTGCCTATTCCGTCGACCGGGAAGGCCTGGTCAAGGCACTGCTCAAGGGCAACGGCGAGGCCGCGACCGCACTCAATCCGCCGGAGATCTGGTCCGGCGTGCTTCCGGTCGACGAGGTCAAGGCCTTCTATGCGACCTTGCCGGGCTATCAGTTCGACCTGGCGAAGGCGAAGGCGGAGCTTGCGCAATCGAAATTTCCGAACGGATTCGAAATCACGGTGCCGGGCTCGACCGCCGATCCCTACATGATCAACATCCTGCAGAGTGTCTCCGAGAACCTGAAGCAGATCGGGGTCACGATGAAAGTCCAGGAAGTGGACGACAACACCTGGCTCTCGGGCTATTTCCGCCATGAGGATCTCGGCATGCAGATCATGGCTTACTATCCGGACTTCGCCGACCCGGCGAACTATCCTTATCTGTTTTTCGACAGCGCCAATGCCGCGAAGGACGGGATGAACGGATCGAATTTCAGGAACGCGGATGTCGACAAGGCGCTCGATACCGCGAACAGCGAGGGCGATCCCAAGGTCCGCGCCGACGCCCTGAAGCAGGTGTTCAAGATCGCCAACGAGGATGCCGCTCTTGTGCCGGTGTTCTGGCCGGCCTCGGCGATGGCCATCAACAACAAGTACAAGCTCACGGGCTATACCGCCTTCTGGTACAACATCCCCTGGGCGATCAGGGGCTTCGGCCTGAAGTAGCGGCCAATGACCAGCGGCAGAGGGCGGGGCCCCGGAACCTCCATGGCCCCGCCTTCGCCGGCTGCTTCGCGAGGAGGCCTCGATCAGCCGTCAGCAGAATCGGATCGCCGCAAAATTGGAACCATGGGAAGCGAATAGGCTGGCGCAGGTGCTGGAGCGCCTCGACCGCCTGAGATCCCCCTCGGGGCTCTCCTTCGATCGCAGGGGGAGAGCGCTCGCAGCGACGATTACGCCTGCCAGCTACGAACCGGGAGAGAGCTATCAGAGCCGGATCTGGCGTTTCACCCTGAGCGGCAAGGCCACGCAGCTGACGCAAGGCCCAGGTGCCGATGACCTGCCTTGTTATTCGCCGCTTGACGATCGCCTCGCCTTTACCTCCGATCGGATCATCAAGGGCAAGGCCGATTTGTTTCTTTTGGAGCGCGATGAGGCGCGCCCGCTCGGCCGAATTCGGGGAACGATCGAGGCGCTGCGCTGGAGCAAGGATGCCGCTTCGCTGATCGCGATGGCGGCCGACCGCGGCCTCGACAATGCCGCGACCAACGGTGCCACCCGCATCTGGTGGGATGGCGCCGAGGACCCGGCCGTGACCAACGCCGAGAAGGCGCGGCGCCGCCTGTTTCGAGTGCGTGTCGCCGACGGCGAGACCGTCGAAATTGGACCCATTGATCACACGGTTTGGGAATTCGATCTGTTGGGTGTGGAGAGCGCGGTCGCACTGATCTCCGAAGATCCCGGCGAGCGCGGCTGGTACCACGCCAAGCTGGCTCGTATCGATTTCGCCGGCCGATCCGCCAAAATCCTGTATCGATCCCAATGGCAATTACAGGGGCCCGCGGTTTCGCCGGATGGCCGGCGTGTCGCCTTCCTGGAGGGCTGGTCGAGCGACCGCGGCCTCGTCGCCGGCGAGATTCGCCTGCTCGATCTCGCCAATGGAGAAATCACGACGCTCGGCGCCGACGGCCAATCGAACGTCAGCAGCCTGCAATGGCGCGACGATCAAAGCCTATGGTTCGCCGGCTGGTCACGGCTCGGCTCGACCTATGGCCTCGTTCGTCTCGATGGCAGCGTCGAATGGATCGAGCGCGAAAACGCGGTGATCGGGCCGACTAGCTTTCTCGCATCGATCACGCCTACGCCGGACCACCGCGGCATTGCCGGCGTCCGGGAGGCGGTCGGCGCACCGCCTGAGATCGTCTTCAAGACGGTCGGAGCAGCCGGATCCAACGCCGATTGGCGGCCGGTGAGCGCGCTCAACAGCGCAATCGCGCAAGACTATCCGGGCTATCCAGAGATGCGCGAAGCGCGCTGGAAGGGCGGGGACGGTCTCGATCTGGAAGCACTGGTATTGCTTCCAGCGGATCGCCGGTCCGGCCCTCTGCCGACCGTGGTCGACATCCATGGCGGGCCGACCTGGTCGGCCAAATATGCCTTCAATCCGGGCTTCGCGCTGCCGCTCGTCGCCGCTGGATATGTGGTTTTCCTGCCGAACTACCGCGGCAGTACCGGCTGGGGCCAGCCCTATTCCCGGCTCAATATCGGCGATCCCGGCGGCGCCGAGTTCGATGACATTCTGGCAGGGCTCGATTGGTGCGTCGGCCAAGGCTACACCGATCCCGAGAGGCTGGGCGTCACCGGCGGCAGCTATGGCGGCTACATGACTGCCTGGGCGGTCGCGACCACCGATCGCTTCAAGGCCGCGGTGATGGTGTCCGGCATCGCCAACCAATGGAGCTGCCACTATTCCTGCAACCACGATTTCGGCGAATTCATCGTCGGCGGACCGCTGAAGGAAGAGCGGTTCCGCAGGCTGGCGATCGAGCGCTCGCCGCTGTTCCGGCTCGATAGGCCGACCACGCCGACACTGATCATTCACGGCACCGAGGATCGCTGCACGCCCTTGGGTCAAGGTCAGGAGTTCTACGCCGCACTGCGGGAGCGCGGGGTCGAAACCGAACTCGTCGCCTATCCGCGGGAGGGGCACGGCAACCGCGAACGCGCGCATCGCCTCGATGCATGGCGCCGGACGGTCGCCTGGTTCGATCGATTCCTTCGCGCCGAGACAGAGAAGGGCCGATGAGAGGCTCGGACATGGTTCGGCTGATCCTGGAACGGCTGGCGGTCGCTATTCCACTGCTGCTGATCATTTCGCTGGGCGTCTTCGCGCTGGTCCACATCGCGCCCGGCGATCCGGTGCGCGCGCTGCTCGGCACTCGGCCGTCGGATCCCGCGACGCTGGCCGCCCTGCGCGACAAATATCACCTGAACGATCCTTTCGTCGTTCAGTATGGAAAGTGGCTCTGGCAGGTGCTTCAAGGAGATCTGGGCCGCTCGATCAACGGCAATCGACTGGTATGGAGTGCGATCAAGGAACGCGCCGGCGTCACGATATTCCTCAGCCTGATCGGCACCGCCATCGTGCTGCTGTTCGGCGTTCTGCTCGGCATGGCAGCGGCCCTGCGCCGTGGGACGAGGCTGGACCGGGCCATGGTGATGTTCGGCGTGTTCGGTATCTCCTCGCCCGCCTTTGTCACCGGCATATTCCTGCTCTATTTCTTCGGCGTGGTGCTGGGCTGGTTTCCGACCTTCGGCGCCGGTCGCAGCGGTTTTGGCGACCGGCTCTGGCACCTGACGCTTCCCGCCCTGGCATTGGCTCTGTCGGTGATGGCGATCGTCGTAAAGATTACGCGCGCCTCCATGATCGAGGAGTTGGACCGGGACTACGTCACCTTCGCGAGGGCGCGAGGCTTGAGCGCGACACGCATCATTTTCGGCTATGTGCTGCGCAACGCGCTCATTCCCGTCGTGACCGCGGCTGGGCTCGTCGTGGTCGGCCTGCTGGCCAGCGCGATTTATGTCGAAGTGACCTTCGCCCTGCCCGGCCTGGGTTCGCTCACGGTCGATGCGGTGCAGAAGCGCGATATTCCCCTGATCCAGGGAACGACGCTCGTCTTCTCCTGCTTCGTCGTTTTGGTCAATCTTGCAATCGACATCGTCTATACGCTGATCGATCCCCGAATTCGCTTCGGCAAGGTCGAATCATGACCCTGCCTCTCGAACTGCCGCAAATGCGCGGTCGCCTGCAGCGCCATGGGCTGACCTTGCCACTGTTGCTCTGCCTCGCGGTGGTTGCGATCGTGACCATATGCGCGATCTTCGGCTCCAATATCGCGCCCGATTCTCCCTTTACCCAGCGGCTGGAGGTCGGCGACAAGCCGCCGTCGGCCGAATTCCTCGCCGGAACCGACCTCTTGGGGAGGGACGTGCTCTCTCGCGTCATCCATGGCGCGCGCACCGCCCTCGTCGGGCCGATCGTCGTCGCGGCGGGGGCTTTCGCCATCGCCACGCTCCTCGGCCTGCTCTCGGGCTATCTGGGCGGCCTTGTCGATGTCGCGATCATGCGCTGGGTCGACTTCATGCTGGCATTGCCGGGGCCATTGGTGGCGATCGTGGTGGTCGGCGTCATCGGCGGCGGCTATTGGACCGCCGTGCTGGTACTGATCATTCTCTTCACGGCGCCAGACACCCGCATCGTGCGCAGTGCCGTGTTGGAACAGCGTCCTCTGCCCTATATCGACGCGGCGCGGGCGCTGGGCATTTCCAAGCGGCGGATCCTCTTCGTCCATATCCTGCCCAATATTCTGCCGCTGATCCTCGCCTATGTGGTGCTGGATTTTGCTTTCGCGCTGGTCAATCTCGCGGGCCTCTCCTTCCTCGGTCTGGGCGTTCAGCCGGGAACGCCCGATTGGGGACGGATGCTGTTCGAGAATCGCAACATCCTCTTCAGCAATCCTCCCGGCCTGCTGCTGCCGGCCGGCATGATCATCCTGACAGCGGTCAGCATGAACCTGATCGGCGACTGGTTGTTCGAGCGATTGACCAAATGAGCGCCGAAATATCGTCGCTGACAGGAGCGGAACCGCTCTTGACGGTCCGCAACCTCTCGATCTCTGCCGCCGGCCGCGCCATTACCATCGGCACCGATCTCCATGTCGGGCGCGGCGAGACCGTGGCGATCGTCGGCGAATCCGGCTCGGGCAAATCCTTGACGGCGAAAGCCATCGTGAGGCTGCTGCCGACAGGCGTCTCGGCCACGGGCAGCGTCTCTTATGACGGCGTCGATCTTGCCACGCTGCCCGAACGTGCAATGCGGGCCATGCGGGGGAGGCGCATCTCGATGTTGCTGCAGGACCCGTTCACCATGATGAACCCGCTGATGAAATGCGGGGCACATATCGAGGAGATGCTGAGATTCAATCCTGCCTATCGCAGGCGGGCTGCGCTGAAGGCAGAGGTGGTGCGGCGTCTGGTGGAGGTCGGCATCACCGACCCCGATGTCGCTGAGCGCATGCCGTTTCAACTCTCCGGCGGGATGTGCCAGCGCGTGGCGATCGCGGCGGCGTTGGCCCGCGACCCGGAGTTGCTGATCGCCGACGAGCCCTCGACCGCGCTCGACGTGACGACCCAGGCCGAGATCATCAAGCTCCTCAAGCGGGTGCAGCGGGCACGCAGTATGAGCCTGATCCTGATCACGCATGATCTGCGCCTCGCCTTTTCGACCTGCGATCGGATTCATGTTTTGTACGCCGGATCGCTGCTGGAGGTGGGCGGCGCGCAGGCGGTGCAGCGCGACCCCTTCCATCCCTATACGCTGGGGTTGCTGCTCTCCGAGCCGCCGGCCGACCGGCGCGTTCCCAAGCTGATCGCGATCCGGGGCCAGGTTCCTCGGGCCGACTTGGTCGCCGAACGCTGTGCCTTTGCCGAACGCTGCGATTGGGCGCGGGACAAGTGCCGTTCGGCGAAACCCGCTCTCGCGGAGGCGGCGCCCGGCCGATGGACAGCCTGCATCCGCCGCCCGGAGATCGCTGCCGAAATGCAGGCGTTGCGCGCCGCCGTCATCGCCGGCAGCGCCACGACGGTACTGCCGCTTTCGCCCACGCCGCCAATGATCCGGGTTCAGCAGGCGGTGAAGACCTTCGCCGGCCGACGCGGCCGGCCGGTTCGGGCTCTGAAGGGCGTCTCGATCGAGGTGCGACCCGGCGAAAGCGTCGGCCTGGTCGGAGAATCGGGATCGGGCAAAACCACGCTCGGCCGCATCCTGGTCGGCCTCGAGACGCCGAGCGATGGCCGGGTCGAGATTGCCGGCATTGAAGCCTCGCGCTTCGCCGCGATGACGCCCGCGGATCGGGCCTCGGTACGGCGCACCATCCAGATGGTGTTTCAAGATCCCTATTCGACGCTGAACCCGCGCCATTCGGTGCGGCGGAGTCTTACGGAAGCGATCCGAACCACGGGACCGAACGCGCTCGCCGGCGCCGAGGCGCGGGTGGCCGAGCTCCTGAAAGAGGTCGGCCTGCCGGCGAGCTATGCCGAGCGACGTCCGGATTCGCTATCGGGCGGTGAGCGCCAGAGGGTGGCCATCGCTCGCGCGCTTTCGGTCGGACCGAAGATCCTGGTTTGCGACGAACCCGTCTCGGCGCTCGATGTCTCGGTCCAGGCGCAGATCCTGAACCTCTTCAAGCGCCTCCAGGAGGAGCTCAGCCTCTCTTATCTCTTCATCACTCACGACCTTGCCGTGGTGCGGCAGATCGCGGACCGGATCTACGTGCTGTATCTCGGCGAGATCGTCGAGGAAGGAACAACCGAAGAGATCATGAGCCGGCCGAAGCACCCCTACACCCGGCGGCTGATCGACTCCATCCCGCATTGAAGCGGCGAAAGCCTAGAGCCTGATCGCATCAAGCCGAATCGGCTTGATGCGTCGATCAGTCTCTAGTTATCTGAATGGGAGCAAGATTCACGTATCAGCTTGAATCAAGCTGATCCGATCCTGCTCTACCGCGCGCCGCTCTGGAACAGCTTGCCGGTCGCGGTCTTCAAGAAGCGCGTGAGCGATATGTCCTCCTGGCGCAGGAACCCCTTGGGCGGCAGGGCGCCGTCGCGCACCATCTCGATCACCGAGACGGCCGAGGCCGAGGTGGTCCAGGAGATGGCGGTGCGGCGCGCGCCGCCGAGCTCGACCGGGTGATAGGCGCGCACGAATTCCTTGCGCCGCAGGCCGCCATCGACCGTCCCTTCGGCCGCGACATGAACATAGACCACGTCGTCATCGACCGGCGGCTTGGCATGGGTCAGGATCTGCCCCGCCAGCTCGCGGCGCTCGCGCATCAAGAGCTCATGGAAGAAGAAATTCATGAGCTGCACATGGCCCGGATAGCGGATGGTCTTGTAGTCGATATTGTCCACCTTCCCGAGATAGGTGTCGCACATGGTGCCGAGCCCGCCCGAGGTGGTGAAGGCCTCGAGCCGGACGCCCTCGATATAGAGCGTCTCGATCCACTCCATCGGCGAGACCAGCTTCTTCTGGCCCTCCTCGATGACCTCGCAGTCATTGAGATATTCGTTGACCACGCCTTCGGGCGACCAGTTGAAGGCATAGCCCATGAGGCCGGTCGGATTGCGGGGCAGCGCGCCGACCCGCATCCGGATCGAGCGGCAATGATCGAACTGCCCGGCGAGATGGGCGCCGACGATACCGACGAAACCCGGCGCCAGGCCGCACTGCGGCGCCATCAGTCCCTTCGAGGTCCGGCTCAGCTCGATGATGGCCTTGGTGGTAGGGACATCCTCGGTCAGGTCGAAATAATGCAGCCCCAGCTCGTGTGCCGTGCGCGCGACCGCGGCATTGAGATGATAAGGCAGGCAGGAGAGCACGGCTTGCGATGTGCCGAGCGCGGCGTGCAGGGCCGCTTGCGACTTCAGGTCGGGCGTCTCGACGGCAAAGGGGAGCTTGTCGCGCGGCGCCTTCGCATCGTAGCCGGTGACCTTGAAGCCGCTCTCATGCAGCAGCGTGGCGGCGAGGGTTCCGACCTTGCCTAAGCCCAGGACGGCGATCTTGTTGAACAGCATGGGAGACCTCAGATCTCGAACTTGATGCCCTGCGCCAATGGCAGGGCGCGGGAATAATTCACGGTGTTGGTCTGGCGGCGCATATAGCCCTTCCAGGCATCCGAGCCCGATTCGCGCCCGCCGCCGGTTTCCTTCTCGCCCCCGAAGGCGCCGCCGATCTCAGCACCGGAAGGCCCGATATTGACGTTGGCGATGCCGCAGTCGGAGCCGGTGGCTGAAAGGAAGGCCTCCGTCTCGCGGAGGTCGGTCGAGAAGATGCATGAGGCGAGGCCTTGCGGCACCGCGTTGTGGAGCGCGATCGCCTCGCCGAACTCGCGATATTTCATTGCATAGAGGATCGGCGCGAAGGTCTCGTGGCGCACGATGTCGCTCTGGGCCGGCATCTCCACGATCGCCGGATGCACGTAGCGGGCGTTGGGATAGCGGTCGCCAAGCGCGCGGCTACCGCCATGGATGGTCCCACCATCCTTCTTCGCCTGCTCCAGCGCCTTCATCATGCCCGTGAACGCGGCGGCATCGATCAGCGGCCCGACCAGAACGCCCTCGCTCAGCGGATCGCCGATCGGCAGCCGGTCATAGACCGGG
>Ga0335070_10005940_pt1 | contig 14384 bp, 15 predicted proteins | sample Lox_Sample_13_FD_206722 | JGI IMG/M metagenome (GOLD analysis project Ga0335070, IMG submission 206722) | Soil microbial communities from Loxahatchee National Wildlife Refuge, Florida, United States - Lox_Sample_1.3 | ecosystem: Environmental > Terrestrial > Soil > Wetlands | place: USA... | reverse complement strand
ACGGTGGCGGGCAATCTCCCGGCGACCCATGTCATTCACGCGGCCGCGCTCGGGCAGGACCTCAAGGCCAGTCCGGAACGGGTCAAGGCCGCGACGCTCTCGTCGCTCGTCCTGGCCGAGCGCCACAAGATCTCCTCGATCGCCTTTCCTGCTCTGGGCTCCGGCGTGGGCGGCGTGCCGCCGGAGCAATCCGCGGACGCCATGGTGTCCACGGTCGTCGAGCACGTGCGCAAGGGCAACACGAGCCTCCAGAAGGTCGTCTTCGTGCTGTACCAGGACGAAGCCTTCAAGGCCTTTTCGGACGCCCTCCGGCGGGTCGCCGGAGCGGCCTAAGGAACGTCGGCACCGAACCACACATGACTGAACAACCCAAGGTCGGGCAACCCGTGAGCCGGCGCCTCGGCGATCTCCTCGTGCGCGAGGGGCTGATCGACAACGAGCAGCTCGCCCGCGCGCTCCAGGAGCAGAAGGGCTCCAACGACAAGCTCGGCGGCATCCTCGTCAAGCTCAACTTCGTCACCGAAGAGAAGCTGATCGCCTTCCTCTCGCGGCAGTACGGGATCCAGTCGATCACGCTCTCCCAGCTCGACGTGGATCCCGAGGTCCTCAAGCTCGTCCCGGAGCAGATCGCCCGGAAGTACGAGGTGCTGCCGATCAAGCGCACGGGCAATCAGCTCACGCTCGCCATGGCCGACCCGACCAACGTCTTCGCCCTCGACGACGTCGGGTTCATGACGAACCTCCAGGTCGTGCCGGTGGTGGCCTCCCAGGCCGCCCTCCGCGCCGCCATCGATCGCTCCTACGACAGCAAGGGCGGCATTGCCGACATCGTGTCGGAGATGGAGGGGGCCGCCGCCGACGTCGAGCTGGTGGAGGGCGACGAGGAAAGCGCCGCCAAGGTCGACGTCTTCGAGCTGAAGGAATCCGCGGATGAAGCCCCCGTGGTGCGCCTCATCAACATGATCCTCGTGGACGCCATCCGGCGCGGCGCCTCCGACATCCATCTCGAGCCCTACGAGAAGGTGTTCCGCGTCCGTTTCCGCGTCGACGGCGTGCTGCACGAGATCATGACGCCGCCCAAGCGCCTGGAGGCTGCGCTGACCTCGCGCGTCAAGATCATGGCGAGCCTCGACATCGCCGAGCGGCGCCTGCCCCAGGACGGGCGCATCAAGCTGCGCTTCAACCAGCGCGAGATCGACTTCCGCGTGTCGACGCTGCCGACGATCTTCGGCGAGAAGACCGTCATGCGCATCCTCGACAAGGACTCCCTCCAGCTCGACCTGACCATGCTGGGCTTCGACTCGTGGAGCCTCGAGCAGTTCACCAAGGCCATCCACAGCCCCTACGGCATGATCCTCATCACCGGGCCCACGGGCTCGGGCAAGACCACCACGCTCTACTCGGCCATTCACACGATCAACTCGCCCGACATCAACATCATGACGGCGGAGGACCCGGTCGAGTACAACCTGAAGGGCGTCAACCAGGTCCAGGTCAACGACGAGATCGGGCGCACGTTCGCGGGCGCCCTGCGCGCCTTCCTCCGCCAGGACCCCGACGTCATCCTGGTCGGCGAGACGCGCGACCTCGAGACGGCGCAGATCGGCATTCGGGCCGCCCTCACGGGCCACCTCGTGCTCACTACCCTCCATACCAACGACTGCCCGTCCACCGTGGCCCGGCTCCTCGACATGGGCATCCCGCCGTTCCTCGTCTCCTCCTCGCTGATGCTGATCCTCGCGCAGCGGCTCGGTCGCCGCGTGTGCAAGGACTGCAAGGAGCCGTACGAGGCCGACGAGGAGACGCTGGTGCCCTACGGGCACACCCCCCAGGGGCTGGGCAAGGTGAACTTCTTCAAGGGCAAAGGATGCGCCACCTGCAGCTTCACGGGCATGAAGGGGCGCGTGGCCATCTACGAGGTCATGCCGGTCACCCAGGAGCTCAGGGACCTCGTGATTCGCAACGCGCCGACGGCGGAGATCCGCGACATGGCGCAGGCGCAGGGCATGAAGACCCTCCGGCAGAACGCGCTGCAGAAGGTGCTCGACGGGATGATGACCGTGGAAGAAGTGTTACGGGTGACGCTGGGCTAGCACAGGATCAAGAGAGGAGAACGCCCTCCCATGGCTGCCACGATGCACGACCTCCTGACCATCATGATCGAGCGCGGCGCGTCCGACCTGCACATCACGACGGGGACGCCGCCCCAGATCCGGCTGCACGGCAAGCTGACACCGCTCACGCAGTTCGAGCGGCTGACGCCCCAGGACACGCAGCGGCTGGCCTACAGCGTGCTCAACGAAGGGCAGAAGCAGAAGTACGAGGAGGACAACGAGCTCGACCTGTCCTTCGGCATCCAGGGCCTGGCCCGCTTCCGCTGCAACGTCTACCGGCAGCGCGGCGCGGTGGCCGCCGCCATCCGCGTCATCCCGATCAAGATCCGCTCGTTCGACGAGCTGGGGCTGCCGCCGATCGTGGAGCAGCTGGCCGATCGCCCCAAGGGCCTCATCCTGGTCACGGGGCCCACGGGCTCGGGCAAGTCCACGACGCTCGCCGCCATGGTGGACAAGATCAACAACGAGCGGACCGAGCACATCATGACCATCGAGGATCCCATCGAGTTCGTCCACCATCACAAGAAGTGCCTGGTCAACCAGCGCGAGGTCTTCTCCGATACCCAGTCCTTCAAGAACGCGCTCAAGTACATCCTTCGCCAGGACCCGGACGTCGTGCTTGTCGGCGAGATGCGCGACCTCGAGACGATCTCCGCCGCGCTGACGATCGCGGAGACGGGTCACCTCACGCTCGGCACCTTGCACACGAACTCCTGCGCGCAGACCATCAACCGCATCATCGACGTGTTCCCCACCAGCCAGCAGTCGCAGGTGCGGGCCCAGCTCTCGCTCGTGCTCGAGGGCGTGCTGTCCCAGCAGCTCATCCCGACTCCCGACGGCCGCGGCCGCGTCATGTCGCTCGAGATCATGGTGACCACGCCGGCCATCCGGAACCTCATCCGGGAGGAGAAGATCCACCAGATCTACTCCGCGATGCAGGCGGGCCAGAAGTTCGGGATGCAGACCATGAACCAGTCCCTCCTCGAGCTGGTCCAGAAGCGCAAGATCAGCCGCGAGGAGGCGCTCAATCGCAGCACGCTGCCGGAGGAGCTGGCCCAGCTCACCGGCGCCGTGAACGGCGGCGGTCATCCGGTGGCCAGCACCCCCGGCAGCAGCGGCTCCCCATTCGGGCGCCACTAGACCCGGCCCGGTCGAGGCGAGAACCGACTCGAGACAGGAGACAGCGCTATGGCGGTCTTCACGTACCAGGGACGCGGCGCCGCAGGAGTCCTGAACGGCGAGATCGAGGCGGCCGACCGCACGTCGGCCGTCGGCGAGCTCAGACGGCGGGCCATCCTCGTCACGAAGATCAACGAGAAGGCCGGGGGCAAGTCGCCCGCCAAGGCCGGCGGCAAGGTCAAGGACAAGGAGATGGCGATCTTCACCCGCCAGTTCTCCACCATGATCGACGCCGGCCTGCCGCTGGTGCAGTGCCTGACCATCCTCGCCGAGCAGAGCGAGTCCAAGAATCTGCGGGAAGTCACGGGCCGGGTGGCGCGCGCGGTGGAGCAGGGCTCGACCCTGGCCGACGCGCTCCGCCGCAACCCGCGCACCTTCGACGATCTCTTCACCAACCTCGTCGAGGTGGGCGAGACGGGCGGTATCCTCGACACCGTCTTCCAGCGTCTGGCCGCTTACATCGAGAAGGCGGCCGCCCTCAAGCGCAAGGTCAAGTCGGCCATGATCTATCCCGCCAGCATCATCGGCGTGGCCTTCCTCGTGGTCATCTTCATGCTGACGTTCGTGATCCCGACCTTCACCAAGATGTTCAAGGACCTGGGCGCGGACCTCCCCCTGCCCACCCAGATCGTGGTCTGGCTCTCCGAGTTCGTGCGGACCTACATCCTGCTCATCGTCGCGGCGGTCATCGGCTGCGTCTTTGCCTTCCGCGCCTACTACCGGACGGAGAAGGGGCGCTCCACCATCGATGCGCTCATGCTCAAGCTGCCCGTCATCGGGACGCTCATCCGCAAGGTCGCGGTGGCGCGGTTCACGCGCACGCTCGGCACCCTCGTGTCCTCCGGCGTGCCCATCCTCGAGGGGCTCCGCATCACCGCGCGCACGGCGGGCAATCGCGTCGTGGAGAAGGCCGTCCTGCAGTGCCGCGCCGCGGTCACCGCGGGCAAGACCCTCGCCGAACCCCTCAAGGCCTCCGGGGTCTTCCCGCCCATGGTCATTCAGATGATCTCCGTGGGCGAGCAGACGGGCGCCCTTGACGCCATGCTGTCCAAGATCGCCGACTTCTACGACGACGAGGTGGACACGGCGGTCGGCGCGCTCACCGCGCTGCTCGAGCCGATCATGATCGTGGTGCTCGGCGTGATCATCGGTGGCCTGGTGGTGGCCATGTACCTGCCGATCTTCAAGCTCGTGACCCTGGTTAAGTAACGGCGACAGTGGACGAGCCGCAGCCGCTGCGGACGACCCTGCGCGGGCTCAGCTGGGCGCGGCTCGTGACGGCCGCGCTGGTGCTGGCGGCCGGCGGGATCCTGCGCCTTGCGGACGCCTTCCCGTTCGCGTTCCTCCCGTTCGCCGGCGCGGTGGCGGCCGCCGGGCTCTTCTCGTGCCTGCTCCTGATCCGGAGCGTGCGCGGCGCCGATCTCAGCGGCTTCGCGTGGATGCAGGTGTGCCTCGACGTCGCCCTCGTGACGGGCATCATCGCCACCAGCGGCGGCTCGCGCTCCGTGTTCACATTCCTGTACGTCCTGACCGTGCTGGAGGGAAGCTTCCTCCTCTCGCGTCGGGGCGGCCTGGTCGCCGCAACCCTGGCGAGCCTCCTGTATCTCGTCGTGGTCCTCGGCCCGCATCTGCCGGCGACGCTGGGCATGGCGGAGCCCTTCGAGGGTACGGCCCTCGACGCGCTGGCCGTGCTGCTCAACGCCGCCGTCCTCTTCACCATCGCGCTGCTCGCCGGCTCGCTGGCCGAGCGCTACTACCTCGCCCAGCGGCGCCTCGAGAGCCAAAGCAAGGACTTCTCCGACCTGCAGGCGTTCCGCGATCTCATCTTCCAGTCCGTGGGCTCGGGGCTCATCGCGGTCAATCCGCAGTGGCGCGTCACGGCCTTCAATCGCGCGGCGGAATCCATCACGGGCGTCACGGAGCGGGAGGCCCTGGGGCAGCCCTGGAGCGCGCTGTTCGGAAACGACGTCGACCTCGAGGAGGTCCGTCGCGCCGTGGTCACGCCGGGCGCCCGCTCGCAGCGTTACGAGATCCGCCTCAAGCGGCGGGACGGCGTGGAGGTTCCGGTCGGCGTGTCCTTCTGGTCCCTCCGCTCCGGCGAGGGGGAAGCCGTCGGGCTCATCGGCGTCTGCCAGGATCTCTCCTCCATCAAGCGCATGGAGGCGCGCGTGCGCCAGGCCGACCGGCTCGCCACGATCGGGCGGCTCTCCGCCAACATCGCCCACGAGATTCGCAACCCCCTGGCGTCGATCTCCGGCGCCATCGAGGCGCTCGTGCGCGAGCTGCCCGCGGAGCCCGCCCGCGACCGGCTCGTCGAGATCGTCCTGCGGGAATCCGACCGGCTCAACCGCATCATCCGGGATTTCCTCGAGTACGCGCGGCCCGCCCCCATGAGCGCCCATCAGGTGAACCTCGCGGACCTGCTGGAGGAGGTCGTGGTCCTCCTCGAGCACCGCTCGCTCCCGCCCGATCTCAAGGTGGTTCGGGAGTTCGGTGACGCCCTGCCGGCCCGCGTCGATCCCCAGCAGATGCGCCAGGCCGTGTGGAACCTCTGCCTCAACGCCGTGCAGGCCATGCCGGAAGGCGGCGACCTGCGCCTGGGGGGTCGCCCTGCCGCGAGCGGCGGGCCGGCCCCGCTGCAGCTCTGGGTCACCGACACGGGCCACGGCATCGCCGAGAGCGACCTGCCCCACATCTTCGAGCCCTTCTTCTCGACGAAGGCCGAGGGAAGCGGCATCGGGCTCGCCCTCGTCTATCGCGTCGTGCAGGACCACGGCGGCCAGATCGAGGTCCGCAGCCAGCCGGGCGCCGGGACGACCTTCCTCCTAACTCTTCCGTCCTCCGACGGCCTCGTGTAGCATCGAACTGTGGCCCTCAAAGCTCGCGTCCTCGTGGTCGACGACGAGAAGAGCATGCGGGACCTTCTCTCGATCACGCTGGAGAAGGAAGGCTACGACGTCCTGACGGCGGCGGGCGGCGAGCCGGCCATCGAGATGCTCCACCGCGATCCCGTGGACGCCGTCATCACGGATCTGCGCATGCCGAAGGTGGACGGGTTGCAGGTGCTCCGCGCCGCCAAGGAGATCTCGCCCGACACGGCGGTGATCGTCATCACGGCCGTGGCGTCGACGGAGACGGCGGTCGAGGCGATGAAGCTCGGCGCCTACGACTACATCACCAAGCCGTTCAAGCTGGACGAAGCCAACCTCATCGTCCGCAACGCGCTCGAGCGGAAGCGCCTCAAGGACGAGAACCTCTACCTGCGGCGCCAGCTCGCGACCCAGCACCGCTTCGAGAACATCATCGGGAAGAGCGGCCGGATCACGGAGGTGTTCGACACGATCCGCAAGATCGCGGACAGCCCGTCCACCGCAATGATCACGGGGGAGAGCGGCACGGGCAAGGAGCTCGTGGCCCGGGCCATCCACTTCAACAGCCTCCGCCGGGACAAGCCCTTCGTGTCCGTCAACTGCGGCGCCATCCCCGAGGGGCTCATGGAGTCCGAGCTCTTCGGCCACCTGCGCGGCTCGTTCACCGGCGCGGTGTCCAACAAGGTCGGCCTCTTCACGGCGGCCGAGAGCGGCACCCTGTTCCTCGACGAGATCACCGAGATTCCTCCGCTCCTCCAGGTGAAGCTCCTCCGGGCCATCCAGACGCGCGAGATCCGCCGCGTCGGCGACACCAAGGATCTCAAGACCGACGTGCGACTCATCGCCGCCTCCAACCGCGATCTCGAGGGCGCCGTGCAGGAGGGCATCCTGCGCGAGGACCTCTTCTATCGGCTGAACGTCATTCCCATCCAGCTTCCGCCGCTGCGCGACCGCCGCGAGGACATCCCGCTGCTGGTCGCGCACTTCCTGCAGAAGTTCGCGAAGGAGCTCGGCAAGGACGTCCGGGGGGTGACGCCGGAGGCGATGGCGGTGCTCGAACGGCACCATTGGCCGGGCAATATCCGGGAGCTCGAAAACGTGCTCGAGCGCGCCATCGTGCTCGGGGCAGGCGACATGCTGGCCGTCGACGCGCTCCCGGAGTCCGTGCGCCGCGAGCGGCCCGTGAAGGGGCTCGAGAGCGTCGACATTCCGGAGGAGGGTCTCGACCTCGAGGCGACGCTGGACTCGATCGAGGGCCGCTACCTGCAGCGTGCGCTCGATCGGACGGGCGGCGTCCAGACGAAGGCGGCGGAGCTCCTGAAGATGACCTTCCGCCAGTTCCGCTACAAGCTGCAGAAGCACCAGATGATGCGCAAGACTGCGGGGGCCGACGCCTGACATTTTTCGGTGCCCCGTCTACCACTCACTGTCAGCCCGCCAGCGCACCCGGTCCACCGCTTCCTCGATCCGCACGACGTCCGATCCGCTCCACGTCTTCTATTTCAACGATTTGACCGGACGCGCACGCGAGTGCGTGGCCCGTGTCCGAACTATGACATGTGTCAAATCGGTGCGAGCAGCGTGGCATCCAACGTGCTTCTCCTACTTGGCAAGAAGGCAAGCTTCCATACCGTGGCCGGATACGGCCCATACCGACAAGGGAGAACGAGAAAAATGATCAGCCTGTGGCACAAGAAGCGGACGGTGCTGGGCAACCAGCGCGGCTTCACCCTCATCGAGCTCATGATCGTGGTGGCCATCATCGGCATCCTGGCCGCCATTGCCATCCCGCTCTACGCCAACGTCCAGACCCGCGCCCGCATCGCCAAGGCGCAGGCCGATTCGCGGACCCTGGCTTCGGCCGTCAGCATGTACACGGCTCACATGGGTCAGCTTCCGGCGGCTCTGACTGCGCTGACCGCTGCCGCTGTCAACGGCCTCAACCAGAGCGCCGGTCCCTTCATGGCCTCCGTGCCCACGCCGCCTCCTGGTGGCTCGCCGGCCTGGGGCAACTACACGTACACGTCCAGCAGCGCCGGAACGTTCTCCATCACCGCGACCGGTGACGGCACGACCGTCACGGTGCCGTAGGAAGCGCGACCAGCCACCTAGCACCAGCCTCGGGGGGAGGCCCACCGGCCTCCCCCCGATCCGTTTTTCTGCCGCCCTTCGTCCGCAACCGTCGAGGCATGACAGTGTCACTCGCGGAAGTTGTCACTAGGAGCCCCTGCAGCTACAAATTGCGAAGCCCGATGAGCGGGCCCTGACGCCCAAATAGTTGAAATCGTGTCCCGGCCACCCTGAAGATCAATTGGCACCAAGGATGCTTCTACAACTCTCGATGCATCCGAACTCTTCAATAGGCCCTCAAGTGGCCCAACACATCGGAGGAACTCAACGATGACCAGCTTCTGGCACAAGGAGCGAAAGGCCCTCAGCAATCAGCGCGGCTTCACGCTCATCGAGTTGATGATCGTTGTCGCCATCATCGGTATCCTGGCCGCCATCGCCATCCCGCTCTACGCCAACGTCCAGACCCGCGCCCGCATTGCCAAGGCGCAGGCCGACTCGAGGACGCTGGCCTCCGCGGTCAGCCTGTACAACGCGCACATGGGCACGCTGCCCGCAGCACTCACCGATCTGACCTCGGCCCAGACCAATGGTCTCAACCAGACCGCCGGGCCGTTCATGGCCACCGTCCCGACGCCGCCTCCGGGTGGCTCGCCGGCGTGGGGCAACTACACGTACACGTCCAGCAGCGCCGGGACGTTCTCCATCACCGCGACCGGCGACGGCACGACCGTCACCGTGCCGTAGGCTCCCTCAACCATCACCAGCAGGGACGAGGGAGGAGGCAGGGCCTCCTCCCTCGTCACTCCGTCGGCGTTCCGCAACTCTCGGGCTCCCGGATAGCACTCCTGTACAATTACCGCGTGTTGCCGCCCTTGTTCCTCGAGGGAGCGTGCTTCCTGTTCGGCCTCGCCATCGGCAGCTTCCTCAACGTCGTGATCGGCCGGCTCCCCGAGGGGAAGAGCCTCTGGCATCCGGGCTCGACCTGTGACGCCTGCGGCGCCCACATCCGCTGGTTCGACAACGTGCCCGTGCTCTCCTGGCTCAGCCTGAGAGCACGCTGCCGCAGCTGCGGTGCGGCGATCTCGTGGCGGTATCCGGCGGTCGAGCTGTCCACCGCTCTGCTGTTCACGGTGGCCGCCTATCGCTTCGGGCCCACCCTCGATCTGGTCCCGGCGATCGTCCTGCTGGCGGCCCTCGTGGCCATCACGTGCATCGACCTGGATCACCAGATCATCCCGGACGCCATCACGCTGCCCGGGGTGGCGGCTGGCGCGGCACTCACCATCGCCATTCACCCGAGCAGCTGGCTCGACACCGCGCTCGGCATCGCCATCGGCGGGGGCCTCTTCCTGCTGATCATCGTGGCGAGCGGTGGCGGCATGGGCGGAGGCGACATGAAGCTCGGCGCGATGATGGGGGCCTTCCTCGGCTGGAAGCTCGTCCTGCTCGCCATCCTCCTGGGCGTCTTCGCCGGCGGCGCGGTCGCCATCACGCTTCTCATGACCGGGAGCAAGGGACGCAAGGATCCCGTCCCCTTCGGGCCCTTCCTGGCCCTGGGCGCGGTCCTGAGCCTGCTCTGGGGCAACGGCCTCCTGGGCTGGTACCTCGGCCGGTTCTTCGAGTAGATCGGGGTCTCGTCGGAGATCGCGGCTGGCCCCCTTCTTGCTACTGAACAAGGGTATGAAGACCATACACCTGGCTCGCGAACAGAAACCGGCCCAGGGGGGATTCAGCCTCGCTGAAATGACCGTCCTCCTGGCTGTCATCGGAAGTCTCTGTGTGCTCTCGCTGCCCATTTTCCTCAGCTACTACCAGTCCGCGCAGGTGCGCTCGGCGGCCTCGGACGTCGCCGGCTTCGTGAACCAGGGCCGGCAGCTCGCCATCCAGCGCAATCAGAGCGTCTGCGTCAGCATCGGATCGACGGCAGTGCAGTACCGGCTGGGCAGCTGTGGAGGCACGGTCTGGACCGGAGCCATCACTACGTCGGCCGGCAACGTGAACACACCGGCTGGGATCACGCTCACCACAACCGCCAATCCCGTCTTCAGCAACCTGGGTGCGGCCACGCCGGCGGCCACGATCACCGTGAGCCAGGGCACCCGCACGCTGAGCGTCGTCGTCGCCTCGTCCGGCCGGGTCTCGCTCGGTCCCTGAGGCTCGATGCTCCTCGAGGTCATCGCCGCCGTCGCCGTCGTGGCTCTCGGGCTCACGGCGTTCGTCTCGGGGCTTCCGGTGGCGGCGATCTCGGTGAGCGACGGGGCCCAGCGCTCCACCGCGACCTTCCTCGCGGCCGCGCGGCTGGATGAGGTTCGCGCCGCGGGGTGGCGCGACGGATCCGTGCTCGAGCGGCCCGGCTCAGCATTCCCTGACGAGCCCTCGCTGCCGGCCCCGTATGCGGGCTATGCGCGGCAAGTTCGCACCGCCGACTGCGGCGCGGCGACGGGCTGCGACGTCATGGCACCAGGCCTCCGCGAGGTCACGGTGACCGTCGCCTACCGTCCTCTCACGGTCACAGGGCTGTCCGCCGAGGCGAAGCGCATCTCGATCACCGCGCTCGTCGCTCGGCGGTAATGCCCGCGTGAAGAGTCCAACAGACGAGCGGGGTGCGGCGCTGCCGCTGGCCACGATCACCCTGGCGCTCCTCGGTGCCGTGCTCATTGGTCTCTCCACGTTGTCGGCGACGGAGCCCGTGATCGCCGGCAACCAGGTCGACGGCGCCCGCGCTCAGGCCCTGGCCGAGTCGGGCCTCGAGCGCGCCCTCTGGGCGGTCCAGCATCCGGAGGCGGCCGCCGGCGTTCCATCGCCTCTTCCGACGCCCGTGCCGCCGCCCTACGACGGCAGCCGTCTCCTGACCCTGACGAGCGACGTCGCTGGGCTGGGGGGATTTCGTCTCACCATGCTCCCCGGCGCCCGGCCGCACGAGCGTCAGATCCTCTCCGTCGGCTGGGTGCCCACTGACGATGCGGCGGACGCGCGCCCGAAGGCCCAGCGAAGCATCGCCGCCACGCTGTGGCGGGTGCGCGTGCCGGCGGAGACCGCGCCCTGCGCGTTGTGCGCTCTCAACGACATCACCCTCGACGACGGCGCGGCCGTGGACGCCCGAACTGACCTCCGCTGCGGCGCCAAGACCGCCGCGTGGTCGAGCGGCGCCGTCAGCGTGGCGGCCTCGGCGAGGGTCGCGGGTGCCGACGCGGACTACCGGCAGGCCCAGCCTGCCGACGCCGCGGCCGCCTGGCGATTCGACGCCGCCGATCTCGCCGCGCTCAAGCGCATCGCCCGCGCCCAGGGCACCTACTACCAGGGCACCGTCGTCTTCGACGCCTCGCGCCCGGCGCCGAGGGGTCTCGTGTTCGTCGACACCGCCGGCGGGATCGACCTCGGCGCGGCGACCCCGCCCGACGAGGCCGGCCGGGTCGAGATGCGGGGCGGCTCCTTTCAGGGATGGCTGGTGGTCGCCGGATCGATCGAGGTCTCGGGCGATGCCCGCATACGCGGAATGGCGTATGCCCAGGATGCCTTCACCTACCGCGGCACCGCGCCGGGCGGCATCGAGGGCCAGGTGGTCGCCACCGGGATTCGTGGCGGCGCCGCCCTCCTCGCCCGATCCGGCGACGACTCCGCCCTCACCTTCGATTGCGCCGCCGCGAGGGACGGCGACGGCACGGTTCCGGCCGGCTGGCGGGTCAAAGCCGGCTCCTACAGGGAAGCCCCGGACTCCTGAAAACCCAATGGGGTGTGCCGCCCGGAGGGGTGGCCCCCTTTATTTCGTAGCGTCAAAGTGTTGACACTAACCTCGGGCCATCGTTATAAGGTACTAGGAGCGTCGGTGTTTTTTACTTGCGGGCCTCGCGCCCGCAGATCAGGAGCCGGCAATGGGGCGCTTCGCATTCGGCAAGAAGACCTCGACGTTCGGCCTCGATATCGGATCCAGCGCCGTCAAGCTCATCGAGCTGAGCGAGGGCAAGGGCGGCTGGGGCCTGACGGCCTTTGCCCAGGTCACGCTCCCGCACGACGTGATCAGCGAAGGATCGATCAAAGAGCCTGCGCTGGTCAGCGACGCGATTCGTGAATGCGTGCAGAAAGCCGGCGTCAAGGGCACGGCCGCCGTCATCTCCGTCTCGGGACGCGAGGCGATCATGAAGCGCGTGCCGCTCCCCAAGGTCACGGCCAAGGAGCTCGCCGACGCGATCTCGCTCGAGGCGGAGCACCACATCCCCTTCGCGGTCGACGACGTGTTCCTCGACTATCAGGTGGTGGGCGAGTCGGCGACCTCGATGTCCGTGGTTCTCGTCGCCGTGAAGAAGGTGAAGGTGCTCGAGTACGTCGCGGTCGTGGAGCAGGCGGGGCTCGAGGCGCACGTGGTGGATCTCGACGCGTTCGCCATCCAGAACCAGTTCGAGCTCAACCATCCCGAAGGGCCGGACGAGGTGGTGGCGCTCATCGACATCGGCGCCAGCGTGATGAAGACGAACGTGGTGCGCGGCGGCACCTCGGTGTTCGCGCGCGACGTGCCGTTCGGCGGCCATCACTACACGCAGGCCATCGCGCAGCGTCTCGACATTCCCTTCGAGAAGGCGGAGGCGGCCAAGCACGGTCAGGACGTGGGCGTGGCCTGGGACGACCTCGTCCCCGCCCTCGAGGCCGTCTCGCGCGACCTGTCCCTCGAGGTGCAGCGCACCTTCGACTACTTCGCCTCCACGGCGGAGTCGGAGCGCATCGCGCGCATCGTGCTGTCGGGCGGCTGCGCGCGGCTCGCCGGGATCGATGAGTTCCTCTCCTCCTCGTGGGGGGTGCCCGTGGAGATTGCGAGACCGCTCGAGCGTGTGGGACAGGAGGGCGGCCAGTTCTCGGCCGACGAGATCGAACAGGCGGGCCCGCTGCTGGCCGTCGGCGTGGGACTCGGACTGCGTCGCGCCGGGGACAAGAACGCATGATCAGGATCAACCTCGCCCCCCCGTCGGCCAAGCGAAAGGGCGGCATCGCGCTGCCCGAGTTCAACCTGGGGCTGGTCTTCGGCGGCATCTTCGTGGCTCTCCTGCTCTTCCTCGGCGGCTGGTACTGGAGCCTGGCCGCGGAGAGCCGGCGCCTCACCAACGAGATCGCCGAGAACAAGCGCGAGGCGGAGCGGCTCAAGGTCGTCATCGCCGAGGGCCAGCGATTCAAGCGCGACAAGGAGGCCCTCGAGCGGCGCGTGAACGCCATCGAGACCGTGGCCCGGCAGCAGACGCGGCCGGTCTACCTCATGGACTCCCTGGCCGACCAGCTGCCCAAGGATCTCTGGCTGACGCGGATGGAGGAGAAGGGCACCCAGCTGCGGCTCGCAGGCAGCACGTATAGCGCCACCTCGCTCTCCGACTTCATGGCCAACCTCAAAGCCAGCGGGAAGTTCAAGGAGGTGGACATCGTCGACGCCAAGGCGGACCTCACCAAATCGCCGCGGACCATCGCCTTCGAGGTGGTCGCGCGGTTCGAGCCCTGATCGTGGCCCTGCTCGATCCGATCGTCAACGCGCCGCCCCAGCAGAAGCTGATCCTGGGCGCCATGGGCGTCGTCATCGTGGGCGCCCTTGGATACTTCCTGCTCATCTCCGGCGCCCGCACAGAACGCGATGCCCTCCTCCAGGAGAACGAGGTGCGGCGCGCCGAGGTCCTGAAGGCGAAGGCCGACGAGGCGAACCTGCGGCCGTTCCGGGCGATGGCGGAAGCGCTCCGCAAGCGCCTCGATGAAGCGAAGGAGCGCCTGCCCCAGGAGCGCGAGATCCCCGCGGTGTACCGGCAGGTCTCCGACCTCGCCGCGCAATCCGGCCTGGGCGTCTCGCTCTTCCAGCCGAAGCCGCCGGAGGATCGCGACGTCCTGACCGAGGTGCCGATCTCGTTCACGGCCGAGGGCACGTACCACCAGGTGGGCGCCTTCTTCCAGAAGATGGGGCAGATGCCGCGCATCGTGTCGCTCGGCGACTTCCGCATGCTCGGCATCGACAGGCCTTCCACGTCCGTGCGGGCCGAGCTGACCCTGGCGACGTACGTGTTCCGCCCTGAAGGCGCGCCGCCACCGCCTGGCAAGCCCGGAGCGCCTGGAGCTCCGGCCGGTGCCCCGGCCCCGCCCGCGCCACCTCACGCTCCCGCTCCCGGAGGGGCCACACGATGAG
>Ga0335070_10005939_pt1 | contig 14388 bp, 14 predicted proteins | sample Lox_Sample_13_FD_206722 | JGI IMG/M metagenome (GOLD analysis project Ga0335070, IMG submission 206722) | Soil microbial communities from Loxahatchee National Wildlife Refuge, Florida, United States - Lox_Sample_1.3 | ecosystem: Environmental > Terrestrial > Soil > Wetlands | place: USA... | reverse complement strand
CCGTGAACGAGATCATCACGTTGGTGAACATCGCCCTCGGGACCGAGCACGTGGCCGATTGCCCGAATGGACTGGCGCCTGGCACCACCGACGCGAACGTGACCGTCGCGCTCATCATCCAAGCCGTCAACAACGCCCTCGGGACCTGTCCGACGCACTAAATTCCGGTGTCTCCTTTTGCGCGTCGCGGTCTGAAAACCGTGGAGGGATCGTTTCAGTTTCATGCCAGATAACAGCTATCTGGCGTCGTCACGTCCGCTCGGCAGGTTCTCTCTCGCCGTCAACCGGCCGGTAGTTCGCCCGCTAGCCGGATCTCCTCTGGCCAGACTGCGGCTCACTCCGGACCTCGGGTCAGGCGGGGATGCCAGTAGCGCGGGAAGCTGTGGTTCATCTGTTTCATGTCGGTGTTCCACACGCGCCGACAGAACGTTCCCCTATTTCAGCGGGGGCGGAGCAACACCACGGGAATGTCGCGCTTTGTGCCCGCTTGGTAGTCGTCGTACCCCGGCCACTGCACCGTCATGATGGGCCATACGCGCTTCTTGTCGGCGGCCGTGCCGGTGCGTGCGGTGACCGGGATGACTTGGTCCCATACCTGGATCTCGACGTCGGGGTGTGCGACCAGGTTCTTGTACCAGCCCGGATGCTCAGGCGCGCCCCCTTTGGATGCCACCAGCACATAGTCCTCGCCGTCACGGCCGTAAATCAGAGGGATCTTATGGATCGCCCCTGACTTGCGGCCCCGCGTGTGCACGATCAGGCAGCTCGTGCCGTTCCAATCGTGACCGACCTTGCCGCCGGTGGCCTCGTACTGCCGAACATGCTCGTCGCCGAACAGACTGTAATCAGGCATGAGTCGTAGCCTGCCATATTCGCGGCCGGTTGGCGATCGCATCAATATCGCAACCTCAAAGCCTTCCGCTTCGGGGGTGGCTGCGGCCGCGAATGGCGCAATCGCTGTGGTGCACGAAGTCCGCACACGTCGCACGTGCGCCGGCAAGTTGTGCCGTCAATCGCCCAAGGACGCGCTTGGGGTGGAAGCGCATGTGGCGACAGGACGGCAGGAGGTTGACCATGCTGGCATGCAAATCGTGGTTATCTAAATCGTATGAGGTGCGGGCTCCATACCCTGCTGGCATTGATCCTCGCTGCACTCCCGGCCATGGCATCCGCGGATATCCTAGAGTGGACGGACGGCGCCGGCGTCACGCATTACACCAACCTGAAGGCTGAAGTGCCCGCACAGGAGGCGGTCCAAGTCGTTGTCGACGAGCAGGTATGGCTCCCGCAAGGTGCAGCCTTGCCGGAGGCGAAGGAGGAGCAGGTGGTACAACCCCAGCCGCCAAGTGATACGGAGGACGAGGTGGCGCGCGCGTATCTCACGGGGCTGGACAGCGGACTAGCGCACAACGTCAGCACCGGGGGGAGTGTATATGTCAGCGGACCCGTCGCAGTGACGATTTTCGCTCCAACGCCGTACGGCAGCTATGTGCTGCCCCGAAATGATTGGCTGCTCCCTGGCTATTATCCCTTCCTGGGGACGGGCGTGGTTGGGTGGTATCCGGGACCGATACGACGGAGGTTCGGCAGCGGCTTCCGGCAACGGTTCCCGTTTTCGCAGCGTTTCATTGGCCCCGCCGGTCCCCCACCGATTGGAGCGGCTGGTCCCCCGCCGTTGGGAGCAGCGGGTCGGCCACCGCTAGGGGTGAGTGCGTTTCGGTGGTGACACTGCTCGTCCGTTTTACTCCGGAGAGTCGCGCGGCGATTGCATTCTCGGCTCCGGCCCCGGCGGGCCAGGTGTTGCGGTGGTGTTCGGCTGCCCCTATGACCAAGCGACTAGCTTGACGCCATCCGGAGCGAGACGAGCTACGGCCACCCGCACGCTCATGTGATGATGGTTGACGAGCCAACGCGCCGGACCCGACACGCGTGTCCAGCGCACTGCGTTTCGCAGAAGCCAACGTCAGGTGTGGTCGATCAAGGACTGCGACGATGGTAACGGCTGCACCCTTGACCCTTGCATCGCTGACGGCTGCGTCCACGAGTGTGTCTGCTTGTGAATCGCTCGGCCTGAAAGATTTTCGGTACTGGCCTCGCCCCACCCGGCGAGCGGCTTTTCGCCATCGCCTTGCGTGGCACCTTCGGTACACGATATGCGGACGAGGTTCACAACCCCAGTGAAGCCGACGAACAGCGCCTTGCAAGGAGCAGAAGGGGACGGGTGATCAAGCGACCGATGGGAAATCAACGACGCAGGTACTCGATGTACGCGGCGATGGTGAGTCTGGGGTTCATGGCGCTCTCAAGCCGGACCGTGGCGCAGGTGACGCTGACAGCGGCAAGCGTCAACGTCCAAGCAGGCCAAACGGCAGCGCTGCCTATTACGATCAACCTCGGCAGTGCCAGCGTGGAGTTCTTTGCAGTGACTTTTGCAGTTGTGCCGGAGGGAGGTGCCCCCGCCATCTCGGAACCGATCAACTACCAGGCCACCACTCCGCCTGGGCCGCCCCAGATTACAAGTAACGCCGTGGCTGGGTTGTTGGCCATCGGCTACGTCAGCGGGATCAGCCCACCGCTGAGCGGGACGGTGGTCGTTGGAATCCTCGAGGTGCCTATTCCCGCAGGAGCGATCGGAAGCTATCAGGTGCAACTATCGGAGATCAGCGCTGAAGATGCCTCTGGAAATCGGCTGACCCCCCTGGGGCAGAGCGGCACGATCGAGGTGAGAGGCGCTCCGACACCGACGGGGACGATTGGCGGCACAATTGAGCTGAGCAGCACTCCGACGCCGACCGCGACACGCGGCGTGGCCGGCAATTCGCTGAGCGCAGGAAGCGTCAGCAGCCAGGCGGGCCAAGCGGCGGCCGTGCCGATTACGATCGCCCTCGGCAGTGCCGATGTTGCTTTCTTTGGTGCAACCTTTGCGGTCGTGCCGCAGGGCGGTGCGCCAGCCATCACGGCTAAGCTCACGTATCAGGCTGCCACTCCACCGGGCCCACCTCAACTCATCAATAACAGTGTGATTGGGTTGCTGGCGATCGGCTACTTGAATGAGATCAGCCCGCCGTTGACGGGCACAGTGCTCGTCGGAACCCTCGTCGTGCCTATTCCGGCCGCGGCGACGGGAAGCTATCAGGTGCAACCCTCGAAAATCAGCGCCGGGGATTCCTTCGGCGACAAGGTGGCGGTGGCGGGACAGGGTGGTACGATCACTATCCAGCTGGCGCCAACCTTCACTCCCACCAGCACCCCGACATACACGCCCACCGCCACCCCAACTCTGACGCCCACACCAACGCCACCTTGCATCGGCGACTGCGGCGGGGCGCACATCGTGGCAGTAAAGGATGTCATCACGCTGGTGAACATCGCGCTCGGCACCGCCCAGCCGTCAGCGTGCCCGAATGGCGTGCCGGCCGGTGCAACGGTGGACGTATCGCTGATCATCGAGGCCGTAGACAACGCGCTGAACGGCTGCTCCGCACGCAAGGTCTGCGGTGGTATTGCCGGACTGCCTTGCGGCGCGAGGGAAGTTTGCGATCTCCTTGACCCGACATGCGGTAGCTGACCTTGCGGGGCTGCGCGTCCCAGGTCTGTTGCCCCGCCCGATGGGCGGCGACCGTATTCGGCTGGGTACCAATAGGAGCCTGGACCTCGCCCCGCTACGATGCGACACGTAGCCAGGTAACCCGGCGGAGGAATCTGATGACGAACCTGTTTCTGCTGAAGAAGCCGCTGACGGCGCTGGTTCTCCCGCCAACTGGCCCGCTGATCATTGCTCTCCTGGGGCTCGCAACGCTTACACGATGGCCGAGGACGGGTCGCCTGCTCGCCTGGCTCGGGTTGCTGGCGCTTTTGGTGCTGTCACTTCCGCTCGTGTCCGATGAGCTGGTGCGTTGTCTTGACCAGAGTCCGCCGCTGAATCTGACCCAGACGGGCAACGCCGGCGCCATTGTGATCTTCGCGGGTGGGGTTCGTCACGATGCTGCCGAATACGGCGGCGACACGTTGGGGCGGCTCAGCCTAGAGCGCGTGCGCTATGGCGCGGTAGTCGCTCGCAAGACCCGCCTTCCGGTATTGGTGTCTGGCGGCCCGGTGTTCGGCACAACACCAGAAGCGACACTCATGAAACGGGTGCTTGAGGAGGAGTTCGGCGTCAAGGTCACGTGGGTCGAGGTTGAATCACGCGACACGCACGAAAACGCGACCAAGTCGGCAGCGGTACTGCTCCCTGCGGGCATTCGTCACGTCATCCTGGTTGCGCACAGCTTCGATATGCCACGCGCCAAGGCAGAGCTGGCTGCCGCGGGACTGGAAGTCACACTCGCCCCCACTGGCATCCCTGCCGATACACCGTTCGACGCGAGTGATTTACTTCCAAGTGTGGGCGCGCTCCAGCAGAGTCACTATGCGCTTTACGAGCTGCTGGCCAACGTCGTCCTTTGCGTTGGGATGTGATCACCACGCTGACATGTGTTCACGTGACTTCGGCATCCGCGCGATGGACGTGGCCTGCGTTTACGCTCGGTGGAGAATCGGGGCGGGATCTCAGATGCGGACTACAAACGGGCGAGAGGTGGCGTCCTGCGTACCATGACGCAACAGGCGCTCAGGCAGCATCCGGCCCTAGCGTATCCCCACCAACCTCGCCAGCCGTCTCCAGCGGCGTGCGAACTCGGCCGGGCGCACAGCCACGTCGTTTCTCGGGCAAGCGACTAGCCAGCATGCGCCCGGGTCCGGTAGGCTAGAAGTATGTCTTTTGCCGACGCATCGTTCCCCCTCATCGAGGAACGTACTGGCCGCGCCGTTCTCGAACTGGTCCACGGGTGCACGTTCGACGACTTCGTCTTCGCGCCGCAGCGCGGCGTGCTCGTCCGGCGCGATCCCGCCGCGATCGACCTTTCCTGCAAGCTTTCGCGCCGCATTACCCTGAAGCGACCGATTGTTTCGGCCAACATGGACACCGTCACGCGTGCGCCGATGGCTATCGTCCAGGCGGAGGAAGGCGGTATCGGAATCATCGACCGCGGTTTCCGTCCAGGGGACATCGAGCCGCAGGTGCGCGAGGTCGAGATCGTCAAGCGCACGCAGCACGGCCTCATCACTGACCCGTACCGCATCGCGCCCTCCGCGACACTCGCGGAAGCGGCAGGACTCATGGCTCGATCGCGTGTCGGCACTCTGGTCGTGCTTGATGACAAGCAGCGGCTGCTCGGCCTGCTCACCGAGCGGGACATGCGCTTCGTGACGCGGCACGATGCGCCGGTATCCGGGCGGATGACCCCGCTCGATCAGCTCGTCGTTCACCGCGGCGGCGCGTTGAGCGCCGAGGGTGCGGAACGCATCATGCGCGAGCGAAAGATCAAGAAGCTCCCGCTCGTTGACGACGCGGGAGCGCTGGTCGGGCTGATCACGGCGCGTGATCTGGTCCGGCAGCGCAGCATGCCCTGCGCGACGCGTGATGAGAGGGGGCGCTTGCGCGTCGGGGCCGCGATCGGCGCAACTGGCGACTACCTGGAGCGCGCAGCCGAGCTGATCCGCGCCGGCGTCGACGTAATAGCCATCGATATTGCGCACGGACACTCGGTCGTCATGCAGCGCGCGATCGAAGAGTTCCGCAAGCGGTTCGGCGATGTCGAACTGATTGCGGGCAACGTGGCGACAGCCGAAGGCACGCGCTTCCTGGTCGACCGTGGCGCTGACGCGGTCAAAGTCGGCATCGGCCCCGGCGGCGGCTGCGCGACCAGGCTGACCACGAGCTTCGGCGTGCCGCAAGTACAGGCGCTCGTGGAGTGCCGCATCGCGCTCGGGCATGCCGGCGTGCCCATGATCGCCGACGGTGGCATCAAGCGGCACGGCGCGCTGGCCGCCGCGCTGATGTTCGGTGGCGACTCTGTCATGCTCGGAAGCGCCTTTGCCGGCACCGATGAGGCGCCGGGTGAGGTGGTGCACAAATCCGTGCTGCTACCGGAACTACAGAAGACGGTCAGGGTGCCTTTCAAGGTGCTGCGCGGCATGGCCTCCGTCGAAGCCATCCGGGATCGGTTGGACGTGGAGGATGCCGACAGGGTGGAACTCGAGGCGCTCGGCGCGGAAGGTATGGAGATCAGCGTGCCGGCCTGCGGGTCCGCGCGAACCATCGTCCGCGAGATGCTGAGGCACTTGTGCTCGTCGATCAGCTACGGTGGTGCGTCCAGCCTCGGCGAGCTGCGCGCGCTGTTCTGGGCCGACCCGCTGCGGTACGTGATCAGGCAGTCGGCCTCGGCGCGCCGCGAGTCGTACGCGCACTGACGCACGCTCGATGCGATGCTCAATCTGCCCGAGCGTCGGTTGCGCTTGCGCGGTGAGAACGGATTTGTTCGCGAGTGGGGGCGCCGCGCGGTGAATCGGCGCCGCCAGTGCCCGCCAGTCGGGGCTGAGGTTGAGGCCGCTGCTACTGCAGAGAAGCGAGACGAAGTTGAGCTTCAACGACGCCCGGAGTTCGCGACAGTTCGGCATGCCAGCGCGCCAATGCCCAATGCTGAGCAATGCGGCGCGATTGGCCGGCCACCTCCGTCGAGGGCTCGGAGCCACGCCGTCATCGTGGGCGCTGCGTGTATGTTTGCCGTGGTGCAAGTCGCAAGGGCGACTGCCGCCGATGTGGCAGCTGGAGTTTCGAACCGAGGGTGCGATTACACAGTTCCGCTCCTTCGACGCCTGGGATGACCCCTGCTCACAGTGTCCGCACCCACCTTCGCGGGGTCATGACTCTTTCGCAAGTCCGCCTGTGGCGGCCGACTGAAGCGCATCATGAAGCAGTTCGAGACCGTGCTGTTTGCGCTGGCGGTTATCCGCGGGCGCCGATCAGAGCCCGTCAATCGCAGCGCGCAGCACCGGGAGGACCTCGCGCGCCAGCCGTTCGAGGCTGGCATTGAGACGATCCACCGGCACTCCCGGACAGTTGCCGATGACGGCGACATCGGTCAGGCCGTAGTCGAGCACGAACTGCCGCAACGCGGCGGTCACTGTGGCGGTATCGCCGATGAGCCAGCGCTGTGAGATGACGTCACCCTCGGTACTCATGAACGTGTACGAGTCGCCCGAACCGCCGATCCATTCGGCGTAGCGGCCCGCCTTGTAACGCTCGGCCGCGCGCAGCGGCAGCCAGTCGCGCTCCGGGTCGTCGGTGACGAGCACCCCGCGAATGATGCCGACGCGGTACTGGTCCGGATCACGGCCGTGCGCCGTCATCGCCTCGCGCCAAGGATCCAAGACCGCATGCCGTTCCCCCTGCGGCAACAGATGGAGCCCGAGGCGGCCGGCGCGGCGCGCGCCCGCTGCGGTCATCGCCGCCATCCACAACGGCGGGCCGCCGGGTTGCACGGGACGGGGCCACACCTGCACATCCTCGAACGTCCAGTGGGTGCCGCGATGCGTGAAGCGCTCGCCCGACCATGCGCGCCGCAAGACCTCGACCCCCTCCAGCGTGCGCGAGCGGCGCTGCTTGCGATCGATGCCGAAGCCCCGGAACTCGTGCGCGGCGTAGCCCATCCCTACGCCCAACTCCATGCGTCCGCCCGACAGCACGTCGAGCACGGCCCAGTCCTCGGCGAGCCGTAGCGGGTGATGGAAAGGAAGGATGAGGATGTCGGTGGAGATCCGGATGTGGCGCGTGCGCGCGGCGATGGCCGCAGCGGCCACCATTGGCGAGGGCAGGTAGCCGTCGTCGACGAAGTGGTGTTCGGTCAGCCAAATGTGATCGAACCCCCACTGGTCTACCAGAACGGCCTGCTCGAGGATCCCGCGGTACACGGCAGTATCGGTCAGCCCGCTGCCCGGTGGGTTGCGAAAGTCGTACGTCACTCCACAGCGAAAGTTGGGACGTGTCATGGCGAGTCTCTCCGCACCTCGGTCCCTCGCCTCCCATCACGTTGAGCGGGACAACACAAGGAAGCCGGCTCACCGGTGTCGACCAACCGTGATTGCCTAAACGCGGGCAGATCCAGTGGCCAGGCGCGCCGTTTGACCCTGTTGCGTGCGTTGACGTTTCGCGACGCGCATCGGGGTCACGGTTGGAGTGCGCCAGGCAAAGCCTGGGAGAGGAGGAAGTCATGTAGAGTACGCTACAGGCGGAAACCTTTCATGAGAGCTCAGCGGGTGGCCAATCCCGCCTGGCAAAGGAGGCCCACAGCCAGAACCGAGTGTTGCGCGGGTCGCGGGTAACCGCGAGCGTGAAGCGTACACAGGAAGCGAGCAGGCCGCGTCATTGAGCCTCGAAAGTGACACTTCGTGGGTGCCGACGTTGTTCCAATAACGGAAGGCCGCACCTCGACACTGCACGGGGCTTGGTGTCGAGGACCCACCGGGGTCGGAGAGCGGGGCATGTTTGCATCAGGGCTCTACAGGAACCTGGGAGGTCCGTCGGCCTCCACCAACGGTGGTAAGCGATGCGCGAGGGAATACCGAAGCGCGCCGTGACGGGTCGGCGGACGTCGGAGTGCCTCATGGTACTGGTGAAGCAGGGGAAACCCGGACCCGTGGGGAGCGCTGGGCCGATCCATGGTGATCTCTACACGGGCACGCAGGTGGAAACGCCGGATACAGCCAAGAGCGAGCCTACAGGCCGCGCGCCCGCGCCCTATCCCGAGCGCCGACTTTTCTCAGACCCGCCGCCGAAACACAGATGGGGAAACGAGAGGAAGCGTGGGGCGAACAGGGGCGAACTACAGGCCTCCGGAGGCACCCCCCCGAGGCGCCGTGGAGACGAGAAAGCTGGCGATCGCATCTGCGATAGGTTGACCGGTATTCGCCTCGTAGTAGGTGAAGCCCGGTGAGGGATTGACTTCAAAGCAGAACCACCGACCGTCTGGCGCGCGCCGGAGGTCAATCCCCGCCAGATGGAGTCCCAGCGAGCGCGCCGCAGCCACGCAGGCCGCCACAATGTCGGCAGGTAGTCGGACTTCGCGAAGGCGCGCCGGTTCACCGCGCAGTCCAGCGTAACGATAGTCATCGGCGTCCGAAAGCACCTCGCAGGCGAACACGTCGTCCCCAACGACATGCACTCGATGATCGCGTCCGGGCACGAACTGCTGGAACTGCGTGGGACACCACGCAACGTGCTCGAGTCGCTGGAGGTGCGACTCGCCCAGGCGCGAGACCACACTTCGCGTCCCGCTGATCGATTTGTAGATCACAGATGCGCAGTCGGTCCAGAAGCGGAGTACCGCGTCTGGATCAGTCGTGATGAGTGTCTTTGGCAGCTCAAAGCCGCAAGCCCGCAGCAGGTCGAGCTGATAGGGCTTTGAGCCGTTGTTCGCCATGTTCGAGGGACGGTTCACCACGCAAGCCGTGGCCATCTCGAGCCATACGACGAGTGCCTCTTCGAGGCCCCAGGCAGCACCCAGTGCCGCACCGTTGGCACCCTCGGCATCCGCTGCCAGCACTGCAGGCAGACGCCTGACGTCATAGGTCCGCCAATAGACAGCTGTCACATCGTCCAGCGGCACGCTTTGCCCGTCAACGGTGATGGTTGCACTGAGTCTCTCCCCGAACGTCACTTCGGCGCTGGTCTGAAGAGCCAGACGTTGATCCACCACGGCCACCCTCGCGCCGCGCCGTTGCAATGCCGCGCATACGCTGTCGAACGGTGCGTCTCCGCTCAGACCCCACAAGAGAATCACGACACGACCCCAAGGGCCTCCAACATGATGTCGGCAATGTCCGCGCGCGATACGTCGACGATAGGGGCGGCGCCGGCAAAAAGTAACTTTCCGTCAACATCGACAAAGCTCGCCGTCAGTAGGCCCGCACGCACGGCGGCCGCAAGGCGGCAGAGGCCAGACACAATTTCCCCGTCAACGGGCTGGTCCGTCGGCGCCGGTACACATCGGCCAGCGACAACCGACAGCACCGCAGCCAGTCGAGTGTCCCCGCACGGCCTGTCGGTCATGGATGGCGGTCCGACGCCGGCTGCGCTTCGTTGCGCAAAGCTCAATACTCGACGACTTGTCGGGTGTATCGACAAGCCCGCGCGAACTGCCTCCCGCAGCCACTGCTCGTGGTGCAGACGCGGTCCCGTCAAGCACAGCGGGGTCGGACGGTTGATGACACGGCAGCGCAGCGACGACAGCCATGCCACCAGAAAGGCCATCATTTCGCTGGCGACATACTCGCGCTCTTCGGCGACGATCTGCGGCAGCTCGCTCGGAGCGACGCTGGGCAACAGCGACACCACACCCCGAATCGACCGCAGCGACACGCATTCCTCCTGCAGAACCAGCGACCCATCGTCTGGCACGTCTGGGTTCCACACCCAACCGCGCCGCGACAGATCCTCGCACGTCAGGAGCCGCGCACCATGCCCGCGCCAGCGCCGCACCAGAGTTGCGGCGCTGGCGTCAGAGCGACTGGCAAGGACGAGGAGCACGTCACCGCTTCTTCCGCGGCTTCCTCGGCTGCTTCTTCGGCACGACGTCACCTACCGCGGGTCGTTCGATTGGCGCGATGAAGTGCCTGCCCTTGGCAGGGGCCGCCGCAGCCGGACCGGCCCTACCAGGATCGGGCTGCGGCAACGTCTGCGGTTGGAATTCGAGCTCCTTGACCTCAAACTTGTTCTCCTTGATCTCAGGCTTGTGTTCTTTGAGTTCTGGCTTGAATTCCTTGAGCTCGGGTTTGTGTTCCTTGATCTCGACTTTGTTGTCCTTGATCTCCTTGAGCGCGGACTTGCTCTTCTGCTTCACGAGCGAGGCGACCGACACATGCGGCCAACTCAGGGGGGCGAAATTCAGCAGAACCACCTGCGAATACTGCAGCAGAGTGCCGTAGCCCTGCGCGTCGGTGAAGTCACTGATCCAGAATGTCGCATCCATCTGCACGACTCTGGCATTGGGATTACCAGCCGTTCCGTCGAGGAACGCGATATCTGAAATTCCGCCACCGGCGTTCGGTACCGTTGTCGCACTTGTCAATGTGGAGATCCGGATGACGGTCGTTGAATTGATGGTCTTGCCGACCAGTGCCGCCTGCAGCACCGAATTCGGGTTATCGACCATGGCCTGGGTTATGCCGACGATATCGCTCGGTGGGCTGCGGAACGGGCTGGGGGTTGAGAGGTTCTGAGAGGGAAACGTCACCTTGTTGTTCGGCTGACCGATGAAAAACGGCGTGATGTCAACGGGCGGAAAGACCGGCGGACCGGCAATGGCCGTGGCCGTCCCTTGTGCCAAGAGTGATGTTCCATGCGGGATGTTCGCGAGCCGGGCGACCGTGGCGTGTTCTTGTGGGTTGGTCGTCGATGGAATGTTGATCCATATGCCAGGCTCGATGTGAATGCCCGCCGGATTGCCGTTGGTGTCCTTGACGTTCACGTCCGACACCTGCTGCAGGTATGTCATGCCGAACAGCGAAATGTCCGCTTGCGCGAAACCTCGGTTCGGGATCTCACCGGGGATCTCTGTGAACTCGAGAGTTTCATCGGTGAGATTCAGTTCCAGGAAGTTGTCGGAGCCCAGTTGCGGTTGCAGCGGTCGAAAGATCTGGTTGAACCCCGTTCCTTTCCACGTGCCCGCCAGTGGCGCCAGCAGCCCCAAGGGGCTTGTCGGTAGCAGCTTGAGAATTCCGGGGATTGGAACCAGCCTCGTGGTGAGTTCGATCGGCATGTGCCCTCCTATATGTGGCCGTGGCGACAGCGCAGCTAGAAACACCACACGTCAACTGCGTGTCGCACACTACGCCACGGTGTGTTTCCTGTCTAGCACGTGAAGGGAAGCCCAAATGATCGAAACCGCGGGGAAAGTGATCATCCGCCCCCTCCTGATGCATCTCGGGCTTTCCCCGTTCGAGGATCCTGGAGAAGTATCTTGTTGATCACGAGCGCCAGGTCGGAGCTGTCTACGAAGCGTTGCTCACCGTTCTCCAGGAGGTCGGCGAAGCTGATCTTGCGTGGGTCGAAGATCACCTCGACGCTCTCGGCGTGGCCGGTGCGGCCGGTCTCGACCTGTTCGTAAGTGGCGTTCGGAGTTTCACCGCCAGTGTAGCCGACCTGCGTCTCCAAGACTCCTGGGACGTGCCGCAGGATTTCCTGCATACCCCAGAAGCACCCGCCAGCGAGCGTTGCGGTCTCGCGTTGCCCCTCCGCAGCCTGCGGCGTCCTTCCGAAGAGGTACAGGTATTTTCCGTACCCTTCCGCTTCCATGGCGGCTACCGGAACGAAGCGCAGCGCCGCCGAGTTGATGCAGTAGCGCAGGCCGGTGGGTGCAGGACCGTCGTCGAACACGTGGCCGGTCGGATGCCGCCGAGGGCTGCCGCAGCTCGAGATCGACGAGCGACACTCGCGCCTTCTGCGCCTGGTTGCGCGACGAAGCTCGCGACCTGCTGACACCCTGGGACCGCATGCGGGCGCCACCGGCGCGGCGCAGGTGAAGAAATCGGACCCAGTGCGTGGCCGCAATTCAGTCCTCCTCGTCAAGCTCCGCCAGCCGGCGCTCGAGATCCTTGATCGTCGCCCGCGCGTCGCTCACCGCTTGCCAGCATTTCATCGAACGCCTCGCGCGCCTGCCAGTACAGCTGGTTCACTGCCCACACCGACGCAACCGGTTTGGGGCGCTTCGCGACCTGCGCCGCGCCGGCCTCATCGCCTTGAGCACGCAGCTCGGCAGCGAGGCGCTTGCGCTCGTTGAGGAAGTTCGCGACCGGCGCTTGATACAATTGTTGGAGGGCTCGGTCGTAGACGGTCATGCCCGATCCGGCTGTGCGCGTTCACCTGGCGGGTGTGGCCAGCACGTGCTGCTCCACGTTTTTCTTCTCACCGGCGAAGGCTTCGAACCAGGGTTGCTTGGCGACGCTCGGTCGCGACTTACAGCGTTCGTACCAGGCGTGAAGCTTGGGGTAGTCCGCCTTGGGCAACCCGAGGCCGTCAATGATCGTGCCGAAGAAGGGCAGCACGACGATATCGGCGATCGAAAAAGCTTCACCCGCGAAATACGGACCGGCGCCCACGTACCCTTCCCAGATGCGACACTCCGTCAGCAGCTTGTCGATCCGATCGCCGAGATCGGCGCGCCGCTTGCCGCCGAACTTCACCGAACCGAAGATGTTTGTCGGGTCGAGCTTCTGATTGAACTCACCGATCAGCCGAAAGCAGGTCGCCATCGCCTTCGGCTCGCTCGGGATGAGCGAGGGCTCCGGGTACCTGTACTCGAGGTAGTGGACGATCGCGACGCTTTCGTAAACACACACGTCCCCGTCGACCAGCGCAGGCACCTGCCCGCGTGGATTGATCGCCAGATACGCGGGCTTCTTGTGCTCGCCTTTGAAGAGGTCGACCGTCACATATTCGTAGTCGAGGTTCTTCTCCTCGAGGCTGAGCTGCGGGCGCATCGAGTTGTTCGAAAACGGATGGGCGTACAGCTTCATTCTGCTCATAGGTGTCTCCTTTCTGTGTGCACCGTCAGGTTGGTGCGAAGTCACGGGCGTAAGCGGCTCGTTTCTAGCGCGGAGTCGGGCTGCGAGGAGTGCCTACAGCTGATCGAGCAGCGCCTTGGCTTCCTTCAGGTCGCGCGTGTCAAAGCCTTCGGTAAACCACTCATAGACCGGCGCCAGGGGGGTTAGGCGCTGGAGAGCACTTGCGGTGGAGTTCGAATCCCTAACCCCGTAACCCCCAACCCCTTGATCTCCGCGCCGCACTCGCCGCAGAAGCTCTCGCCGGGCTCGTTCGGTCTACCCCATGCGGGGCAGGCGGCGGCCAGTCGCGCACCGCACCTGGCGCAGAACTTCCGTCCTTCCCGATTCTCTTGTCCGCATCCGGCGCAGCGCATGCATCCCCCCTAACAGCCAACAGCCTAACACCCTAACAGCCTGTTTCCTTCGCCAGCCGAGCGGCATGGCCGGCTGCCCCCATCTGCTCGAAGGCGCGCCGCGCCTCGCGCAGGAGTTGTGCACCGGCACGGGCGTCGCCGAGATCGATGGCGAGACGCGCGCGTTCCTCGATCACAAACGGCGCCTGGGCGCCTGCGCCGGTCTCGGCGATGAGCGCCTCGGCACGCGCCAGGCTCGCCTCGATTGCCGCTTTCGCGGCAACGCCGTCGAGCGTGCGCAGCACCCGCGCTTGCGCGAGGTGCGCACGCACCTCCCACCCACGCGTACCGCGGTCCTGCGCCAGCCGGATCGCCTGCTCAGCGGTGGCGCGCGCCGCGCCGTCGCCGACTCCGAGCCGCGCTTCGGCTAGGAAGGCGAGGTGAAGAGGTTCGAAATCGGCGGAGAGGGGCAGTGCCTGCGCCTGCTCGAGGGCCTCCAGCGCAGCTGGTGAGTCCTTGGCGGCAAGCCGGACACGTCCAAGCGCGTGGTACGCGAACGATTGCCCGAACGGGCTCCCCGCACGCTCCGCATACTCAAGCGACTCGCGGGCGTGTC
>Ga0335070_10005938_pt1 | contig 14389 bp, 12 predicted proteins | sample Lox_Sample_13_FD_206722 | JGI IMG/M metagenome (GOLD analysis project Ga0335070, IMG submission 206722) | Soil microbial communities from Loxahatchee National Wildlife Refuge, Florida, United States - Lox_Sample_1.3 | ecosystem: Environmental > Terrestrial > Soil > Wetlands | place: USA... | reverse complement strand
AGTGCACGACACCGTCGACGACGTAAATCGGGTCGTCGAGCGTCGTCGGCCGCGAGGTTTCTACGCAGCCGCCCTGGTCGATGGAAATGTCGACGATGGCGGCGCCGCGCTTCATGCCGCGCACCATCTTGCGGGTGACCAGATGCGGTGCCTTGGCCCCGGCGACCAGCACTGATCCGATGACCAAGTCGGCGCCCGCCACCTCCTCTTCGATGTTGGCGCGGTTCGACATTACCGTTGTGATGTGCCCCCCCAGGATGTCGTGCATGTAGCGCAGGCGCGCCGGATTGCGATCGATGATGCTGACGTGCGCGCCGACGCCGGCGGCGATCTGGCAAGCGTTGGAGCCGGCGATGCCGGCGCCGAGGATCACGACGTTCGCCGGCCGCACGCCGGAGGCGCCGCCGAGCAGAATCCCTTCGCCGCCGTTCGGCGCTTGCAGGCACCAGCTGCCGACCTGAATCGACAGCCGCCCGGCCACCTCGCTCATCGGGGCGAGGAGCGGCAGCGAGCCGTCGTCGAGTTGGATGGTTTCGTAGCCGATGGCGCCGACCTTCTTGCTGCGCAAGGTACGCGTCAGCTCTTCGCTGGCGGCGAGGTGCAGATAGGTGAAAATGAGCAAGCCCTCGCGCAGGTAGCGATACTCGGTGGGCAGCGGTTCCTTCACCTTGAGAATCATTTCGGCGTCCTGCCACACCTGCCGCGCCGTGCGCTGCACGTGGGCGCCGGCGTCGCGGTACTGCGCATCAGAGAGGCCGCTGCCGCGGCCCGCGTGCTGCTCGATGAGCACCCGGTGGCCGTGTGCGACCAGGGCACTCACGCCCGCGGGTGTGATCGCGACGCGATTTTCCTCTGCCTTGATCTCCTTGGGAATGCCGATGATCATGGAGCGGCGACGTTAGTCGGATCCCGGCAGCGGATCAAGCACGCAAGGTGTGAGCCGCAGCTCGCGTCGAGGGGGATTTACAAGCCACCACTCATTGAGTATGGCCGCGGCATGGCACAGATCATTGACGGTACCGCGGCGGCCAAGGCGTTGCGAGAGCAGGTGCAGCAGGAGGTGGCGGCCTTCCAGCGCACGCACCGCGTCACGCCCGGCCTGGCGACCGTCCTGGTTGGGGATAATCCGGCCTCGGCCAGCTACGTCCGCAGCAAACACAAGGCGTGCGGCGAGATCGGCCTGTTTTCGGAGGGCATCGAGCTGAACGCGGAGGCCTCGCAGGAGGAACTCTTGCGGGTCGTGCGCGGGCTCAACGAGCGCCGCGACATCCACGGCATTCTGGTGCAGCTGCCGCTGCCGCCGCACATCAACGCGGATGCCGTGATCGATGCGGTCGACCCGGAGAAGGACGTCGATGGCTTGCATCCCATCAACCAAGCGCGCCTGGTGATGGGACGGGACGGGTTGCGTCCGTGTACGCCACTAGGCGTCATGCACCTGATCGATTCGACCGGCGTTCAGCTGAAAGGTGCCCGCGCGGTCGTTGCGGGGCGCAGCAATCTGGTTGGCAAACCCGTTGCCTTCATGCTGCTGGAGCGGCATGCGACGCTGACCATTTGCCATTCGCGCACGAGAGAGCTGGGAGAGGAGATCGGCCGCGCCGATGTCGTGGTGGCCGCCATCGGGCGCGCCGAGATGATCCGCGGCGACTGGATCCGCCCGGGCAGCGTCGTGATCGACGTGGGCATCAACCGCGTCGCTGACGGACGCCTGGTGGGTGATGTGGAGTTCGCCACGGCACGCGCGCGCGCAGCATTCATCACGCCGGTGCCACGCGGCGTCGGGCCAATGACCGTCGCCATGCTGATGCAGAACACACTCACCGCCGCGCGTCGGCTCGTCGCTCGGGGCCGATGAATCGCACCCCACTCTACGCTGCCCACCAGGCGCTCGGGGCACGCTTCGTCGACTTCGGGGGGTGGGAGATGCCGGTGCAGTACACCAGCATCATCGACGAGCATCACGCCGTGCGGCAGCGCGCCGGCTTGTTCGATGTCAGCCATATGGGCGAGATCGAGCTGCGTGGCCCGCACGCGCTGGCGGCGGCGCAGGAGTTGACCGTCAACGATCTGGGCCGGCTGCGCGACGGCCAAGCGCAATACTCGTTGCTGTGCCGGCCGAGCGGTGGTGTAGTGGATGACATCATGGTCCACCGGATGTCGGCTGAACGCGTGTTGCTCTGCGTGAACGCGGCGAACACGGACAAGGACGTTGCCTGGATCACGGAGCACCGCAACGGGGCGGAGGTGATCAATCGCAGCGCTGAGTTCGCCCTGCTGGCGTTGCAAGGCCCCCGTGCGACGGAGATCCTCAGCAGCCTCACGCCGCTGCCGCTCGGCCAGATCCCACCGTTCGCATTTGCCGAGGGACGCGTGACCGGACGCCAGGCGCTTGTGGCGCACACCGGGTACACGGGCGAGGACGGCTGGGAGATCTACTGCGCGCCGCCGGCCGCTGGCGTACTGTGGAACGCGCTATTGGAGGCGGGCCGGCGCTTCGATATTCGGCCAGCCGGTCTGGGGGCGCGCGACACGCTGCGCCTGGAGGGCGCCCTGCCGCTTTATGGCCACGAACTGACGGACGAGACGACACCGCTCGAAGCCGGCTTGAGTTGGGTTGTGCGCTTCGCCAAGCCCAGCTTTATCGGCCGCGACGCCTTGGTGCAGCAGCGCGCGCAGGGCCTGTCGCGCCGCCTCGTGGGCCTCGAAATGACCGAGCCCGGTATTCCCCGCCAGGGATACTCTATCGTGCACGCTGGCGGTGGTGTTGGCACGGTGACCAGCGGAACGAAATCGCCGACGCTTGGCAAGGCGATTGGACTAGGCTATGTGGCGAGCACTTTAGGGGCGGTGGGCACGCAGCTCGGAGTCGACATCCGCGGACGCGTCATCGGCGCCCGAGTCGTGCAGGTGCCGTTCTACAAGCGCAAGTGTTGAGGAGGCATGTATGGAGTTTCCCGAAGACTTGAAATTCTCGAAAGAGCACGAATGGGTGCTCGTCGAGGGAGGCGTTGCGACGGTTGGCATCACCGACTATGCCCAGGATCAGCTCGGTGACATCGTCTTCGTGGAACTGCCCGCGGTCGGCGACAAGGTCAGCAAGGAAGATGCGTTTGGTGTGGTCGAGTCGGTGAAGGCCGTCTCCGACATCTATGCGCCGGTGAGCGGCAAGGTTATCGAGGTGAACGACGACCTGCCGGAAAATCCCGAGATGCTCAACGAAGATCCGTACGGTGACGGTTGGATCATCAAGATCGAGATGAGCGACCCCGAAGAGGTCCAAGACTTGATGACGGCGGCTGAGTACGAGGAGTACGTCGCCGAAGAGAAGGAATAGCTGTCAACCAGCATCGCTGCCGTTTCCGCGCAAACGAGCCTCTTGCACAGCTGAACGCTGACGGCTGATCGCGCAAGGCTTTTCTATGCGCTACTTGCCTCACACCAACGACGATGTGCGCACCATGCTCGCCAGGATCGGCGTTGGAGACATCAGCGATTTGTTCACCGACGTTCCCGCCGATCTGCGCGCCCGCGCTACGGTTGCCTTGCCGCCGGGACTGTCCGAGCAGGAAGTCCGGGCGCGCCTCGAGCAGCTCGCGGCGCGCAACCGTGCCGTGGCACCGCGCTGCTTCCTGGGGGCCGGCGCCTATCCGCATTTCGTGCCCGCAGTAGTGGACCAGGTCCTGCAACGGGCGGAGTTTTATTCGGCGTACACACCGTACCAGCCCGAGGTCAGCCAAGGGACTCTGCAAGCGATTTTCGAGTTCCAGACGCTGGTGGCGATGTTGCTGGAAATGGACGTGGCGAACGCCAGCATGTACGACGGTGCGTCGGCAGCTGCAGAAGCGGTGCTGATGGCGCTGCGCATCCGCCCGAAACGTTCGCGGGTGATTCTGTCGCGCGCGCTGCACCCTCAGTATCGTGATGTCATCCGCACGTACGCTGCGGTGGCCGGTGGCGACGCCGCGCACCGCATCGACCTCGTCGAAGCGCCCGTGAGCAATGACGGACGAACGGATCCCGAGTGGCTGGCTGGTGCGCTCAGCGACGAGACCGCGGCGGTCGTGGTGGGCTACCCGAACTTCTTTGGCGTGGTGGAAGACCTCGGCAGCATCGGCGCGCTGGCACAGGCGCACGGCGCATTGTTGATCACCACCACGACCGAGGCGCTGGCTCTCGGGCTGCTCAAGCCACCGGGCGCGTGCGGTGCCGACATCGCCGTTGCTGAAGGCCAGAGCCTCGGTGTGCCGATGTCCTACGGCGGGCCGGGCGTCGGCCTGTTCGCGACCCGCACCGACTTCGTGCGCATGATGCCCGGTCGGCTCGTCGGTGAAGCGGTGGATGGCGTCGGGCGACGGGGCTTCGTGCTGACGCTGGCGACACGCGAGCAACACATCCGCCGCGAGAAGGCGACGTCGAACATCTGCACCAATCAAGGCCTGGTCGCGCTGGCGGTCACCGTGTATCTATCGACCGTCGGCAAGGCGGGCTTGCGCGAGCTGGCCATCGCCAACACCGCAGCCGCGCACCGCGTCGCCGAACGCCTGGTGCAGACAGGCCGATGGCATCAGCAGTTCAGCGCCCCGTTCTTCAATGAATTTGTCGTGCGGGGCGCAAACGCGGAGGGCGTGTGGAAAACGGCCAACAGCCGTGGGGTACTCGCCGGCCTTCCGCTGCGTTACTGGTATCCGGAGTTCGGCGACGCGCTGTTGCTCTGCGTGACCGAGATGCACGATTCTGCGGCCGCCGATGCGCTGGTGGTGGAGTTGAGCCAATGAAGTGTGAGAGCGTCAGAGCGTTGCGGGGTGCGAGCGCAAGAACTGGGACGATCATCGACCAACGCGGCCAGTGGTGCGTCTCATGAGCGATTCACCGGACAGTGTGACACTCCCGCGGTCGCACGCTCCCACACGCCCACGCAAGCAAGCGGGCTTACTCCTCGACGAGCCGCTCATCTTCGAGCGCAGCCGGCCCGGACGACGGGGCTTCGCTGTCCCCGGCGGCGATGCAGATCCCGGCGCATTCCTTCCAGCGGAGCTGCTGCGCGAGCCGATCGAGGGCTTCCCAGAAGTCAGCGAGCCCGAGGTGCTGCGTCACTTCCTGCGGCTGTCGCAGTGGAACCTCGGTACCGCGACGACCCTCTATCCGCTGGGGTCGTGCACGATGAAGTACAACCCGGTGGCCAACGAGGCGGTGGCCCGCTTACCGGGCTTCGCGGCGCTGCATCCGTTGGTGCCGGACCACGACGCGCAAGGCGCGCTGGAGCTGATCTGGGAACTCGAGCGCATGCTTGCCGAGATCAGCGGCATGGATGCCGTCAGCCTGCAGCCGGCGGCCGGCGCGCAGGGAGAGCTGACCGGCATGAAGATGATCCGCGCCTATCATGTCGACCGTGGTCGTGCGCGGCGCAAGGTGCTGATTCCGGCCAGCGCCCACGGCACCAATCCGGCCAGCGCCGCGCTCTGTGGCTACAGCACCGTGCAGGTGGAGGGGAACCCGACCGGCCTGATCGAAGCCGCGGCGGTACGGCGTGCCATGGACGACGACGTGGCCGCGCTGATGATCACCAACCCGAACACGCTCGGGCTGTTCGAACGCGAGATCGTCCAGGTGGCGGAGGCCGTGCATGAGCGCGGTGGGCTGGTCTATCTCGACGGCGCCAACCTCAACGCCCTGATCGGCGTCGCCAAGCCGGCGCACATGGGTGCCGACGTCATGCAGATCAATCTACACAAGACGTTTTCGACGCCGCACGGCGGCGGCGGGCCTGGTTCCGGGCCGGTGGCGGTGCGTGACGTGCTGCTTCCGTACCTGCCAACGCCGCGCTTGGTGCGGGCCGGCGAGCAGCTGCGCTGGAGCGACGATTTTCCCAAATCCATCGGCCGGGTGCGCTCGTTCTACGGCAACTTCGGCATGCTCGTACGGGCCTACGCCTATATCTTGGCCCTCGGCGGTGACGGTCTGACGCAAGTAACGCGCATGGCCGTGCTCAGCGCCAACTACATCCGCCGGCGCCTCGAAGACGCCTACCACCTGGCCTTTCCGGGTACCTGCATGCACGAGTGCGTCTTCAGCGACAAGGGCTTCGAAGCCACCGGGGTGAAGACGCTCGACATTGCCAAGCGGCTGCTGGATCACGGCTTCTATGCACCGACGATTTATTTCCCGCTGGTGGTGAGCGGTGCGATCATGATCGAGCCCACCGAAACCGAGAGCAAGGAGACGCTCGACGAGTTCATCGACGCGATGCTGGCGATTGCCCGCGAGGCACGCGAGACCCCTGACGTGGTCCGCAATGCGCCGACACAGACGCCCATCGGCCGCCTCGATGAGGCGCGGGCAGCGCGCCGGCCGGTACTGCGGTGGACGCCGAAGAGCAGTGCTGAGTCCTGAGTCGTGGGTGCTGAGTGGCAAGCCGCCGTAACGGTGCCTCAGCACTCAGGACTCAGCACTCTACAACAGCCCTGCCTGAAACAGCGCACGGTACCCCACCACGCCGCGGCCCGGGTCGGCGAGCAGACCGACGTGTGCGTCGAAGATGAAGTGGATGTTCCCGTCGGCGCCCTCGGCGCCGGGGGGCGGGTTGCGATCGAAGAAGCCCTCGTGTGTTGCCGCTTGGAGATTGCGGTCCGTCGCCAGCGCAGCGTTGGTGGAACGGTCCTTGGGCTGGATCGACAACAGTCGTCCTTGCTTGTCCATGATCGCTTCGATGGTGGCGTACTCCTCGACCGAGTCGGCGCTACGTGTGTCGATGCTGCGCCGGAGCAGAATGCGGAAGTTTTCGAAGACGCGCACGGCGACGCGGCGCACGAACGGCGCGAACTGCTCCGCCTTGGTGTTCAGCATGGTGATGTCGCCTTCACGCACGGAGGGGAGGAAATCGAGCGAGCCGCCGCGGGTACCGCCGGTTCGCCACGGGTCGCCGTGGCGCAAGAGATCGTTGCGTTGAACCGATGCCTGTTGCTGCGGGGCCGGCTGAGGCGGTGCGGCCTCCGGTTTCACCAGGCCTTCTCGGATGAGATCGCCGGCCGGCGGCAGGAGGTCGTCGAGCTTGGGCAGCGACGCCACTTGTGTGTGCGCCGCCTCGCGCGCCGGTTGCGGTCGCGGGACAGCCTGCGGTTTCGGTGCGGTTTGCGGCTTGGGTGCGGCGGGATGTTCGGCCTTGGCGGCCTTCGCCTCATCGGGCGGCGGAGCCGGCTTCGCATCCGGATCGCCCGCCGCGGGCTCGGCGCGATGCACCATTTCTTCCTTGACGGTGTTGTTGCGGTCGCTCAGGAAGCGGGTCTTCTCCGGTTCCTTCTCCTCACCGACCTCCGGCGGACTGACGATCTGGCGCTCCGGGATGAGCACCGGCGGCGGGGCGGCTGCGGCTTGCTGCGGAGGGGCCACCGGCGCAGGCGCCTTGGCGACGGCCGGCGGCGGCGCGGCCTTTGGTAACGGAAGGACATCGACGTCCAGCAGCGGCGGCGGACTGGGAATCTCCAGGTGTGCTCGGCGGATGAAGGGCAGCAATGTGAGCAGCAAGCCGTGCAGCAGCACGGAGAGAAAGAGCGCCCACGTGAGCCGAGATTGATCGGTCATCCCGCGGCATTGTAGCGATGCTTGGTCGCGACCGGCAAGGGCCGGCGGCGTGTTCAGCGAGCCCGTCGGCCAACGGTTGGGCAGGGCGGCGCGACTGCGGGCGATGAATCGCCCTCTGAAATCAGGCGCCCCGTAAAACGGGGCGCGTGCTCAACGATGGCATTGCGCCCGGTTCAGAGACCGTCGATCTTCTCGCGAGACGCCCCGCGATACGCTGTCAAGGGACGGCGGCTACTGCCCATGAACCGACAGTGCCTAATCTCGTCATGCCCGCGAAAGCGGGCATCCAGGCGCGAGGCGGGGTGGCAGGTGCAGGCATGGATTCCCGCTTTCGCGGGAATGACGCTCGGTTCATGGGCCCTTCAAACCGGCGTCCCCGCCGGCGTGGCTCTCGGGATGAACGGATCCAGGTTTGATCCTCAGGGCTTTTTCCCGTTCGTCCGAGTAGGCCGCATCTTCTCAGCGGCCGTATCGAGGGACCCATTCGCCTTTATCGCCAGTCTCTTCAGCGGGGGCCCGTTTTCAGCCGGGGCATTCATGCCCAGGGTAGGTCGACGGGCGAAGCTGACTTAGTACCAGCGGTTGAGGCGTTCTGGGGACCACCGGTGGCCCAGCGTGGTGGCTGCCTGCAACGGCGCTCGGCGGCCAGCCAACACCGGTGTGTTATGCTGGTCGGCCTAACACGACGATCACTGACGGCACGCCCATGAAGAAACTGTTTCAACCCGACCCGTTGCATGCATTTGCCGCGAAAACGACGGAGATGCTAGGCTGACCTCGGTCGACGGGGCGAAGAGAAATAGGCCGACGAGTCGAAATGCAGTTAGGCTTGGAGAGCGGGAACCGGTCTCCCGAAGGAGGCAGCAAGTGGACGAGCTGAAATCCAACCGACAGCTGATCCAGGAGCAGTGGGATGCATTCAACCGTGGCGACATGGTTGGGGCAGCGGAGTTCTTCGCCCAGGACACGCACAACCATGGCCAGCCCGTGGGCCGCGCCGGCGTGCTGGCCGTTCTCAAGGATATACAGGGAACCTTTCCAGACGTTCGCTTCGAAGCGCTTCGCTACGTGTGCGAGGGCGAGTGGGTATCGGTGCGAGGAATGTTCAGCGGGACCCATCGCGGTGTTAGTCGGATCCCATTCAGCAACGGCGTCCTTGTGGGTGTCGAACCTACCGAGCGTCGCTTCGAAGTTCAGCACATCCACCTGATGAGGATCCGCGACGGCAAGATCGTCGAGCACTGGGCCAACCGCGACGACGTCGGGATGATGCAGCAACTGGGTCTGATGACTATGTCGGCCGCACCCGCTGGGAAGTAGCCATGGAAGCAGCCGGGCCTACCAAGGCGATGGAGCCGACCGGCTTGATCGTATCTGCTGTCTGCAAGAGTCGGTGCGCCGGCGGCTCATCGCCAAGGCGTTCGGCCGCGTCATGATTGACCGCTAACCGACGAGTCGAGGCGTCATGGAGTACGAACACTTTGTCGTTGCGGCCGCACGTGTTGTCGAATTCATCGGCGTCGCCGTGCTTCTGCTCGGCGCGCTCTGTGCCGCAGCGGCCTTCTCGATGCGTCTGGTGCGCCGCGCCACTTTCCAGGACGCCTACCATGCCCTACGGGCCGACCTCGGGCGGGCGATCCTGCTCGGGCTCGAACTGCTGGTGATTGCTGACATCATCGGGACCGTGGCCATCGAACCCACCTTGCAAAACCTAGGGGTGCTCGCCGTGATCGTGGCGATCCGGACGCTGCTGAGCTTCGCGCTCGAGTTGGAGGTGAGCGGGCGCTGGCCTTGGCAGCGCCCGCCGGCTACCGATCGGCACGTGTAAGCGGTTTGCTGAGATCGAAGACGACGCACTTGGGCTGCCCGCTGAGGACCGTGCGGTCACTGCGGGACAACAGCGAGTCTGAAACCTGCCGTTACAAGCCGATGCTGCTGCTCGACCGTTCGTGACGGCTTGCATCTCACGCGGCTCTCGGCGAGAGAGGAGCACGGGAGGATGCAATGGCTCACAAGCTGGCAATTTCAGTGGATTGGCAGGGCAACTTCGATCGCGAGCGCGTGCTCGAACGGGTGCGCATCGCGGACGAAGTCGGCGTCGACTCGGCGTGGATTCCAGAGGCGTGGGGACGCGATTGCTTCACGTTGCTGACGCAGTTGGCGGAGCGCACGAAGCGCATCCGCCTCGGCACCGGGATCGTCAACGTCTACTCGCGGACGCCGGCGGCGCTGGCGCAGCATTTCGCCACGCTCGACGAGCTGTCGGGCGGACGCATGCTCGCCGGCTTCGGCACCAGCGGCGCCCAGGTGATCGAGCACTTCCACGGCGTGCGCTTCGAGCCGTCTCTGACCCGGCTGAAGGAAGTCATGGAGATCTTCAACATCCTCATCCGGCACGAGCCACTGCATTACAAGGGCAAGCTGTTCACGCTCGAACGCGGCTTCACGCTCCGCTTTGCGCCGCCGCGGCCGCACATTCCCATTCATCTGGCGACGCTCAATCCGAAGGCGCTGGCGCTGACGGCGTCACACGCCGACGGATGGCTACCGGTGATGATCCCGCTGGATAAGTTGGCCGACGAAGTAAGGGCGATGCGCGGCCGCATCGCCGCCGCCGGGCGCGATCCCGCCGCGTTTGAAATCCACGCGCCCGGGGCGGCGGTCGTCGCCACCGCCGAGGCGCGCACGCGTGCCGAGATGGCACAGGCGGGAACCACGGCCTTCTACATCGGCCGCATGGGTGTGTATTACGCCCGCCAGCTCGAACGCTTCGGGTTTGGTGCCGAGGTCGCGGCCGTCAAGGACGCCTGGAGCAAGGGCAGTGCAGCGGCCGCCGCCGCCGTGCCCCCGGCGATGCGTGAACGCCTGGGCACCGTCGGCGACATCGCAGCGTGCCGCGAGCGCATCGCCGCGGAAGCCGCTGCGGGCGCCGACATCCACCGCGTGCACGTTACGGCCGACGATCCGACGGAGTACGGCAGGACGCTGGAGCGCTTGCTGATGTAGGTGCGGCGCCCCACCTCGCCGTGCCTTGCGCCCGGTAGGGGCGTTCACGTATAACTCGCCGCACAGGACGCTGCCATGTTCGGAATGGGTATCGGGGAGCTGCTGGTCATCCTGGTCATCGTCCTCATCATCTTCGGTGCCGGCAAGCTGCCTGAGATCGGCGAGGGGCTGGGACGTGGGATCCGCAATTTCCGCAAGGCGGTCAAAACCCCGGACGAGATCGATATCACGCCCAAGAAAGACGACCAGGACCGCAAAGACGAAGGCAAAAGTCAGGTTTGACGTTGCGCCGCAACGACCTGAGTCGTGAACTCCACTGCCTGGCGGGGCGGATCCATGAAGACGATCACGAAGGTTGACGATTCGCCCGGCTCGATCACGAACTTCTTCGGCGGACTCAGCTTCTGCAAGATCGACACTTCCTGCGGCGTCAGGTCCTTGAGCACCTTTGTCGAGATGACATTGCCACAGGAGATGACCTTCTCGTCGACTGGCGCACCGCTGTTGTCGAACAGCTTGCCGGCAATCTGCACGCCCTGCAGCGCCACGGGCGCCGTGTTCAGTGCCTTGCCGGTGATGACGAGGACGTCCTTGCCGTCCTTGATCCGCTGATAACTGCTCACCACATCCGAGAGTGCCACCTTGCGAACCAACAGGCGTTCATCGCCGAGCGTGCCGATCAGCGGAATGCGGCCGACGAGCTTGTCGGACAGCGCGGGATTGGCGAACAACGTGCTGGTGAGCACGCCGTATCCGGTGACCACCAACCCCAGGAACACGAACAACGGCACCACGTGGCTGCGTTCACGCGGCCGCGGCGTGCGCGGACGCCGGGCGCGCTTCGGCGCCTCCTCTTCGATCTCGATCTCATCCTCCGGGCTCAGCCCCGCGCCCAACTCGGTCGGCTCGTCGGGCGCGGCATCGCGCGTCAATGCCGGTGCATGCGGCGACGGCGCATCGGGTTCGACATCGTCGGGGACGGTGAGCTGGACGGGGTGCTCCTCGGTGCCGAGCGTGAACTCCTCTTCGGTTTCAGGGACAGTGAGATCGCCAGGAGCGCTCTCCGCCGGTTCGTTACCGCGCGTGCTGTCAAACGGGAGGGCCAGGCTCTCTTCGCTGCTTGCCCGCGACTTCACGCTTGCCGGCGCAGCGGCGGGAGCTGGTGTGCGCTGCTTGGGGGGGGATGGCGGAAAGATGTGGCGGCAGCGCGAGCACTTGAACATGGGGTTTGGCCCCGCCATGCGTGCGGCGTCGAGCTCGTAACGCGTGGCGCAGTATGGGCATTGGATAATCATGTTGAGTACCTGTTGAGGACGATTCTATGGTGAACGGACAAAAAAGCAATGCGACCGCAGCTGCCACCGCATCGGGTGTCGTGCAAGAGCTCTCGGTGGTTCTCCCGGCGTTCAACGAAGAGGCCAACGTCGAAGCGGTGGTCCGCCGGTGTGCGACCTACCTCGAGCAGCGGCTGCCCGACTATGAACTGCTGGTCGTCAACGACGGCAGCCGCGACGGTACCGGTGAGATTCTCAACCGTTTGGCCGGCGAATTGCCGCGCGTGCGCCCGCTGCACCATGCCCAAAATCGTGGCTATGGTGCGGCGCTGCGCACCGGCTTCGACGCCGCCACGAAACGCTTTGTGTTCTATATGGACGGCGACGGCCAGTTCGACATCAACGACCTCGACACGCTGCTGCCGCTGGCAACCGACGATGACCACATCGTGACCGGCTTCCGCATCGAGCGCCGTGACCCGTTCATCCGTCGCCTCAACGCCAAGCTGTTCGGCGGCTGGCTGGTGCGCATCATGCTCAACGTACGGGTGCGCGATCTGAACTGTGCCTTCAAGCTCATTCCCAAGAAGGTGTTGGATGCGATCACGCTGGAATCGACCGGTGCGCTGATCAATGCGGAGATGTACGGCCGCGCCGTGCGCAAAGGCTTCGGCATCAAGGAAGTCGGCGTCCATCACTATCCTCGGACCGCCGGCGTGCAGACCGGTGCGCACCTGTCGGTGATCCTGAAGGCGTTCTACGACTTGTTTCGCCTGCGGCAGAAGATTCTTTCGGGCGGCTGACAGCGGCCCACGAGCAGCGTGTCGGACGTGGAAGTCCGGATCCGACTAGCCCTGTCCTAGCCCCGGCGAAAGGGGGTGGGCCAGGGAAGCCACGCCGGCCGCACGGCCTACTTGTTGACCGCGGGCAGCACGAACTTCTGGATGCGGTTGTTGAGCGTGTCGGAGACGTAGACCGCACCTGCCGCATCCGTGGCGATACCGATGGGCCGATTGAAATCGCCGTCACCCGAGCCGCTTTTCCCCCAGGAGTAGACCAGCGTGCCGCTGCCGGAGTAGCGTGCGCAGCGATGAGCGAATGAATCGGTGACCAGGATGTCCGACCCCAGGAGCGCCAGGTAGGGCTCGGTGTAGAACTCCTCCCATCCGGAGACCGGGAACTCCTTCACGAACTTTCCCTGCCGGTCGAAGATTTGGATGCGCCGATTGCCGGTGTCGGCAACGATAACCTGGCCGTCACCGTTGACGGTGATCCCGACGGGTTCGATGAACTCGCCCGGCTTGGACCCATCGTGCCCCCAGACAGTCAGCTGATTGCCTCCGGGATCGAAGCTGGCAACACGCTTGTTGCCGGTATCGGTGGCGTACACGGCGCTGCCGTCTGGGGCGACTGCAATGCCCCGTGGACCCCAGAACCCTGAGGTTTGCTCACGCCACTCGAGCAGGAAGCGTCCGTTGGCATCGAACTTCTGGATGCGATGGTTCCACGTGTCGGCGACGTAGACGGAACCGTCCGGTGCCACGGCTATGCCACACGGGTCCTTGAATTTGCCGCCGTCCTGTCCTTCGTGTCCCCACTCCAACAAGGCCTTGCCGTCGGGGCCGAATTTCTGAATGCGGTTGTTCTTGCTGTCGACGACGTACAGGTTGCCGGCGGTATCCACAGCGAGACCGCGCGGCTCGTCAAATTGACCGAGCGCGGTTCCTTTGCGTCCCCACACTGCCGCGGGCGCCAGGACCGATGGGGCGCCGGGGTAACCACGCGGCGCGGGCGGAGGATTGACAGCCACCGCGGCGAACTTCGCCCCGGCTTTCAGATCCTTGGCCACGTACATCACGGCATCGCTCGACCCGACGCCGCTGAAGGCTTCGCGTGTGAAGAGATAGCGCCCGAGCTTGCTCAGATCCATCTGGCGCCAGTCGGGTTCCCACCAGCCGCGGATCTGGAAGGGGACCTTCTCGTACGTGTCGGCGAGGGCCTTGTCGAGCGCCGCCGTCGCCTCCTTGTCGATGATCACCACCGGCGTATCCACCGAGCGCACGTCCGCCGACCAATTTACCGGGTAGTGCCGCAGGTACCAGCTCAGCGGCCAGGTGGCGTTGCCTGACACGGCCAGCCGCGTCTGCGTGCCGGTGCCAAGGGTCTTGCCCACCTGCTCGATGCGCTTCATCACCTTCTCGATGTCGTAGGTGGACTGCACGTAGGCCAGCAGTTCGGCGTGGCGGGCGTTCGCGGGTTCGTCTGGGCGGGGTGCGTCATAGAAGTAGTTGCTGGCGATGAGCGTCCAAACGGTCAATGCGCCTACCGCAGCCAGCACCAGAGCCGTCACCGGCCGGGTGATGGCGCGCGACTCGATGAGTTGCGCAAACCACATCGACGCCAACAGCACGGTCGGCAACAGGATCGGCACCAGCAACCAGGGGACCTTTTCCTGGGCCCAGCTGTAGAAGCCGAAGCTGCCCAGCGTCCAGATGATGATAAAACGCGTGAACCGGTCGGGCAGCCAA
>Ga0335070_10005937_pt1 | contig 14391 bp, 9 predicted proteins | sample Lox_Sample_13_FD_206722 | JGI IMG/M metagenome (GOLD analysis project Ga0335070, IMG submission 206722) | Soil microbial communities from Loxahatchee National Wildlife Refuge, Florida, United States - Lox_Sample_1.3 | ecosystem: Environmental > Terrestrial > Soil > Wetlands | place: USA: Florida... | reverse complement strand
AATTCAGGTCCTCCATGTCTATTACCTGCTCAATCCCGTCGTCCACATGCAGTTTCCTGCAATTTCCTTCCGGTTCCCGGCGATAAATCGCGTTGCCGTTGGTATAGACTATCGAACCGTCGACGCACAGGTCGTAGGAGAGCACCCCCTTTGCCAACACCTCCCTGTGTCCCGCTTTTTCACGGACAAGCTGCCATGTCGCGGGCACCAGGCCGGGGACCTCCCCAGTGTCACGGTATTTGGCCCTGATCGCCTCGTTGGCGTTGATCAGGTTGCCCCAGATCATCATCTGGCGGATATCGGCGCCCTCCTTGCGTGGGCCGCCGGCGGTGGTCAAAGGCCGTCCGGTATACCTTGCAGTGAAGAAGTTCAGCCACTGGAATACGGCGAACAGTAAGCGGAAGGGGAACAGGAGAAAATCCTTGAATGCCTGCAACGGCGAAGCCGCGGGCGCCGCGGGCTTGTAGGGCCGTGATATGTAAAACAGCGCCCCGTCTTCGGACATCCGCGGGCCGAGGAAGTCGCAGCGCGGGTTTTCGGCCAGGCTGACAATCTCACCCCTGGTGAGATCGAGAGAGCAGATGGAAAAAGGTCCCAGGTCCCGGTAAATCCCGGCTGAATCGCGGCCGACTCCCGCCGATTGAAAAAGCAGTTCCATAGGACGGCCTGGCATCCAGGAAGGCGCCAGGTCGACGGAGTCGCCCTCGGTCACCTCCTTCAGGTCGCTTCCGTCGGCCTTCATTATGGCTATGTTGGCCGTGCCGCCCCGGTTTCTGACCGCGCAGGCGATGAGACCGTGTCCGGGCGCCGCGCACAGATGCTCGACGAAATACTTCGCATGATGGAACAGGCGCTGTTCTTCAAGATCGCAGGTGCTAACGGAGAAGATTCCGCCCATGTCGTCCGTTTCCAGGGCGTAGAGCAACCGGTCCGACTCGGGACTCCTGGACAGGCTCTTCATGGCGATGCGCATCTCCGCCGGATCCCGTCCCGCATCCCCCCACAAGAGTCGCCCCGACATGAACCGGGCACCGGAGCCTTCGTTCTTCCAGGCGTCCCGCTGGATGATCCGGACGGCGCGGTCCCGCACCGTTTGACCGAATTTGCTTTCGATTACTTTCGGCGCTTTGCCGTCTTCCAGAAGGTGTACTTTTCCTTTGGCGAGGTAGACGATTTTCATGGTAAAGACTCTCCCATTTCAAGTTTCAGAATTCTGTTTCAAGAGTAAAACGCGCTTTGGGGCAATTTATGCATCACCATTTTTTTACGTCAGCCCAGAATATGCTAAAAACATTTGTAGTTGTCAATAAAAGTCATCATAGAAATCCGCCGAAATTAATTATGGCGGTGATTAAACATATTAATCGTAGGGGAGGTGCATCCGGCCGCCTCCGCCGAAGCAGCACCAGCTGCGGCGGCCGGATGCCTCGCCCCTACGTTATGTCGTGATATATTTAATCGCCGGAACAATAATTATGGGATTCAATTTAAACCGGAATTGCTGATTCGCCGGCCAGATTCAATACCCCGGGACGTTTCTACTCTCAGCGGCGGCGTTTACGCCAGACGATGGCATATACTGTGAAGTTAATTAGAAAGGCTGCAATCCCGAAGTAGATCCGCGTTCTTGGTGTCAGGCCGACGGGGTAGAGGTATGGTTCGAAGTATCGGGTGATAAAAGTCCCGCTGTAGCCGGACTCACCGCCCAACCGCCGGAGATAGTTTTCCAGGTAAGTGAGGGGACATATCCAGTCGCCAAGTTCGATTGCTGTGCCCCAGGCGGCTGCCGGCAGGTGAAACCAGGCGAGCCGCCCCCAGCGCAGCACCGCCAGCCCGCCGAAAACCACAAACAGGACGAACAGGGCATGAACGAGCACTACCAGGTCAGCCATAAATGAAAAAAGCATACAATTCTCCAGCGTTTTTTCCCTCCCGTTAGCGAAAAGGCTTTCATTCTATTATAAAAATTTTAGCAATTATCCGCAAAAGAAGTTGTTTTATGAATTGACCGTGTTGATTTTTTAATGATATATTTTCAAACCGAATTATCACAAGCCTGCCTATCACTACCTGCCGGATCTGGATAAATGTCAAGCACAGGAGGCGCGGTTGGAGAAGCAACAGGTCGCGAAAACAGCCAAAACGGAACCTGACAGACAGCAGAATGCCTCCAACGCGCCGGAAACCCCAGTCAATGCCCTGCAGCAGCTGCAGCGAACACTCGGCAACCAGGGCGTCCAGTCTCTTCTCCGCTCCGCCGCGCTTCCCGATGCCGTGTACCGCTGCGCCGGGAGCAAAGGGCCGAAGCGTGACCCCAAGCCCGCCCCGACGCTGCCCGACGGGCAGGTTATCGGATTCCTCTCCAACGGCGTGATCGTCATCCGGACTTCGTGGTGGCTGGAGGGTGTCACGATCGAGAAGGAAGGGGGCAAGTCGAAGAAGGTCAAGATGACGAATCCGGCAAAGTACCGGGAACTGCTTACACAAATGAGGCAGGCCCGCTACTACTGGTGGATGACTGATGAACAGCTTGCTTATATTGCCGAAAACTTCGCTCTCTACGGATCGGAGCTGGACCCGGACGAGCGTTTTTTTACAATGACCTGGGGCAAGGGAATCCTGGCCGTCATCGGTCCGCCGCCTGGGAGCGAATTCATGTTCCAGCGCGCGGGTGACGATATACGCGTCGTGATCCGAAGCAGTTCCGTCAGCAGTGCCCCCGTAACGGACCAGGTGGAGGCAAAACTTTCCAGAGAGCTCAGGATCAGGCTTCTGAACGAGCTCGACAAGTTCACCGGGGTCGTGTCCGCCGAGAGTGGCCGGGCCAATTTCGTCGATGTCGATCAGGTGGTTTTAATCGACAAGGAGCCCCATGCCGGATCCCTGCTGCTGATGACAAAGAGTACGCTCGACGCGATATACCAGCCCGACCGCTACAAGATTTTCCTCGACAAAAAGTCGCCCGGCATCGAACAGCCGAAGCCGGTGAAACAGTTTCCGACGGGCGGGGGCGTTACGATCACGTACGACGCCGATGTAAGCAACGCCGATATGGAGTATGCGTCGAAATGGCTCGAAACGGTCCGCGGCGCGCCATACACCCAGGGCTCGGGCGGTCCGCAGATCGCCGGAAAGACCTATTACAAATTTGAAATCGACATGATGCGGGAGATCGACCAAAGCCCGCGGAAGGCCGAAATCCTCGCCAAGCTGGGCGGCTACGGCGGCAGCATCGACTCTTTCGCCATGCGCTGGGCGATCAACGCGGCCGAGTACGAAGCCTCCTCGAAGGCGCTCGGCGTGCAGGCCGCGCCGACGGGCGGAAAGCGCTTTTTCCCCGAGAAAGTCGAAGGCCACATCATTGTCGAAGGGCTTGCCTACCCGGGACGCGAGAACCGCATCTGGTTCAGGAAGTCGAATCCCCAGGACGCATTCCTCTTCGAGATCGTAAGGACTCAATGGGTCATCGAGAAGCAGAAGGCCGACAACTCATGGGAGAAGATCAGGGGGCCGGAGGAAACCGTCGAATTCTGTGCCCGTGAGCCCAATTACTTCAAATTTTCGTTTCCGGAAGTCGGACTCTACCGGATAAACGCCTTTGTCAATCACAACTGGTTCTTCCCGGCGCACATTACGGAACAGGTCGAGGTGAAGTCCGAGGAGCAGCGGCTCACCCAGGTCAAGTCAACGGCCTTTGCCGGCATGGGAGAGCAGAAGGTCACCAAGGAAAGGAAAGATTTCGACACTTCGCTGTTCAACGAGGCATTCGGACCCGAGCGGTTTGATATCGGCAAGGAGTTCGGGGGCGACCTGCCGGCCGACTGGCAGCGAATGAGCGACGACGACCGGCTGAAATTCATCACCACGGACAAGAGCAACCTGGAGAAACTGATCAGCCAGTACGACAAGCCCGATGCGCCCTATGCGCACAGGAAGCTTGCCGATTACGCCAAGTGCCGGCTGGAGAGCCTGAAAGAGCAGGAGGGCAAAATCTCCTCCCAGGAAAAGGAGGGGTATGTCTTTTTCGAGGCCCGCGGCGCTTACCTCAGCCGGACGGAAGGCGTACCCGACGGTCCGCTGAAACTCGTCGGCATGTCAAAGGGTGACCCGGAGAAGGTCGTCGTCAGGGTCCACGACTTCACCCGGCTGTTCGAGCCCGAGGACTTCACCTTCGAGGGGGAAGGGAAGGACTTCGACAAGGCGGCGGAAGAGGTATTCCTCAAGATATGCAAGCGGTACCCGAAGGGGCAGATGAGCGTGCTGTTCGAGAGAATGAACAACGCCAATCTCTCCTGCAGGCAGACAGGCGTCAAACCGGAAACCATCGGCTGGCAGCTCGACACCAACACCGCGTGGAAGGCGGTGCGCTCGGTTGTGTGGGACCCGGCTGCCACGATCGTGGTGAACCTGGCCGGCGCCGCGCTCATCATCTTCGCCCCGCCGACGGCGGCCATTGTCCTGCCGGTGCTTGCCGTCTACAACTCGCTCGAAACGGTGAGCAAGATGTCCGACCTCAAAGACAGCGGGAACCTCACTTTCGGCGCTTTCAGCAAGGGGGTGGCCGAAATCGGGCTCAACGTCCTGCCGGTGATTTCGGAATTCAAGGCGGTCTCGATCGCCGCACGGGCGGCGGCTGTCGGCGCCAGGGCGACTACCGCCGAAAGGGTAGTGCTCTACGGCCTCCAGGGTGTCACCGTTGGCGGGATGGCGGTGCTGATGACCGCCGAAGGCGTGGAACAGTGCAAGAAGCTCCAGCAGCAGGATGTCTCGGAGGTCGCTCGTCTGATGGCGAAGCTTGATGATGTGCGGAAGCGCAACCCGAACGCCCCCGAGATCGCCGGACTCGAGGCAGATCTGAAGAAGGCCTCGGACCAGGCGCTCAAGCGTTCGGAAGAGACGTTCAATAACATGGTCAAGTCACTGGCCATAATCCTCGTCCCGACGGCGGCGATGTCGAAAATCGCCAAAACGATGGCCGGCAAGAACCTCTCGGCGCTGATCGAGGAAGGGCGGTTCGTCCACCAGGACGGCGTGCCGCCTCATTACGACCCGGTCCAGGGTGTGATGGTGGGGGACAGGACCAAGGTCACGATCGAAGTTCTCGACGGCCTCAAGGCCCAATACGCCGCCGATCAGGGAATAAAGCAGGTCCAGCTTGAAAAGCTGGCAGGTACGGACAAGGTCGAGATAAAATACGGCAAAGACGTCAAGGAGGTTTCGGTCGCGAAAAACGCCGACTCCGGCGTGATCATCATCAGGGCGCCCGAGGGGACGCCTTTCGAGAAGGTGCTGAAGGACGCCTGGGACAGTCATTTCAGCAGGCAGCCCGGCGCTCCCGGGGACATGCCGGCGCTGACCGCCAGGGAGCCGGAAGCCGTGGCGAGCGGCAAGGCGATCGCCGCCAGGTCCGGCGTCCAGGTGGGCCGAAAGCTGGAGACTGCCGCGGAGGGAGAGGCGCTGCTGCGCCGGCTCGCGGACGGAGACCGGACGGCCTTCGGCGCGCTCGGCGCCGAAGCGCCGGGCAGGGGTTTCGATCAGCAGAAGATCGAGTGGGGCCTGGGCCGGACCGGTGACGGCAAATACGTCATCATCCGCGGCGACGAAGGCTTTATCGACTGGTCGAAGACGCCAGGCGTCAAACCGGTCGCGCACACCCACCCGATGTCGCAGTCAAAGAAGCTGTCCGGCTGGAACATTACTTTCTACGACCTGGTGAAAGGCGCGGGCGAAAATGCGGCCAACGCCGACAAGGTCATGCCGACTCCGGCGGACATCAAGTTCATGGTGGAGAACGGCCTGACAAGCCACACCGTGCAGACGCCATATGTGCACAAGGGCAAGGGCGTGATCGGCAATCCCACCAGAGGCGTCGCCGAGCCGAAGATCGATATCGAAATCGTGGCGCCGGAGCAGACCGGCCTGTGGAAAGGCATGTCCGACGTGCCCGTCTACAAGGCGAAATTTCGGGCAAAGTCCGGGGACTCCGTGATTTGGGAGTCGGATGTCTGGGCCACGCACCATCCCGAGACCGGCTCTCAGCTGATGTTCAGGGAACCCAGCTCCGACGTGATGACGAAACCCAAACCGGGCGTACCGGGCACGGTTGCGGGTGGTGGTACACGCTTCTCCGAGGCGCACGGCTTCACCCCGGCCAACGAGGTCCAGCAGCGCGCGCTCGACGACTGGGAGAAGCTGCAGAAATCCCTCACCCCCAAGATGGAGAAAGTCACCTGGGAGGATTGGCTTTATCGCTATGAGAAGCAGGGATGGTTTTTCGACGTCGAGGGCAGCCGGAAGTGGAAGTCGGCCGAAGGGAAGGTGAAGCCGGTGGAAAAATTCGAAGGTCCCGACGTCACGGCCGCGAAAGTGGTCAAGCGCCTCACGACCGAGGGAGCGGGGCCCGGGGGGTCGACCTCCACGTTCAAGTCTTTCTTCGAGACGATCAGGCGCCGCGGGCTGGTGCGGGACGAGGCGGCGCTGGAGGCGTTCATCGAGAGGAACATAGAGTACAAGGATCGAAGCGTCGATTTCGTGCGGCACAAGATCAAGGAATATTACAAGCCGCTGCTCATGGACCAGGCGTCGCCCAGGCGCTGGGACGCGGCCAGGCTGTCCGGGATGCAGAAAAAATACCCCGACCTGCCCTGGGCTGCCGAACCGGCCAAGGCCGGGCAGGCCGCCGGTCACCGCGAGATATCCGATGTGGTCAGGGAACTCGACTCATCGGACAAGGGGCCGATGATGGAGCAGTGGCTGCAGGAAAACGTGTTTCCCGACGCCAGGAAGCAGGTCGAAGCCGTCAAGGGCGAGGTTGACAGGCAGCTCAAGCCCGGAGAGGAACTGGGTGAAAACACCCGCAAAATCGACCTCCTCGACAACGAGACGGCCATCGAAGTTAAGACCGTCAACGATAAGCTGCCAGCTTCGGAGGCCAGCCTGGACCCCGGCCGCAAGCCTGCGTCGCAGCTGCTCGACTATTTGCGGATGATCTCGTCGGAGGTCAGGATTACGGTCAAGGGGCAGGGCGTCCCGCTCAAAAAACTGAAGTACGTGTTCACCACGGCAAAAGGGGCGATCTCAAATCTCGATACGATCAGGAATGTTCTCAAGGACCCGGCGTTCAAGGGCAAGGTTACGTTTGATGTCTACTCGCCGGACGGAATCAGATACACGCTGACTTCGCTCGCCGATCTCGCCAAGCCCGAGCTTGCCTGGTTGAAAAAATGATGATAAGGTTCGGTTTATGAACAGGACTATCAGCTTGGAGTTTACAATCGCCGGCGCCGACCTGCCCGGAATCGCCGGGAAGCTTTCAGAGCATCCCGCGTTTCAATGTTCTCCGCCCGACGAGGTGTCGTTCGGTGACGGCTCCGACGTGACCCGGTCAGACTGGGCGGCAAAACTGGCCCGGACGGAGAGCCGCGTAACCGCAAGCTGGGGGGACCTGGCGGAAACATTCTTCGGCTATACGCCGCCATATATCGTATCGGTTCGAATACCCGGATTTCCGGCGGATCCCGATGCGGTGATTGATCTTGTCAAGGGGCTTCCTTTCGAGTTGGCCACGTTCGGCGTGCTGCACGATTCATGGTTCGATACTTATACGCCGCCGGGCTTTTCGGGAATGCAGGCGCTGCTGGGCTGGGCCTGCGCGTTCCGCGCTGCGGGGCATGACGACCTCGTTTCGCGGCGCTGGCTCAAGTACGGGCCGTGGCGGCTGATTCGCGCCGACGGGGATATCTCTTTCGTGCAGTTCCACGATCTCGCCGCCGACGCGGAGACGGCGCTGGCGCAGGCCGGGCCGGGACATGAGCTGATGGGAATCGGCGAGGCGGGAGGTTTCCTGCAGAAAGACTACGTTTATGGGAGCGATGTCCGGGGGCTTTATCTTGCCGACGAGCGGAAGCTGGTGATCGCCGCCGCCGAACCGGTCTCCCGGCTGGAGATGCGCGATGCCTGCGCCGTCCGGCGCAGGCGCCGGTCCGACCCCGTTGAGCCGATCGAACGGATTGCCTACATGTTTCTCAGCGAGGAGCTGGCGCGCGGGCATTTGCACGAGCTGTGGCTGCGGGAGCTGGAATGCTGGGCGCTCGTGGACGGTCAGAAAGTCCGTCTCGACGAGGGATATGCACCTGTGCCGGTCAAACCCGGCTGGGTCGAGCGACTCGCCCCGTAATCCGGAAAGCCCTGTCGGACCAAATCTGACAGGGCTTTTTGCGTTTCTTCACCCGATCCTGACCGTCTGGATGTTGACGAACTCCCTGATCCCGTAATATGAGAGCTCCCGCCCGTAGCCGGATCCCTTGACACCGCCGAAAGGGAGCGCGGGATCGCTTTTAACCGGGCCGTTTACGGAGACCACTCCGGCTTCAAGCCGTGCGGCGATCTCCTCCCCTTTCCTTGCGTCCCCGGTCCAGATCGACGCTCCCAGGCCGAAAACGGTATCGTTTGCCGTCTCCACCGCATGATCGATGTCCCGTACGGCGATGACGGACGCCACCGGGCCGAACAACTCCTCGTTGTAGGCCCTCATTCCGGGCCCGACCCCGGCAAGGATGGTCGGCGGATAAAAGTATCCTTTCCGTTCCAGGGGTTTGCCGCCGAGAATTATTTCCGCCCCTTTGGCGACCGAGTCCTCCACCTGGGCATGCAGTTCCCGCATCAGGTCCTCCCTGGCCAGGGGTCCGATCCGGGTCACCTCGTCCATCGGGTTGCCGACCACCAAGTTCTCCATGGCCTTCCTGAAAAGCTCCATGAAGCCGGTGTAGACGCTGTCCTCGACAATGAAGCGCTTGGCGGCGATGCAACTCTGTCCGGAATTGATGCAGCGGGCGCGGGCTGCCGTCAATGCCGCCTGCTCCACGTCGGCATCCGCCAGAACGATAAAAGGGTCGCTGCCCCCAAGTTCCATGACGGTCTTTTTCAGCATCCGCCCCGCCGCGGCTCCCACCCTGGCGCCTGCGTCCGCGCTGCCGGTGAAGGTAACCGCCCTGACCCGCTCGTTTTCGATTACCGACTCCACCTGGCGGGAACTGATCAGCAGGGTCCGGAAGATATTGTCCGGAAATCCGGAGCGGCGAAAAACCTCCTCGATGGCGAGGGCGCAGCGCGGGACATTGGATGAGTGCTTCAGAATCACGGCATTTCCCGCCATGAGGGCCGGAGCCGCGGAACGAAATACCTGCCAGAAGGGGAAATTCCAGGGCATGACCGCCAGCACTGTTCCCAGGGGGCGGAAACTCACATAGGCGGCGGCACAGTCGCTTTTGGCCGGCTCCGCCGCAAGGAATAGGGAGGAATTGCCGGCGAAATAGTCGCATCCCCAGGCGCATTTCTCAACCTCCGACCTCCCTTCGGTGATCGGTTTGCCCATTTCCAGGGCCATCATCCGGGCATATTCTTCCCTGTTCCGTCGGAGCGTTTCGGCGGTCTTTCTCATCAAGTCCTCACGTCGCTCGAAAGATGTCTGCCGCCATTCAAGCCACGCCGTGTGTACATCCTCGATTGCCCCTAGGGTTTTCTCCGGGGGCCATTCATCGAAAACCTCAAGGACCTCCCCGGTCGTCGGATTGATTGATTCGAATGCCATAGCTTTAATTCCTCCCTGAACAAGTGAGCCTGAAAGCCGGTTTCACGCGGATCAAATCTGATAAATTCCGATAAAGGCGGATTAAAACCTTTCTCCGAGTAAATCCGATTTTTATCAGATTTTATCCGGAGTTATTTAGTGACACGTCACCGATAAACGCATGCGCGTTTATACGCGTGAGACGTTTCTTGTTGTAGATTCTTCACTGATACTTTTAATCATAATGTGTAAAGGGTAAGGCCGAAAGAAACAAAATATGTAACCGTATTTATGAAATCAAGTACTAGGCCGTGATTCCGTCCAGCCTGCGTATGCCTTCCTCCCGCGCGATTGCGACCGCTTCCGCGAATTCCGCGTCCGTAATCCTTCTGTTTAATGGTGGATACCCCGAAGCCTTGAAGCATGGATGGTACTGGTCCATGACATTGACGTAGGTGCCGGGTGAAATCTCCCTTGCGATAAACTCCATTACCCGTCGTGTGCCGGCGAGTCCTCCGGGCAGGACCAGGTGCCGGACGAGGAGCCCGCGCACGGCGACCCCCCTCCGGTCGGTTACCAGGTCCCCCACCTGGCGGTGCATCTCCTTCAAGGCTTCCATGGCGGTTTCAACGTAGCGGGGGGCACCGGAGAGGCGAAGCGCCGTATCGCTGTCGCCGTATTTGAAGTCGGGCATGTAGATGTCGAAGATCCCGTCGAGGAGCCGAAGGGTCGCAGGTTCCTCGTATCCGCCGCAGTTGTAGACGAGGGGAATGTCGAGCCCCTGTTCGACGGCGTACGGCAGGGCGGACAGGATCTGGGCAACCTGGTGCGTGGGTGTGACGAAATTGATGTTATGGCACCCCTGCCGCCACAACGACAGCATCATCTCTCCCAATTCCTCGACCGATACTTCCCGGCCTTCGCCCAGATGGCTGATGTCGTAATTTTGGCAGAAGATGCATTTGAGATTGCAGAAGGAGAGGAAAATTGTGCCGCTGCCTTGCGACCCCACTAGGGGACGCTCTTCGCCGAAATGGGGGCCGTAACTGGAGACCATGGGGAGATCTCCCACCCGGCAGATCCCTTTTTCCCCTTCGTGGCGATTGACATGACAATGCCACGGGCACAGGGTGCAGTCGGCGAGGATTTCACGGGCGGCCTCGATCCGTTCGGCAAGTTCGCTGCTTTTATGCAACCGGATATAGCATGGTTCGATTGCGTCCATCTTTTCGCCTCATCCTGCCGAGCCGCGGGAGAGTTTGCCCCTGCACCCGGGGCAGAAGGACGGTCCCTTCCGGTCCGTGTCCCCCAGGCTGTTGGAGAAAAACATGATGCAGCGCGCATCGGGGCAGTGGCCCATGCCGAAGGTGTGGCCTAGCTCGTGGACCGCTTCCTTGACCGTACGTTCGAACAAAAGCCTGCTGTCGGGCGGGAGCCCGTAAATCTCGTTCCTCAGCCGGGCCAGGGAGATGATGGCGACGCCGTTTTCCGCATCGGCTTCTCCGAAGACGAAATTAAGCCTGGGCACGTAGAGGTCCTCGTCTATGACCGCCAGTACCCTGCAAACATCGGGCGACCTCAGGGGCTTCAGCGTGTTCAGGATGAAGGTCGAACGGTATTGCCTTCGCCTGTTGTCGTAAGCTTCAGGGGGAATCGGCAGCATTCCGCCCGTTTTTACCGGCAATTGAAAGACGGTTTTCAGGGCCGGACAGAGGGCCGCCAGGGTTGCGGCGTCAACCGTCCCGATTGGTACGATGAGAATCATTTGCTCTTTTCCTGCCACGGGGACCTCTCCTGAGACCCGATCCGGATGAAGCGGACCTTGTGATATAAAGATATTGCACTAGAATTATACCAACTAATGACCGCGGCGGGACAAATTGTCGGCCGCGGTAGGTTTTAAATCCGCTGAATGCCCGTCTAACAGGAGGACTTCCATTGCGCAAGCGCCACCTTCTTCTCACAGGTCTTCCGGGAACCGGCAAGACGACGCTTCTGGTAAAACTTGCCCGTCGTCTGGCCGATCTTCACCCGGCGGGGTTTTACACTGAAGAAATCCGCGAAAGCGGTGTGCGGCTGGGTTTCAAGCTTGCCAGTCTCGACGGGAGAGAGGGGATTCTCGCCCATGTGGACATGCGCGGGAGTTTCCGGGTGGGACGCTATGGAGTTGATGTCAGGGGGCTCGATACATTCGTCGCAGACCTTGATCTCGGGGAATGCCCGGCATCGGTGGTATTCATCGATGAAATCGGAAAGATGGAGTGCCTTTCCACACGCTTTGTCGAACTGATGCGGACACTGCTCGGTTCACGAAAAACGGTGGTGGCTACGGTCGCCTTGAAAGGGAGCGGCTTCATCGCTGAAGTCAAGGGCAGGCCGGACTGTGAAATCAGGGAGGTGACCATTGGCAACCGTGACAGGCTGGCTGATGAACTGGCGCAATGGATATACGAGCGCGCGGAAAGACAAGGAAGCCCGGGAAGATGACTAAAGTCGCCACTGACAGGGCTGTAACTTCCACTCTCGCCTTTCTGGCGGAATTGCTGGCCGATTACTACCCGCGCGATTTCGCCGTCCGGCTTTGGGATGGAACCACGTGGGGCGCCGAACCCGGGTATCCGGCGAATTACACGCTCGTCATCCGTCACCCCGGATCGTTGCGCAGGATGTTCCTGAATTCGAGCGAACGCTCACTGGGAGAGGCATTCATCCGCAACGATTTCGACATCGAGGGCGAACTCGATGCCGCCTTCAGGATGGCGGACTACCTTCTCGCGCGGCGCCTCGGCCCGGCTGAAAGACTTCGGCATTTCTGCTTTCTGGCGCGGTTGCCGTGGAGGGGCAATCCGGGCGCAACCGCCCGGACAGCAAGCCTTTCGGGCGCTCTCCACTCGAAAAAGCGGGACCGGCAGGCGGTAACGTTCCACTACAATGTCTCCAACGATTTTTATGCGCTCTGGCTGGACAAAAGCATGACCTATTCATGCGCGTATTTTTCCGGCGAGGACGATGACCTTGATACCGCGCAGGAACGGAAGCTGGATTACATCTGCCGCAAGCTCAGACTGCGGCCCGGAGAGCGCCTGCTGGACATAGGGTGCGGCTGGGGGGGGCTGATTCTTCATGCCGCCGAGAGATACGGAGTGGAGGCTCTCGGTATCACCCTGAGCGGCCCGCAGGCCGAACTTGCCAAAGACCGTATCCGCCGGGCCGGTCTGGACGGCCGCTGCCGGGTGGAAGTCCGCGACTACCGGGACCTGGACGGAACCGAATCCTTCGACAAGCTGGCCAGCGTCGGGATGTTCGAACATGTCGGGGTAAAACTGCTGCCGGAATATTTTCTCCGGGCATGGCGTCTGCTTCGCCCGGGCGGGGTCTTCCTCAATCACGGCATCGCTGACGGTCGTGGCCCGCGGCCGAAACGCGGCGAATCGTTCATTGACCGTTACGTATTCCCGGACGGTGAACTGGTGCCCATCGACACGACCCTGCGCGTGGCTGGACAGAGCGGTTTCGAGGTGCGCGACGTGGAAAGCCTGCGCGAGCATTATGCGCTCACCCTTCGGCATTGGGTCAGGCGCCTGGAAGCGCGTCAGGAGGAGGCAATCCGGCTGACCGACGACGTTACCTACAGGATATGGCGCCTGTACATATCCGGCGCGGCATACGGCTTCAGGACGGGCAGGGTCAATGTTTACCAGGCGCTGCTGGCCAAGCCCGGGAACGGGAAGTGCGGCCTGCCGCTGACCAGGGATGACTGGTACCTGAAACCGTGACGCCTGAACGTCGTGCGGACGGAACGCCTCGGTTTTTGCATTCCGGCGGGATGAGGCCGCCCGACGAAGTTAACCCGTCGTAAAAGGCATGTTGCGACGTCGGCGGCGTTGAACCACGGCATTCTGCCCGCACGACGTTCAGGCGTCAGGATTCAGGAGAAAGGCGTGCGCGGAAGGGGGAAAAGGGGACAGGCTACTTTTTAATGTGCTGTTAAAAAATTAAAAACAACTGCCTCCATTTTCCCTGGCGGTTATTGCTCCTTTCCCCGCCTGCTCGTGTCGATCCCCTTGAGAATATTCTCTTCCGTCTTTCCGCTGATGCCAGGCATTCCCGACAGCCGGTGCTCCCTGGCCGCCTGTTCGAGCTCATCAATGTTCGTCACGTGGAGCTGTTCGTGGAGGAGCCTGGCGGTTTTGGGACCGAGGCCGGGAACGGCCAGAAGGTCAAGCAGCCCCCGCGGAACTTCCCCTTTCATTTTCTCGAAGGCGTGCATCCGGCCCGTCTGCAGATATTCCCCGATCTTGGCGGCAAGCTCCTTTCCGACACCGGGGATTTCCAGCAGTTCTTCCCCGGAGAGCTCCTCGACGCTCCCGGAGAGTCCCTCGATATTCAGGGCCGCCCGCCGGTAGGCCCGTATCTTGAAGACGTTTTCCTTCTTAAACTCCAGGATGTCCGCCATGGTGGAAAATATCCGTGCAATTTCCTGATTTTTCATCAAGCCATCCCGTTTCCTGTTTGACTGCTGTTCGTCAGTAAAGTCGCCACAAAAAGAGTATACTTGATAATTGCCGCGGAAAAAAGATCGCCAGGGAAAGGTGGGCGACAAAGTTTAATGACTGAATTTTCACGGGCGTGCATGATTGCGAAATACAAAATATTTATTCAATGCGGCTTGCGGAAAGAACCAAATTTGCTAAACTTAAATGCAGTTTGTTCCCATCCGGAAACCCCGAAATCCAAGCCGGGGTGAGCGAAAACATGTCAGGCATTTGTCAAACAACCGGTGTCCAGGCTGGAGGATGTAATGATGCCAAGCACGTCATGGG
>Ga0335070_10005934_pt1 | contig 14395 bp, 11 predicted proteins | sample Lox_Sample_13_FD_206722 | JGI IMG/M metagenome (GOLD analysis project Ga0335070, IMG submission 206722) | Soil microbial communities from Loxahatchee National Wildlife Refuge, Florida, United States - Lox_Sample_1.3 | ecosystem: Environmental > Terrestrial > Soil > Wetlands | place: USA... | reverse complement strand
CCGGTATTGAGACGCATGAAAAGCACCATTCCGGATGGTCAGGGGACCATGATCGGTGTAGCCCCCACAATTGACAATTACTTTCATTTCACGGGCCACGATCGTCCCGTCTTTTTTTACCCCGTCCTTGATATAGATAATTTTAGGAAGTCTGTTCAGACCATCAACAAAACATTCTTCCCTGGAATAGACCATTTTAACCGGCCTCCCGGTCTTCAACGTGATGAGTACCGCAAATCGTTCCGGCCTTCCGACGATCCCGAACATGCCGCCTAAATAGGCGGTTCTCACCCTTATTTTACTCGGAGGAAACCCAAATGCCCGGGAAATCGGCCCATGGGTCATATGAAGCCGTCCCGAGGTCCAGAGCGTGATGCTCCCGTCACTTTCCGGATAACAAACAGCGTTAAAGGGTTCGAGCTGACAATGGATGATCCGATCGTTCTGGAACCTGTTCTCAACGATGAGGTCGGCTTCCTGAAAACCTTTCTCGATATTGCCCTTTCGAACCTTGTGGTGGGTGTGGACGTTCGGGCCGGGCAGATCTTTCCCCAGATAGCCGTAGATGGGCCTCGTGTAATTTGGAAAGTCCGGGTGAAGGACGACCGGGCAGTCCGGTTTCATCGCCTCTTCAGGATCGAACAGCGCAGGCAAGTCTTGATACTCGACCTCAATCAACTCTAAAGCTTCTTCTGCAGCCTCAACACTATCCGCGGCGACCACAGCCACCGCATCCCCCACGAACCGTACCCTTTCGTGGCAGAGAACGTGTCTGTCGTCGATCATCATCCCGCTTCGATGACTAGGTGTATCCTTCCCAGTGAGAACGGCCCTCACACCTTTCATCCGGCTAGCTCTCGAGGTATCGATGCGAAGAATCTTGGCATGGGCGTGGGGACTGTACAAGACCTTCCCGTAGAGCATTCCTGGAATACCTATCCCCTCTTCGGAGGCATACTTTGCCTTTCCGGTGACCTTATCAAAGGCATCCACATTGATCACGCTCTTACCGACTACCGATAGTTCCGACATCGTCGAGTTCTCCTGACTATAATGATCCTGATAAAGAGACCTGTTCAAACCTTACCCAAAAAGCTCCAGATGCAACACCTCCAAAACCCTTGGTAGGGAACGGTTTGAAACCGTTCCCTACCAACCGCTAAATCTTGCCTGCAGCGGCCAAGACCGCCTCAATGATTTTAGTATATCCGGTGCAGCGGCACAAATTGCCGCAGAGATATTCTTTGACCTGATCCTCCGTCGGCTTTGGGTTCTCATCAAGCAAGGCTTTAGCCGTCATAATCATTCCAGGAGTACAGTATCCGCATTGAACCGCAAAATGCTCGACAAATGCTTCCTGAAGCGGATGTAACTCACCCCTCTTATTACTACTGATCCCCTCAATAGTCAGGATCTCTCTTCCCCTCGCCTTCATTGCAGGAAAGAGGCAGCTTTTTACAGCCTTGCCGTCGATGAGAACCGTACAGGCGCCGCAGTCTCCGGTTTCGCAGCTTATCTTGGTTCCTGTCAATCCCAGCTGTTCCCGCAGTGCCCGGGCTAGACTCCACCAGGGCTCGACAAGGATCTCATGCGTTTCACCGTTCACCTTGAGCTCAATCGCTTTCTTCATTGTTTTACTCGCCTCGAATTTCTTTTTCTCCCCATCTCCCTATCTCCCCATCACCTCACCTATCAGCTCCCCGATAGCTCGGCCCGTCAGGACCCTTATCATTTCTTTTTTGTATTCAAACGAGCCGCGGATACTCCCATGTCGCGGGTGTGCCTCGTCCGCGGCCACCCGAGCCGCCCGATCAATCAGTGCTCCGTCAACTCTCTTTCCCTCTAACTCTTCCTCGGCTTTCCTGGCCCTTAACGGTGTGGGCGAAACAGCCCCCAGCACAATCTTTGCTTCCCTGCAAATCTGGTGGTCCGACTCCATCGTCATCAGAACCGTAACGTTTACAATGGCCAAGTCAATCGGCCCTCGAGGAGAATGTTTGATGTAGATCCCCGACGTGTGGGGCGGGGACTTGGGGACGAGGATCTCAAGCAGGAGTTCGTTCGGTTGAAGAAGCGTTTTTCCGACACCGGTAAAAAACCCTTCAAGGGGTATTGTTCTTTGACCTCCGGGCCCAACGATCCTCACCTGTGCCGACAGCGCAACGAGGGCTTGAGACATCTCGGCAGAGGGCAGGGCATTACATAAATTTCCGCCCACCGTAGCAACATTCCGTATGGCGACGGAGCCGAGCTGACTGGCAGCTTGTGAAATGACTCGATACTTTCTTTGGAGCTCTACGGATGTCTCCAAGGCACGAATGGTGGTCAGAGCACCGATCCGTAATCCCCGTTGGTCGTCAAGCTCAATGTAGTCAAGTCCGGGTATTCTCGTGATGTCAATCACATATTCCGGCTTTATGGCTTTGTTTCTCATTTGCAACATCAGGTCCGTCCCGCCGGCGATAATCTTCGACTTCCCTTGATACCGGTTCAGTATCGTCAAGACTTCTTCGATCGTCTCCGGTTCCAGATACTCAAATCTCATCATCCCTCCTGGAGCTCTCCTTTTTCCCGTGCCACCGTTGCAAAAACCCCTCTCCTTTTCCCCTATTTGACCAACCCTTCCTTTTTGGCGATCTCTTCGGCCATTTGGTATTCCTTGGTCCAATCATAAAAGAGTTTATCCGGTGGATCAAATTCTTGAATCAAACCCATCTTCGCCATTCTCGAGATAATGGTCGGATCTTTAACAACCTTCTCGATCGCCGGCACTAATTTTTCCTTCACCTCGACCGGGATCCCGGCCGGTGCAAAAAAAGCGAACCAGATCCCGAAAAGATCCCGTTGAAACCCCAGTTCCTTCAAGGTGGAAATGTTGGGAAACTCAAGGACCCTCTTCGAAATGACGAGCCCCCTGGCCTCACCGCTCCTGAGGTGGTCGATGACGGGGGTGATGGCTGAAGTGGCCATTTCCACATGCCCCCCGATGAGCGCCGTAATGGCAGGAGAGGCGCCTTTGAACGGAACCATCGTGATATCGGCTCCGGTACTGGTCCTAATATTTGAGATATTCAGATCGGCCAATGTTCCCTGTCCCGGCGTCGCGCATCGAACCTTCCCTGGATTTTTCTTCGAATACTCCGCGAGTTCGGTCAAGCTTCTGAACGGAGAGTCGCGTCTTACCGTAACAACCGTTGGGGTGATCGTGGTCAATCCCAGAGGCATAAAATCTTTAAAAGGGTCATAATTGATATCTTCCGGATGAAGAATTTTAGCGCTGATGACGGAAGCACTGTTGACCATCAGGAGGGTGTATCCATCGTTCTTGCTTTTGGCCACAAAATCGGTCCCGACGGCACCTCCTGCTCCAGCTTTATTCAAGGGTACGACGGGAATCTTAAGCACCCTGGCTAATGCTTCTCCCATCAACCGTCCCGTGATGTCTAACGCGTCCCCCGGCGCCATGGGAATGATCAGACTGATGGGGCGATTGGGGTAGCCCTGGCCAAAAAGCTCGGACGCGCTTCCCGCAAACAGAACCGCTGCCATAACGAGAACTGAGACGATCTTTCCCATGACTCCTCCTCCCTGCGCCCCTATTTGATCTTCAAGAGTTTCTTGGCATTTCCTCCTAATATCTTCTCCCTATCATTCTCTCCAATATTCATTCTTTTCAAGCTCGCCAAATTCTCCCGGATGAAATCTTCACCTTCCTCCACGCCATACGGGAAATCGGTGCCGAAAACGATGCGATCGGGCCCGAAGAAAGCATAACCGCAGGGAAAGGCCGGATCCGTTCCATCCATGGCCGTATCTCCATAAAGATTGGCCCAGTATTGGGAGATGTCCCTTGGCAATTCGTTCTTTAAAAATTTTTTGAAGTTTTGCTCAACCCTCCGGCCAAAATAAGGAAACATGGCGCCCAAATGGTGGGTGACGATTTTGAGGGAAGGAAATCGGTCTATCACCCCTCCGAAAATAAGCCTCCAAACAGCCTGGGTGGTATCGAAAGGCCATCCGAAAACCTGCATCATGCGCCAGCCCTTCACGGTCTCGACCAGGGGATAACCCTCCCAGTTGGTCGGATGCAGCAGAAGGGGCAAGTCATATTTCACCAGCTTCTCATAGAACGGGTTGTATTCCGGGGAATCAAGTCCCTTCCCCCTCTGGTTGGTTGCGACGGTGACTCCGCGACAGTCGAGCTCGTTGATACCATAGTCAAGTTCCCTCATCGCCCGGTTCATGTCGAGCAGGGAAACGATGCAGATATTGACAAACCGTTTCGGATACGCCTTGCAGAGAGCATAGTTCTCCTCGTTGGAAAGCTTGCAGATCTCGCCCACTTCGTCGTTGCCAAAGGCAAGGAGAGCGGGAGCACTCAGGCTCAACGCCTGCATGTCAACCCCGTATTTATCCATAAGCCCCAAACGGAAGTCACGATCCGCGTTCTTGGCAGAGTAGATGAAATGTTTCCCCGGCCCGGATTTTGTCTTTTCCCATCTCTGAATGATGGATTCAGGAATGTAATGCGCTGAAAAGTCGATAATCATACCACTCCCTCCTTTATTGCCCTCAGCTATCGCAAATATGGTCAATCCTAAAAGAGTAACCTTCTATTGTCAAACAATCATAAGTGAATGAAGGAAAGAAGGATTTGCTCGATGGGAAACCGCCGGAATCGAAAGAAACCTCCGGGAATTTCAAAGGCAGACCGTGACCGTTACGCTGACCGGGCGGTACGATTTCCATTAAAAGGGCCCTGCCCTACTCTTTGGGCAGGGCCCAAACAGGATCTACTTACTCCAGTCCGGCCTTGGGTAGACCAGCTTGGTCGTGGCAACCTCTTTAGGCCAGATGATCTCGTTCCTGCCCTCTCTCGTCTGGACGGTGTAGTTGAAGGGGGGCGGAAGCCCTTTGGAATCAAACACCACGTTTTTCCCAAACGGGAGATCCATGGGATGCGAATGCATGTAGTCCCTAATCTTGGTGTCGTCGAGTGACTTAGCCCCCTTCACGCCCTGCTCGAGGGAATACATCCAGCAGTAACCCATGGCAAAAAAATCGGGGGGGCCGGGCAGGTTGAATTTCTTTTTGGCCCCTTCTATGATTCGGTCGTTGCCCGGGAAAGGCAGTCCCGGCGGGAGCCAGTTATTCGCCAGCACGATCTCGCCGTCAGGCCCCATCTCCTTGAACCATGCAGGGACCCTGGATCCGATGATGTTCCAGATGACCTTGGGGCTGTATCGCTGTGCCTTGGCCGCTCTCATAATCATAACCGTGTCGTCGAAGAAGCCTTGAATGATCAGATACTCCCCGCCTCTCCCTTTGGCCTTGCTGACAAGCGGTGTGGCATCGCTCAGCGGCAGGTTGTAGGTCTCGTTCACGACCACCTTGCATCCCCGTTCTTCGAATGCCTTAACGATAGTCGGTGTGGCCGACAGGCCGATGACATTGTTCATCGTCAGGATGGCCGCAGTTTTAGGCCACTTCTCCTTGGGGATCAGGTCGAAGACCCCGCCCGTGGAGATGTAGCTCCACTCACCCATCAAGGGAGGGCTTCCGAAGCAGTAGGAGAAGCCTTGCTCAAAGGATTTTCCATGGCCCCCCTGGCCGACGAAGACCTTTTTGTACTTCTCCATCACGGGCATGAGCGCCACGTTGGATGTGCCGGGGTAACCGCCAAATACCAAATCAACTTTGTCGACCGTGATTGCTCTTTCATAGTAAGTCACTGCTTTCTCGGGGTTGCTTTCGTCGTCATACATGACCAGCTTCACCGGACGGCCCAAGAGCCCGCCCCTGCTGTTCATATCCTCCACCCACCACTCGTACCCTGCCCTGACCCATTTGCCCTGCTCTGAAGCGAGCCCTGTCAGCGGTAAAGACCCTCCAATCTTCACCAACTCACCCGCTGGCGTGGAGCCTTTCGAGACCTGGCCGAACGCAGCCGAGGCTATCCCTGCGATCACTGAGGCAATCAAAACTACTTTGATCAGCTTTTTCATTTTGTCAACTCCTTTCCGGCTTCATCTCTCAGCCAGGATGCTTTTCAACTCCAGCGTTTCCTGCCTGAAGATTACTTGCTCCAAGGCGGTCTCGGGTAAACCAGTTTCGTCTGAGCCAAATCTTTCGGCAGGAGCAGTTTATTCACTCCACCGACGGTTTGAACGGTGAGGGCAAATGCCGGCGGGAGCCCTTTTGAGTCGAATTTAATCCCCTTTCCGTACGGCAGGTCGAAGGGCCGGGACCGGAGGTAGTCTCTTACCTTCATGTTATCCAGAGTGCCAGCCCCTTTCACAGCGATCTCAAGAGTGTAGATCCAGCAAAAGGCCTGCCCGAAGAAATCCGGTGGCACGGGCATCCCCAGTTTCTCTTTAGCGCCCTGGTAGATCTTGTCATTTCCCGGATAGGGAAGACCCGGAGCCCAGTAGGAATTCCCAAGCACGTTGTCTCCATCCGGGCCCAGCTCTTTCATCCATGCAGGGATCCGGGAAGCCAGCTGCTGCATGTACAACTTGGGGTTGTAATTCATCGCTTTGGCAGCTCGTGTGATCATCACGCCGTCGTCGAAGAAGCTCATGCAGGCCAGGATCTCGGCCCCCATCCCCTTCGCCTTGCTCACCAGGGGGGTCGCATCGCTTAAAGGAAGGTTGTACGTCTCGTTCACCACAACCTTCACGCCACGCTCTTCAAAAGCCTTTATCATGTTGGGTCTCGCACTCAAACCGATCACATTATTCATGGTGAGCATGGCCATGGACTTGGGCCAATCCTGCTTGGGGATGAGCTCATCCAAAACAGGAGCAAAGGAAAGATAGACCCACTCACTCATCAGAGGGGGGCTGCCGAAACTATAGGTGAACCCCTGTTCGAAGGACTTCATATGGCCCCCCTGCCCAACGAAGACCTTCCCGTATTTTTCAACCAGGGGCATCAACGCTACGTTCGAGGTGCCGGGGTAACCGCCAAAGACGAAATCAACCTTGTCGACCGTGATCGCTCTCTCGTAGTAGGTCACCGCCTTCTCCGCGTTGCTTTCATCGTCATAAATAATCAGTTTTACCGGGCGACCCAGGAGTCCGCCCCTCTTGTTGATGTCTTCTGCCCAAAACTCATACCCTGCCTTGACCCATTTCGCCTGTTCTGAAGCGAGTCCTGTGAGCGGTAAAGATCCTCCAATCTTAATTGGTTCCCCGACTGGAACAGTCGCCTTCGTGCCTTGGCTGAATGCCTGGGAAGCAATCAAAACCACGGCCACGAAAGCCAGGAAAACTGTCATCACACTTCTTTTCATTTTAGAGTCCCCCTTTCGATAATGTGAGCCGTCTGCCCTCTTTGGAATTCTCTGCAAAAGTTCGTTGCCAAATTTATGAATCGATAGACTAATTCAGCAATTTGGCGGCAAGATGTCCGTCATGAATTGCATCAAAGATTTTGCGCGGTCTGACGCAATCACCCACTTCAAAGACCTGTAGTCTTGGGACTTTCCTTAAGCTATCAATAAGATCCCTGTTTGGTTTAAAACCCGCTGCAAGGACCACCGTATCCGCTGGAATCGTTGTTCGAACGCCATACCTGTCCATCACGGTAATTCCCCGATCCGAGACGCTCTCCAGGCGTTTTCCAGTATGGATTGAGACCTTAAGGTTTTTAAACCGTTCTTCATATACCAACTTCTCATCAAAGGTGATGTTATTCATGAATGTGTCCAGCATTTCAACGAAAACGACTTCTTTACCTTGTTCGGCCAGAAAGAGGCCGACTTCCGTCCCCACGATGCCCCCACCGATAACGGCGATCTTTTGGCCCAGTTTTGCTTTACCGTGAAGTACTTGAGAGGCGCTGGTCACTTTCTTGTGGCTAATCCCCTGGACGTCTTCTAGCGCTAAGGGGGTTGCTCCTGCAGCAACGATCACCGCATCAAATCCCCCATCCTTAATGGCCTTGGGCGTGGCTTCTTCGTTGACCACCTTAATCTTCAGTTTCTTGATCTGCGTCCTTAAGTAGTCAACGAGAGGTTTCAGATCAGGCGCCTTAAATTCCGGGATCGAGGCTTCCAACAGGGCACCCCCTAATTCCCGCTTTTCGTACACAGTAACGTGATGACCCTTCAACGCGCATACCCTTGCTGCTTCCATGCCAGAAGGCCCTCCACCTATGACCGCGACTTTCTTAGGGGTTTCGGCTTTGGTGATTTTGAATTCTTCCTCCCGGCAGACCGCAACATTGACCGAGCACGAAATGGTTTTCCCTTGATGATCTCCCCTCGCCAGGCAACCGTCGTTACACCGGATACAGGGCCTGATGTCCTCCGGCCGGCCGGCCATCGCTTTGAGGGGCCACTCCGGATCCGCCCAAAGCGGTCTGCCTAACCCGATAAAATCTCCTTTCCCATCTGCCAGAATGCTTTCTGCAAGATCCGGGAGGTTGATGGAACCGGAGGCAATAACCGGCAGGCTGATTTCTTTCTTCACCGCCTCCGCAGCCCACACATTGTGGGCCAAAGACATACCCATCGGGCTGACTTCATGGATCGTCTGGTGGTGATTTCCTCCGGACATATGAATCGCTGCCACACCCAATGCCTCAAGACGCTTGCAGAGCTCGATAGTCTCTTCGATCTTGGTCCCGTCCGGTTCATAGTCAATGCCGCTTACCCTCACACAAATAGGATATCCGGGTCCAACCTGGCTTTTAATCTCCGCAATCACTTCCAACAAAAAGCGCATGCGGTTTTCCAGGGAACCGCCATACCAATCCGTTCGTTTGTTCGTCCGGGGAGAGAGGAAATTCGAAATGAGATACCCGTGGCACGCGTGTATCTCCACCATATCAAAATCTGCGGTCTGTGCTTTCTTCGCGGCCTGGCCAAAAGATTTGACGATCTGCAGTATTTCTTCGAACGCCAGCACATCGGGTGCCGGACAGCCCATGGCGTAGATTTCCTCCCAGGGAACCGTTGAAGGGGCCTTCGGTCTGGCGAGCGTGAACCTCTGTCGGCCGGCGTGTGATATCTGGATGGCCGCTTTCGCCCCATTGGCCTGGATGGTTTGTGCGAGCAATGAAAGCCCGGGAATGTGATCCACGCTGGAAATCCCCAATTGACACGGTGAGGCTCTGCTGGCGTCGTTGTCGATCCATGCATATTCGACGATGACCATGCTGACCCCGCCTGAGGCCACATCTTTGTAATACCGCAGCATCCGATCCGTGACTGACCCGTCCGGGTTGGCAAGTCCTGTATGCTGGGGAGCTTTGATCACCCGGTTTTTGAGCTGGACGTTTCCTATCCATCCTGGCTCAGATAATTTGGGAAAATTAGTTTTCATGAAAATCGTCCTCCTTGTCTTCTCGTTCTTAGCTTCGTTTATCTCGTAACGATCTCAAAATTTCCGAAACAGTCGGCAGAAGATTTAAATCCGATCCTGCGTTGGCAATCTCAAAGTTTGAAAAATCTTTCCGTATTCAAGTGAAATATTTTTTCCTTATCACTATCACAAATCGGCGCTTCTCTCATGAATTTTAACGCTTCTTCGCTCTCTTCGTAAGGATAATCAACCGCAAAAGCGATCCGATCGGCTCCTAAAGCCAAGAAGGTGCACATAAACGCCGGCTGGAAGGACATGCCGCTCGTCGTGACAAGAAAGTTTGCTTTGATATAGTCACTCGGTCTTCTTTCAAGGGGTGGCTTCTTCCCAACCCACTTCTTTAGCCAGAAGAAGTCGATCCGATCCAGCCAGAAGGGCAACCCTTCCCCCAGATGGCCCAGAATAATTTTCAATCTGGGATACCGATCAAAAAGACCGCTGTAGATAAGGCGCATCGTGTGAAGTGCGACGTCTGCCGCATAGCCGAGGACCGGGCCGGCCAGCGCAAACCCGTATTTTTCGTAAAACTTCAAGATGGGGGAAGGAGGAACTTCAGGATGAATGTAGATAGGGACATCGAGCTTTTCCGCCATTTCAAAAATCGCATAATATTTCTGATCGTCGAGATATTCATGCCTCGCGTGTGACTGCAGGACCAATCCTTTCAGCCCAAGTTTTGTCACCGCCCGTTCTATTTCCTTGGCGGCTTCGTCCGGGCTCTGGGGCGCTACGCAAGCCAACCCGATAAACCTGTCCGGATACCGCTTGACAACTTTGGACAACTCATCATTGACTTTCTTTGACCAGTAGACCCCTTCGTCCGGTTCAAAAAACTGGACGTTGGGTCCGCTCAGGCTCAAGATCTGCATGTCGATGCCGTTCGCATCCATATGTTTGATGCGTTCCTCTCCCATGTCCAGCAGCCGTTCTTCAAGAGCATAGCTGCGGAAAACAAACAGGACGTCGTCATACCACATCTTAAGGCCGGTGTCTTCCGGAACTTCTCTCGGCACATCCTTCTTCGAACGCAGATGCTCTGCGTATTCGCGCGTGAAGAAATGGCTCTCCAGATCAATAATTTTCATCCGCTTCCTCCTATGGGAAACCAGTTTCCGCCAACGAGTAAACCTTCAGGAATAACCTTACATTTTCGGTGCAACATCCCGTACATTTACGGGTTCTTCCTTTGCCACGTTTGCATATTTAAAGACATCCGTGGTGGTATAAGTATTTCCGCTCTTGACCGCCTTCATGATATAAGCATTTCCAATCCCCACCCTGTCGTTGTTGAAGGAAACCTCACCCCAGGGGGTCTTGAATTTGCCGTTCTTCAGCGCCTGCCGAAAGACCGCCGGTGTAGTATCCCCGTTTGTAGACTGGATCGCCTGCAGGAGGATTGTAGTAGCCGCATACATGCCGCATCCTTCCGCATAGTACGGATATTTTCCCTCTTTTTCCGATTTGTTGCTGTGCAATTTAACCCATCGGTCGATCCAAGCGTTCACCTCAGGCCCCTTGACACACGCATCATAAGATGAACAACTGATCATGTTAAGAACTTTCTCCCCCATTTCGGCAACTTTCTGCTGTCCCAGGTCCGTCACACCTCCCTGGACCAGTGGCATCTTTATTCCATACTGACTGTACTGGTTGAGGAACTGGATCGTATGGGCAGCCGTAAACCAGAATAGACAACAGTCCGCCGGTTTCATATTGCTTAAATACGGCGCATAGTCCATCGTGTTCATCGGCGTCCGCTGCCGCTGGATGATTTTACCCCCCTTGGCCACAAACGCATCCATGGCCCCCTGGAGATAATCTTCCGCAAACACAACGTCGTCATGGACCACCGTGGCCGTCCTGTACCCCATCACGTCATAGGCGTAGGCTCCCACAAAATATCCCGTCCCCCTGTGCGTTCCATGATGCGAAAAGACATGATCACCCACTCTTAATAAGGCCGGCATAAAGTCCAGAATACCCATGTGAGGAATCCCCGAGGGCTTTAAAACCGCCGCTACAGGAAACGCGGCTGACGCAGGGAGCGGGCCGATAAATGCATCCGCTTTGTCCACTTCCAGCAATTTTTTTGCTTTGTCCGCCGCGATCGTCGGGTCACTGGCTGAGTCTTCGTTGACCAGTTTGATCTCCCTGCCGCCGACTTTCCAGCCAAACTCATCACAGGCAAGCTCCGCCGCTCTCAACATCCAGGGGTTCACTTCAGCCCCCACACCCTGGAAGCAGGCAAGATTGGCGATGATCACAGGCTTTCGCGCGGACTGCGGAGAAGAAGCCCGCGGGGTTAATGTGAGCAGCGCTACCGTGGACGTTAGAACAATGGCTAATACGGTAAGTCCTCCTTTTCTCATCATCTTCTTACCTCCTGGAAATTTTTGTTTTCAGAGTTTTTGTTCCTACCGCGAGAGAGATCCGGCCCCCTTCGGGGGCGTGGCAAGAGTCGCTCCTTATTCGTCGCGACGCCACTATCCTGCGACGCCGATATATTTGGCCTTTATTTCATCGTTTGATCTCAATTGCTCAGGGGGAGAATCATATACGATTCTGCCATTGCTCAGGATATAGAGATAATCCGCCACCTTAAGGGCCATCGGCAGATTCTGCTCGACCAGCAAAATAGAAAACCCCCTTTGCTTGAGCTGGTAAATAATCTTCCCCACTTCCTTCACGATAAGCGGAGCTAATCCTTCCGAGGGTTCATCCAATAAAAGGAGTTCAGGATTGGTCATGAGAGCCCGGCCAATGGCCAGCATCTGCTGCTCTCCGCCGCTTAAAAGGGTGCCACGGCAGCTGGATCTTTCCTTCAGGATGGGAAAGAGCGAGTACACTTCATCCAGAGACCACGAATCTGCTTTGCCTGCACCGCGCGCGGCCATGGTGAGATTCTCCGTGACGCTCAGGGAGGGGAAGATGTATCTCCCCTGGGGAACGAGACCGATCCCGAGCTTGGCGATCTTCTCGGGTGGGAGGGCAGTCATCTCTTTCTCGCGATAGAATACTTTGCCCTGCCGGGGAGGCGTAAGTCCTATGATGGAGCGAATCGTCGTTGTCTTGCCCATTCCGTTGCGGCCAAGAAGGGCCACCACCGAGCTGTCTGAAACCCTCAGGGAAACTCCTCGCAGGACATAGCTCTCGCCATAATAGGTATGTATATCAAGGACCTCCAACGTCATCTGCGCTGTCCTCTACCCCCATGTAGATTTCCCTCACTTTTACGTTACATTGAACGTCGTCGGGCGTCCCCGTGCAGAGAACTTCCCCATAATGGAGGACCAGAATGTGATCCGCGATTCCAAACACCAAGTCCATGTCATGCGCCACGATCAGAATGGTAATCGTAGGCCCGAGGTTGCGCAGGATAGATGCCACCTCGGCACTTTCCTCCGTAGTTAATCCCGCACTTGGTTCATCCAACAACAGCAGCTTCGGCTCCAAGGCCAGGCTCATGGCAATCTCTAACCTCTTTTGCTCCCCGTGAGAGAGGTCGCTTACCATATTATCTTTCTTCCCCCACAGGTTTACGGATTTTAAATGCCTTTCCGCTTCACCGCCATACTCCGTATAGGACTTAAAGGACCGAAACATATGGCGACGAGAGGGTCTCATGCCATGAACGGCGAGGAGCAGATTATTGAGAACGCTCATGCTCGGGAAGAGCGTAGAGGATTGAAACGCCCGGGCCATACCAAGATGGGCTCGTTTGTGGATCGAGAGGTGAGTGATGTCTCCTCCCCTAAAATAGATATGGCCGGAATTGGCGGGGTGCTGACCATTGATGACATTTAAGAGGGTGGTCTTCCCTGCTCCATTCGGACCGATAATGGCCAGCTTTTCTCCGGTCTCGGCAGTAAAGGTAACATCCTTTAGCGCCTCAACCCCTCCGAAGTTCTTGGAGAGTCCTTCAACTCGTAAGGCTTCCATCAAGATAGGCTAATCTCCTCCACAGTTTCGTCAAAGAGCTACCGATGCCCTCTCTGAGAAACATGACCGCGATTACGAAGATCGCTCCCAGAATCAGGGGCCAGCGTTCCGGGACATAGAGACTGGCAACGTATTCCAGGAGAATGACGACGATCGACCCTGCTACCGGTCCCCAGAATACCCGAGTGCTCCCTATGATCACCATCAGGATGGCCATGGTCGAGGTTGTCATACTGAGCTGAGGTGGCCCGACCACGACCAGAAAATAGCTGAACAGCACCCCGCTGACCGCAGCAAAGATCCCTGCGATGACAAAGGCGAGATATTTGTAAAGCCAGGTATTGTAACCCAGGGTGCGCATCTTCTTTTCATCATCACGAATCCCCTGCAGCGCGTATCCGAAGGGGGAATTCACCAACCGATAGAGCAAGAAGAAACAGACGACTGCCACGATTAAGACGAGATAATAGTAGGTTACGGAGTTGACCGTAAAACCCGGGATCCCCAGGTCCGGAAAGGGTGTACCGATGATACCGTTGTCTCCCCCGGTCACGGACCGCCATACAGTAGAAATGCAGAACACGAGTTGTCCTAGAGCAAGAGTCACAAGTAAAAAGTAGAGGCCGACCACCCGAAGGGCGATGATCCCATAGATTGCCGCCAACAGTCCGGCAACGATCACGGCAATCAAACCCGCCACCCAGAAGTTTCCAATCCCCGCGCGTACGATGAGGATCGTGGACGTGTACGCACCGACTCCGAAGTATGTGGCGTGGCCGAGAGAGATGAGGCCCGTGTAGCCCCAGATCAGGTTTAGACTGAGAGCGAATACGGAAAAGATAACGATCTTGGTAGCCATACTTTGAAGATACCGGGGCAAGAGGGGCGGCAGCATCACAAATGCCAAAAAACAGATAAAATAAGGGCCGTATTTGACGAAGAAGCCGCGAGCGCTGTAGTCAGCCATCGATGAGATTGGACCCGGAGGGGTGCCCTCAACATTTCGGGTCCTTCCTAAGATTCCCGATGGTTTGATCAGCAGCATGAGGATGAGAACCAGGTACATGGTGAACATCGCGAGGTCCGGG